>OUNO011322987.1_pt1 | contig 18665 bp, 16 predicted proteins | sample 1779811 | NCBI WGS metagenome assembly OUNO01 (sample SAMEA3914804, study PRJEB12502) | metagenome | biome: forest; material: soil | place: Canada | collected 2010-06-25 | depth 0.3 m | reverse complement strand
AGCGCTCGTAGCTCAACGGACTAGAGCATCTGACTACGGATCAGAAGGTTGGGGGTTCGAATCCCTCCGAGCGCGCTCGATCAGTCCAACTCAGAGGGCCCTTTTCGTTCTCACCGATGAGTTGCCGGGAACGCCGTGAGAACCAAAAGATCGCGCCGCGCAGAACCGGGCGGTGGTCCTTGCCGGGACTCCTGTCCGTGGGGTACTGCTTCGATACTCTCGGGATTTCGGGACGTCGAAACCGAGCGATGCAGAGGCGCTATCGGGCACAGGCTCGCAGTGTTCGCGAAGACTCGCGCAACACGGGGCATCAACGCACGTGGGCGGTCATGAGTCGGAGTGTCAGTGAGAGCGATTCGACGCAGGGACGACCTGACCAGACTTCAACCCTGGCTCCCGCAGCTCGTGTACCAGGTCAGTGTCCCGTTCGGCATACGGCTGAGGTGAATGATCTCCGCTGCGGACGTGCCGCGCTGCGTGAAGGTGACGTGCGCTGTCAGGGTGTTGGGGATGACCTTTGTCACGCCGGCAACGACGTAGCTGTAGTCAGCCGGCGCACTCGCTGACTGCACGCTGAACGCCGCCGTGGGGTCGGTGTAGGTGGCAACGGTTGCCCGGCAGGCGCTCGCACCGAAGTGGGCGATGACGGCCGGGTTGAGACGGGACTCCATAAAGGTCACGTCGCCACTGCGGATGGCGGCGGCAAGCTGGTTCAAGAACGCCGTCGCCGTCTCGTGGGCAGGTGCAGCCGAGGAACTGGCGGTGGGCTGAGACCTCGTCGTGGTCGTGGTGGCTCCCACCTTGCCCAGCGTGAGAGCGACCCCCGCCACCATCAGCACGACACCGAGCGTGACCAGGAGCGCGACGAGCACGCCACCCCGGTCGGATCTGTCCGGCGACCGAGACGCCCACGGGAGGGGAGCGCGTGGCACGGTCGTCAACCGATCTCCGTACGGGGAGGGTCCACGGAGGGAACGTCGGGCTGCGGTCGGGGGTCGGCCCCGCTGGGTTCGGCCAGCTCCCCCCATTCCCAATGGTGCGAGAAGTAGTAGTTCCAATAGTCCGGTGATGCGGTGTCTGTGGGTACCTTTACCTCCGGGGGGTCCTCTTCCGGTGGATCCAGCGACGTGACGTACGCGCTGCAGGAGGCGTCCGCACCCGCCAGGCAGTCGGCGAGCCGCTTCTCGGCCACCTCGAGGTTGATCCGGGCGGCGCCCTGACGGGTGGCTGCGTCAACCACGGCTTGGTACGACAGTTGCTTCGCCGCCTCGATGCCGGGCTGCATGGCATTGCCCACAGACTCGTTCCGCTTGTTCTGTTGCTCGGCCTCGTCGAGGCCCGTTTTCGCCGCGTCGAACTCCACCTGCGCGGCGGTCAGCGCCGCCTGCTGGGCATCGCAGCGTCGCCGATACTCGCTTCTGATCCACTGCCGCCAGTAGCCGTCGTTGTCTGCGTGCAGGCGTTCACGATCGATAGCGACCTGGTCGACCTCCTCGGAGATCTTCCGCCGCCCGGTCAACAGGAGTCCGGCGCCCAGCAGCAATGCCCCACCCAGACTGAGCCAACTCCAGGCCGGGGTGGACGTCTTCGTCGTGGTCGTTGTGGTGATGGTGGTCACCTCCGGACGAGCGGGCGCGTTGGGCGCGGTCGGTGCGCTGGGCGCGGTCGGCGCGGTTGAGGGCCCGGCGGCGCCGGCGGTGACGCACGGCTGGGAGTCGGAGCTCACGGTGAACGGGAAGAGGGTGCTGATAGTCCCGAGGGATATTGGCTTCCCGTCCGCACCGGTCACCGTGACCTGCGGGAAGGTTCCGAATTGCGTGATCGTGAAGGGGATGGTCCCGACACCGCCAGTGACCTGGGCCGAGCCCGCGATCGGACCACCCGTCGATGACAGGGAGCCACTGACGCGCTCATTGTCAGCTGAGCTCGTGAAGAGCTTGAGGTTGATCAGGCTCGTGGCCCCCTGTCCGACGACGCACAGTGATCCACCGAGTATCGGCGACGACGCCGGCACAGGCGCAGGCGCCGACGGTGGCGGTGCCGCGGGCGTGGGCGGCGGCGTTCGAACAATCTTCGATGCCTGCACGGCCGTCGCGGTCGAGTCCCCGTAGCCCGACAAGCCGATCCCGAGACCCAGCCCGGCGATGACAACGGCGCCGCTCAGGTAGACGACCCTGCGTCCATGCAGGTAGGTCATCCAGAATTCCTCCCAGCGGCTGAGAGGAGCAGGGAGATGCGTCTCGGTGCCGTCGGGAAACTCCAGGACGGTCGATCCGTCGGCCTCCTCGGTGATCAGGGTCCCGTCGCTGTACTCGGACTCGCTCGAACCGTCCTCGTAGACGCGGACCCCGTCGATGACCTCCCCCTCGTCCCCCTCATCAACGTCATCGGGGGCCATCGCCTACACCTCGCGGCCAGCCGACGGCTGGGCTCCGCATGCCGGTTGGGGCACGATCGCAGGTGTCTGAAAGGGGCTCGCCAGCCGACTCACCATCGGGTCCTCCCACTTGCGCCAACACCAACGGTGACTCGACGTCACAGGAGGATGTCGGCGCGAGGGCTCAGGATAGCCGTGGAGGCACCCTGACGCCGGGTGCTGCGTCATCGGGTGGTTGGTGCCGTGGTTTAGCCGTGACGCCGCGGAAGTCGGCCGTCGAATGATCAAATGGCGCCGTCACTGCGATGGGCCCGCAGACCGGGAACGCGGGACGAATTAGGCGGTGACCGGCGGAGAAAACAGACAGCGCACCTTCTCGGCCAACTGGTTCTCGTCAAGGCCCAAGCTGGCGAGGATGTCGCTCGCCGTGCCCGGCGCGAAGTAGGCCAAGGGAAGGCCGTATGAGGCGAGGGTTGGCAGAGGTCCCGCGCCAGCCCGCACACGGATGGCGCTGGCGACTGAGCTGCCGACTCCGCCTTCGACGATCCCGTCTTCGACGGTCACGACGACGGGATGCTCCAGAGCGTCATCGAGCATGAGCGGATCGAGGGGGGCGGCGACCCGTCCGTCCCACACCGTGACCTCAATCCCGTCACGCCGGAGTATCTGGGCGGCGCGCTCGCAGGTCTCGACCATCTTTCCGAATCCGAGGAGGCAGGCCCGGTTCCCCCGAATGACCCGCCGCGCCGAAAGGCCGCTCCCGGTGAGAGAACTGCGTCGGGCTTCGGTCTTGGGCCAGCGGATGGCAACCGGCCCGGTCAGAGTGTCGATCGCCTCAGCGAGCATGACCCGGACCTCTTCGTACGAGGAGGGTGCCAGAACGGTCATACCCGGCACCTTGGTCAGCAGAGCCAGGTCAAGGACACCATTGTGGCTTGGACCGTCATCACCGGTGATGCCGGCTCGATCGATGCAGAAGATCACGGGTAGCCGGTGGAGGCCGACGTCGCAGTAGAGCTGGTCCCACGCGCGGTTGAGAAACGTCGAGTACACGGTCACCAGGGGGCGCAGCCCCGCCATGGCCAAGCCCGCCGCTGCCGTCACCGCGTGTTGTTCCGCGATGCCGACATCGATGAACCGATCCGGATACCGACGTGCAAACTCGAGCAATCCACACGAGCCCGGCATGGCTGCCGTGATGGCCACCAGCTCAGGATGACTGGCGGCCTCGCGCAGGAGAGCCGCCTCAAAGGCTTCCGTGTAAGTGCGACTTGTCGAGGCTCGTCGGAGCGGTCTGCCACTGGCCGGGTCGAAGGGCCCTATGTCGTGGAGGCACTTCTCCGTGTCGCGTTCGGCGGGTAGGTAGCCTCGACCCTTCACCGTGTGCACATGAAGCACCACCGGGCCCGTGCAGGCTGCCGCGTCGCGAAGGGATGCGTCGAGCGCCCTGAGATCGTGCCCGTCAACCGGTCCGAGGTAGCTGATTCCCAAGGCCTCGAAGAACGCCCGCGGCGCCATCGAGTGTGCGTGTGGTGCAGCTGTCGTCAAGCGCGACACCGTCGGTGCATAGGAACGACCGTTGTCGTTCAACACCATCAGCACCCTTGCTCCCTGAGCGCCGATGTTGTTCAGCGCCTCATACGTCAGCCCCCCGGTCAAGGCCCCGTCGCCGACCACCGCGAGGACGTGGTGGGTCTCGCCGCGGAGTTCCCGTGCCCGGGCAAGCCCGTAGGCGTACGAGAGGGCGGTTGACGCATGACTGTTCTCCACGAGGTCATGGGGAGACTCGGTGCGGTTCGCATAGCCGGACAGCCCGGCGCGCCGCCGCAGCCCACCAAATGCGTCCGCTCTTCCGGTCACGATCTTGTGGACGTACGTCTGGTGCCCGGTATCCCAGATGATCTTGTCGCGTGGGGACTCGAACACCCGGTGGAGGGCCAAGGTGAGCTCGACCACCCCGAGATTGGATCCCAGATGTCCGCCGTTGGCAGCTATCGCCCTCACCAGGAACGACCGGATTTGGCCCGCCAGCCGCTCGAGCGCAGGCACGTCGAGATGACGGAGGTCCGCCGGGCTCAGCCCCGAGAGGACTGTGTCCGCATCGAACTCCGACCGGCTGGTCGGACGGACGGACGCGCTCGCCGTCACGTGGGGTGACACTGGGGCAGGGTGCAGCGCGGTCACGATGATCAGTTCGTCGAGACCAAGGCGCGGAGCGACTGGCGCAGCGAACCGATGGTGGCGATCACGGCGGTGGGCTCGTAGCCGCAATGCGCCATGCAGTTGGCACAGCGCGGGTCCTTGCCGCGGCCATAGGCATCCCAATCGGTTGTGTCGATGAGCTCGCGGTAGCTCGAGGCGTACCCGTCCGCCATCAGGTAGCAGGGTCGTTGCCAGCCCAGGACCGAGTAGCTGGGGATGCCCCAGGCGGTGCACGCGAAGTCCTTCTTCCCCTCCAAGAAGTCGAGGAAGAGCGGCGAGTGATTCAGGCGCCACCGCTTGCGGCGCTTCTCGGCGAAGGCCTCGGCGAAGAGCCGGCGGGTCTGCTCGACACCCAGGAAATGTTCCTGATCGGGCGCCTTCTCGTAGGCGTAGGCCGGCGAGATCATCATTGCGTTGACGCCGAGGTCATCGTTCAGGAAATCGAGGACGTCGCGCACCGTCTGCGGGGAGTCGGTGTTGAAGAAGGTGGAGTTGGTCGTGACCCGAAACCCTCGTTCTTTGGCCAACCGGACGGCGGCCACGACTTCGTCGAAGACACCGTCCCGATCGACCGCGGCATCGTGCCGCTCGCGCAAGCCATCGATGTGGACGACCCAGGAAAAGAAGTGCGAAGGCTTGAAGCGATCGAGCCGCCGGGCCAGGAGGACCGCATTGGTACACAGGTAGACGTAGACCTTGCGACGCACGAGCTCGTCGACGATGGTCGCGATGTCCGGGTGGAGCAGCGGCTCGCCTCCGGCGATCGAGACCATCGGGGTACCGCACTCTTCGACGGCGTTCACCACGTCCTCGACGGACAGCCGTTTGCGCAGGATCTCCGTCGGGTGCTGGATCTTGCCGCAGCCAGGACACGAGAGATTGCACGCGAACAAGGGCTCGATCTCCACAATGAAGGGGTAGTGGGTCGCCCCCTTGAGCCGCTGTCGGAGGAAGTACGAACCGACTCGTAGATTCTGGCGTAGCGGGATCGACATCAGCGCACCTGCTTTGGTAGTGAGAACTGCACGGTTTCGTTCGTCGTTCGGTGTTCGTTCAACGTGATGGGGCCCAACATGCGGAGCGTGTCGACCAAGCCGGTCAGGAGCTCGTCCGGCGCCGACGCGCCGGCGGTGAGGCCGACTTTTGTCACCCCGTCCAGCCAGCTCAAACGGAGGTCGGAGGCGTCCTCGACGAGCTCAGCGCGGCGACCGGCGCGGCGTGCGACCTCGACCAAGCGGACGGTATTCGACGAGTTGGCTGAACCGACGACCAGCACCAGGTCACACTCGTTCGCGATGGCACGGACGGCATCTTGTCGGTTCTGCGTGGCGTAGCAGATGTCCTGGGAGCGGGGGCCGACGAGCCGGGGAAAGCGTTGCTGCAGTGCGGCGATGACCTCGGCCGTCTCATCGGTGGCCAGCGTGGTCTGCGTGAGGTAGGCCACGCGGTCGGGGTCTTCGAGAGCGAGGTCCGCCACGTCTTCGGACCGCTGGACCAGGGAGATCCGCGCGGGATTCTCGCCCATTGTCCCGATCACCTCCTCGTGCCCGGCGTGCCCGACGAGCACGATCTGGTAGTCCTGCGCCAGGTAGCGCCGGGCCTCGTGGTGGACCTTGGCCACCAACGGGCACGTGGCGTCGATGACCCTCAGGTCCGACCGCGCCTCCGCCGCAGCGCGCACGGCTGGTGACACCCCGTGCGCCGCCAGGACCACGGTCGCCCCGTCGGGAACTTCATCGAGCTCGGCCACGAAGATGGCGCCTCTGGCTTCGAGATCGGCGACGACGTGTGCGTTGTGCACGATCTGTCGCCGCACGTAGACCGGCCGGCCGAACTTCTCCAACGCCCGCTCGACGATCTCGATGGCACGCTCCACCCCGGCGCAGAACGAACGTGACGCTGCCAGGTGCAGGTCGTGCGGCCGGTTTGCTCGGGCCCAGCGTTCGAGGGTGGGCCGGAGTCCCATCAGGGATCCCACGGCCCGGAGGTGGCTCAAGATGGACGTGTCCGGCGCGGAATCGACGATCGTTCGCACCACGACCACCGGATGGTCCGGCAGCTGTTGTGCCAGCCAGGCTGACTCGGTGTCCCAGGCGATGGCTCCAGCCTTCGTCAGCTCGGACGACCGATCGGGAGACAGTGGCGTCGATCCGGACACGATGGGCCCACAGCGGACGTCGAGGCCCAGGCGCCGGAGGTCGCGCGCCACCAGATCTGCCGCCGGAATACAACGGGGAGGGCTGCCATCGGTCGCCCGGAGCTCGGTGGCGACGACGAGCTGACCCGGTCGGAGGTTGGGATCAAGACCGTGCGCCGCACCACACACCGCAACCGGTACATCGGCGGTCAGGTTCGCCCGCAGACGGGCGCCACACGCCAGCGCGCTCGACTTGCCCACCCCGCTCACCGTCACCTCACCGCCGATCGCGGCTGCTTCGATCGGTTCAGACGTGATGACGGCGGGGCTATGCATGGTGCTGCCCGTGTACGTAGCGGCCGAGGGCCATCACCGGGAAGACGAGGTGATAGAGGTGGTAATTGATGTAGAAGTCGCCCGGGAACCCTGTGCCCGTGAAGGCTGTCTCGTCCCAGCGGCCGTCGGCTCCCTGAGAGTCGATGAGGTACTGCACGCCGCGGGCAACGGACGGCCCGCGTTCCTCGAGCGCCAGGAGGGCGAGGAGGGCCCAGGCAGTCTGGGAGGCCGTGGAGCTCCCTCGGCCGCGGTAACTGGCATCGCTGTAGGAGCGCAGGTCCTCGCCCCAGCCCCCGTCCTCATTCTGATGGGCTTCGAGCCACGCCACGGCCCGGCGTAGGGCGGGGTGGTCCGGGGCCAGGCCCGCCGCAGTCAGGGCCGGGACAACCGCACCGACGCCGTAGAGGTGATTCGCCCCCCAACGTCCGAACCAGGATCCATCGGGCTCCTGGGCCGCGAGCAACCAGGCGATGCCGCGTCCGACAGCCGGCCCGTTGCGGCCGACGACGGCCAGCATCTCGACGACGTGCGCCGTGACGTCCGCGCTGGGCGGATCGATGAGCTCGCCGAAGTCACAGAAAGGAAGTTCTCGGCACAGGGTCTGGGTGTTGTCGGCATCGAAAGCGGCCCATCCCCCGTCGGCACACTGCATCCCCTCCGTCCACCGCACGCCCCGCTCCGTCGCTTGGTCGATCGATCTTCGATCGGCGTCCCGGATGCGGCCAAGGGCGAGTACCACCTCCGCGGTGTCGTCGACATCCGGGTAGTTGTCGTTGGCGAACTCGAAGGCCCACCCGCCCGGGGCGAGGTCGGGCCGGCGGACGCTCCAGTCACCTCGGACCGTGATCTCCTGCCCAACGAGCCAGCGTCCGGCGCCGCGCAGAGCGGGATCCTCAGCGGGGACGCCCGCGTCGGACAAGGCGAGAACAGCCAGCGCGGTGTCCCATACCGGTGATTGGCACGCCTCGATCCGACGGCCGTGCTCGTCCGAAACGGTGAAACCGTCGAGTCCTTCCAATCCGGCCCGCATGACCGGGTGGTCCAATGCGTAGCCCTGTAAGTGCAACGCAATCAGGGAGTACACCCAAGGCGGCTGGATCCCGCCCCACGATCCGTCCGCCTCCTGGCGTTGGACGATCCAGCGTTCGGCGGCCTGGAGCGAGAGGGCTCGGAGGCGAGCGACCGGCCGCCGCTCGTAGAGGTGGAGCGCTCGGTCGAGGACGTTGAATCGTCCGGCCCAGGTGGAGAGAGAAAGGTGCCCTTCCTGCCGAGCACCGACCTTGAGCTCTTTGACGTCGAAGGCGAAGGGGTGCACCGGTCGGTGCGCGCTGACAATCGTGAGAGGCACCACGGTCTGGCGCGCCCAGCACCCAAAATCGTAGATGTTGAGGGGGACCCGTGGCGGGAGCAGCATCAGTTCGGGAGGCAGAACCGGCAGGCGCTCCCAAGGCCATTGTCCGAAGAGTGCCAACCAAATCCGCGTGAAGACCCGACTCGCCCCGATTCCTCCGGCTCCTCGAATGAACGTTGCGGCGCGTTGCATGTGAGGGGCCTCGATCGTGTCGCCCGCCAGCCGTAGCGCCACGTACGCCTCAATGGTGGTCGAGAGATCGCCGGGGCCGCCCAGATAGGTACTCCAGGTTCCATCCTCTCGTTGGCGCGAGCGGATCCAGCGCGCCGAATCCCTGGTCTCCTCCTCGGTGCGGATGCCGAGGAACTCCCGGAGAAGGAGGTCCTCGGCGTCCATCGTGACATTGGTCTCCAGCTCGCCCTTCCACCAGCCTTCCGCGTGCTGTTCCGCGCGCAGCGCACGGATCGCCCGATCCAAACTGTTCGCAGCGGCGTCGGCGTCCAGAGGGTGCGACCCCCCGGTCTCGGCGTCCAGAGGGTGCGACCCCCCGGCCTCGGCGTCGACCGTCTTGAGGGAAACGGAGGTCACCGGTCGCGATCGGTCACGAAGCGAGCCAGTGCGACGAGGTCGCTCTTGGGCAATGAGGCCAGGGGCACACGGTCGAGGGAGGCCAGCGCTTCCTCGAGATGTGTGTTGGCCAAGTCCATGGTCTCCTCTTGGGCACCGCAGAGTGTCAACACCACGCCGGCCCGCTCGACATCGGCGGCTGACATGTCACCGTGGAGCAAGCGACCCAACTCCGTGCCGGCTCCGTCGGTACGGGCCAGCGCGATGGCCACCGGCAGAGATTTCTTGTGCGCCGCGAGGTCACTGCCCACCGGCTTTCCGGTGCGCGTGGGCTCACCCCAGATCCCGAGCACATCGTCCACGGCCTGAAAGGCCGTGCCGAGATGAGACCCGTACGCCGCCAGCGCCGCCACCACCTCGTCTGGGGCGCCACCGAGAATCGCACCCAAGGAAGCGGCGCACGAGAACAGCGCCGACGTCTTGCCGCGCATCATGGCGAGACACTCGGCGACAGTGACGGTGAGCCGGGACTCGAACGCCATGTCGTCTGCCTGCCCGGCAATCATGGCGCTGGTGGCGTCCGCGAGGCACCGCGCCGCCTGCACGCGTCTCGGTGTCGGCTCCTCGAGCAGGACCTGGAGCGCCAGAGCCGCCAGCGCATCTCCGGCAATGATTGCCTGTCCAATTCCGAACTCGCTCCAGACGGTCGAGCGGTGGTGGCGCTCGTGGTCACCGTCAATGACGTCGTCGTGAATGAGGGAGAAGTTGTGGACCAGTTCAATCGCCACGGCCCCGACAACGGCGGTTTCCTGGGGGGCACCGGTTGCCGTCGCGGAGAGCAGCGTCAGCGCGGCACGCACCCCCTTGCCACCTCCGGCGAGGTGGTGGAACACCGGAGGTCGTAGCGCCGGGCTCAGCCGTCCGACGCTGTCCCTGAGCGCAGATTCCACCATCCGAGCGGAGTTCATCAGAATCGCCGAAACGGTGTCATTGGCGTGCGGGGCGGGCGCAAACGTGGTCATGAGGCCACCTTCTCCGAGAGTCTGGTGAGGGGTAGGGAAGCAACGTCTTCCAAGCAGGCGGAGGCCGCGGTGTGGCCACTCCGCACGGCGCCCTCCATGGTGTCCGGCCACCCGGTCGCACACCATGCGCCGGCGAGGTACAGGCCCGGGACCGAAGTCCGGGTAGAGGGCCGGAGGGCTGCGGTGCCGGGTACGCCACGGAAGGTGGCAGCCGCCTCCCTCGTGACCACACCGTCGAGCAGCTCTGCGTGTCGGCCCGCAGGGAAGAGGTTCTGGGTTGCCTCGAAGAAGAGACGGATCAGGTGCTCGGACGGCTGCGCCATGAAGGCATCAGCCGCCGACAGAGAGATGGCGAGGCACTGGCCGGAGCGAGCTCCGCTCGTTGCGGTGCGGTCAAAGACGAACTGAATGGGAGAGTCAACGACTGCCGCCATGGCGATATCGGTGACGCGGCGGTCCAGGACGAGGTGAATGTTCACGATGGGAGATCGGCCCAAGGCGGTGCTGGTCGGAACGATCCCGGCGGGAACGACGCGCCGCGTGACCTGCGGCGGTGTGGCGACGATGACTGCGTCGGCGACGTGGGCATGCTCACGGCTCGTCACCACGAAGCCGCTGTCCGTCATCGAGACCGACTGCACCCTCGTCCCCAGGATGGTCGTCACCCCGGCGTCCTCGAGCGCTCGAGCACCCCGGCCGCCATGGAGGTCGCTGAGAGGCAGGGTTGGCCAGCCGAGGTCGCCAGCGTCGCCCCGATCGAGCAGGCCGGTGCGGAACACCTTGGCAGCCAGCGCGAGCGACGCCTCCGAGGCAGGGAGGTTCAGCGTCGGCAAGGCGATCAGATTCCACAGCCGCTCGATCGATTCCTCGCTCTGCCCTCGAGCGAGGAGCCAACTGCCGAAGGTGACTTGGTCCAGCGAAGGGTCCGCGGGGTCGAGTCTCCGCAGGGCCAGCGCGGCACGGACCACGCGGACGCGGTCTGAGAGGTTCAAGTGACGGTAGTGAGCCAGCGTCGGCAGGAGATGCAGCGGTGCGGGAAGTGCGCCTCGGGTGATCGACGATCGGAGGCCGCCCGGCGCCAGCACGGGGACGTCGAGCGAGGGCTGGAGGTACACCCCGTCAGCGGACCCGATCCGAGCGAGGAACTGCCGGTATTCCGAGCAGCAGCGCAAGAACACGTGCTGCCCGTTGTCGAAGGTGAGGTCGTTGCGGCTGAAGGACCACGTGAGACCACCGAGGCGGTGCCGACTCTCGAGCAAGGTGACCTCGGCCCCACAGTCGGCCAGGTTCAAGGCCGCGCTCATCCCGGCCAGACCTCCGCCGACCACGACCACACGACGCGCGCTCATGCTCGCGCCCCGACCAGGCACTTTCCGGCGATCCAGACCTTCTCCGCCGTGGGAAGCGAGAGCCGTCGCATGGTCACGGCCATGGGATCGCGCTCGATCCGCCGAAACAGGCTGTGGTAAATACCGGCCATGACCCCCACGCAGGCACGGCTCCGGCCGTCAAGGCGCGGCAGGAGTTGCAGGCCGCGCTCGAACCACTCGGGCACGCGGGCGCACTCCAGCGCGACCAGGTCGGTCAGGACCGCCGGGTGCCCCGTGAGGTCCGGTGGGCAGCCGACCGCCGCCGCGTCTGACGCTGGAAGGTAGGCCCTGCCGTTGGCGCGGTCTTCGAGGACGTCACGCAGGATGTTCGTGAGCTGAAGCGCCACCCCCAAGTCGTCAGCCAGCGCGATGGACGTGGCGTCGGTCGTCCCGAAGACCGCCACGGAGAGTCGCCCGATGGAACCGGCGACCAGACGGCAATACACCACGAGCTCCTCGAACGTCTCGTAGGAGGTCCCGCGGACGTCCATCTCACACCCGTCGATCAGCTCGTCGAATGCCGCCAGAGGCAGGTCGTAGTCGCGGGTGGCTGCAGCCACTGCCACGAGCACCGGATCCTCGGTCTTCGATTGGATCGCACGGAGGTCCGACCGGACCTGAGCAAGCTCCAGGAGCTTCTGCGTGTCCGGTGCCGTCCCGTCCCCGATGTCGTCGATGCGGCGGGCCAGGGCGTAGACGGCCGAGAGCGCGCGGCGTTCGGCAGGCCGGAGGAGTCGGATGCCGTAACCGAAGTTCTTCGCTTCCCGGCGCGTAATCTCCTCACAGGCCCGGTACGCGGCGTCCGTGTTCACCGTGGCCGACCCGTCGTTGCGGCCCACAGTCCCGCGGCGAGGCGCGCAGCGAGGCGAAGTGGCCGGGGGCGGGGCTGCAGGCCGAGCACGTCGTGGTCCACCCGCTCGATCTCATCGAGCGCGGCCATCCCACCGGCGGCGAAGCCACAGACCGCGAAGCGGAATCGAGGTGAAAGCGTCCGGCCTAACGGCGCGACGGAGGCGAGAAGGCGACGAGCTCGACTCGCCTCAAGACGGAGGACCATCCGCAGTTCCGGTCCGGCGTGTGCAGCGTTCAGCTCTGTTGGTCCGCACCCGAAGACGCGAAGATCTGCCTGCGGCAGGTAGACCCGACCCTTGCCCAGGTCCTCCTTCACGTCCTGAATGTGCTCGACGATCTGCAACCCGGTGCAGACGTCATCAGAGAGCAAGATCCGTTCTGGGCTGGTCTCCCCGAGCACGCCCAGGACGAGCTGACCAACCGGTGCCGCTGACAGCATGCAGTAGGACACCAGGTCTTCGAATGTCTCGTACTGATGGACCACCTGGTCTTGCCGGTTTGCCTCGATCAGGCGCTGGAATGGATCGAGGGGGAGATTGCACTCTGCGATTGTCGGGGTCAGCTCCCGGAGCAACGGATGGGTCGCCTGTCCACGCGACGCCAGCTCCAACTCGTCGTCGAGCCAGTCGAGCAGGGCGAACCGATCTTCTGTGACCTCGTCGCCGATCTCGTCGGTCAGCCGGGCGAAACCATAAAGAGCGAGAAGGTGTTGGCGGGTGGCCCTCGGCAGCAGCCTCGACGCCACCGCAAAGTTCTCCGCTGGGGCTTGCCCGAGCACGTCGTCCGCGCTGGGGACCGCGACCGGGACGAGCGTTGTCATGAGACGGGACAGAGAGTCCCGAACAAGCGCTTAGGGGTGAGCGTATAGACCGAATGAGCGAGTATTCATCATTGATATACAAGCGGCGATGACCCTGTCAAGGAGATCTTTGAAGCGGTGGCATCAGCGAGACGGATTCTCTCGGAACGCCTTGCGTCACCCCTCAATGCGTGCGTTGAGATGAACGCTGGTTAGGGATGATCGAAGCCCAGCGCCTCCTGGACGAGCTCCGACAGTGCCGTACGGACCACGAGAACAGCCGTGTCTGCACTTGAACGTACGCTCGATCGGATGTGCGGTTCCAGACGCGTCGCCACCGTTCCAATGACAGAGTTCATGACATCGGTGAGGTCTCGGGCTCCGCGCGCCTCGCGCAGTGCGGACTCGAGGAGCAGCGGCATGAACGGCGCCAGGAGGGTGCGAACCGTTGCGGTGGCTCGCGCCATGCTGATCCCGTAGGGCAGCGCGTTCACATCGTCGCTGACGAGATCGGCCACCGAGCGCACGGCGGCGACGAAAATTGCGTCTTTTGACTGGAAATGTCGATAAAACGACCCGGTCGCCATCTCGGCTTCGGCGCAGATATCTGCGATGTTGACGCCTGCGTACCCGTGCTGGGCAAACGCGTCACGGGCCGCCGCCAAGAGGCGAGCCGGGGGCTCGGATTGTGCGGCGGCATCGAGATAGCCGTCGAGCACCTGCTGCCACATCTGAGGCCGGAAGGCTTCTTCCTCTCCAGTGGGGAGGAGGTCCGGCAGCACCTCCACAATCGAGGCCAGGGACATGTTCCGCTCTTGGCGCAAAAGACGGATCATGGCCAGTGCCTCGACGTGGCGGTCGTCGTAAAGGAACCGATTGGCGGCAACGACGGTCGGCTCGGGAAGAAGCCCCAGCCGGCGATAGGAATGAATGGTCGGCACCGAGACGTCGGCACGTTCAGCCAGTTCCGAGACGGTCAGAGAGCTTTTCAGGGCGCGCGACCTCTTTGAGCCTCTCGCTATATTGGCCTGCGGTGTCTTCTGTCTTGCTTGTGACTGATTCGAGCGCCTGTCTGCCACCGGGACTCCTCGACCGTGCCAGCCTTCAGGTACTTCCCATTGAGATATTCATCGGCGACGAAGTGCTGTCCGATGGCCCAGAAGCCGTACCTCGGGTCTACCGGGCATTCGCCGAGGATGAGCCGACCAAATCCGCCCCGCCGTCGATGGTTGACTACCTCGATTCCATTGAGTGTAGTGATTACGACGCCGCCGTCGTCTTGACGCCCGCCGTTGAAGTCACCGTCATGTACCGGAACGCACGGCTGGCCTCAGCGATGGCACGTCGTCCGGTCGAGGTGGTCGACACTCGAACTGCCGCAGCAGGGCAAGGCCTCATTGTCTCCGCCGCGGCGGAGGCACAGGCGAGCGGTGCATCTGCCGCCGACATCGCTGACGTCGCACGAGACGCGGCCCGGCGGACCAAGATGATCGCGATGCTGCCGGATCTCACGTCGATAGAGCGGAGTGGTCACGTGCCGGCCACCGCGTTCGAGCGGTACGCCGGCCAGGCGTCCCAGCTCCTTTTTCGCGTCGATCAAGGATTCATCTCTCCGTTGGGCCGCCCCAACCCCCAATGGGAGAGTTCATCGGTGCTGCAGGCGGCCTGGCTCGCCTCCGGAGGCTCCAATGCGGAGCGCACACTGTTTTTTCACGCGAACGCCGCTGCCGAGGTTTCGGACTTCCGCTCCTTCATCGGCAGTGAGGAACCCATCGTTGAATTCAGCCCGGCGATGACCGTCCATACCGGGATCGGCTGTGTCGGGGTCGCCTGGACCAACAGACGAGGCCCTTGAACCAAAAGGGCTCTCTGCCCTTGGAGCCGCTCCGATCAGAAGGATGAGCGACAAGGGCGCAGACCGGGTCCCGTAGCCCGGCACATTGAGTGCGGTGGGGGCTGACCAGAACCGCGGGAAGCCAGGGTTTGAATTCTACGATCGAGAGATGCGACGACCTGCCGACTGGCTTATGACCAAGTTGGCGCGGCTCCTGATCCGCATCTTCTTCCGCAGGGTCGAGCTCGAAGGTGGTGAGCGCCTTCCCCGGTCCGGGCCGGTCGTCTTGGTGGCCAATCACACCAACGGGCTGATCGACGGCCTTCTCTTGATGGCGACACTGAGACGGTACCCACGCTTCCTCGGGAAATCGACTCTTTTCAAGATTCCGCCGCTGTGGCCGTTCCTCAAGCTGGCGGGTGTCATACCGGTCTACCGGGCCATGGATGCCGTTGCGGGGGACCACAACGTGTCGGCGTTCGCCACCAGTCACGCCCTTCTTCAGCATGGCGGAATGGTGGCGGTGTTTCCGGAAGGCATCAGCCACGACGAACTGACCCTCCAACCGCTCAAGACCGGGGCCGCCCGGATCGCCCTCGAGGCCGGAAATGACGCTGGGGAATCAGCGCTGGTGACTGTCGCCGTCGGCCTCGTCTATGACGCCAAGGCGCGGTTTCGCTCGCGCGCCCTTGTGTGGGTGGCGGAGCCTGTCGGGATCGAGCGTTGGACCGAGGACTATCGCAGCGACGAACGAGCGACGGTCAGCGCTGTCACCGAGAACCTGGCCGTGCAGCTGGACCAGGTCAACCCGACGTACTCGTCCTGGGCGCAAGCCGAACAGCTCGCGCGTATCGCCGCAGTCGTCGTCCGCACCCCGGGCGAGCAGGTGCCGCCCGACGTCGGGCTGGCCGATCAGGTGGATGTCGCGGCGAGCCTTGCAGCAATGCAGCGAGGATCGTCGGCGTCGCTCCTCAATCTCCTGGAGGCATCCGCGACCTACGAGCGCGATCTCAGCCTGCTCGGAGTGACCGATGCTCAGCTTGCCGTCGGCTATCCCAGCGGCCGGCTGCGGATCTCGATTCTCTGGTCGGCGCTCAAGGTCGTCATCGCCTTCCCGTTCGCCGTTGCCGGCGTGGCCGTCCACATCGTTCCCTTTCAGATCATGAAGCAGCTGGCGAAAATACCCTCCAACGAAGGCATCAAGGCCACCGTCAAGCTGCTGGGGTGCTTCGTCACCTTCGTCGTGACGTATGCGGTCGTCGGTGTGGTCGTGGGCCGGACCTTCGGGCCGTGGGCCGGGTTCGCCGCGGCCATTGGCGCACCGATATGCGGCTATGCGGCAGTCCGACTCATGGAGCGGGTGAAACGGATCGGGGGGCTCATCGAGGGATACCTGACCGTGAAGGAGAGCGGCGATGTGGTCGAGTCCGTCTTGGCGCACAGGGCCACCGTGGTCGCAGACGCGTGCGCCGTCCTGAGATCATGAAGCCCGAAACGATCAGCTACGGATCCGACCGTGCGCAGATTGCCGAGGTATGGCGGCCTGGCACCACCCGGGCGCCGTTGCCCGTCGTCGTGCTGGTTCACGGCGGGTTCTGGCGCCAGCTCTACACCAAGAGGCTCATGCACCGGATAGCTCGCGCGATGGTGGGCCGGGGTTGGATCGCCTACAACATCGAATATCGACGCGTCGGGCCCTTGGGGCGGGGTGGATGGCCCGAGACCTTCCAGGATGTCTCGGATGCCATTGACGCGCTGGCCGGGGTCGATGGTGTGGATCGCCGACGCGTGGTGACCTGCGGCCACTCGGCGGGGGGACAGCTGGCCCTCTGGGCGGCTTCGTCGCGTGCCACCACGAACGCTGACCGGCCGGCGCCGGCGATCGCCGTCTGCGCCGCCGTCTCCCTGGCCGGCGTTGTCGATCTGACCCGCGCGGCGCGGAACCTCGTCGGTGGTGGTGCGGTTCCCGAACTCATGGGTGGGGGGCCGGAAGACGTCCCGGATCGATATCGGTTGGGCTCTCCCGCGGCGCTCCTCCCTGTTGGCAAACCGCAATTCCTGCTGCACGGGCTCGCCGACGGGTCAGTGCCGGCATGGCTCAGCGAGAGCTACGTGGAGGAAGCCCGTGCCCTCGGTGATCCGGCCACATACGTGCCGTTTCCGGAAGTAGGCCACATGGAGATGATCAGCGGGCGCGGCATCGTCTTCGGAGAGCTGGCCACCTGCCTGGAGTCCGTGTTCGGAATCCTGCCGCGATGAGGATTCAGCCCTCGAGTCGAAGCGCGATGGCTGCGTCCGGCTCGAGCACCCGGAAGTTGAAGCTCTCCTCGATGTAGAGCCGCACGACATCGGCGTCGTGGTCGAGATAGCCGATGGACAGGTCCTGCCCACAATCGATGTGGAAGTCCCCACCCCGCAGGCTCAGAACGACCCCGCCATCGACGCCGGGTGCCCACACCAGGGGGCCGCCCAGGATGTCGCGGAGGTGGTCGAACAGCAGGTGCCCCCCGTACTCGGCGCTCTCGACGATCCTCGTGTACATGTCCGGGCATATGGCCAACCCGTAGGGGCCGTCGATGCCGGCCTGACGCAGCGCATTGACGCCGCGGGCCACGCCGTCGGGGGCGAGGGCCATGTCCGCGTCCAGCTCAATGGGCTCGTGGGACGTGCTCTCGGTGATGCCCCGCAATCCGGCGGCCGCATGGCCGTGGAAGACCGTCACGTTCTCGCCCAGCGCGATCAGCCGCACTGCGTCGTCTAGTTCGGCCAGGTCGGGGTTGTTCGTGCCGCGCTCGACGTCGTCGAGCTCGACGCGCGAGACCTTGAACTCGGTGCGGAGCTCCACCAGGGGGAGGACGATGCGCTGTGCGGCCGACACGCCCTCCGAGGGGCCCGAGATCGTGGAGATGCGGCCGAGATCGGTCGCCGAATGGGACCACCCGTGGGGTCCGTCGAAGTCCACCAGTTTGCGGGCCGCGAGGTACGTGGGAAGGCGCGACTTGGCCTCCTCGTCGATCACGTCCCAGCCTTCGGCAGAGATCGGTGCCAGTTCGCGGTGGAAATGGTTCATCGCACGGCCCCCTTCAGGCTCCCGATGCCGAGCGAACCGGGAACGTCGGAGGCGCCGCCGTCGGCCGCGCCGTCGGTCGCCTCGTCACCGACCTCGGTGATCGGACCGGAGGTGAACAGGAACTTTCGGAGATTGGCGTCGAGGGCCACGTCGCGCCGACGCAGCCATTCGAGGGCCATTGCCGCATGCTCCTTCTCGTCATCCCGGTTGTAGGCCAGGATCGCCGCCAAGCTCTCGTCCGACGTTGCCCGCACCCGCTGGTCGTACCAGTCGATCGCCTCGAGCTCCTCGCACAACGACGTCATTGCCCGGTGGTGATCGACGGTTGCTTCGTCGAGCAGCTCGAGCGGCTCATGGAATCCCTCGCTGGCCAAGATCCTCTCCTCGCTGTCTCTTCCCACAACCCCGACGGTCAACCGGGGAATGATGACCACAGTGAAGCATCTGCGGGGGCTGCCAGTCCACGAGGGGTTCCTCGGCGGCGTGGTCGGACCCTCCGACAGCGGCCCGGCGGGGCGGCGTGGTCGGCTGCCCGGCACTGCGGCCCGGGCGATGAAATCCCAGCACGCCTTCAGGTGCAGGAGCTAAACATGGCGGGTCGGGCCCTCGCCGACCACTGACAACAAGGAGTTCCTTCGATGCTCGCCACCAACTACCCGATCCTCGACGCCTTCCTGACGATGCTGTACTTCTTCCTCTTCATCATCTGGATCTGGCTGCTGATCATGGTGTTCTCGGACATCTTCCG
>OUNO010000955.1_pt2 | contig 18790 bp, 16 predicted proteins | sample 1779811 | NCBI WGS metagenome assembly OUNO01 (sample SAMEA3914804, study PRJEB12502) | metagenome | biome: forest; material: soil | place: Canada | collected 2010-06-25 | depth 0.3 m | reverse complement strand
AGGAAATCCGCCGCATCGCCAATCGGCTGGCTCAGCAGAAGATCGAGCCAGCCGAGGTCGTCGCCTGGTCCCTATGGCGAAGAGCCCATCAAGCTGCAGCTCAACGGGCTCACATCCAAACGCGACTAAAGCTGCAACTGTAATGCTAGGCTGCCTTCCTCGCCGCGATCCAGTGGTCGATGACGCCATCAAGGATATCGAGCGGGACCCGGCCGCAGTCGAGTCCGGCCTCGTGGAAATCCTTGATGTCGTAGCGCGGGCCGAGCGCGGCGATGGCGCGCTGACGCGCCTTCACCCACACCGTGTGGCCGATCTTGTAGCTGCACGCCTGGCCCGGGTTGGTGCAGTATCGGTCCACCTCGCGCGTGGCGAAGCCCGGCGCGTCGGCGTCCAGCGCCTCCAGATAGGCGACCGCCTTTTCCCGGCTCCAGCCCATGTGGTGGATGCCGGTGTCGACCACGCAGCGTCCGGCCCGGAACAGCTGGAACCTGAGGTAGCCGATCCGGCTCAGCGGATCGTCGTCGTACATGCCCATCTCGTCCGCGAGCTGCTCGGCGTAGAGCGCCCAGCCCTCCGCGTAGCCGGAAAAGCCGATCGTCTTGCGGATCAGCGGCAGAGTCTTGTTGGAGAGCGCCAGACCCCCTTCCAGCTGGTGGCCGGGAAGGCCCTCGTGGAAAATCACGCTGGAGAGCGACCACCGCGGCCATTCAGCGGTGTCGCGCAGGTTGATGTAGACGATGCCGGGGCGCGAGCCGTCGATGGCCGGGCCCTGCGAATAGGCCGAGGACGCGCCCGCCTCGATCTCGGGCGGGACCCGGCGCACCTCGAACGAATAGGGCGGCAGGCGCTTGAACCGGGTGGGAAGGCGCGGCCGGATCGCGGCGAGGCGGCCGTTGCAGAAGGCGATGGCCTCGGCCTTGCCGGCGTCGGTGTTGGCGAAGAACGAGGCCGGATCCTTGTACAGCCCGGCGATGCGCTCGCCGACCGTGCCCTGGGTGAGGCCACGCCCCTTGAGGAGACCGTCAATGCGGGCGCTGATCTCAGCCCCCTGGTCGAGGCCGAGCTTGTGCACCTCGGCGGGGGTCAGGTTGCTGGTGGTCGAGGCATGGAGGGCGGCCGCGTAATAGGCCTGACTATTGGGCAGGCGGCCGATTCCGGCGTCATGACGCGCCCTCGGCCGTAGCGCCTTGACCTTGGCCATCTGGCGGTCCAGCGCCGGCAGCACCTTATCGGTATAGAGGCGCGCGGCGTCATCGCCGTAGCGGGCGCCCAGGCCCTTTTCTCCGGCGCGGCGGCGGATCGATTTGACCAGCGTCGAGTGCTCGGCGGGGACGCGCGCGGCGGCCATCTGGGCGAGCGTGGTGTCGAGGATGAAATCCGGGGGAATGACGCCCATCCCGGCGTCATGGGAAAGGCGCTCGCTCTCCTGGTCCAGCTGGACGCCGTAGGCCTCGAGCCGGGCGAGGTAGGCGTCGGCGTCGGCGGGGGTCACGATCCTGTGCTTTGTGTCGAGGAAATCCGGCGTCGACTGATAGGATCCGGTGTTCTGGCTGATCACATAGGGTGCGCCGCCGAAACCCACGCCGCCGTAGCCGAAGCCCATGATCGTGGCCTGGGATCGGCGGGTATAGACCACGGTGTCGACGTTGACCTTGCCGGCCTCGCTGAGAGCGGCCCGGTCGACGGCGCGTAGGCGGCGGAGCTGGTCGGCGTTGATCGCCTTGTCCTCGGCCACGCCCTTCAGGGATTCGTCGCGAAGCTCCGACCTCAGGTCGGCGTTGGCCCCGGTGTCGAGACCGAGCAGCGTCGCGCCCTCTGGATTGCGCCTGAGACCCTCCTGGAAGAGGGCGTCGAACAGACGATTGAGCCTCGCGTCCTCTGATGGCTGGGCCATGGCGGGCGTTGCCGCCGCGGCGGCCGCGGCGAGAAGCGTCTCGCGCCGATTGAGCTTCATCCTGGATGTCTCCCGTTTCGGATCGATTTTGTTCGTCTCCTACGTCCAGGCGCCCGCGCCGTCCAATTGGCGCACGCGCGCGGCCGAAAAACACCGTAGTTTAAGGTGGCCGGTGCGAGGGGGCGAAGGTGCGGACCGAACAGCGTTACAAGCCGCCGTGGATCGCCGGGCTCGCGCTCTGCCTGCTCCTGTTTGGGCCTGCGGGCGCCCAGAACGGCGGTTGCGCGCCGCCCAGACCCTGGAGTGAGGCCAACGCCCGCCACGGCCGGCCGGAGGCGGAAGTTGCGGCGTGCCTGAAGGCCCAGGCCTGGGAAACCCGCAACCTCAATGTCCCGATCAGATCCGCCGTCGCCGGCATCGTCGCCCAGTGCGAGGTCCGGGTGGTCTTCTTCGAGGGCCCGGCGGGCTCCGCCAGCCGGACGCGCGCCCTGCAGCAGGTCGACGCCAATGATCGCGAGGCCCTCGATCAGGCCCTCGCCGACGTCAGCTGGTCCCGGGAATGTGCTGGCCGGTTTTGAATCGACGAGCAAGATTCAGCTTTGAGCCGATTCCGGCTCAAACCATCTTTCTCCAGCGGACGCGTCGCAACAGGGTCTCACCATGGCGGGCTTGAAGGACAAGCGCGGTTTCATCGACCGGGACAGGCTCGACCTCTCTGAACGGCAAGCGGTGGAGTACTGGATGAAGCGTTGGGGCGTGACGCGTGACCAGCTGACCGCCGCCCACCGAAAGGCGGGACGCATGGTCAAGGACATCGCCGCCGAATTGGGCAAGAGACGGTGAGCGCGCCGGCCTGAATATAGGGCTCCTCTACCGCCTACACCCCAGCGTAAGACGACGCCCTCGAGCAAGATGGTCTGAGGGGCTCTAGTGCTGCTGGGGCCCGGCGATGGGGGCGGCGGCCTTTGGCAGGTTGCCGACAGGCGCTGCGGCCTTGTCGCAGGCGAGCCAGCGCAGGGACTTGCGCCCCGGCATGAAGAAATAGCCCCCGCCGCGGACAGTGACGAAGTCAGGCAGGCCGTCGATGCGCACCGGCCCTTGCCGCGTCGGGATGGTGAAGGCGCCGGTCCCGCCGTTGTGGCCGAGCAGCGGGTCGCGCTCGTTGCTGAGGTTGTGGAAGGTCGGGCCCAGAATCCAGGTCTGTTGCAGGAACTCAAACTGACGCTCGATGTCGGCGTTGAGGCACATGAACATCAGGCCCTGCTTGCCGCCCTTGGGCGTACCGTAAGGCCGGCCGATCCGCAGGATGCGATGGCGGTTGCTGAGCGGCAGCTGCGCGGTGGCGGTGGTGTCGATGCTGTCGCGCGGGTTGGAGCGGCGGATGTGCGCGCCGAACGGGCAGGCTAAGCCCTGCGGGTCCTCGCGTTGGAAGGTGAAGTCGTTGTCGATGACGATGTCGTGGCCGTCGTCCGGAAAGACGTGGCGCACGAGCGAGCGGCCGTTCCGCCAGCGGCCGAGCATCTTCGCCTCGATCAGCTCGCTGAGGTCGTCCGGATCGGTTCCCTGGAACGGGCAGGCGGGCCGGGCGAGCAGCGTCGTGGCCGCCTTGGCTGAGAAGGCGTGGAAGCCGTCGACATCCTGCTCCAGCTGGCGGACCACCAGGAAGCTGCCGTTGCGGCCGAAGTCGCGCCGTCCGTCCGAGCCGCCGCCCTGGAACGAAGCCTCGACGCCGGTGGTGAGCGCGCCGCTCTCGGTGAGCACGCAGCCCGGATCGTACATGGCCTGGATGGTGGGCGTCGACGGCAGGAAACCAGTGTTGTCGGGATAACCGAGCAGGAACTCGCCAGCCTCGACCACATGCTCGGCGTTGGCGCCGATCCGGGCGCGGGGCGAGTCGCGCATGATCGGTTGCGAGAGGCCGTCGGCGAACCCGAACGGCTCGACCACCTGTGCGTTGGCGTCCACCGGCCGGTCCCGCATCCGTTGCTCGAACAGCACGGCGCCGCCGGCCGTGGCGAGACTTTCGCGGATGATCTTGACGTCGCGATCCAGGGTCTCGACCTCCACAGCGAACAGCAAAACCGCCGCGTCGGTCTCGTCCGGCTGTCCCCAGAGCCAATGCTCGGAGGCGTGGGGGCCGAGATCGCCGATGGCGCGCGCCCGGCCGGGCGAGGTCATGCCGCTCTGGAATGGCGCCGGGAAGGTGGCCATGTCCTCGGCGCTGAGGCCCAGGCGCGTGAGGCCATGGGCGGTGAAGGCGATGGAGCCGGCCCGGGTCAGGCGCTTGGCCTCGCCGAAGGTAATCATCGGCTCGACGGCGCTCAGCCAGCGTTCGCCGGCCTGCTGGTTCTCAGGCAAACGCACGACGAGGCAGGTGGAGAAGCGCTGGCGCTTGAGGCCCCCGAGCACCAGGGTCGGCACCTCCGGCTTTTGCAGCATGAACGGCGGGCGCGGCTCGGAGCCGAAGATGTTCACCCAGTTCTCCGCCTGTGGGATGGTGCGCGCGCCGCTGACGCCTTGGCGAATGGCGGCGTTGCGGCGGATGCCGTTCATCTTCACGTTCGGGTAGGCCGAGTACCAGAACGAGACCGGATATTGCTGACGGCGCGCCCAGCGGCGGAACCGGTCCCCGTCGGCCGCGCCGCCGATGATCAGCCAGGAGGTGCGAGGGAAGCCTCGGGTGTTGCTCCAGACGGCGGTGAGGCCATCGCCGGCCTTGTTGATGAAGTCCTCGAGGTAGCTCTCCCAACCATCGCTGAAGTTGGACCAGAACATCAGCTTGTCGGTGCCCGGGATCAGCGCCCAGCGGGCGAAATGGATCACGCCGATATCGCGCAGGAATCCAGCGCGGAACACCGTGGCGACGTCCTCGCGGGCGATCAGGAAGGCCAGGCGCAGCACCACGCGCCGGAACCAGCCGACCTTCATCACCGAAACGGCGGCGAGCAGGTTCTGCGCACCGATGTTCTCATGGCGCAGGATGGCCTCGACCTTGGCCGCGTCGGGCGGGGTGTCGTCGAGCGGGTCGGTGGTCTCCAGGCGCCGCAGGTGCCAGACCGCCAAGCCGAGGAGGAGACCGAACGCAAGCGCGAAGAAGCCGGCCGCCATCCACAGGCCCGTCCAGGCCGCCGCCCAGAACCCGGCGTGGCGCCAGGTGCCGAACCCAAACAGGCCAGCCAGGGCCGCCAGCGGGAAGAGCCACCAGAGATACTGCAGCAGCGCCACCAGGGCGCTTCGCGCGCGAGCGGGTATGGAGTCCACCCCGCCCGGGTTGAGGAACGGCGCCGGCTCGGCGGTGAAGGCCCACTTCTCGCCCTCCGACCACAGCCAGTCGCGCACCAGCTGAAGCTTCTCGGTCGCCGCCATGGCGCTGGAGCTCAGCGTCTCGCCCATGTGGCTCACGATCTTCTGGGCGAGCCGTTCTTCCTCGCGGATGCGGCCCACCGAAAAGAAGGCCGAGCCGTCGAAGCAGAGGCCGGTGGATTGGCCCCAGCCCGGGCCGACCTTCAGCGTGTGGCGGCGTAGGATCCTGGCTGGCGGGTGGGCTTTCGGGTTGATCTCGGCGACCTCGAAGGCTCGCGCGAGCGTGGGGCCGATGGCGGTGCAAACCGCGTCGATGGCGTCGTTCGGCGCGCCGTCGGCGCTGAGCTCGACGAAAATGTGGGCGACGCCGGGCGCCGTGTCCGGCACGGCGCTGACGCTCATGAAGTGGATCACGCCGCAGGCGTCGAGGCTCGCCCGCGCCGCCTCGCCCGCCGGGTTGCCGAGCTCGTCGAGGATGCGGATCACCGCTTGGGACTTGGCCGTGGCGAACGGGATGGCGATGGTGACGAGAGCGTGGTTCATCCGCTTGAGGTTCAGTCGCCGTAGGTAACGTGGAGGTGCTCAAAGAAGAGCCCGAAATAGCCGGGTTGGCCCAGGTTGCCGGCCGCGCGCCGGATGTTGCCGCGCAGCAGCAGCGGCTTGAGGGTCTGGGTGATCTGCACGATGGCGATCTTGTAGCCGGTGCAGAAATGCTGGCCCCAGCCGAACCGCATAGTGTCGGCGAGGTCGCGGTCGGTGTCGAACACCTCCGGGTGCGGCACGCGGCGCGGATCGTAGGACGCCGACTGGGCGGCCAGCAGCAGCAGCGCGCCCTTGGGAATCTTGGTCGAATGCGGCTGGCCGGCGGCGATCACGGTGTCGGCGGCCGCGTTGCGGAAGGGCCCCGGATTGATGGGCATGAACCGAAGCGCCTCGAAAAGCACCCGGCTGAGCAGGTCGTCGTCGCCGCATTTGGCCGCCGCCTCGGCCGCCGCCATCATTTCGGGGTGGCGCAGCAGGCACTGCAGTATTTGGCCGCTGGCGCGGTTGTTGGTGGGGGCGAAGCCCAGCATGAACCCGACGATCGTCGCGCGGATCACGTCGTCGGTGAGCACGCCGGGGTCGGTCATCTGGGCGGCGACCAGGCGGCCGAGGATGGTCGTGTCGTCCGGCGGCCCGGCCTTGGCCCGGGCGATGGCGGCGTCGACCAGCGGCTCGGCGTTGGCCGCCGCCGCGACAGCGGCCGGCTCCGTGGCCTTGTCGGGCGCCATTAGCGGCAGGGGCGGATGCGGGAAGGAGTTGAAGTTCATCGCGTACAGCCAGAGGGGCAAGTCCGGATGCTGCGCGGGAATGCCGTAGTAGCGGCCGATGATCTCGATCGGCACTTGGGTGCACAGGCCCGCCATGGCGTCGATCACCCCGTCGCCTGCGGCCACCAGTTCTTCGGCCCGCTCGAACGACCACTTGGCGATCGCCGGGATATCCTCCATGCGGAAGGCCTGCATGGCGTGTTTGTGGATCGCCAGGTAAGCGGGATCGTTGGGCATGCCGAGGATGAAATTGGTCCCGGTGCGGTCCATCAGCTCGAACTTTGGTTTGAACGGGACGGGGAAGTCGGCGTCCCGCTTCAGCACCTCCATCACGTCGTCGTAGCGGCTGATCAGCCAGAACGAGGGCGTCTTCAGGATGGGGAGGACCCGCCGGAGGAACCGCGTGGCGATGCGGAACTGCGGATCATCGAACAGCCAGACCAGGATGCGGGTGCCGAACGACACCTTGCGCATCTCGACCGCCCACTTGTCGAAGTCGGCGGCGCCGACCCGTGGCGCGCCGGCAGATATTCCGTCAGGCATGAGCCCGAGCCCCCTTAACGCCTTCACCTAACGATGGTCCCTCGGCCATGGTCAAGCTGAGATTCGTTTCACCTCGGGCTCGCCGCCGCGGTGTCTTCGGCGAGAATGGCGCGCGCTCTCTCGAGGTGTCCGGTCTTCTCGTTCTTCGGGAACGCAGCGAGCGCCTGGCGGACCAGCGCCCGGCCGTCGTCGCTCTGGCCAATCTTGGCCAGGGCATGGGCGAGCGCGGTGGCCATTTCCACCTCGCAGAGGCGCGCGCCTTGCTCGAGGGTGGCCTTGTGCGCGCGGCGCAGCTCGGCGACGGCGGCCTGCTCCTGGCCGAGGGCGGTCAGGCAGCGCGAGCGGCGCAGGCAGATGGCGGATTCGTCCCATCGCGCGCCCGACCGCTCCATCAGTTCGACCGCCTCGTCGAAGATCGGCAGCGCCTTTTCGGGCTGGCCGAGCTGGGTCATCAGCTCCCCCTGCCGGGCGAGGAACCCCGGCATGTAGCTCTGGTTGCCGGTGGTCCGCTGCCACGACACAGCGGCGTTCACCAGCTCCAGCCCGCGCTCCAGCTCGCCGAACCGCCCGAGCAGCGTGCCCAGGTAGGCGCCGCCGATATGGCGGAAGACGATGACTCCGTGCGCGATCGCGTAGTCCACAGTCCGCTGCATCATCGGGCGCGCCAGGTCCCAGTCGCCGATACCGTCGCGATAGGAGGCCTGGGTGAACAGGTCCTGGCCCATCATCAGGTGGTGGCCGGAGGCGACGGCGGCGGCGTGCGCGGCCTCCACCTCCGGCCGCGCCTCGGCGAGGCGGCCGAGGAAGGTCAGGCAAAAGGAGGCGTAGCAGTGCAGGCTGATGGTGCCCGGATCGTGGACGAGGAAGGCGCCGCACTGCTCCTGGCCAGCCTGCCATTCGATCAGCGACCTGCGCATGGCGACCACGGCAGGCTCGAAGCGGCCGCGGTAGAAGTTGAGCAGCTCCCAGGAGCGGAAGCCGACGAACCGCCAGGCGGCGTTCCCCTCCCGGTCCCCGAGCGCGACCATCGCCTCCGCCAACTCGGCCGCCGACTTCATGTCGAGGCGCTGGGTGAAGTGGGTGAAGACGCCGTACTCGACCGCCATCCGATGGGGTGTGGACGGCAGCTTTTCGCAGAGCGCCAGTGCGCGAGAGAAGGCGCCGGAAGTGGAATACGCCCCGTGCCCCTCGGTGACCGTCAGCACGTTGCCCGCCAGAACCTGCAGCTCGAGCTCGGTCTGCCAGCGCTCGGCGTCGTCGGGCAGGCGGTTGGTCTCGGCGATGCCGCGGGTGATCTGCGCCACGGCTTCCCCCGCCGCGAACCGGTTGATTGTCAGCCGCGCGGCGCGCAGCCACCAGGCGGCGGCCTTGCGCGCGTCGCCCGCCTCCGACCAGTGGGTGGCGATCAGGGCGGCGTGGTCGTCGAGACGATCCTGGTTGTCGGCCTCGATCGCTTCGGCCACGGCGGCGTGCGCGTGGCGGCGGCGGTCCATCAGCTGGCTGCCCAGCGCTACCTCCTGGGTGAGCGGGTGGCGGAAGGTGAACGCGGCCTCGGGCCAGATCGAGGTCTCGTCGATGAACTCGGAGCTCTGGAGGTTGGCGAGCGCCTCCGAGAGCTCGTCCGGCTCGAGTTCGGCCACCTTGGCCAGTAGGGGCGCGGGAACGTTCTTGCCGATCACGGCGGCCAACTCTAGCAGCCGCTTGTCCCTACGCGAGAGGCGGTCGATGCGCGCGGCGAGCACCGCTTGCACGGTGCTGGGGACTTCGATCCGCTCGACCGGGGTGACGAGCTTGCGCGCCCCGCGCGGCCCCTCCAGGTGGCCGGTCTCCACCAGGGTCCTCACCACTTCCTCGACGAAGAACGGATTGCCGCCGGTCTGGGCGTAGATCGCCGCCTCGAGGGGCTCCAGTGACGGATCCTGGCCGATGAGCTCGCCCAGGAGCTCGGCGACCGACGTTTGATCGAGGGGCGTGAGCGGAATCTGCCTGTACCAGGCCTTGCTCATCCAGGCGGCCCGGAACTCCGGGCGGAAGTTGAGCAGGAGCAGGCTGCGGGCGCCGCGGGCGTCGATCACCTGGTCGAGAAACTCGGCGCTGGCCGCGTCCATCCAGTGCAGGTCCTCGATCAGGGTCACGATCGGTTGCTGTTCGCCCAGGCGGTAAATCAGCTGGCGCACGGCCGAGATGAGCTGCGCCCGGCGCACCGCCGGCGGATGGGCCGGGGCAGGCCGCTCGGGGTCCGGCGCGCCGAGGAAGTCGAATATCAGCGGCGCCGCGGCCTCGAACGCAGGGTCGAGACCCAGGAGGCGCGTTTCGACCCGCTCACGGATGCGGGCCGCGTCATCGGCCGCATCGACGCCCAGGTAGGCGAATAGCAGCTCAATCACCGGCAGGTACGGGATGTGGCGGCCGTGGGCCACGGCGCGGGCCTCGTACACCTGGAACCCGGCGGCGAGGCAGTGCTGCAGAAACTCGAAGCACAGCCGGCTCTTACCCGTGCCCGCCTCGGCGACGACGCCGATCACCTGGCCGCGGCCGGCCTTGATCTGCTCCAGCGCGGCTTCGAGCACGCCAAGGTCGCTCTCGCGTCCGACGAATGGCGATAGGCCCCGCGCGCGGGCGACGTCGAAGCGAGTGCGGGCCTCGCCCAGGCCGGCGAGGCGGAAGAGCCTCGCGGGCGCTGCGCCGCCATAGGCCGGCGCGGGTCCCAGCTCCTCCAGCCGCACGTAGCCTTCCACCAGGGCGGCGGTGGCGGCGCTGACGCAGCAGCTGCCCGGCTGGGCGAGCGCCTGCACGCGTTGGGCCTCGGCAACGGGTCGGCCCATCGCGCCGTAGTTCTTGCGCGCGTCGTCGCCCACCAGGCCCACCACCACCTCACCGGAGTTGAGGCCCATGCGCGCGGAGAGCTCCAGCCCGTGAGAGCGCTTCAGCTCGGCGAAGATCGGGGCAATCTTTTCCTGCACTCTGAGCGCGGCGAGACAGGCGCGCCGCGCATGATCCTCGAAGGCCGTCGGCGCGCCGAACAGAGCGACCAGGCCGCCGGGCGAGAGCTTTTCCACGAAACCTTCGAAAGCTTCCACCTCCTCGGCGCAGGCGGCGAACAACCGCCGCCGCATGGTTTGCGCGTCGGGCTCGGCGAGCTCACGGGCGATCTCGTCCAGACCATCGATCTCGACGAATAGCACCGTCACCTGGCGATATTCGCTCTCGGGCGACGGGCCGTCCGCCTCCGCTGCGGCCGCGGCGGTAACGGGCGTCAGCGATCGGCGCAGCGCGTCCGCCACCGTGGCGGCGATCTCGTCCTGCAGCTCGAAGCGGTCGCCGTATTCGCGGTCGTAGCGGTCGCTCCAGATCACCTCCCCAGTCGCGCCGACCGTGAGCTCAGCGGCGATCCGGACCCGGGCGCCGGCGGTGCGCACCGAGCCGTCCAGCACGTGGGTGGCTTTCAGCGCGGCGGGGGCCAGGGCCTTGTCATCGCCGCGGTAGCGGAAGCTGGCGGCGCGCCCGATCAGCTTGACGCCGCCGCCGCGTCCAAGCGCGCCGATGATCTCTTCACTGACGCCGTCGGAAAGGCTCTCGAGGGCGGGGTCGTTGGAGAGGTTGTCGAACGGCAGCACCGCCAGCACCGGCTCGGCGACCGCCGCCGTTGGCGCGGGCGAGCCCTGAGGGGCCTGGCGGCCGGCCAGCGCCTCGATGCTGTCGACGACGTTGCGCCAGTCCGCCGGCTCGCCGCCCCCCGTCCAACCGGTCAGGTCGGCGCAGTGGATCTGGTCGAACGGCATGGGCAGATCGGCGCGGTCGACCCGCAGCTGCACGAGCTTGCGCAGGGCCCGCGCCTTGTCGGCCTCCGAGCGGACCCATTCCGAGCTCACGGCGTCGGCAGACCAGATGACCACCACCGCGTGGGCGGCCGCGATCTGCTCGGCGATCACGTCGCTGTAGGCGCGGTGGGTTGGTAGGGACTCGTCGAACCAGACGCTGAGGCCGTCGGCGCGCAGGGCGGCCGCGACCGCCTGCGCCTGGCTGGCGGTGGATCGCGCGTAGGAGATGAAGACGTCGGCCAAAGATTTCCCCCGAGACGCAAATCGTCCCGCGGCGCCCGCGCGTCAAGCCTGGGCCCTTGCGGCAGGCGCGAATACGGGCGTCAATTCCCTTCCAGGAACCCAGCTGGATTCCGCGTGTGCCGAGGGGCGAGATGCGGCCGCTGACCATTGACGCGCTTATCGCTCTGCAGAGTTTCGTCGTGGCCTTCATCGCGTTGCACGACTGGGTCCCGCTTGGCGCGCTCAATGACGTCTCAGCCGTCCAGGCGGCGGATCCGCGCGGCAAGCTCATCGCCGTCACCCTGCTGAGCACTGCGCCGTTCGCCGTCGGGCTGGGAGGGACCATCGCCTACGCCGGCGGCCGTTTCCCGGGCTGGCTGACCTGGCGCCGGTGGATCAGCTAGGGGCAGCGGCCTATGGCATGACGCGCGCCTGGTGGGGCCCCTATCTCCTCGGCGGGTCGCCAGCCAGGGTGGCCCGCTATCAGGCGATGTTCGCGCGCACCCATGCCTTTTTGCCGGAACGCAATGGCATCAGGCCGAACACCCTCCACGTCGCCCTGCATGTCGTGGTGATCGCAATTCTTGTCTTGTTGGGCTTCCTGTCGTTTTCAATCCCGCCGGCGGCGTCGGCATAGCCGACATCGCTGGCGCGATGTCCCCTGAGCGGTCCTGGCGGCGTCAGAGGTCGATCGGTTCGAACTGAGCGAACAGGTCCTTCGTCTCGGGGAGTTCGCTGAGAGGTGTGTAGTCGCAGACGGCCGCGTATCTGTCCCACATCGCCATGACCTCAGGGTGTTGGTGAGCCTTGGCGACCGCGCCCTCCTCCCACTCGAACACCTCGACAATCACACCGTCTTTCGATCGCATCGCCAACGCCGGTCGTTCGGTAGCCAGCCCAAGCCGACGCAGGATCGAGACGTGCTCCCGGGTGAGTACAAGCAGGCCGTCCTCGTGGCCGGGCTTCGGCCGATAGCCGACGATCACCATGCGGCCCATGTGCGAACCTCCTCGTGCCTTGTCCTGTCGAGCCGTCCAGCGGCCGCCGGCACGGGCGGCTCGGGGCATACCTCGCCCGCACGATCCCAGGCGCGCAACCATTTATCCGGCATTATGTGGATCGGCGCGGCCAGATCGCCCTTGGGGGGCAGAACGCTCCGGTCAGGCCCGTGGTCGGGCCGTTTTGCGTTTCGTGCCACTGCAGAAACCTGATGACTTCACTCGCGCAATGATCGCCTATCTCGGTGGGAGATAGGCGCAGATCCGGGGTGAGGCGCGAGATGACAGCGGACGGCCCGGCGGGAGGCGCCCTGGTCGATGCCAAAGTCGGCATAAAGCTGAAGCTTGCCGCGCTCTGGGCCGCAACGATGTTCTGCTACGTTTACGGCGACTTCTTCCGCCTGATGCAGCCGGGAAAGCTGACGGCGATGCTGGCGGGGAAGACGCCGCTGGGACCCGTCACGCCGGGCCTGCTGCTCGGGTTCGCAATCTTCATGTCGGTTCCCGCCGTCATGGTCTTCCTTTCGGCGGCTCTGCCGGCCAGGACCAACCGCTGGTCGAATGTCATCCTGGGCGTGGCCTATACATTGGCCATCCTGGCCACGATGCCGGGCGCCTGGAGCTTCTATCTGTACCTGGGCGCCGTGGAGGCCGTGCTCACGGCGACGATCGCCTGGCTGGCTTGGACGTGGCCAAAGACGCCAAGTCCATAGTGTCCGTGTGTGGGGAGCGGGCATTGAGCCTGCCCGCGGCCAAGCGCCCTAACGACCTTTCCCTTGCCTGCCGCCGATCGCCCTCGATAAGGTCCTGGCGGCGATCAGGGCAGGGTCGCATGTGCATGTCCGACATCTTCATCTCCTATGCCCGCTCAACAGAGAAGCAGGCCAGGGCCATCGGCGAGGCCCTGCGCGCTCTGGGCTATGGTGTGTGGCGCGATGACGAGATCCCCGCCCATCGGGCCTTCTCGGAGGTTATCGAGGAGCGACTTCGAGCCTCCAAGGCTGTGGTCGTGGTCTGGTCGGCCGATGCGACGGGTTCGGAGTGGGTGCGCTCCGAGGCCACGCTGGCGCGCGCCGACCGCAAGCTGGTTCAGCTGAGCGTGGACGGGACCAAACCGCCCATGCCGTTTGAACAGATTCAATGCGCCGACCTGGCCGGTTGGGAGGGCGATGCCTCCCATCCCGGCTGGGCGAGGGTGACGGCGAGCGTCAGGGATCTTGTCGGCGCCGCCGGCGCGCTGGAGCGGCCCTCCAAGGCCACGCCGAAGAGCCGGACCGGGCGCGTGGCCATCTGCGTTCTGCCGTTCGCCAACATGAGCGGCGATCCCGAGCAGGAGTATTTCTCCGACGGGATCAGCGAGGACATCATCACCGACCTCTCCAAGGTTTCGGCCCTGAGCGTGGTGGCGCGCAACACTGCCTTCACCTTCAAGGGACGAAACCTCGAGATCCCGGAGATCGCCAGCAAGCTCGGCGTCAGCCACGTGCTCGAAGGCAGTGTGCGTAAAGCGGGCGCCCGCGTGCGCATCACCGCGCAGCTGATCGACGGCGCCGTCGGCGACCATGTCTGGGCCGAACGCTGGGACCGAGACCTCACCGACATCTTCGCCCTACAGGACGAAATCAGCCAGGCGGTGGTCGCCGCCTTGAAGGTCAAGCTGCTGCCGGAGGAGAAGGCGGCAATCGAGACGCGGGGGACCGACAACGCCGAGGCCTACGACCTCTATCTGATGGCCAGGCAGCACTGGGCCAGCGGCAACGAGGGCGATCCGCGGCAATCGGAGGCGATCGAGCGCCTCGCCCGCCGCGTCGTGGACATCGATCCCGGTTACGCCCAGGCCTGGGCTCTGATGGCTAGCGGGCAATACACCCTTCACCTCAGGTATGGGCGGGCCGGCGACGGCGGCCAGGCCGCCCTGGACCGTGCTCTGGCCCTCAACCCCGATCTGGCCGAGGCCCGCTCCCTGAAGGCGCGGATGCTGTCCGATGCGGGCCAACGCGAGGAGGCGGCGGCCGAGATCGCCGTCGCCCTGCAGCTCGATCCGGAGTCAAACGAGGTAAACGGTCGCGCCGGCTTCATCAGCTACAGGCTAGGCCGGTTGGAGGATGCCGCCCGCCATTTGGAAAAGGCCGTCGCGCTCACGGAGACGGACCTCAAAGCGATCTCGATGCTGGTGAGCTGCTACACACACCTGGGCGATGGGGAGAACACCCGTCGGGCCGCCACGATCGCTCTGGAAAGGGCCGAGAAGGTCGTCGCCCAGGATCGCAACAACGGCTTCGCCATGGGCGTGGGGGTCACGGCCCTGGCGGCTCTGGGCGAGACCGAACGGGCCAAGGACTGGATGAACCGCGCCCTGCTGATCGATCCCGACAACTTGCAGATGCGCTACAACTTCGCCTGCGCGCTCGTGTCCTGGCTGGGCGACCCCGATGCGGCGCTGGGCATGCTTGGGCCGGTCCTGGAGCGGGACCCCGGCGGGCTGCTGCCGGACACCTGGAATCACCCCGATCTTGTTGGCCTGCGCGATGATCCCCGCTTCCAGGCCATGATCGCCGCCGCCGAGGCGCGGCTAGCGGCCGCCAAACCCCGCTGACGGAGCGGGGGCGTAAAGTTCCGCCCAAGAGCCAGGACAGCCGTTCGCGCCTAAGGGGCGTTAGGGGCCACAGGCCGTTTCCACCCCTGGCGGACCGCCGGCTGCGGTTGACCCGCCGTCGCGGGCCGTCGATGACGACCGGGATGGCCGACCCGATCCGTACAGCCCTCGCCGCCGCGGCCCTCAGGTTTTGGCGCGCACTGGCGAGCCTGCCTGATGCCGGCGGATGGCGCTTCTCCTTGGGTGCGGGCGGTCTCGTCCTGGCCGCCATGGCCGCCGTCGGGTTCTCAGGGGGTCTCTATCGTATTGCGCCGGCGAGCCTGGTGGGTCTGCCCCTGCGGCTCGTGAGCGTCTTCTTCGTGCCGGCCCTCAGCGAAGAGGCGGTGTTTCGCGGCTTCCTGGTGCCGGACCGGTCCGAGACCGCGCGCCCGTTCGCCGCCATCGCCGTCGTCACCGCCATCTTCACCGGCTGGCACGTTGTCGAGACCCTGTTCCTGCGGCATGCCGCACCCATCTTCCTGCGGGTCGACTTCCTGGCCTGCGCGGCCATCCTGGGCGCCGGCTGCGCCGTCATCCGCTGGCGGACAGCCTCGTTATGGCCCGCCGTCGCCCTTCACTGGCTGGTGGTGGTCGTCTGGCAGACCTGGCTCGGCGGCCCCGGCATGGAGGCTCTGAAATGAGCCCGCCCCGTTAGGTGCTGGACGCTGCTTCGCCGTATACGTACGGCGTCACGCGCGTTTTCCCCAAGATCGGCGAAGCGGGCGTAACCGGGGAGATCATCGCTGTCCTGAAAGGCGCCTGATCATGATGTGGCTGCATGACCTCGCATACTTCTTTGGCGGCGCTTTCCTCGCCAACGCCGTGCCACATTATGTCAGCGGCATGATGGGGCGACCGTTTCCAAGCCCGTTTGCCAAGCCTCCCGGCAAGGGCCTGTCGTCATCGACGGTGAACGTGCTTTGGGGCTTCGCAAACCTCGTGCTCGCCTATTGTCTCCTTCTGCGTGTGGGCCATTTCGACCCTCGCGCGGTGGATCACGTCGCCAGCCTCGGGTTAGGCCTCTTGCTCATGGGCGTGATGGCGGCGCGCACCTTCGGGCGGCGGTCCCACGGTGGAAAATCTCCTGTTGGCTCCTGAGGGCATGCCGTCGAAGGTGGCTGGGGCGCGCTACGGGTTCGTCGCAACGGAAGGAGTTCGGGTGTGGTGAGGTGGAACGGGTTGAAGGCGCTGGCGCTGGCGATACTCATCGCGGGCTGTAGCGCGAAGAGCGCGCCGGCGCCGGCGCAGGGACCGCAGTCCAGCCCGCCGCCGCGCTATCTGGCGGGTTACCTGCTGCGCGGCGCCTTGCCGAACAGCCTGACCCTTCTGCCGCCCCCGCCCTCGCCGGGGTCCGCCGCCCAGGCGCGCGACGATGCTGCGGCCAAGGCGGCGGTCGCGGCCGCCGGCGGACCGCGCTGGACGCAGGCGGTCCAGGATGGGGACCTGCGCTTCCCTGGGGCCGCCGAGACCTACTCCTGCGCGCTGGGCGTCAGGATCACCGAGGCCGACACGCCCCGTCTCTATGGGCTGTTGCGGAGAACGCTGATTGACCTCGCGCTCTCGACCTATCCGACGAAGCTCAAATACCAGCGCGCCCGGCCGTTCACGGTCGATGGCGCGTCAACCTGCACGCCCAATGATGAGGCCGCGCTACGCAAGGACGGGTCCTATCCCTCGGGCCACAGCGCCATCGGCTGGGGCTGGGCGCTCATCCTGACCGAGGCCGCGCCGGAGCGGGCCGATGCGATCCTCGCGCGCGGCCGGGCTTTCGGCCAGAGTCGTGTGGCGTGCAATGTCCATTGGCTCAGCGACACCGAGGAAGGCCGAGTGATCGCCTCGGCGACGGTCGCCAGGTTGAATGACGACGCCACGTTCCAGGCCGATCTGGCGGCCGCCCGGAAGGAGATTGCTGCGGCGCGGGCGGCGGAACTGAGTCCCACCCGCGATTGCTTGAAGGAAGCCGCCCAGCTCGCTGGCGGATAGACGCCGGCGCCTCGATGTCGCGCCGATCAGTGCGGCGGGGCGCTCGCGCCCGTCGTCCGGCGGTCGATCTCTTCCTTCAGCTGAATAATCCGTTCCTGAAGGCCAAACCTGTCAGCTTCCTTCAGCTTGCCTCCATTCTGTAGACGATCGTCGCTCGCCTCTGCCTGCAGATCGTTGATCTCGCGGTGCGTCTTATCCGCGTCGCGCTGCGACAGCTGACCGCGCGCCAGACGGCGGTCGATTCTGGCGCTCAGTTGATCGAGCTGCTCATTCAGGCCATTTCGCGCGCTAGGGTGATGGGCGACTGTCGGCGCGGTCTGGGCGCTGGCCGACACCTGAACCGACGCGGCGCCTGCAGCGGCCAGGGCCGCCAAAAGTGCCTTCTTCATGGATGGTCTCCGCAAAAACCGGTCTTTCCCGACCTCCTCGGAACTGTGTACGCCCGTTCGCCAGATGCGGCGAGACAGACGGCCACAGGCGGCGCCCGTCCTGAACGGAAACGGCCCGACCTAAGCCGGGCCGTCTACGCTACAAGCGGATCGGGCGAGCGAGGGCATCGCCGATCAGCCGGGAATCCCTAGGCCTGGACGGCGCCACTGAACAATACTGTGCAACTACGGAGCCGCCGGGCCCGAACCCACCCTTCAAGGCTCGACCGGGGGCCGGGCGCTGGGCGACGCTCCCCTTGCTCCCGGCTCGCCCACGCCTCTAGGGTTGCGTCGATCTCCGAGAGTGGGGCGGCGGGAGCATGTCAGACATCTTCGTCTCCTACGCGCGCTCGACTGAAACCCGGGCGCGGCAGTTGGCCGAGGCCCTGACGGTGTCTGGCGCGACGACGAACTGCCTGCGCACCGATCGTACGCGGAGGTGATCGAGGAGCGGCTCGGCTAAGGTCAACTGGAATCCGTTGTGCGCCTGTGCCAGGCGGCCATCGAGATCGATCCGAACTACGCGCGCATCTGGGCGCAGTTGGACGTGGCGCGCCGGGCGCTGCATTTTCACTTCGGCCGGGCCGACGAAGACGTCCTGGCGGCCGCCGAGCGGGCGCTCTCGCTCGACCGGAGTCTGGCCGAGGCCCATGCGGTCAAGGGCGACACCCTTTTCAGCGCCGGCGGCCATGATGAGGCGCGGGCCGAGATCGACATCGCCGTCGGCCTGGACCCGGACTCTTGGGAGGTCAACGTCAACGCAGGCTACCTGAACTTCCGGGAGGGCCGATTCGAGGACGCCATTCGCCATTTCGAGAAGGCAAGTGCGGTCATGGAGCCGGACTTTGTCTGTCCGGGCATGCTGATGACGGCTCGCACCGCGATCGGCGACGATGAAGGCCCCCTTCGCGCGGCGCACATGACGATTGAGCGCGCGGAAAAGGCCTTGGAACAGGACCCGAGCAGCGGGTCGGCGATCGGCTTTGGCGCCGGCGCCCTGGCCTGCGTGGGTGATGGCGAACGGGCGAAGGAATGGATCCGGCGAGCCCTGCTGATCGATCCGGACGATTGCGGATGCGCTACAACTTGGCCTGCGCCGTCAGCGCCTACCTGGGCGACGTCGACGCCGCGCTGGATCTGCTCGGTCCCTTCTTCCTGAAGACCACTGAGAGTTTCGTCAATCACGCCAAGGTCGACCCGGACCTCAACCCCATTCGCGACGACCCCCGTTTCCGGGCCATGATCGCCTCCGCCACGGCGCGTCTGGCGGCCGCCAAGGCGGGAGCGGCGGCATAGCCGCGGGCGCCGCGTGTCACAGATGCGTCCGCCACGCGTCTGATCTAGTCTCCCCGCGGAATCGGAGGGCGCAGCTTGCGGGAACTGGAAGTCGCGGGGGCGGCGGCGCTAGCGGGTCTGGCTGGCGATGAGAACGCGCCTCAGCCGCCGGAGGGCGCGATCTGCGCCAACTGCGGGGCGCCGCTGCAGGGGCGGTTCTGCCACTCCTGCGGACAGGTCGCCGACACCCACAAGCGGAACGTCTTCCGCCTGGTCGTCGAAGGCGTCGAGAACGTCTTCCACCTCGATGGCCGCGTCGCCCGCACCCTGCCGGACCTGTTCTTCCGTCCCGGCCGCCTGTCGCGCGACCTGATCGAG
>OUNO010003089.1_pt2 | contig 18794 bp, 12 predicted proteins | sample 1779811 | NCBI WGS metagenome assembly OUNO01 (sample SAMEA3914804, study PRJEB12502) | metagenome | biome: forest; material: soil | place: Canada | collected 2010-06-25 | depth 0.3 m | reverse complement strand
GCGACGTCGTCGAGCGTCTCGAGGTTGAGGTGGAGGCCGAACTCTTCGCCGTTGAGGCGGACGTCGGCGTAGCCGGCGCTCGGCGCCGGCACACCGGCGGCGCCGAAGGCCTCGTAGGCCAGCGCCTCGTGCAGCATCGAGGGGTCCTGAACCATGTTGTTGAGCGTCAGCTTCTTCAGGCCGAGGAACTTCTGGCCTTTGACGAACTCGTTGAACTTGATCTTGAAGGCGGCCTTGCCGTCGAGGTCGCGAAACGAACCGTCCCCCTTGAGCCGGATCCCGACCGTCAGCGGCGCCGAGAAGGGGCCGGTGCCGGCCGGCGTCCCCGTCGTTTCCGCCAGCGCGAAGGTGCCTTCGACGTAGTCCCCCTCGGGGTCGGCTTCCAGCGCCGCGACCGAGGCCGGCGGCAGGGTCAGGTCGATGACGACGACCGTCGTCGGTTCGAACATCGAGTCGGCGCTGAGGGCGGCGCCGGCGGGGGTTGCCGTCAGCAGGGCGAGGAGGGCTGCGGCGATCAGAGTGAGCGTCGCGCGCATCGGCTCATTGTGGCGGCGAGGTCATTTCCCGGCTCGCCCAGCGGTCGTCGATGACGCTGCCGGCCAGCTGCCGGCTGCGGCGGTGGCCGGTGACGGCGGTGAGGAACTGGTCGCGCTCGAGCGCCAGCAACTGGGTCTCGACGGTGGCGCGGACGGTCGCGGTGCGGGGCACGTCGTGCAGCAGGGCGATCTCGCCGAAGGATTCGCCCGGGCCCTCGTTGCGGCGGAACTCGCCGTTTTCGAAGACCTCGACCTGGCCCGACTCGATCACGAAGAAGCGGTCGCCGGCCTCGCCCTGGACGATCACCTCTTCGCCGGCGCCGGCGGTGACCGGGCTGAGGTCGTGGCTGAGCCGCTCGACCGTGGCAATCGGCAGCGGCGCGAAGATCGAGTTGGCGCGCAGCAGTTGGTAGCGGTCCTCGGCGACCGGGGCGCCGACCTCGAAGGCGCGCAGCCGCACCCAGCAGATCAGGACGAAGACCGGCATCAGGGCGCCGAGAGCGATCAGGGCGCCGCGCGGGTGCAGCGTTTCGACCAACACGATCGCGCCGATCGAGCCGAGCGCCATCGCCGCCAACCGGCCCGATTCGAGGGCGCTGATGACGCGGCCCATCGTCTCGTCGGAGCCGAGCCTGTGCATCAGGGTTTTCGAGGCGACCTCGACGAAGATGAAGCCGAGCCCGATCCCGAACCAGGCGACGTAAGTGGTCGTTGCGTGCGGGAAGAGACCAGGGAGGACGGTGGCGGCACCGAGGAAGAGGCTGCCGCCGGCGATCGCCAGCACCAGCCGGCCGCGGTCGAGCATCAACGCCAGCCCGGCGCTGCCGAACAGGGCGCCGATCCCCCAGGCGGCGTTGAGGAAGCCGACGCTGCCCTCCTCGAGGTGCAGCTCCTCCAGCGCCATGGCGATGATGATCACGTCGGCAAAGCCCTCGAAGAGCAGCAGCACGATCAGGGTCAGCGAGGTCAGCCGCAGCGTCGGCTCGAAGACCAGCGCCCGCAGGCCGAGGGTCGTCTCGCGCAGGACGCTGGAGATCTCCTCCTCGTCGGCGTATTCGGGGCGGCTGTCGCGCCGCACTCCTGTCAGGACCAGGGTGGCGAGGGCGGCGGCGACCGCGGCGACGGCGAAGACGGTGCCGGGCGAGGTCGCGGTCAGCAGCAGGCCGGTGGCGATCGCGGCGACGAGGAAGCCGGCGTTCTCCATCGCGCTGTGGTTGACGTTGCTGGCCGAGAGCTCCTGCGGCGTCCGCGCCAGCAGCGGGAACATCGCCGCCTCGGCCGGTGCGTAGGCGCTGGCGGCGATCGCGAACAGCGCCGGGAAGACGAAGACGACGTCGACCGGCGCGTCCATGCCCGCCGCGAGCGCCGCCCCGGCGAGGACCGCGGTCATCCCCAGGGCGCTGCAGATCAGCACGGCGCGGCGGGAGAAGCGGTCGGCGATCATGCCGGCGAGAGGGGAGGCGAGCGCCCCGGGGAGCAGCCGGATCAGGGCGACGAGGCCGACGCCGGCGACGCCGTGGGCCTCGAAGCCGTAGACGCCGAGGGCGATCGTGAAGCTCCAACTGGCGAAGGAGATTCCGATCCGGGCGATGCCGAGCAGACCGAGGTCGCGGTTCTCGAAATCGATCAGAAACGCTTTGACGACGACACCCAGTTGCCTAAGGGCCCTATCCATCGTCAGCGGCAAGATAGTCGCTCGCTTTAGACGAATGTCGTAAACGGTTAAGGTTCCCGATCTTTTCTAACCCTGCTCGTCTCCTCGTTTTGGTCTTCACGGTTCTCGCCGTGCTTGTCCTGCCGAGCGTGGCGGCGGCGAAAACCTGGGTCGTAGGGGTAAGCGGAAACATCGCCCCGGACGTCGGCTGCGAAGCCTCCCCCGACGAATGCGACCTCTGGGAAGCGATCAACCTGGCGAACTCGACGGTCGGCAAAGACACGATCGAATTCACGGTCACCGAAGTGGAAGTGACCGGCGCGCTGCCGAACATCACCGAAGCGGTGACGATCGACGGCAGCGATCCGGCCGGCGACCCGGGGGTCGAAATCTGGATGGACACCGAGGGGTTCTTCGACGGGATTCGGGTCACCGGTAGCGGCTCGACGATCGAGGGCCTGGCGGTCGGCGGCTTCTCCGACGGCATCGCTCTCGTCGGAAACGAAAACAAGGCCTGTGGCAACTACCTGGGCACCGGCCTGGACGGAACGACCCCGGAAGCCAACCGGGTCGGAATCGAAGTCGCCGTCGAGAGCGAAGGCAACAAGATCGGCGCCAGCTGCCCTGCCGGCGACGGTAACCTGATCTCCGGCAACGGATGGTTCGGGGTCATCGACAACGGCGCCGGGACCGAAATCCGCCGCAACCTGATCGGCCTGGACGTCGACGGCAAAGCTCTGGCAAACGGCTACAACCCCGCCCCGAGCGAACCGGGGGGCGGCATCTACTTCTGGGGCGAAGGCGGCAAGATCGGCGGGATCGGCGCCGGGCAGGGCAACACGATCGCCTCCAACGACGCCCTGGGGTTTGGGGCCGGGATCTACGTCCGAGCTGGCGCTGTGTCGATTCGCGGCAACTCGATCTTCGCCAACCAGGGAGCGGGGATCGAGTACTTCAACGGGCCGCCAACCGCGGCCCCGGAGATCGAAGCCGTCAAATCGACCGAAACCGTGTCCTCGGTCGTCACCGGCTCGGTCATCGGCGGCGCCTTGGAAACGCTCGAACTCGACTTCTTTGCCAACGCGGCCTGCGATGCCGGCGGCGAAGGTGAGGGTGAAACGTACCTCGGCAGCGCGACGGCCAAAACCGATGGCACCGGCGCCGCCAAATTCGAAGCGTCGCTGCCGGTGCAGCCGAAAGGCACGGTCCTGACCGCGACCGCGACCAGGGCGCTCGCCGGCGTCAGCTCCGAGTTCTCCACCTGCTTCTCCGCCCCGCAGCCGGGCCCGGCGCCCCCCAAACCGCCGACCCCGCCGACTCCTGACACGCCGATCGCGAAATTCGTCCCCAGCAACGGTGAATCGGTCGCCGTCGCACCCAAAGAAGGAACCGTTCTCGTCCAGCGGCCCGGCCAGAAAAAACCGACGCCGCTGAAGGAAGGGCAGACGATCCCGGTCGGCTCGATCGTCGACGCGACCAAAGGCAAAGTCACCCTGACCTCGATCAACGCCGCCGGCGAAGAACAGACCGCCGACTTCTACGGCGGCAAGTTCGTCGTCCTCCAGCACGACGGCAGCGGCCTGGTGATCCTCAAGCTGCGGGGCGGCAACTTCAGCTCCTGCAAAGGGGCGAAGGGCAGCAGCGCCGGGGCGACCGCCTCGGGCAAGTCCGGGCGCCGCCTCTGGGGCAGCGGCAAGGGCAACTTCCGGACCGAAGGCAACCACGGCTCGGCGACGGTGCGGGGGACGATCTGGTTCACCGAAGACCGCTGCACCAGCACCTTCTTCAAGGTCAAGCGCGGCGTCGTCTCGATCCGTGACTTCGACGCCGGCAAAACGTTCTCGCTGCCCGCCGGCAAGAGCTACCTGGCGAAGCCGTAGGGCCGGCCACGACGCTTGAGCGCCCGGACGAGGTTCCCGACCGCCTTCCTGTTCGCACTCTGCGCGCTCCTCGCCCTTTCCGCCGTCGCCGCGGCGGCGGAATACAAAGTCGACACGCTCGACAACACGGCGCCGGGCAGTGGCTGCGAAGGCGCCGAAGCCTGCTCGCTGAAGGGCGCGATCGAACGCGCCAACGTGGGGGCCGGGGCGGACACGATCAAATTCGATCTCGCGGGGAAAATCAAAACCGGGGTCAACCCGCTGCCGCAGCTGAGCAATCCGGTGACGATCGACGCGACCAGCGCCCCGGGGTACGAAGCCGCCGGTCATCCGGTGGTCGAGCTCAACGGGGCTGAAAGTGGCGGTCTCACGACCGGCTTCGAAGTCGCCGCCTCGGAAGTGAAAATCCTCGGCTTCGCGATCAACGGCTTCGGGACCGGGATCGTGGTCGACGGCGAAAACAACCAGATCTGCGCCAGCTACATCGGCACCAACCTCGCCGGGAATGCCGCGGTCCCGAACAAACGCGGGGTCGAAGTCCTGATCTCGGCGGTGGACGCTCAGATCGGGATCGGTGGCGGCTGCGTAAAAGGCAACGTGGTCTCTGGCAACGACGGATTCGGGATCTTCGACGAAGGCTTGGGAACGGTGATCGCCGGCAACCTGATCGGCACCGACCCGACCGGATTGCCGCTGGGCAATGGCGCCGTCCTGCCGCTGGGGGGTGGGGTGATGATCAGCGCCCAGTCCGGAGGGGCGATGATCGGAGCGCCCGGTGGCGGCGCCGCCACCAACACGATCGCTTACAACTCCGGTCCCGGCGTGGGGGTCGAAGCAATCGGCCTCACCGGCTCGATCAGGGGCAACTCGATCTACTTCAACTCCGGGTTCGGGATCGAATTCGGCAATCCGGATCTGCAACCCCCGGGGCTCGAAGAAGTCGAAGCCGAAGTCGCCTCGACCAACGTCAGCGCGACGATGAGCGGCGCCCCGAACCACCTCTACGAAATCGAATTCTTCGCCAACGAACAGTGCGACATCACCGGTGGCGGCGAGGGGCAGACCCTGATCGGCGAAGTCCAGGTCGAAACCGAAGCCGACGGCACGGTCCAGTTCGAAGCGCCGCTGGCGGCGCTTCCCCCCTTCATGGAAGTGGTGACGGCGACCGCCACGGACCCCGCGATCACGACCACGTCGGCGTTCTCCGGCTGCCGGACCGAACGGCCGCCGGCGCCGGCGCTGACCTCGACCGCCCCGGGCTCGGGCGCCAACGACAATTCGCCGAAGGTCGTCGGCTCGGCCGCCGAAGGCACGACGGTGTCGATCTACGGGCAGAAAAACTGCGGCGGCCCGGTCCTCTCCAGCGGCAGCGCGGCCCAGTTCACCGGCGGCATCGCCGCCCCCGTCGCCGACAACTCGGTGACCGAATTCAGCGCCCAGGCGACGCGGCCGTTTGCCACCGCGTCGGAATGCTCCGGCGCGATCTCCTACCAGGAGGTGACGCCGCCGGCGCCACCGAGCCCGCCACCGGCGATCGTCCCGATCTCGCGTCTCGTGCCGACCAACGGCGAAAGCGTCGCCGTCGCCCCCGAAGAAGGCACGGTCAAGGTCAAACGCCCAGGGCAGAGCAAATACAAGCCGCTGAAGGAAGGGCAGACGATCCCGGTCGGCTCGATCGTCGACGCGACCAACGGCAAAGTCCTGCTGACCTCGGTCAACGCCGCCGGGGAAACCCAGAGCGCCGTCTTCTACGGCGGCGTCTTCCTCGTCACCCAGCACGACGGCAGCGGCTTGGTCGTGCTGAAGCTGCGCGGTGCGCTCAGCTGCGCCGGCAGCTCCGCGGTCATCTCAGGCAAGAAGGGCCGCAAGCTCTGGGGCAGCGGCCACGGCAATTTCCGCACCGAAGGCAACTACGGTTCCGCCACCGTGCGGGGGACGATCTGGCTCACCGAAGACCGCTGTGGCGGGACCTTCTTCAAGGTCAAACGCGGCATCGTCAGCGTGCGTGACTTCGGCAGGGGCAAGACCGTCTCGCTGCCGGCCGGGAAGAGCTACCTGGCGAAGCCATGAGGCAGGGTTGGTCACTGCGACGGCGGCGTGAAGTGGCGATGCTCGTCATCGCCCTCGCCGCCGCGGCGCTGGCGATCGTCGCCTACTCGACCCACCTGATGCGGGCGCTGGAGCTGCAGAGCGTCGACGCCCGTTTCTCGGTGCGGGGGACCCAGGAGCGCCCCGACGACATCGTCGTCGTCGGGGTCGACGACGTCACCTTCAACGAACTGGGAGTGCGCTGGCCGTTCCCGCGCTCGTTGCACGCGCGGCTGCTCGACCGCCTGCGCGAAGCCGGCGTCAAGGCGATCGCCTACGACGTCCAGTTCACCGAGGAAACGACGCCGCGGCAGGACCTGGCGCTGTTCGACGCGGTCGGCCGCGAGCCCGGCGTCGTCCTCTCGACGACGGAAGTCGGCCCCCACGGCTCGACCAACGTGCTCGGCGGCGACGAAAATCTGCGCAGCGTCCACGCCCGCGCCGCCAACGGCAACGTCGTGCCGGATCCCGGCGGCGTCTTCCGCAAGATGCACTACGAACTGGAAGGCCTAGTCACCCTCCCGATCGCCACCGTCGAAGCCGCCACCGGCAACGCGATCAACCCGGCGGCGATGGAAGGCGACGGCAGCGCCTGGATCGACTACCGCGGCCCACCGGACACCTTCCGCAACATCTCCTTCTCACGGGTGATGCGCGGCAAGGTCCCGGACTCGGCGTTGCGCGGCAAGATCGTGGTCGTCGGCGCCACCGCGCCATCGTTGCAGGACGTCCACGCGACCTCGACCAGTGGCGACGAGCTGATGTCGGGCCCCGAAATTCAGGCCAACGCGATCTGGACGGCGGAGGAAGGCTTCCCGCTCAGCTCCTCAGGCCTTGCCCTCGACCTGTTGCTGATCCTGCTGGCTGCCGCGGCGCCGGCGGCGGCGACGCTGCGCTTCAAGCCGCTCGCGGCGTTGATTTCGGCCGTCGGCCTCGGTGTTGCCTACGCCGGCCTGACCCAGCTCGCCTTCAACGGCGGCACCGTGCTGCCGGTCGTCTACCCGCTGGCGGCGCTGACCCTCTCGGCCCTCGGCGCGCTGGCGGTCAACTACGTGATGACCGCCTTCGAGCGCCAGCGCGTCCACGTCACCTTCGCCCGCTTCGTGCCCGAAGCGGTGGTCGACGAAGTCCTCGAACGGATCGACGACGCCGACCTGCGCTTCGGCGGCGTGCGGCGCGAGTGCACCGTCCTCTTCAGCGACCTGCGCGGCTTCACCACCTACTCGGAGCTGCTCGAGCCCGACCGGGTGATCGAAGTCCTCAACCGCTACCTGGAGGAGATGAGCGACGCGATCCTCGACCACGGCGGCACCCTCGTCTCCTACATGGGGGACGGGATCATGGCCGTCTTCGGCGCCCCGATCGAACAGGATGACCACGCCGACCGCGCCCTGGCCGCGGCGCGGGAGATGCTCGACGTGCGGCTGCCGCGCTTCAACGAGTGGCAGCGCAAGGAAGACCTCGGCGACGGTTTCGCGATGGGTATCGGTCTCAACAGCGGCACCGTGATGTCGGGCCAGGTCGGCTCGACGCGGCGGATCGAATACACCGCGATCGGCGACACGACCAACACCGCGGCGCGGTTGGAGGGGATGACCAAAGGCTCCGGCCACGAACTCTTCATCTCCGACTCGACCCGGGTGGCGCTGATGTCGGAGGTCTTCGACCTCGAGCTGGTGGGTGAGCGCGAGGTCCGCGGCCGCGCCCACAAAATCAAAGTCTGGACCCTGCCGCAGGCCGACGCGAGCTAGCTAGGGGCTGCCGCCGGCCAGGTACGATTTTCCGGCCGGAACCAGGATCGTCTTGCCTCGGGCGAAGTCCCGCACCGCGACCAGGCCCCTGCGGACTTTGACGAAGGTTCCTTCGCAGGTGTCTTCGGTCAACCAGATCGTCCCGCGCACAGTCGCCGAGCCGGAGCTGCCTTCGGTCCGGAAGTTGCCGTGCCCGCTGCCCCAGAGGCGCCGCCCCGAACGCCCTCGCGACACCGAGGCGCCCGCCGCCGAACAATCTCCGAAGTCGCCGCCGCGCAGCCGCAACGTAACCAGCCCTCTCCCCGGGCGCTGGCCGACACGAAAGATGCCGTCGAAGAAATTGGCGCTCTGTTCCTCGCCACTGGCGTTGACCGAGGTCAGGCGGGCTTTGCCGTCGCTGGTATCGATCACGGATCCGACCGGGATCGTTTCTCCTTCGAGCAGCGGCCTGAACTTGTCCGCGTCCGGGGTCTGGATCCTGACTTTGCCACTGACCGGCGCGACGGCCACCCGCTCGCCGTTGACCGGAGTGTCGACTCTGAACGACGCGGTCGCCGGACTGGGGTCGGTGTTGCCGAGGGCATCCAGCGCCCGGACTTCGAAGTTGTGGTCGCCCTCGGCGAGCGAGGTGTAGGAAGCGGGTGAGGTGCAGGCGCCCCAGGCCCCAGGATCGGCGGAGTCGAGCCGGCATTCGAAGGAACCGGTCTCGGTCGCGGTGAAGGCAAAGGCCGCGGCTTCGGAGGAGGAGGCAATCGGAGCCAGGGGAGCGTCGGTGATCGTCGTATCGGGGGCTTTGACGTCGACGCTGAAGTTGGCCACGGCGGGGGTCGGATCGGTGTTTCCGACGCTGTCCGCGGCGCGGACTTCGAAGCCGTGCTCTCCCTGCTTGAGATCGCTGTAGGTGATCGGGGTGTCGCAGCTTCCCCAATCGGCGGCGGCGCTGGAGTCCAGACGGCATTCGAAGGACCCGGCCTCCGTTGAGCTGAATTTGAAAGTCGCACTGGAGGTGGCAATCGGCCCGTCGGGACCCGAGGTGATCGTCGTCTCGGGCGCGATCGTGTCGACGGCCCAGGTGTAGGCGCTGGTGGCCCCGGTGTTGCCGGCGTTGTCGATCGCCTCGACTTCGAACTGGTGGGAGCCCTGTCCGAGGGAGGCATAGGAGATGGGCGAGCCGCAGGTGGCGAAGGCGGCTCCGTCGAGGCTGCACCGCAGTTCCCTGACGCCCGAGCCGGAGTCGGAGCCGGTGAAGCCGAAGGAGGCACCGGACGAAGCGGAGGGGTTGCTCGGCTCGGCGATGATCGAGGTGCTCGGGGCGATCGTGTCGACAGTGAAGTCGGCGAGAGCCGGAGTCGGATCGGTGTCCCCCAGAGCAGTCTTGGCGCGGACTTCAAATCTGTGCGGCCCCTCGGCGAGAGCGCCGTAGGCCTTCGGAGTGGTGCACGGTGACCAGCTCGGCGCCGCGTCGAGCCGACATTCGAAGGCACCGGCCTCGGTGGAGACAAACTCAAACGAGGGCGATGCGGAGGTGGTGAGGCCGCTCGGGCCCGAGCCAATCGTGGTGTCTGGCAGGGGTCCTGAATTTATGCACTGGGTGGCGCCGCTGGTGGCGCCGGTGGGGCCGATTTTGGGCTGCGAACCTCCCGGTTCACTCGTGCAGAAGATCAGGTAGGTCGATCCCGAGCCGCTTTTCAGCACCCGCCAAGCAGCCGGGCCAAGGGTCGCTATCGGCGCGCAACTCGTTCCCGTGAACCACTGATGGCGACCCCAGTAGGAACCGTCGGGCTGGGACGTGATCGCCGTCCACACTTTTTCGCCGACTCCATGCGTGCAGCTCGAGAATTTCGCCGCGGCCGTCACCGTGCCGGTGAAGCTGCCGTTCGCCTCGCCGGCAATCGAGATCTTGCCACCGCCGAAGGACCAGACGCCTTCGATCGGCGACGCCGCCCGAGCGGAACCGGAGCCAAGGAGAAACAAGGCTACGAGTGCAACGCCAAGACGTAACGGATGCAACAAGTGGCGAACCTAGCAGAGATTCGTCCAATTGGATTGAAATCCCTTCCCGGTTGCGGTAGGGGGGATTGATCCACGTGGGTGGGACCGCTGGGCGCTGCCAGGGCGCTGCGTTCAGCTGCCGATGATCAGTGCGGTGATGAAGAGGAAGACGGCGTGGAAGGACTGGTCGACGGCGACGCGCAGGCCGGTCGAGGTCTGCGAGAGCCCCTTGACCACCGCCATATAGGCGTCGAGCAGGCGGCCGTCGTCCTGGATCCAGTGGGGGATCGCGACCAGGAGGGCGATGCCGATCGCCGCGCCGAGGCTGGTTTCGCTCGCGATCCAGATCAGCGCCGGGACGAAGGCCAGCATGTAGGTCGCCATGTGGTTGCGCAGCGCCCGGCGGCGGATCGGGTCGGCGCCGAGGCCGCCGTACTTGTGGCGGGCCTGGAAGTCGGTCTGCAGGAGGAAGTCGCCCACCAGATGGGAAACGCCCAGAACCGCGAAGACCTCGACCCAGTTCAAGCGGTCAGCCTAAGCGAACTCGATGACGCTGCGGATCCCGTCCTGGGCCTCCATCAGCTCGAAGCCGCGGTTGACCTCGTCGAGCGAGATCCGGTGGGAGAGGAAGGGCTCGACGTCGATCTCGCCGGCGAGGTAGCGATCGATCAGGACCGGGACCTGGTCGCGGCCCTTGACGCCGCCGAAGGAGGAGCCGGCGACGCGGCGGCCGGTGATCAGGAAGCGGGGGACGACGTCGAGGGTCTCGCCCTTGCCGGCGACGCCGGCGACGGTGCAAAGGCCCCAGGCCATCCGCGCCGCTTCGACCGCCTGGCGCATCACCTTGACGTTGCCGGTCGCCTCGAAGGTGAAGTCGGCGCCGAAGCCGCCGGTCATCTCGAGGATCGCCTCGACCGTGTCCTCGCCGCCGATCATCAGGTCGGTGGCGCCCTGCGCCCGGGCCAGCTCCAGCCGCTCGGCCGAGAGGTCGACGCAGACGATCCGCTCGGCCCCCTGCAGGCGACAGCCGGCGACGGCGCCGAGGCCGACCATGCCGGCGCCGAAGACGACGCAGGTGCTGCCGGCGCTGACCGCGGCGGTGTTGATCGCGGCGCCGAGACCGGTCGAGAGGCCGCAGGCGAAGAGGCAGGCGTGCTCGAAGGGCGCCTCGGGGTTGATCTTCGCCAGCGCGATCTCCGGCATCACCGTGTACTCGGCGAAGGTCGAGCAGCCCATGAAGTGGCGGATCTCCTCGCCCTGGCGCGAGAGCCGGGTGCTGCCGTCCGGGAGGTGGCCGAGGTTCTGCTCGGCGCGGATCGCCATGCAGAGGTTGGTCCGCGGGTCGACGCAGTGGACGCACTCGCCGCACTGGGGGGAGAAGAGGGTGACGACGTGGTCGCCGGGGCGCAGCGAGGAGACGCCCTCGCCGACCCGCTCGACGACGCCGGCGCCCTCGTGGCCGAGCACCGCCGGGGCGTAGCCGGAGGGGTCGGCGCCGGAGGCGGTGTAGAGGTCGGTGTGGCAGACGCCGCAGGCGTGGAGGCGGACCAGGACCTCGCCCGCGCGCGGCTCGGCCAGCTCGACCTCCTGGACCGCCAGCGGTTGCCCGAACTCCTCCAAAACGGCCGCACGGATCTTCATGGAGACGAGCCTAAACGGTCGCGACGGCGGCGACGGGGATCGCCTCCCGGCGGGGTACGATCGAGCGGTCTTGAACGCGGATCCCTCCTCCGACCTGGTTCTCGCCGAGCGCCGCGGCGCCGTCCTGCTGCTGACGCTCAACCGCCCGGACCGGCTCAACGCCTGGAACGACGGGCTCGAGCGGCGCTACTTCGAGCACCTCGACGCCGCCGAAGCCGACCCCGAGGTGCGGGCGATCGTCCTCACCGGCGCCGGTCGCGGCTTCTGCGCCGGGGCCGACATGGACATCCTCAGCGGCGAGGAAGAATCGGCGATCGACACCCGGCCGCGGCAGCGCAACCTGCCGATGGCGATCCGCAAGCCGCTGATCGCCGCGATCAACGGCGCCGCCGCCGGCCTCGGCCTGGTCGAGGCGCTCTACTGCGACGTCCGCTTCTGCGTCCCGGCAGCGAAACTTACGACCGCCTTCGTCCGCCGCGGCCTGATCGCCGAGTACGGCTCGGCCTGGCTGCTGCCGCGCCTGGTCGGCACCAGCTGCGCCCTCGACCTGCTGATGTCGGGCCGGATCGTGCTCGGCGAGGAGGCCGCGGCGATCGGCCTCGTCGACCGCCTGGTCGAGCCCGAGGACCTGGTCGAGACCGCGGTCGCCTACGCGGCCGACCTCGCCGCCAACTGCTCGCCGACCTCGATGGCGATCATCAAGGGCCAGGTGATGGGCGGCCTCGATCAGAGCTTCGAGCAGTCCTTTGCCGACGCCGAGCGCCTGATCGTCGAGTCCTTCGAGCGGCCAGACGTACGCGAGGGTGTCGACAGCTACCTCGAGAAGCGCCCGCCTCAGTTCCCGCCCTTGGGGGCTGAGTAGGTACAGGTTCGGCGTGGGGAGGCCGGGTGGCCCTCTCCTGCGCGAACAGCGGGAGGCTTGGCGAGTCCCACCCGATCCCCTCCTCGCTTAGGGTGCCCGGATGAGCACCTCCGCTTCGCCGATCGACAGCTACCTGCGGGGCCTGTTCGAGCGCTGGCAGGCGGATCGCTCGGGTGCTGTTGCCGACTACATCCCGCCGCTGGCGCTGGCCGATCCGGACTGGTTCGGGATCGCGATCGCGACCACCGACGGGCACTGCTACGAGATCGGCGAGACGCGGCGGCCGTTCACGATCCAGTCGATCTCCAAGCCCTTCACCTACGGGCTGGCGCTGGCCGACCTCGGCTTCGCGGCGGTCGACGCCAAGGTCGGGGTCGAGCCCAGCGGCGACGCCTTCAACTCGATCAGCCTGGCGCCCGACAGCGGCCGGCCGCTGAACCCGATGATCAACGCCGGCGCGATCACCTCGGCCTCGCTGGTCGCCGGTGACTCGGCCGCCGAGCGCGAGCGCCGCATCCTCGCCGCCTACAGCCGCTTCGCCGGCCGTGAGCTGGCGGTCGACACGGCGGTCTACGAGTCCGAGCGCGACACCGGCCACCGCAACCGCGCGATCGGCCACATGCTGCGCGGCTTCGGGATCCTCGAGAGCGACCCCGAGGAGGCCCTCGACCTCTACTTCCGCCAGTGCTCGGTCGCGGTCGAGTGCCGCGACCTCAGCCTGATGGCGGCGACCCTCGCCAACGGCGGCGTCAACCCGCGCAGCGGCGAGCGGGCGCTGGAGCGCGAGCACGTCGACCGGGTGCTGAGCGTGATGACGACCTGCGGCATGTACGACTCGGCCGGGGAGTGGGTCGTCGACGTCGGCATGCCGGCCAAGAGCGGGGTCGCCGGCGGCATCCTCGCGGTGCTGCCGGGCCAGCTCGGGATCGCCGTCTTCTCGCCGCCGCTGGACCCGCACGGCAATAGCGTCCGCGGCGTCGAGGTCTGCCGCCAGGTCTCCACCGACCTCGACCTCAACCTGCTCCACGTCGCCCGCTCCTCACGCACTGCGGTGCGCCGCACCTACACCGTCGCCGACGTCCCCTCGCGCCGCCGCCGGCCCGAGGGCCAGTGCGACCTGCTCGAGGTCCTCGGCCGGCGCTGCCTGATCCACGTCCTCCACGGCGACCTTGTCTTCGCCGCGACCGAGAGCGTCGTCCGCGGCATCGTCGAGCGCGTCGCCGAGATCGACGTCGCCGTGATCGACCTGACCGAGGTGACCGAGATCGACACCGCGGCGGCGCGGCTGCTGACCGCGCTCGGGAGCTGGCTGGCGGCGGAGGACACGGTGCTGGCGATCGTCGCGCCGGCCGAGAGCGATCTGCTCGACGGCATCCCGAGCGAGGGCTTCGAGTTCTTCCCCGACCTCGATGCCGCCAGCGAGTGGTGCGAGGAGCGGCTGCTCGCCGGCCAGGGGGCTGTCGCCGGCGGCGAGCGGGTCGCGCTGGCCGAGCACCGGCTGACCCGCGGCTTCGACCCGGCGATGGTCGCCCGCCTGGCCGAGGTCCTGGAGCCACTGCCGTTCAAGGCGGGGGAGACGATCTTCGCCGCCGGCGACCCCGCGGCCGAGGTCTACCTGCTGGTCGCCGGCGAGGTGACGGTCGGGATCGACCCCGGCGACGGCCGCAGCCGCCGCCTCGCGACCCTGACCCCCGGCCTCGCCTTCGGCGAGGTGGCGCTGGCCGACGTCATCGTCGCCCGCCCTGTCAACGTCCGCGGCGAGCGCGACGGCGAATGCCTGGTCCTCACGGTCGCCGCCTTCGAGCGCCTCGGCGAGGCCGACCCCGCCCTCCAGACCGCGCTGATGCGCAACCTGCTGGCGAGCTTCTACGAAGTGATCGGCCGGATGACCCGCGAGGTCAGCTCACTGGGGCGAAGCTAGGGGCGGCGGGGCTCGGGACGGAGGTGGGTGGCGGTCCTGGTCAGGTGCGCGGCCGTGGCGGTGAGGACGCCGCGGACGTGGCCGGGGTCGTATTTGACCTGCCAGTGGGAGAAGCGGAGGGTGGTCAGGCCGGAGGCGGTGTGGGTCTGGTCGCGCAGGGCGTCCCGGGACTGGGCCGACGGGGTGCGGTGGTAGCGCCAGCCGTCGGTCTCGACGACCAGGCGGAGGTCGGGCCAGTAGAAGTCGACTTCAAAGCCGTTGACCCAGGTCTTGGTCAGGGGCTGGGGGAGACCGGCAACTGCGGCGATCGGCCGGAAGAGCAGTTCCAGCTCGGTGTCGGAGAGCAGGAAGGTGTCGCGGTCGAGGAGGCGCCGAAGTGCCTTGACGCCCGGCTCACCCGCGTAGCGCTCGAGCGCCCGGCGCAAGGCCTCCGGGTTGACGAGGTCCCGCTTGTCGGCCTCGTTGACGGCCCGCTCCAGCGTCCGTGGCCCGACTATGGCGGCGCAGTCGATCAGGGTTCTGGCCGGGGAGGTGACCGGAATCCGGGCGAAGGTGCCGACGTCATGGCTGGGTAGGGAGGGCCGGGTGTGGACCTTGATCCCGTCCCGATGGTGTTCGCCGCGGCGGCGCACGCTGAGCTCGACGATTCCCCCGCGCTCTTCGCCGATCCCATACAGAGCCGCGGCGCTGCGGTGGCTGAGAAACGCTTCATCCCCGCAGGCCAGGACCGCCGCCATCCAGCGCCCCTCGCGGGAGAGTTCGGGGCGGCCGACGGCGTAGACGCCCCGCGCGACCGCGTGCAGCCGCCCCGTCCGCATCCGGTGCTTGATCGCCTTCGGGCTGAAGCCAAGCGCCAGCAGGTCCCTCCGCGCCACCACCCCGTGCTGCCGCTTCGCCAAGAGCCAGGCATCTCCGCCACGCGTTTCCGAGTTTGTGGCCCCCATAGGGGACCAAAAGTCGGAAGCGCTGGGAAGTTCTCCCCCCGCCGGGGGGAGATGAGCTCTAGACGACCCAGGTGTCGCCGGCGCGGAGCAGCTCGTCGACGTCGGCGAGGGTCGCCCCGGCGTGGGCGGACTTCAGCTCGTCCTGGCGCTGGGAGCCGTAGACGGCGCGCTTGACGTCGCGGAAGATGCCGATCGGGGTCGGGCCGGTGGGGCTGTCGGCGAGGCGGGCCAGGGCGGTGGCGTGGCTCGGGTCCTGGACGTGGATGTCGTGGACGACGAGGGCGTCCTCGCCGACGTCGGCGACCTCGACCACTTCCAGGCCGCCGTCGGGCGAGCGGACGACGCCGCGCTCGTTCTCGGCGCCGAAGCGGATCGGCTCACCGTGCTGGAGGCGGATCTGGTTGTGGGCGCCGCCCTTGCCGCGGACGGCGTCGAAGGCGCCGTCGTTGAAGACGTTGCAGTTCTGGTAGATCTCGACGAAGGCCGAGCCCGGATGCTCGGCGGCCGCGCGCAGGACCTCGGTCAGGTGCTTCTTCTCGACGTCGACGGTGCGGGCGACGAAGGAGGCGTCGGCGCCGAGCGCCAGGGCGAGCGGGTTGAAGGGGTGATCCTCGGAGCCGAACGGGGTCGACTTGGTGATCTTCCCGGTCTCCGAGGTCGGCGAGTACTGGCCCTTGGTCAGGCCGTAGATCTGGTTGTTGAAGAGCAGCAGCTTGATCGGGACGTTGCGGCGCAGGCTGTGGATCAGGTGGTTGCCGCCGATCGAGAGCGAGTCGCCGTCGCCGCTGACGACCCAGACCGAGAGGTCGTCGCGGGCGGTGGCGATCCCGGTCGCCAGGGCCGGCGCCCGGCCGTGGATGCCATGCATCCCGTAGGTGTCCATGTAATAGGTGAAGCGCCCCGCGCAGCCGATCCCGGAGATGAAGACCGTTTTCTCCGGCGGGACGCCGAGTTCGGGCATCAGCGCCTGGACGCTGGCGAGGATCGCGTAGTCGCCGCAGCCCGGGCACCAGCGGGTTTCCTGGCCGGACTGGAAGTCGGCCTTGGTCAGCGTCGCGGTGGCGCCGTTGCCCTCGTGGTTGTGGCCGTTCTCACTCATCCCCCAGCACCTCCAGGATCGCCCGCTCGAGCTCTTCCGCCAGGATCGGCAGCCCCTCGACTTTGTTGAAGCCGATCGCGTCGACGAGGAACTTGTCGCGGACCAAGCTCAGCAGCTGGCCTGTGTTCAGCTCCGGGATCAGGACCTTGTCGAAGCCGCGGACCACTTCGCCGGTGTTGGTCGGCATCGGTTCGACCTGGCGCAGGTGAGCGATCGCGACCGGGATGCCGCGGTTGCGGATCCGGCGGGCGGCGGCGCCGATCACGCCGAAGGTCGAGCCCCAGCCCAGCACCAGGACCCTGGCGCCCTCGTCGGCGTCGACCTCCAGGAGCGGCAACTCGGCCGCCAGGTGCTCGAGCTTCTCGGCCCGCAGCTTGGTCATCAGCGCGTGGTTGGCCGGCTCGTAGCTGACCTTGCCGCTGCCGTGCTCCTTCTCCAGGCCGCCGAGCCGGTGCTGCAGGCCGGGCGTGCCGGGGATCGCCCAGGGCCGGGCGCCGTACTCGTTGCGCAGGTAGGGGAGGAATTCGTCGCCGGCGTTGGGGCCGGTCGCGAACTCGGGGTCGATCTCCGGCAGGTCGTCCATGTTCGGCAGTCGCCAGGGCTCGGAGGAGTTGGTCAGGAAGGAGTCGGCGAGGAGGATCACCGGGGTGCGGAAGCGGACCGCGATCCGCGCCGCTTCGATCGCCGAGTCGAAGCAGCCGGCCGGGGTCGCGGGGGCGATCACCGGCAGCGGCGACTCGCCGTGGCGGCCGTGGATCGCCATCAGCAGGTCCGACTGTTCGGTTTTCGTCGGCAGCCCGGTCGAGGGGCCGGCGCGCTGCACGTCGATGATCACCAGCGGCAGCTCCAGCGCCACCGCGAGGGCGATCGTCTCCGCCTTCAGATCCATCCCCGGGCCGCTGGTCGCGGTCACCCCGAGTTTGCCGCCGAAGGAGGCGCCGAGCGCCATGTTGGCGGCGGCGATCTCGTCCTCGGCCTGCACGGTGCGGACCCCGAAGCGGTTGTGGCGGGCGAGGTGGTGCAGCAGTTCGGAGGCGGGGGTGATCGGGTAGGTCGCGAAGAAGAGTTGCAGCCCGCTTTTGACGCTGGCGGCGATCAGGCCCATCGCCATCGCGTTGGCGCCGTTGATGTTGCGGTACTCGCCGGCGTCGAGCGGGGCCGGGCCGACCTTGATCGGGGTCGCCGCGATCTCGGCCGTGTCGCCGAAGTTGTAGCCGGCCTTGAAGGCGGCGATGTTGGCGGCCATGATCGGCGGCTTCTTGGCGAATTTCGTTTCCAGCCAGGCGATCGTCGCGTCCCCCGGCCGCCCGTACATCCAGGAGATCAGGCCCAGCGCGAAGAGGTTCTTGGTCCGCTGCGCCTCGGCCGATTTGAGGTCCTCGATCCCGTCGGTGGCGCGCGTCGTCAGCGTCGTCATCGGCACCTCGAAGGTCTGGTAGTCCTCGACCGTGCCGTCCTCGAGCGGGTTGGCCTCGGCGTAGCCGGCCTTGCGCAGGTTGGCGGCGGTGAAGGCGTCCTCGTTGACGATCAGGGTGCCACCCGGCTGCAGCGCCGCGAGGTGCGCTTTCAGCGCCGCCGGGTTCATCGCCACCAACGTGTTCGGGTGGTCGCCGGGGGTGAGGATGTCGCGTGAGGCGAAGTGGATCTGGAAGGCGGAGACGCCTCCCGGGGTGCCGGCGGGGGCGCGGATCTCGGCCGGGAAGTCCGGCAGCGTCGAGAGGTCGTTGCCGACGTGGGCGGTGGCCGCGGTGAAGCGGTCGCCGACGAGTTGCATGCCGTCGCCAGAATCTCCGGCGAACCGGACGATGACGGTCTCTAGCTTCTTTGCGGTTGCGGTCACGAGCGGCGCGGCGCCTCCAAGTGCCAGCCAATCGATTGGAAGGTTAGTGAACCGACGCGTCACCCTTTTCGGCGACTCGTCGCAACCTTGGGCGATTGACAAAGACCCGGTGCGACAGAGGTAGATTAGAAGACTTGAGCAATGGGCTCTTTGCCGGCAGGCGGGCCTGAGAGCATGTCGAGCCGAGGACCCGAGCCGATGCGAGCAATTCTGCCCAGCCGCCGTTCGACCGCACTCGCCCCATCGCTGGAGCGGGTCAGGCTGACCCTTGCCGACGGCGCCGTGACGACGCTCTGGGTCGCCCGCTTCGAGCGGGCCCGGTTCGGGGTCCGGGTGGTGGCGATGCGCCCGCGCGCGACGCTCCTGAACTGGTGCGCCGCGAACAGCGCCGAGCACGCCCTGATCGGCGGCTTCTACATGCGCCCCGGCGACCTGCCCCTCGGCGACCTGCGGATCGACGGGCGCGCGGTCGAGAACGTCCCCTTCGACTCGCCCTGGGGGGAGATGCGGGCCTGCGTCCACGCCGACGGCGCCGCGGTGGCGCTTGCCGCGCGAGGCGAGCTCCCCGCCGAGCCCGCCGGCGACC
>OUNO011322971.1_pt1 | contig 18826 bp, 16 predicted proteins | sample 1779811 | NCBI WGS metagenome assembly OUNO01 (sample SAMEA3914804, study PRJEB12502) | metagenome | biome: forest; material: soil | place: Canada | collected 2010-06-25 | depth 0.3 m | reverse complement strand
AGGGTGCGAAGCGCCCGGGCTCCGCCCGGAGGTTTTGCAGTGTGTGTACCGTTTCGACGAAGACGAGCGCTTCGCGTGGAGCCGTTATCCGCAAGGCCGGGGCGCGCGGGCCTTTTCCGCCCTTCACCCCACCCGGTTGGTTCCTCCAGGATCTGTGCACCGCTTGAGGTCAGAGGCGGGAGTGAGCCGAACGAGGACCGGAGCGAACCCCACGACGGGCGGGACCTTCCAGCGAGAAGATCCCGATGGGCGAACTTACGTCCCTCGCCCTCTGTTTAAGCTCGCCGGCCGCTGTACTCACGCGCCGCCGACAGAGCCCCGCTCGTCCACCCCTGAAGGCCGCATCGGTCGCTGGCCTAGCGCCCTCCCCGTGCTTTCAGGTGCAAGCAGGATACGGGCGGTCCGGAGGGGTGAGGATAAGTTAAGTCGAAATAATTTAGAGCGTTGAATTCGTTGAACTCGAGTCGCTATCCGCCGAGCATCGACGCTCCGCCGGGGGCGGATGGGGCTCAACGCCAAGCGGACGTCTCGGGTGTCGGCAAGGGGTGGGAAGCGGACATCGCCCTGCCAACGTCCAACGCCCTCATCGGCTCGCCAGACTTCATTTCCGGGTACGCGATGCCGGGGTCGAACCGACCTGGCGCAAGCAGACCCGCCCGGTCCAATTCTCCTCGCCATCGCGGGTCATCCGACGAAGCGCTTCAGGTCCTGTAGCGTTCTGTCCGCCTTTCTGATCGGGCTCGTCGTGGCAGGCGGCATGGCGGCTGACCGGCGGGGCCGTGACGCAAGGCTGGCGTGGCGGCTCGGTCGCCTTTGGGGTTCCTGAGACATCTGATACCCAAAGCGCGGGAGCCAAGAATGTTCTTCAAGACCGATACGGCCAAGATCAAGCGCTGGCGCGACGAGCGCCACTGGTCCCAGGAGCACCTCGCCCAACTGGCAGGCGTCGGTCTGCGGACGCTCCAGCGGATCGAGAACGGACAGCAGGTGTCGAGCGAAACGCTCAAGGCGCTGGCCAACGCCTTCAACGTCGATGTCGTCGCCCTCTCTGTCGATCCGGAGATCGAGGCGGCGCGGATTGTCCGGAGCCGGCAGGCGGAGGCTGTTCGGACGTTGCGCCTGTCGTTCCTGATTCATGCGGCCTGCTATGTCGTCGTCGTCGCCGTCTTCATGACAATCAGCATCGGGCTCGGCGCCTTCGTCATGAAGTGGCCTTTGCTCTGGGTGACCGTCGCGCTGATCAGCCACGGGGCCGCCCTCGCCGTCGTCGAACTGGTCACGCGCTACGACGCGCAGCGCGGCTTGTAGATCGTGAGGCTGCGTCTGGACCGTCAAGGAAAACGACCGCTCAGGGTCGAGGCTGTGTAAAAACCCGCTGACGGTCGCAGCCAGGCCAGACGGCGCGAGCGCGCGGCAAGGTCGGCGTCAGGCCTGGATCGCCTTCATCAACGGCCCCACGCCCAGGATGGCGATCACTCGCTTGAGGTTATAGGCCAGGATGTGGAGGCCGATCTCGGTCTTCACGTTGGGAAGGCGCTTCATCAGGAAGTGCGTTGATCCCATCCAGGCCTTGATCGTGCCGAAGGGGTGTTCGACGGTCCGCCTTCGCTGGCGCATGGCGCCGGGCGTCAGGTCCATCCGTCTTTGCATGGCGTCGATGACCGCCTCGTGCTCCCAGCGGGTCACCCGTCGCGCGGTGCTGGGCGTGCATTGAGGCTTGAGCACGCAGCTCTGGCAGCTGGCCTGATCCCAGTAGCGACGCAGCGTCAGGCCGTTCTCGACAGTGGTCATGCGGCGCGGCAGCAGCGCGCCGGAGGGGCATCGGTAGACGTCCTGCTCGGGCAGATAGACGAAGTCCTGCTTGCCGAACCGGCCCTTGGCCTTGGCGCCTGAGGTCAGGGGCCTGGGCACGTAGGGCGTCACGCCCAGGGCCTGGCAGGCCAGGATCTCCTCGCCGGAGAAGTAGCCGCGGTCGGCCAGCACATCGAGAGCTTCAACGCCCAGAGCGTCCTTGGCTTGCGCGGCCATGGCCGAGAGTTGCTGGCGATCGCTGCCGGTCATCACCACGTCATGGGCGACGATCAAGTGATGCTCGGTCTCGACGGCCGACTGGACATTGTAGCCGACCATGCCGCTGCCCCGTCCGCTGGTCGCCATCGAGCGGGCGTCCGGGTCGGTCAGCGAGACCTGGCCGTCGGGCGAGGCCGCGACCTTGGCTTCCATGGTCTGGAGCCAGCGCATCTGCTCACGCAGCCGCTCGACCTTCTCCTTCAGGCGTTCCGAGCGCGTCTCGGCGGCCTCGCCCTCCTGGCGGTCGGCGGTGTCCAGGTCGCGCAGATAGCCGGCGATGTGCTCGGCCACCTGCTCGAGGCGCTTCTGGAGCTTGTTGGCCGTGAAGTTCTTGTCGCGGGTGTTGACCGCCTTGAACTTGCTGCCGTCGATGGCCACCAGCGCCGCGCCGAACAGGCCGATCTGCCGGCACAACACCACGAACTGGGCGCAGGCGGCCTGGATCGCCGGACCGTTGTCCTTCCTGAAGTCAGCGATGGTCTTGTGATCGGGCGCCAGCCGGCCCGTCAGCCACATCAGCTCGACATTGCGCCGCGCCTCGCGCTCCAGCCGCCGGCTGGACTGCACCTTGTTCAGGTAGCCGTAGACGTAGAGCTTCAGCAGCATCGCCGGATGATAGGCCGGGCGCCCAGTCGCCGCCGGTATGAGGCCCTCGAAGCCCAGCGTCCCAAGATCCAGGTCGTCGACGAAGACATCGACCACCCGCACCGGGTTCTCCTCGGCCACATAGTCGTCCAGACATTCGGGAAGCAGCGTCGGCTGCCGGCGGTCGCAACCCTCAACGAAGCGGCTCAAACCCACCTCCCGACTGCTCGTCTGACGTCAGGATTCTAGCTGATTTGAGGGTGTTTTCACACAGCCTCGACTCTTCTCTGACTCTGGGAAGGTCCGCTTCCGAGCGTTGCCCATGACATCGCCGGCGCGGGACCAGGTCTGACTCGTTAGTGAAGCTGCGAGCGTCAACTTCCGCGCAACGCGAAGGTACCGGCGCGACATCGAGTTGCTGACCCGCAGGATCGACGCGCACGACCGGTTCTCCGATCGCATCTAAGGTAGTGGCGGCGCCGGGCTTATAGTTGAGGCGTCTTTTCCGATGTGGTAGTAAGGTATCCGCAAATAACGTTTCAACGAAGCGAAGATTATTCCAGAAAATCGTTCGTCGAACTGGCGTGAACCAAACCCGCTGGTGGTCTGGCATTCACTAACTATCCGTAGGTGAGCCACCGCCTGAGTTCGGTCGCCGTGTTGGACTTGTGGTCCAATACCATCCAGACCGATTCCGAAAACCCTTGAAGCTGACCCCACACTATTCTGCGATACAGTCCCAGGTACTCTGTCTCCGCCCAGGTCGTGTCGTAGGCGCTGTCGGATGACGGAAACAGGGCAATTTGTGGCAGGTGCTTATAGCCATCAGCCACACCAAGTTCCCAGGGCACCCACTTGCTCTCCTTACTGTTTTTGGTGACCAGCAGGACAAAGCGTTTTGCTTGCTGTATGCGGGACTTCAGGAGATTGGCTGTTTCATCTGTCGTGTAAGGCGGCATCTCGGGGTCGATCTCGTCGATATAGACTGCGGCCCCATGCGCTTCGAGAACGATCGTAGCGCCGATAACAAGATCCTGATCCTTGCTTGAGTGCGACAAAAACGTCGATCCGGTTAGCGATCTCCTTGAGGCCGAATCCCTAAGGGCCGCTTGCTCTCTTTGAGTTTTCTGGGCGGCAAATGCCCGCAGCTCGTCGCGGGTGATGAACACCGCCATAGGGCCTCACACATAGAGGAAGGACGAGACTTGGCCGATAAGTCACCCTGCGTCCGCTACTGACATAGCCCGCGATCAGGGTGTGACCATCAACTTGGGTTCTTACTGGTTGAGTAAATGCCCGGTCAAGCTTAACTGGGCATTGGGCTACACCGATAGCTGGCAGCGGGAAGGTGCTGAGCGACACCCATGGCCATTGTGACAGAGCGAGAAGCCCGAGAGGCCGCGCTTCGCCATCGCATCAATGTGCAGAAAAGCGCCGATACGATCTTGCGGGAGTCCGCCGAAACATACCGGACGTCGTTCGACGTATTCCTGTCCCACTCTAGGCTCGACAGTGAAGTTATTCTAGGAGTGAAGGTTATTATCGAGGCGACAGGAAGCAGCGTGTACGTCGACTGGATTGATGATCCGCAAATGGATCGGAGTTCGGTGACTGTCGACACGGCCGAGAAGCTGAGAGTGCGGATGAAGCAGTCCAAATCACTGTTCTACGCCCACTCGATGAACTCAACGAAGTCCAGGTGGATGCCCTGGGAGCTCGGCTATTTCGACGGGTTCAACGGCAATGTGGCCATCTTCCCGATTGCAGGGGCGGCGACTCCGGTGAGCAATCGCGGCGAGGAATACCTGGGCCTCTACCCCTACGTTGACGTGACCGGGCGCAACGTTAACTCGCCCGGCACTCTGTACATCCACCGAAACGAGCGCGACTACGCCGGCTACGGCCGGTGGCGGGAAGGCGCGGACAAATTGCGGCCGCGGGCCTAGCGGCACGAAGGGGAGGGCAATATGGCAAGAAGAACCTTTTTCTCGTTTCATTATCAGCCGGATGTCTGGCGCGCGTGGAACGTCCGCAACAGCTGGGTCGTGCGTCCGGCCGATGAGATTGATGCCGGCTTCTTCGACAGCAGCGTCTTCGAGGCTTCAAAAAGGGAGAGCGAGACCTCGCTCAAGAACTTCTTGCGGGACGGCCTGAACAACACGTCGGTCACCTGCGTGCTTGCCGGCGCGAACACGTGGAGCCGGCGTTGGGTGCGCTACGAAATTGCCCGCAGCATCATCAAGGGAAATGGACTGCTCGCAGTCTACATTCACGGGTTGAAGGATAGGGACGGCAACGTGACGACCAAGGGCGCGGACCCGCTGGCGCAGATGGGTCTCTACAAGACCGACAATGGGATCTTCCTTGCCGAATGGAAGGACCAGAAGTGGGTAAATTACGCCGATTACACCCTCGCGATCCCTGAGAAGGATCTTTGGGTCCCTACGCCAACTTCTAGCTCCGTGCAGCAGCTCTCCAGCCATTGCATGAGCTACGACTTCTGCGCCCAGGACGGTCGAAAGAACATCGGCGGGTGGATCGAGACTGCGGCCGGGCTGGCAGGGCGATAGCATGGCCGACTTCATGAGCCGCCAGATCGAGCGCTTCATCGTAGACTATTTGAAAGAGATCGAGGTGGGCGATGCCGCAGTCTTCGCCGGAGCGGGTTTCTCCGCGCCGGCGGGCTTCGTCGACTGGCGCGGTCTGCTTCGCGAGCTGGCAAATGAACTTGAGCTTGATGTCGATCTGGAGACCGATCTCGTTTCGCTCGCCCAATTCCACGTCAACCACTCCGGCAACAATCGGAACAGGTTGAACCAAGCCCTGATAGACGCCCTGTCCGCCGATACGCCACCAACGGACAACCACAATGTGCTGGCCAGGTTGCCGATCACGACCTGGTGGACGACGAATTACGATCGGTTGATCGAGCGATCCCTCAGCGACGTCGGCAAGATCGTCGATACGAAAAGTGATGTAAAGCAGCTGGCCAATACACGGGCCCGGCGCGATGCAATTGTCTACAAAATGCACGGCGATATTGAGCGACCGAATGAAGCGGTCGTAACACGAGACGATTACGAGCGGTATGATCGCGATCGCGGCGCTTTCACCAATGCTCTGGCGGGAGATCTTGTCTCGAAGACGTTCCTGTTTCTGGGTTTCAGCTTTACCGACCCAAATCTCGATCAGGTTCTATCGCGTGTTCGCATCACATTTAGCAGCAACCAACGGCGCCACTATGCGATCTTCAAAAATCGCGAGCAACTCGAGGGGGAGTCTGACGCCCATTTCGCCCACGCCAAGGTCCGGCAATTGCTTGTCGTCGAGGACCTGAAGCGCTTCAACATCAGCGCAGTGCTCGTCGACAACTACCGGGATATCACGAAGATCCTGACGGAGATCGAACGACGCTATCGGCGCGCCACGGTATTCGTTTCGGCCAGCGCGGCGGATCATGCCCCCTGGGGCGAAGAGCAGGTTACCCAGTTCATGCGGGCGCTCGGAAAGAGGCTAGCGGCCGATGGTCGTCGCATCTCGACTGGACTTGGCTGGGGCGTGGGCAATGCACTGTTTACCGGCGCAGCCGAACAGGCCCTGACGAAACCAGTCCGACACATCGAGGACGTGATCACTGCCCGCCCTTTCCCGCAAGCTATTGCTAACGCGGACGATCGGGCGCGGACCTGGGAGGCTTTCCGCCGCGACCTGATCGGTCGGGCGGGGATTGCCGTCTTTCTGTTCGGCAACAAGGAGGACGGTGGCGAGACTGTTCTAGCGGATGGCATGACGCGGGAATACGAAATTGCCAAGGAGCTCGGCCTGACGGTGCTTCCCATCGGTGCCACTGGGTCATGCGCCGCCCGGCTGGCCGAAAGCGCTCTTGCGTCGCCCGACGAGTACCTGTCGCAACTCGAAGGCTCAGCACGGGAGGCGCTGATGAAATTGGCGCTGCCGACGCAGGAGCTTCTGCCGCTCGTCGACGGCATCGCCGCGCTCGTGGGTCGCGTAAAATAAGAGGTGCAAGTGCGCTGACGCTTAAACGTAGAATTTGGCAGGGTGCCGAAGCAAAGCGTCGTTGGAGGCTGTCCTCCTAGATCAGGCCCAGAAGAACCGACCGATGACCAAGCCGGCCCACAGTTCGAAATACGATGGGCTCTACGTATACGCCCCCCTGGTTTCGGCCCTGCGTCCCGGCGACATTCTGCTGACCCGTAACGCAGAAGGCGGCGACCTGAAGGGCAAGGCCCTGTCCAAGACCATCCTGGCGGCCAGCGGTGGGTCGTTCGACCACGCCCTGATCTGCACCGCCCCGCCGACCTTCGTCGAGGCCGTCGACATTGGGGTGTGCACCCTGTCGCTGCAGCGCTGCTTCACCCACAGCATGCAGACCGTCCGGGTGCTGCGCTACGCCGACCCTGCGGCCGCAGCGCACGCCGCCCAGCGCGCCCAGCTGCAGGTCGGGCGCACCTATTCCAAGCGCAAGGCGGCCGCCTCGGTGTTCCCCGAGGCGATGGTCGACGAAATCAAGCACAAGGGGATCTTCTGCTCGGCCCTGGTGGCCCAGGCGTTCACGGACGCCGGCGCGCCGGAGTTCGCGGCCACCAACGTCAGCAAGACCACGCCGGCCACGCTGGAGAAGATGGCCTGCCTGATCGACGTGACCGACCAGGTGTTCCGCAAGATCCTTTCGCCGCCCAACATCGAGTCTATGTCGGCGCTAGACGGCGCGCGCGCCGAAACCCCCTCAATCCGCCAGACCTTCATCACCATGGCCTATGCCGCTACCCTCGTCCCGTCGGCCGACGCGATCTTGGAGGCGTTTCCCGAAGCGGAGCTGGAATCGGCCCACACCTTCTACGACGCCATGCAGTTCATCGTCAGGGCCATGGACGCGCGCGGCAAGATTCCCGAGCCCCGCCGCGCCGACTTCGACGCACAGGTCGCCATCCTCGACGACATGGCGGCCCTGTGCGTTTCGAGCGGCGAGCTTATGGCGGTCCAAGACGAGCTTGCCCAGCACGAGACCGTCGAGATGCAGCGCGATCTAGCGGAGTCCTTCAAGCTCAAGCCCGACATCGACCTGGTAGCCACCCGCGCAGTCGCCCATACCACAATCGCGCAGATTGCCGAGCGGCAGACCGCGATCGACAATCTGACGGCCTGGAGCGCGGGCCGCTCGAAGGCCATGGCCGCCTGGGCCGAGGTCCAGGCTCCAACGATCGCCTTCCAGAAGGCGCGGCTGGCCACGTGCCGCGAGATCGTCGGGCGGCTCGACCCAGGCGGGGCGCCCATTCCTTAGGATCCAGGACGGCCGGGACCCGGCCGCCTAACCTTCGGCGACGTCTACGGGGGCGGCCAGGTCGCCTACCGGCAAATCGTTCTGCAGCCGATCGGCCAGCCTGCGGGCCTCGGCCGTCTTCTGACTGGCCGCGATCGCCTTCTCCAAGTCCTGAACGGCGTAGTGATCCCGGAGCGCGCAGCGGATGTCGTAGCGCACTTCGAGAAATTCGCTGCGGAAGTGCTCGGCCTTGAGGCGGGCGAGGGCGGTGTCGATTTGAACCAAAGCTTCGCCGGGATCGCCCAGGGCCAGGCGCGTGCGAGCCAGCAGCCGCTCGACCCATTCCGGATCGCGCTCGGCCAACAGCGGAAGCAGCAGTGGTTCGGCCTCGAACGCTCGCCCCATGTCGATGAGCAGTTCGGCGCGCCGTTGGGTGTTGAACCCGTCGGGTCTGACCATGGCCTCATAGAACCGAAGCGCCGTCGCCCGCAGGGCCCCGGCGTCTGCCCCCGGGATTCGCGCCGCCTCGGCGTAGATTTCGGCCCATGCGAAGCGGTCGCCGTCGGCCCCGAGCCCTTCCAGCACCGGGGCGGGCAACTGGCTGAAGATTTCGCTGAACAGGGCCGGCATCTCCGTGGAGATGAACCGACCCAGCGGCGCGAAAGCGCGGGGCCCCTGGCCGACGCCCTGGTTCGACGCCGCGACGATCGTGTCTTTGATCGCCTCGGCGTGACGGGCGATGATGTCGTTGCGCCAACGCCCTTCGCCCGCAGGCAGCCGTTCGATCAGGCCCAAGATCACCGAGTAGGTCACCTCCTCACCGGCGGCCCAGCGGGCGAAAACGGTGTCGACCAGGCCGATAACCTCTGCGGCCTTGTCCGGCTTGGACCGGTAGATGGTGACGAGCTGCAGCCGGGCCTCGTCCATCGGATAGGGTCCGGCCAAGACGGCCTCGAACCGCTCGGCGGCCTCGTTCGACTTGAACAGCCGCTTGAGCGCCTTGCCCTCGTGATGCTGGATCTGGGCCTGTTCCCGCGGCGTCAGACCAGGCAGTGCCGCCAGAGCGTCGAAGATCGGCATGCGCTCGGCCAGCCGCTCGCGGGAGACCTTCGCGCCGTCGTGCTTGTCGAGCAGGAAGAGCTGCTCCACCGCCTCGATCACCGTGATGACCGCCAGCGGCCCGCGGGGACCCCGGGCCAGCTTGGCGACCGCGGCGAGGGGATCGCCGACGAGCGCGCGCCGCACCTCGTCCGGTTCCCAGACGGCCAGCAGGCCGTACAGACACGGCCCGTCATCGACGCCGGCGGCCACCATCGCCTCCAGCTTGGGCATCATGGCGCGAACGAGCGTCCACAGCCGAAGTCCCGGTTCGTCGGCGACCTTGACGATGAACGCCTGAACGGCGCGGTCGAGATGGGACGATCGCGCCGTGTCGCACCAGTCGAGAGTGGTAAGGGCGGCGAACACCACGTCATGCAACCGGGTCAGGCCGCCGCGATCGACGCTCGTCAGGCCAAAAACCTTGAGGTTCCGCACGCCGACATGCCCGACTTCCTCGATCAGGAAGGCGCTGTCGACGGCTGGCAGCTGCGCCCAGAGGAAAACCGACAGCTCCTGTTGCAGCTGGGCTTTCAGGCGGCCAAGCAGGCGGTCGACAAGGCGAACGCCGTCCTCGTCGAGGATTTTCCCGACTGCGCGACAGTCTTCGGCCAAGTCGTCCCAGGCTACGCCCGAGCGGGCGGCGGCCCGCAACAGGCTCAAGCCCAGGGGGGAGCCGTTGACGCTCTTCCAGATGACGTCGAACACCGGCGGAGGGCAGGACGCGTCTGACGCATCCAGCAGGGCCCGCGCCTCGATCTCGGTCAGAAGCGGCGGTACGTAGGCACCCGGCGGAGCAAGGCGGCGGGTTAGGATGACGTGCGACCCCTCGCCGCAATACTTGGCCAGCACGTCCAGGGCCAGGTCCTGACGGGCGTCATCAATGATCAGAAGGCACCCGCCGGCCTCCAGCAGCGCGGCGATGTTCCGGGGATCGCCGGCCCGAACCAGCGGAAACGCGCGCAAGCTTTCGGCCCGCTTGACGTCCTCGCCATCGAGCCAGATGCGGATCTGATACGCTTCACGGTGCGCCTCGACATAGGCCATGGCCGCGATGGACTTACCCAGCCCGCCCATGCCCGACACCGTCAACACCGGTTGGACGGCCAGCCGCGAGACGATTTGGGCGTCGACGTCCGGTCGCGGCAGGATGTCGGCGGGCAGGGTGGGCGCCAGGGCGGCGGCGGCCTCCTCGTCGACGATGCGCTGCAAATCGGCCAGGTACGGCGCCAGGCGACCGATGGCCTGCTCGTCACCCAGGAGATGATCGACCACCTCGGTCGCCAGCTCCTCGCTGCCCAACACCGACAGGGTCTTGCCCGCCATCTCCGGCCAGGCCTGCGCCCGCGCCTTGAAGTCGGAGACCTTCTGGGGTCCGGCCCGCTCGCCGGCCACGAGATAGATCTGCGTGGCCGCTGGCCGGTCCTTGAGAACCTTGCGCAGATCGCCCTCGGCCTTGGCCATCGCTCCGTCGAAGTAACCGCGCCGGTCCGAATATTCGACCGCGACGGCGCCGTCGTCTCCTTCGCTGTCGACAACGGCTGCGACCGGATAGCCGCGCAGGTTCACCCCGGCGTGGGTCAGCCGCACGTACGATCGCGCGGCCACCACGATTCCGGCGAACCGCTCGAACTCAGGCCCCACCTGCTCGACGCCGCGGGCGAGGATTTCGATGAGGGCGGCGCGGCGCTTGACGTGCATCGGGTGAGGGGACCAACGGAAGAGAGCGGGCCATACTACTCAGGGCCATGCCGCGACGCCAAGTTGCACCGCCCCTCCGAGGGCTGATTGGCGCTACGGGTCAGGCGGGCGCCGCGCGCTCATAGAACGCGAACCCTTCGGGCAGGGGCTTGGCGTCCCAATCGGCCACGATGGCCACGCTGTGACGCGCGCGGGTCAGGGCGACATAGAATTTCGCGCGGGTCATGGGCTTGAGTTTGGTGGTGCGATCCGCCAGCCAGCGCCGCATGTCCTCGGTCGGTATGATGACCACGTGGTCGAAGCCGCGCCCTTTCGACTCTCCGAAGTTCATGGCTGCCGCGGCTGGATCGACGCCGGCGCTGTTGATCTTGTCGCGCAGCTGCATGGGCCGCACCCGCGCCATGTAGTGGGCGTAGTCGGCCTTGCGGAGAATGTAGAGGCCCGCGCCCGCCGGCGGCGGAGCCCGGCAGTCCGCGCAGGCGCAAGCCTGGCTTGGGGTCAGGTTGGGATAGAGACCCGACGAGAGGGCGCAGATCACGCCGCTGTTGCGATGCGAGCGGTTCAAGGTCGCCTCGTCGATTTCCATCGCGACCTTCTTGGGAAGTTCCTGTTGAAGAAACGGGACGATCTTGCCGTCGCGGTACTTGGCGTAGCGGGCTTCGTGATGGGTCAGGTAGGTGACCTGCCGGGGGTCACCGACCATCAGCAATCGGGCCGGGCTCCGCGCCAGGGCCTCAAGAATGTCCAGGTCGTACCCGGCGAGGTCCTGGACCTCGTCGACGAAGACGTTGGGGAAGACACGCGTGATCCGATCGATCACCGCGCCGCCGCTTTTGTCGTTGCAGCGGACAACGAGCTTGGGAAGCTTGTCCGAATAGACCCGTCTGGCGGGGTCGAAAAAGTGCCTCTCGAAGTCGTCCTCACCCCAGAACACTGGGTAACCCTGACGGGTCTTGTATCTCAGGCCCGACTGGGTGGAGACCAGCTGCATGCCGGTGACGGAAAACTCGAACAGGCCGCCCTGAAACGGCTTGACCCCGTGGGTGATGAGGAAGCTGAACCAGGTCATGATCACCACGTTGGGCGGGACATGGCCCATCCGCTCGAAGAACTTCAGCCGGATCTCGGCCTCGTTGGACTCGGTATAGGTGGTGATGAGCACCCGCTGATCCTTGATCGCCGCCGCGGTGTTGACCAAATAGGTGGTCTTGCCCGATCCGGCAGCAGCGACGACGATCTTGTTCCCTTCCATCACAGGCCGGTCGCCTGGGTGATGTAGTCTGGATACTTGATCTTGGTCTTCGAGCCGAAGATCGCCAAGGCGGTCTCGGTCTTGGTGGCTCGCATGTGCAGCTGCAGCTCGGTATCGGTCTTGGCCGACACCCCCAGGATAGGGTTCAGGGTCGCCAGGTCGTTGGCCTTGAGAAGCTTGGGCTCCAGAGTGTTGTAGTTGTAGGGCTTGCCCTTGATCTCCAGAGGCCCGGTGTCCACGACAGGATCGTAACAGAGCTTTACGGTCTTGCTGTCCTTGTAGGCGGCGTACCTCTTCGCGACCGCCGCTGCGTCGCCATCGTTGTCGGTCACCACGGCCACGGGGATCTTCAACTTGCCGGCCAGTTCCAGGAAGCGGAGAAAGGCGGTGCCGACGGAGATGACGTCTATCCCGTCCTGGATCGGGAGCCGGCCGCCGTGGCCGTCCATATAGGCGCGCTGGACGATCAATTCGTCGGAATCGCCCTCGACCAGAATGGCCCTCTTCGCCAGCGTCAGGCGCAGGGTGTCGTAGCCCGCCAGCTTCTTGAAGAAGTCGCTGGCCTTCAACTCCGAGATCCGCGCTACCGCGCCCTCACGCAGGACGATTAGGTGATCCAGACCCAGCTTGTTGGCCACGAAGCTGCTGTGGGTGGAGATGATGATCTGCTTCTGACCGTGCTCGTCGGTGAGATCGGCGATCAGTTCGTTGAGCCGGGCGTGCGAGAGATGGTTTTCCGGTTCCTCCAGCAGGATCGCCGTGGCCTCGGCGTTCTTCTTGGCGCTGAGCGCCAGCTTGGTCTTGATCACGCACTGCTCGCCCTTGCCGATGTACTGGAAGGGCACCTTGTCGATATAGGTCATCAGGCTGCTCTCCCAAGCGGTCTGGGACGACAGGTCCACCGAGATGCTGACTTCCTTCTGGCTGATCTTGGCGGCCTTGGTGATGCGCTTATTGATCAGGCCAAGGTTCGGATCCGCCACGAAAGCTTCCTTGAGCTTGCGGTGCGCCTGCGAAATCGAGGCGCGCTCGGCCTCCTCCAGCACGTCGCGGATGATCCGCGAGACATAGAGGTCCGAGCCGTTCTGCAGGCGGCTGCTGGAGGAGTCGATCAGCGCGGATTTGATGGGAATGTTCCGCGCGGTGACCCTCTTGCGCGCGAATGACGTCGTCGTCGCTTCGTAGTACTCGATCGGAATGGACGTCAGCTCGCCGGTCTTCACCAGCGCCTCGTAGGCGTCCTTGTAGTTGTCCTCGTCGAACGCGACCTTGTAGACCACGCCACTGACCTTGATCTTCTCCGAGTTGCCGTTCCCCTCCAGTTCGGCCAGCTCGGGACCCTCGCCCTCAAAAAACAGCTCGATGGTGATCGCCGGCGGCGGCAGGGGCGCGCCGGTGGACAGGCTTGCCACATAGCGGTCCTGGGCGGCCAGGTTGAAGAGATAGCTGGTCAAGTCGTGGCGTAGCGGTCGGCCGTGGAGAAGGCCGGTGAGCGCCAGGTGGATGGCCTCGAGGATCGTGGTCTTTCCGGATTCGTTGGCGCCGACGATGACGTTCAGGCCCGCGTTCAAGTCGAGGGTGAAGGTGTCGTCGTAGCACTTGAAGTGGCTGATCTTGACCTTGCTGATGCGCATTGCCCGCTCCTGCTCCGTGGCGGCAACGCGCACACGAGCCTTGATTCGCAGTATAGAGGACCGGCGTCGGGCGGCGCGAACCCCGCGCTCGCTGCAACCCCGCGTGATTGGCGTGAGCGCCGACGGCCGATCCGCTTGTTCTCGACTTATCGCCTCACCTGTCCGCCGTGTTCGACGTGCTCAGATTGCGCTAGCGTGTTCATTGCGGCCTAGCCAGGCCACCATTTAGGCGCGACCATCAGTTAATTGAGCTGATTCCCTTTCAGCGGGCTTGGCATGGTGTCGCCGTTTGGAACTGGGTTTCGCAACCAAGAGATTGCGTCAGATCTGCCAACAGGAAGCGTCTGCCCGAACAATGTTGGGCGACGAGGCCGCTGCGGGTTTGCGCCGCAGACTTGCCGATCTGGAAGCGGTGGATGCCATCACCGAGTTGCCCTGGCTGCCCATCACTTATGGGTACGACGGGGAAGCGTCGATTGAATTTCATCCTGGCTATTCGCTGAACGTCATGGCTATTCGCGGAGCCTCTCGCATGGTCGAGAATCTAGAGACTGACTGGACGACCGTGGATCGAATTAAACTCGTGGACATCATCAAGCCATGAGCGTCGCCGAAACTTTCAACCCTGATTGGGTCTCGCCACCTGGTGAAACGATCAAGGATGCGCTGGCCTACAAGAACCTGTCGTTAGAGGCGTTTTGCATCGCGATCGGAATGGCCTTGCCGTCGGTCGAGCGTCTGATCAAAGGCGACCTCGCGATTGACGTTTCGATCGCCGATCGCTTGGCCGACACGCTCGGCTCCAATCGCCAGTTCTGGATATCGAGGGAAACCTTTTATCGGGCGAGACTTGAAGCGCGCCCGGTGACTCCGTCGATCACCTTCGACATGTTCGCCCGGCAGTTGCCGCTCAAGCACATGAGAAGCTTTGGCTGGTTCGACAGCTTTCCGGGACTTTCGGACAGAGACGCCGCGCTAGCCTTCTTCGAGGATGCACCCGGGGCTTGGCAATCTTCGGGAAGCCAGGTCATGGACGCGGTCCGGTTTCGAACCTCGTTCGCCCATGAAAGCAATCCTGCCGCCGTGACGGCTTGGCTGAGACAAGGTGTTCGACGGGCGCGTGAAATCGAGTGCGCACCTTGGGACGCGAAGGCGTTGGAGGCGGCGGTCCCCGCAATAAGGGCTCTGGTGCGCCAGAAAGATCCGATGGTGTTCTTCCCGACGCTGGTCGATATCTGCCGGGCATGTGGTGTGGCCATCGTCTTCGTGAGGACGCCGAAGGGGTGCCACGCCAGCGGGGCGACCCATTTTGCTGGAGAAAACAAAGCCATCGTCCAGCTCAGCTTCCGATATCGCTCGGATGACCATTTCTGGTTCACGGTGTTTCATGAGCTAGGGCATCTTATCCTTCACCCTGCGAACAAGCTCTTTGTCGAGGGCAAGGACTACGAGACGACTGAGGAAGAAGATGAGGCCAACCGGTATTCTGCGCGTATCTTGATCCCCAAGGTATTTGATACCGAGCTTCAGGCGGTCGGGAAAGACTTCAAGGCCGTCATGCGGCTAGCTCGGCGGATCGGCATCTCCCCAGGCATCCTTGTCGGTCAAATGCAGAACCGCGGCCTTCTTCGCCATGAACAGCTGAACTTCCTGAAGGAGCGCTACAACTGGACCGCGCTCCAGGCGATTACCCCCTGAAGGAGCGATAGGCATATTGAGACTTTTGCCAATTGCACAGGGAGTCTTCCATGACCTGCATTCCGACCCCCAACGCCTCGCCTATCTGAACGACGGCATCGGTTAGATCCCGGTTCGAGATGCGAGCTTTGGGGTCATCCATCAGCAGAAGTTTGGCGCCGACGACCGGGCCGCTGGCGCCGACGAGATAGGGATACGGAGGCTCGATATCGGCAATTCCAAGCTTTCCGATCATCGTCAGGAAATCGAACTTGGCCGTTCGTCCGAATTGAACGATCGGGCAGTCCCTGTAGAGGCGATGGAACAGCACCTTGGGACCGTCGCCCGAAGGGGCGGCGGTATCGGCGACCATCAGACGAAAGCCTCGATTGAGCCCAACCCAGGTCACGTAGCTCGAGATTGTGTCCGCGAGGTTGTTTTCCGCGTCCGGCCTGATGCTTTCGTACTTCCTGTGATTGCCAAACGGCACGCCGGCTAGGCCGGCGGCGTTATCGACATACCATTGGCGGAAATCCGGAAGGTTGCTGCTGGTGCGGGTCCAGGTCCAAGTGGGGCCACGCCCGAGCGCACCGTATACGCGCCGGGTCAGTTCCCAGCCGACGCGCTTATGAAAGCCGAAGTGGGTCGACAGGAAGGTCAGCCAGGCCGCTTCATCGCTGTCGCCCTCGTCGTGGTACAGCCAGGCCGCGCGGACGGGATCGAAAAGGGCGTTGCTGGGATCCTTGCGGCGAGGATCGATCGGGCGCTGCCCGAGCCGCTGCACGAATTCGATCCGATGCAAGCTATCGATCATTTGCCGCACGAGGCTGTCGAGGGCGTCTGCCGGAGCGATGCCTGGCAACGGCGTCACGCGCGCCGAGAACGTCTGCAATCGGTTCTTGAGTTCTGCGGACCGAACTTCGTCGACGTGTCTCATGGGGTCGTAACCTTCGCGGCGATGTCGGCAGAGCCGCCCAAATTGAGCTGTGCGACGGCACGGCTCAAGCTTCGGGAATTTTTGCGGATATAGGCGGCATAATACTGTGTCGACATCGACCGCCTGATCTCGACAACTTGTCGAAGCTTTTCACGGGCTCCGTCGAAGTTTCTCGTCAGCGCAAATATCGCGAGCAACCTAGCGATATCGGCCCAATACGGGCTGAGCTGCTTAGCCTTGTCCAATGCGTCGGGGATTCCCGCGACGCCGCCGGTGCGGAGGGCGGCCTCGATCACAAACAGTGTTTTGATGTCGTTCCATTGAGAACCCGCTGGCATGTCGGGCATCTCGCGCGTGGATTGAAAACCCTCATGAATGTACGCGTCAATCTTAGCCCGATCCTCTTCATAAAGATGGAGACTGCCGACCATGTGCTTGTAGGTGCCGAGGGCGACGCCGAGATCTCTGGCGAGTATCTCCTGGAACATTGTGAAAGCGAAGACGTCATGAGGGAGCCCTTTATAGACGTCGTTTGATCGCATGTGCACGACCAGATTAAGGAGTCCGTCTCGAATAAGGAACTGCAACGTACATGTGCAGGGCGTGTCTTTTCGTCTCTCCTCGATGTCTTCACGGTCAAAAAGCTGAATAACGGCTTGGCGTGACGTCGCTCGCTTCGACAATAGTGCTTTAACGATTTCGTACTGAGAGCGATCCCCGCCGAAAATCCTTGGACCGTATGCTCCCCAAATAGTCCCGTCAGGCTCGGCATATTCATTGTAGCGCTTAAGATAGTATTGGATTGGGGCTAACTCATTGTTGCATGAGATGTACCAAATAAATTCGCCGATCCCGCTGAAAATTGTACCTTTTGTGTCGGTCCGACTTAGGCGCGCCCTGGGTCTCGTCAATTCTAGGACGATACCCTGAACTTCGACGGTAGATCCCTTCGTCGCAACGACGCCCATTTTGCTCTTTTGCAGCAGTCGAAAAGCTTCGTCGAGCAGGTCGTCGAGCGTTGATGCCTTGAGATACATGTTGCGCGCCGCCTCCCAAACGCGTGCCTCAATCTGGTCTGGGCGCGGCGCAACTTCAAGGTAATCCGAGACTAGAATACTCTCGATGGGGGCGATCACCGTGAGCGCCCGCCAGCGAATGTCCGGTTCTTGGAGGCAAGCCAACGTCAGCAACTGGCGCGCTCCGGCCGCCTAGCCTTTACTTCCCTTGGGGTCTTTGCCGCGCGGATAAGTGCGCTCTTCTTGTATGCTATTATCGACCTTGCGAATCCGAACTGAGCCACCCTCGGGGCCAACCGCATCGCGTAACCCCTTAAGAGCTTCTTCCTTCGTTCCGAAGGTCCGCTTCGCTCGATCCGAGCCTTCCTTTTCCAGGCGCCACTTCTCGGTCTTTGCGTCCTTGTGCAGCGTATACTTGTCGAGCGCCATACCGGTCTCCCTCTATAGTTCAGACTGTTGCCGATCGAGGCGTCCCGTCAACTTATGTTTAAGCGTCGCCCGAGATGCACGGCCCAATGCGTGCGAAGCAAGGGCTGCGGGGTCTCGGTCCGCAATGATCCGAAATTCGTCGGCGCGAACGAGTGAATGGCCGAAATTTGGCGCGGTCCCAAAGCACGGTTGGCTGGCTGACGAAGTTGCCAGCCGCTCATCCCTCTTCGGACAGCCGCCTAAAATCGTGACTTTCACGTAACACCGTTCGGAAAAGTGACATCAGGCGCGGTCGATCCTAGGGCTTGGGACCGCAGACGATTGACTCCACTCCACCTAGGAGGGTTGTCATGTGAGCGGCCCAACAGGCGTCATTGTGTCTCCACCCAGGAGATTTTCGATGCCTCGCCCACGCTCACCGGCCATCGTCTACACGCTGCAGCGCCTTGACGCCCTCGTCGTGCAGGAGGCTCGCACCTCCAGTCTATGGGCTCTGACGGCCAGCGATCCCCGCGATCGCACCGTCCTTCGCGTCGATCTGGCCGAAGACCTCGCACACCTGGTCAATTGCGCCACGTTGCAGCGTCGACTGGCCAAGACGCCAGCACCGCCTGCACTGCCGCCGCCGTCGGCCACCAAAGCCAATGCAGCGCGAGCCTCGCGCAAGGTCCGGGGGGCGACGCCATGAGGCATACGAACTTCGACGACGAGATCGACCGAGAGCTGGATCCCACCGATCCGGCTATGGAGCCAGAGGTCTTCGACAAGAGCGTGGCGCGCATCCGTATCGCCAACGCCTTGCTCAAGCTCGAGCATCGCTCGCGCTATCATGTGGAGGACGCAGCCGGCGAACTGGGCGTCTCCACGCCCACGGTCTACCGCGACATGAGGCTCGTGCGCGAGGGCCCGATCGAGGTGCGGGCGCTCAAGCGAAAGGCAGGCTATCCCAAGGGACGCTGCCGACTGCACTACCAGGTCGTCGCCATCATCGACCAGTATCTGCTGAAGGTGCATTGCTCGAGCGCCCAGCCGAGCGTTCTGGCCAGCACCGCGGCCATCGGCGACCAGTGCGAGCAAGAAGGGTTGGGTAGGCCGTCACGGGCCTCTGTCATACGCCGTCTGGCGCGCATCGACCTGCGCCTGCAG
>OUNO010000004.1_pt2 | contig 18849 bp, 23 predicted proteins | sample 1779811 | NCBI WGS metagenome assembly OUNO01 (sample SAMEA3914804, study PRJEB12502) | metagenome | biome: forest; material: soil | place: Canada | collected 2010-06-25 | depth 0.3 m | reverse complement strand
CGGAGATGGTTCTGCGCTTCTGCAAGAAGGCTCAGAAGTGCCCGGACGGTGTCGCGATAGCCGGAAAACTCCTGGCCCAGACGGATCGGAACTGCGTCTTGAAGATGGGTTCGCGCAGACTTGAGAATTCCATCGAATTCCTGCGCTTTTCGATCGAGAGAGAGTTCAAGGTCATAAAGTGAGCGGAAAAGTTTTTTCGAAAGCACGACGCTTGCGAGTCTCATCGCGGTTGGATAACTGTCGTTTGTGCTTTGGGAGCGGTTCACGTGATCGTTCGGATGAACGGGCTCGTAAGAGCCAAGAGGTTTTCCCAGAAGTTCGTTCGCCCGGTTGGCGATGACTTCGTTCACGTTCATGTTCTGGGAGGTTCCGGCGCCCGCCTGATAGGCGTCGACGATGAAGTATTTTAGAAAGTCTTCTTTCAAGAGAGAGTCCACAGCGTGCACGATCGCGCTTCCCCGTTCCACGTCGATCGCTTTCAGCGAAATGTGGGTGAGTGCAGCTGCTTTTTTGAGCAGGAGATAACTTCGAATCAGTTCAGGGTGAACCTGAGTGCCGCTGATCGGAAAGTTCCGGGACGCACGAAGGGATTGAATTCCGTAATAGGCGTCCTTCGGAACTTTGAGTGAGCCCAGTGAGTCCCGTTCGGTTCTCGTTTCTGGTTGCACTATTCCACCTTTGCGAGAAGGTCTGCGAGCTCAGCCGCGTGTTCTTCCTCGTCGGCCAGGATTGTTTCCATGAGGCGGCGGGAAGTCGGATCCCCTTTTCCAAAGTATTCGATCATCTTGCGATAAACATCGATCACAATGCGTTCCGCAACCAGGTCTTCCTTGATGAGGGCTGTAAGAGGAGTATCGCTTGGGCTGCCGTATTCCGTCGCGGAGCGGGAAACGATGGTCGCCGGATCAAAATCGGGATCGCCTCCGAGCTGGTCGATGCGCTCAGCCAGCATCAGCATGTGACGCTCTTCGCTCTCTGCATGTTCCTCGAATTCAGCGGCAACCTGAGGATAGTCAATTCCCTTGGCAATGATCTGGTGGTGGCGGTAGCGAAGGACGCAGAGAATTTCACTCGCAAGCGCCTGATTCAGGAGCTGGTGCGTCTTTTTCAGATCGAGGGGATAAGACTCGGTTACGGCGCCGGATTCGACGGAGTTCGCCGCGTTTTTTCTGATTTCCTTTACATTGAATACTTCACTGGATTGTTGGTTCATGTCCCGGTTCCTGCAAATCGGATACCATTGCATGAGGTGTCTGGTTTTGTTCCAAATCTCCACCGGCATGTCACTTGCTCCTTGACCCGTTACGGACAAGGTTGTCCCGGGGGGGATACCATGAACCACTTTGAAGAAAAGATCAAAAGCCACTGGTCGAAACTGACCGATCAGGACATTGAAAAACTGAGAGGTCACTGGGATCAGCTCCCAGTCGTCCTTCAGCGCGTCTACGGTTACCGATGGAAGGAAGCCGAAGAAGCCTATCAGCAATTCCGTGCAACACTGGAGCCTGAATGGAATCTCGAATTCGAAGACCGTTCCAGTCCGAATCCAGATTGGGGCTCTCCCGGAGACCATCATGGTGGCGAACACCAGAAAATCTGAAAATCATGAAACGATTGCGTCAGTTGTTTCTGCTGATTGCGTCTTCCTTGATTCTGACTGAAGGAGCCTTTGCGCAGGTTCCCTTCGGAACCAACGTGCGAACCAAGCCTTATTCCGGGTGGGATTCGACTCTCCGGGGGGACATCGATACGATCGGGATGGGCGGAGCCACTACGGCGGTTCCTTACAATATCAGTTCTGCAACTGCGAACCCCGCGGGTTTTGCAATGACGACGGGCTCGTTACTTCTTCAGATCAACAAAAACACGATTCATGATGATACGATTCAGAAGTCAGGTGCGTCTTTTGACAGCAGTCAGATCGGAGCCGCTCTCAATCCGCCAGAGTGGGGATTTGCACTCTCCTATACGGTTCCAAAAACGGAAACCGGCGATTACATTTCCCTGAACACCGGACAAGTTCTTGCTACTGAAATTGCGGTGAAGAAACTCCAGCTCAGTGTCGCGCATGACTTCCTCGACGATGCCATCAGTCTCGGTGCAGGGGTTGGACTCAATTTTGGTGTCCGGGATCTTGGAGACTTCTCCTACGGGAACGCGGCATTCTCGCTTCAGCTAGGTGCTCTTTGGAAGCTTCCCCATCACTGGATTGTCGGAGCTGATTTCGGTCCACAGTTCACGATCGGTCCTTCAGGCGGCGCGGACCAGAATCAGTTACCGGGTTTCAACCAGGCCATCATCACGCCGTCAGTGGCCGCGTTCGGGATAGGCTGGGTTCCAAACCGTTTCTTCCGGGTCGGGGTTGATCTTCTCTACATTGCCGGCACGAATAACACTGCAATTCTAGCAGATCAGAACATTGCCATCGGCCAGTCCGCAACAGCGGAACCGAGAGCGGGGGCGATCTATGAATTTGTGGATTACAAAAACCTTCAGGCCACGGCTTCCGCAGGTACTTATTTTGAACAAGCCCGCGTGGAAGGGGCGTCGAGCCGGGCTCATGGAACCGCTGGGATTCAGGTGAATCCTTTTTTCATCAATACCGGTCTGGGTGTCGACTTTGCGAGTAACTACCGGAACGTAATGGTTTCAATCGGGCTTGACTTGATCCGGACGGGGCGCACCTTTAATTTCATTCCACCGGATCCGGTTCCGCACTATAGCAATGTCTTCCCTGAGCCAGGAGCAATCAGCGCCGACGGTCTTCCTCGTCCGATGACAGACGCTGATGAGAGGAAGGGCGTTTCTCCCCCCAGTACCGAAGACGTGCAGCAAATCATCAAGGACATCCCGAACAAGATTCAGGGAAAGCCAACCCAGCCCCACAAAAAGAAAAAGCCGGCTCCGAAACCGAAGCCGGCTGATGAAACAATCTGATCGCTCACGGAGTCCGTGGGATCAGGAAACTTTTTCCGGTACTACGGGTGGATTCGGATTGAAACGATATCCTTCACCCGGCACGGATTGCACGTAAGTGGAGAACTTGTTGAGCTTCTTCCGCAGATAACAGATATGGGCATCGACGGTGCGGTCGGTGACAAACACATCACGGCCCCAGATCTTGTTCAGGATGAACTCGCGGGTGAAGATGCGCTCCGGATTCTTCACGAGAAGAAGGAGGATCTTGAATTCACGCGGAGTCAGGGAGACATACCCTTTTTTCCCTTGAATCTTCAGACGCTGGGAACTGACTTCGAGGACGAGTGGCCCCGCGGTGATGTGATCGCCGTTCAAAGCATCTTCCATGTGCTTCTTGAGGCGACGCTCGACCCGCGCACGAAGTTCAAGAGTGTTGAACGGTTTTACGATGTAATCGTCCGCACCCAGAGAGAACGCGCTGATCTTGCTGTTCACGTCTTCATCACCGGTGAGGAAAATCACCGGAGTTTTCTTGTTATTCGGGAGATTGCGCAGTTGCTTGAACAACTCGAAACCGTCTCCGTCTGGAAGTCCGATGTCGATCACGATCAGCGAAAATTTTTCCGCTGTCGCTTTTTCGATACCGTCTTTCAGGGAATTTGCGGTTTTCAAACTGAGTTCGAGAGAACTCAGTGAAGTCTGCACTGCGATTTGAACGTCTTCGGAATCATCAATTACAAGGATGTTTTGCGACATAAGCGGGGTTATCCTATCACTTTTACGTTGTTTGAAAAACTCAATTTTATTCCCAGGCGGATACTTCTGAAATGTTGAGGGAGTGTCGAGTCTGGCCAAGCGGCGACTCCGACCCGTGGATTGGAATTGAAAGCGTAAAGGTTGAACCTTTTCCCAAATCACTCTCCAGATGAATTTTGCCCTGGTGTGCTTCCAATGCTTGAGAAACCATGTAGAGTCCGATGCCCAGACCGGAGAAATGATTTGAGGAAACAACACGTTCGAAGCGTTTGAAAATCCGTTCTTGATCTTGCTTTGCAATCCCGATTCCCTGGTCAGTGACCCGGATAATCACGTTCTCTCCCTGACGGGAGGTTGTCAGTTGCACGGGTCTTTCCCGTCCGAATTTGATGGAGTTGGTCAGTAAGTTTACGAGAACTTGTTCCATTCTGGAACGGTCCCAGTAAACGAATACGCTTTCAGGCATTTGTGTCAGGATTTCGCATTTGGTGTGTTCGACCTGTCCCTTGATTCTCTCAAGAATGTTCCGGACCAGGATAACGAGGTCAAAACGCTCCAGATTCAGACTGAATTTGCCCTGGTTGATCCGCCCGATGTCGAGAATTTCGTCGATCAGCAAGGAAAGACGATCCAGCTGACGATCCGAAGACAGGAGGATCTTGTCGATCTTCTCTGAACTCATTTCGAGAATGCTTCCAGAACGAAGTGCGCGCATGAGCATCTGGATCTGAAGTTTGAGTGGAGTGAGCGGGGTTTTCAGTTCGTGTGAAGCGACTGAAAGGAACTCGTCGCGGGCCTTGATCGCAGCCTGAGCCTGGCGATAAAATTTCGCGTTATCAAAAGCCATCATCATCCGGCGAGCCAGATCTTGAGCCATGGTGAGATCGCCCATGGAGTAAGTTCGTTTTGAATCGGAATTGAAGAGGATGAGAAAACCAAGCACTTTTCCCCGGGATAGGAGGGGGACGGAAAGACCTGAGGTGAGGTTCAGTGAACGATAGAGTTCGAGGTTCTTTTTGTTTCCTGAAACCTGCGCGAGAAACACATCGGTGACTTCCGGACAGAGAAGAAGTTCGGATTCGATGTGCGGAACGAAGGAGGAGAGTGCTTCCTTCACCTTTTCACTCAGGCGGATGTTTGCATTTTGAACGAAGAGTGGTTTTTCGCGTCCGTTGCGATCCTTCTCAATGATGGCAAACCAGTCAGCAATTCCCGAAGTGAGGATGAGACTGCTCAGATCAGGAAGCGTGTCTTCATAGTTTACGGATCCCCCCATGAGGAAGCTCGCCTGGGCGAGAAAATCGGAGTGTTTCCGGTTCTGGTTCAGAAGTTCTTCTGCTTTGCGGACCTGCTTCTCCCGGGCCTTTGTTTTTTTCCGGAGCTGTGAAAAAACAGCGATTTTTGATTTCAGGATATAAGGATCGCAGAAATCGCTCACGCAGTCGGCAGCGCCGTGCTGGTAGGCCTGATGCAGGTATTCCGGTTTTTCATCCGGAGTGAGGAAGATGACTGGAACGTCCTGAAGACGATCATGCTGGCGAAGGAGCTTGATCATCTCAAACCCGGTGATCCCGACCATTTCGATGTTCATGAGAATGAGTGCGGGTTCATGGTGAAGCAGGTGCTGGAAGGCATCATTCGCGGACGAGGCCTTCAAAACGTTCAGAGTGGGTTCAGTGAGACTGGCTTCGAGCGCAAGGAGGCGTTCAAGCCGATCGTCGACAACCAAGATGTCGGTTTGATCATGTTTCATTGGATTGTGCCTTTGCGATGACTGTGATGAGGTCGTCAAGTTGGAGTGGCTTTTGTATTTCCCAGTGATTGCCAAGATTCATGGATTCCTGTCTCTTCTTGTCCGCAGCGGACATGACGACAACGGGAATGTCTTTCCAGACAGCGTTCTTGCTCTTGTGTTCAATGAATTCAGCGCCGCACATGACGGGCATCATGAGATCGAGCAGGATCACGTCCGGGCGGAGGATCCGTTCCAGGGTTTCAAGTGCTTCAAGGCCGTGTTCAGCAGTGGATACGTTGAAACCTTCGGATTCAAAGAACTCCTGAAGGATCTCACGGATATCCACTTCATTCTCAATAATGAGAATATGTTTCGGCATACTATTTTTTCCCCCGATCTTGCTGCTTTTCGTGGACCCGACCCTATCCGAAAACCGGGTTAAGACGGTATTAAGTTTTTTTAATACCCCGCATTCAAGGTGGAGTTTTCGTATTCACTGAAATAGTTTGCGGGTATAAATTAAGACATAGGGGGAACCGCCATGAACAGACATATTTTGGTCATCGAAGACGACAAGGACATTCTTGAGGTTTTAAAAGATCTTCTGGAATCCGAGGGGTATCGTGTTTCGACCGCTGAGAACGGCCAGGAGGCCATTGAGTTTCTCACTTCAACGCCGACCCTCCCGGGCCTCGTTCTGGTGGATTTGATGATGCCGGTGATGGACGGATTCCAGTTCCGTGAGGCCCAGAAGGTTCATCCTCGTCTCCAGCATCTTCCAGTGGTGGTGATGTCTGCCGACGGACACATCGAGCAGAAAAAAGAACGCATTGGAGTGAGCGTGTTTCTGAAGAAACCTCTCGATCTCGACGTCGTGTTGAACACGATCGGGACCCACTACCAGAGCCCTTCTGAAAAGTCAGTCCCAACGAATTAATAAAAATGCGGTGGCTGCAATGCCGGCTACGATGAAGGATGCGCCCCAGAGGGGGACGTCTAGCCACGCATTCAGACCGAACACGACTCCGATCAACAGAAAAAGAATGGCGAGAATGCCTGAAGAGACCTTGATCAGTTTCTTCATGACGGCATCAAGCAGGTGCTCGGTTGTCTTGTGAATTTCACTGTCCCGGGCTTCAAGCTCGTGATTGAAGGTTTCCTGAGCTGAATTGAGTACTTGTTTGCTGAACGATTTCAGTTCCATGATCCGCTCCCTAATGAACGCGTTTTGAGCTTTCTTCCCTGGCCCGTAGAATTGGATTCACCAGCCCGTAAACCAAGGCTGCGCCGGCTGCGTCCGCGAGCTTCATCTGAAGCTCTTTTCTAGAGGTACGAAGGATGCTGGTGACTGCAAATCCGATACAGAACGCAACTCCCGCGGTTCGAAGGGGAGACTCATTGAGGTTCTCCTTGATCGAATCCCCAAGCCCCCGGAGCGACGTTTTGATTTCATCCGTGTGTTCGAAGTTCAGTGAGTTTAGAAGTTGATGAGTGATTTCGATGACCGAGTTTTGTTTTTCCATGGTCAGAGCTCCACATCTCTCCCGGAGTCAATAGCCGCACTGATGAGTGCCGCGATTGCTCCGACCGCCACTGCACCGAGCAGCACTGCCACCGGGCGCCTGCGAATGAATTCGTCGGCTGTGCGCGCATAGCCTCGAACTGCTTCCAATGTGTCATCGATATCGTAGCTCTCTTCGGCGAGATCGTCTTCGGGGGCGCGTCTCAGGTTCCGTACATTGTATTCCTCAGCATCGAATTTTCGACTCATGCGATCCTCCCGTTTCACCCTCCGTGACGGAGGGCTTCATCCTTGAAAAAGCAATATCGATGCCCGGGGTACCGGGCGGAAATCCAAGCTGTGCTTCATGAGATGTGTTTTGGAGGGCCTCTGCCCTTGAAGATTCCCACGATGCCGGTCAGGATCGCAAGAAAGAGGAAAATCATGACGAAGATGCGGCTGATCTCAACTGCAGTACCGCTCATGTGGGTTGCTCCGAGCGCCATGGCGATCAGGGCCAGTACAAAAAATAGAACGGCTAATCTCAACATGGGCACCTCGGTTCCTTCTGAGAGTAAAGGAGCAAGGGGAATGCCAGCTCCGGTCGTAAACCGGGCTCTAGTGTGAGTCCTGCTCGCGCTGGAGGAAGATCAAAGCGAAGGTGAGGAGTGCCATGAATATCTTGATCATTGTTTTCTCTTTATTTGTGCGTGTTCATTGGAGTGAGGGCGATGGGGAGAGCTGACGGAATAGATCCGGCGGGGCGGAGCGATTAAGGTTTTTCCAAGCAGGTTCGCGATGGGTCGTGTCCGTTCCTGAGTCGCGAGAATGATCCGGAGGCTCGCGATCAGGGGAGTGGAAAGGAACAGGCCGATCCCTCCCCAGAGGCTTCCGAAAACGAGAAATCCGAGTGTTGCCGAAGTGGCATTGATGTTCACCTTCGCACCGACAAACTTCGGCATGACGATGTTGTTTCCGATGAAGTGGATTCCGAGTGAACAGAGCGTAATGATGAGAACCGGGCTCATGGTGTCGAACTGGAGAAAGGCTTGAAAGCAGGGAAGAAGTGCTCCGAGAAGAGTTCCCAAAACTGGAATCAGATTTAAAAAACCCGCGAAAAGCGCCATGGGAAACGGATTTCTCAGATGAATCAGAATGAAGACGCCTGCGAAGATCAGGGACATGAAGGAGCCGACAACGAAGTTCCCAATGAAGAATCCACGGGTCATTTGTTTCAGTTCGGCGAGGGTTCGTTCAAAGGTGCCCCGACTTCGGAAAATTCCGAGTAGTCTTGCATGAAGGGAATCCCGCTCAAGAAGCATGAACAGAGTGATGAGAGGAATGAAGATCACGAAAGTCAGGAGACTCATGATCGAGTTGAATCCCTTCAAGATGAAGCTATTCACTGCTGTGGTGGATTCCGGTGAAATCGCAAGATTCGAACTCTGGGCTGCGTTGTTTGGGTTCTGTCCGCCCGTACCCTGAAGAATTTCGTGGGTACGATTGAGCAGGTGCTGGAGAAAGACATGAAGGCGGCTCACCACGCTTGTGATCTTTTCTTCATAAGTCGCAAGTTGTCCCATCAGTTTCAGGATGGCGTCGTAGAAACTGAAGACGACGAGTCCGATCAGGCAGACCGCAAACAGGAGGACGAGGGGAGAGCCGAAACGGCGGGGCAGGTGACGGTTTTGAAGCCATTCCACTGCGGGATCAAGAAGCACGAAGAGAAAGCCTGAAAAAACGAGGGTGATGAAGACGCTTTCACCGAAAACCAGGAGTCCGAGCGACAGAAGAAGGGCGATGATGATCGAACTCCGCTGAGCCCCTTCCTTCAAACTAGAAGCGCTTGTCATGATGAATATTTCCCCAATCCTTAATCCAAAATCCGTAGAAGCAACTGATATGCCAGGGTTTTTTCGGATCCGCTGTTAAGAAGATTTAACGTCCAAAATGGCCACAAATGGGGCAAAAGATCTGGGCAGGGGGCGGTCTGAGCTTCCCCTAACATATTCAGCTAATATCCTGAGGAGGCATCGTGATTCGAGAAGATAAAATTCATGCAAAGGTACTGTTGTTGGAAGACGACGTTGATTTACAGGAGCTGTTCAAGGATTACTTCACCCCGCGCGGATATGAAGTGATTTGCAGAAGCTCCGCTGAAGACGCGGAGAAGGAAATCATTTCCCATTCCACTGCGGAACATCCAATTGATCTCGTGGTCACCGATTTCCGTCTTCCGAACATGAATGGTCTCGAACTGATCGGACTCTTGAAAAAGATCGCTCCGGCAACACCGATCATTCTCGTCACCGCTCACGGCAGTCTTGATCTCGCGATTGAAGCGATTGACAAGGGTGCCTTCGACTTCGTTCTGAAGCCGATTCAGTTTGCCCAGCTTTCTCTCTCCATGGAGCGTGCGATTTATGTAAGCCGCCTCGTGAAGGAAAACCAGAATCTGAAAATTGCAATGGACCAGTCCCAGAAAAAAATGGGCGGATTCATTGCAAAGAGCACTTCCATGCTTGCGATCATTGATCTGGCAAAACGGGTGGCAAACAGCAGTGCAACTGTTCTCCTGAACGGAGAGAGTGGAACCGGGAAAGAAGTTTTAGCACAGATCATTCACTCCACCAGTTCACGGGCGCACAAGTCCTTTGTTGCCATCAACTGTTCTGCGATTCCTGAAACACTGCTTGAATCAGAGCTCTTCGGTCACGCGAAGGGATCCTTTACCGGTGCGGATGACAAGAAGGTGGGTCTTTTCGAGGAAGCCGAAGGCGGAACTCTCTTCCTTGACGAAATCGGAGACTTATCCCTTCCGCTCCAGGCCAAACTTCTCCGCGTGATCCAGGAGCGCAAGATTCGCCGGGTGGGTGAGAACCAATACCGCGACATTGATGTGCGTCTTCTTGCCGCAACCCACAAGAATCTCGCCGAAGAAGTGAAGGCGAAACGTTTCCGCGATGACCTGTTTTTCCGTTTGAATGTGATTCCAATCAGGATTCCATCCCTGCGTGAACGCCGGGAGGACATTCTTCCTCTTGCGGCGCATTTCCTCAAGATCTTCACCGAACGCATGAATTCAAAAGTTCAGGGGTTCTCGAAACGGGCGCTTCACTTCCTGCTTAAGAGCAACTGGCCAGGTAACGTTCGTGAGCTGGAAAATGCGATTGAAAGAGCGGTCGTGCTCTGTGAATCCGATTGGATCGACGAGAGTCACTTCTTCCTGCCGGTTCAAGACATCGTCCCACCAAGACCGGAAGGCCTGACCGAGGAAAGCATCAGTAACATGATCGACCAGCAGTCTCAGGATCCGGCTACCTTGCCATCGCCTGCTGATTTCGTTGCGATCAATGCTCCGCCGAAAAGAGACCAGACTCACGTTCCGATGGGAGCGACAGATCAGCATCCAGACGCTGCCGGTGGCATTCTCAACCATCTTCTCGCCCAAGGCGAATGGGTGACCCTCGATGACCTCGAGAAACGCTATATCAAGCTCGTACTGAAGGAAGTGGATGGCGTGAAGGAGAAGGCCGCGAAGATCCTCGACGTCGACCGCAAGACTCTCTACAGAAAGCTCGTGATGATGGAAAACGCGAACAAGGAAGTGGTTCAGCACCACGCCTGATCAATGCGATGAACGCATGCGGTTAAAGCCAGAGGCCGCGGTCCTTCGGGATCGCGGCTTTTGTTTTTGCTGCTGCCGGGGTTTCACTGGGCTTGATCGCATCAAGGGTGGTTTTAGTGGCAGGAAAAGGGGAGAGTTGGGGTCAGACAACGGCTTTGGGGATGATGAAAAGGAGGAGGGTCAGGGTCAGCAGATAGAGCGAGTACTGTATTTTCTCGTTTTTGCTCATGGTGAGTGTTGTTGCTGCTGTTGTTGTTTGCGACGCGTGCGTTTCAGGAAGGCCTTGAATTCGTCATCGAGCTCGTCCTGGGTGTAGCCGTAGGCGGTGTGAACCATTGCCTTCAGCTCCTCGAGGTCGCCGTGAAAATCCGAAAAGTCCTTGTCCTGCAGTTTTCCCCAGTAGGACATCGCATGAATTTTGAGGTCTTTTGCGCTGATTTCCATTCAGACTTTCCTCCTTGGCGTTTTACTGAAGCCAGCCCCGGTGATGGTCAACCGGCTCCTTCGGGAGAAGGATCTGGAGGACATCATCGAAGTAGGATGCCTTGGCGCTCCGGCTTTGAACGCGATTTGGCAGAGTGAAACTTTTGAAGAATCCGCTAAAGCATTCGGTGATCACGATCGTCCGGTTTTTCTTCACTTCAACCCGGAGCTCTTCCTTCTTCAGATCAGGAATGTTCATGGATACGAGGAAGTGAGTCAGGGTTTCCTTGATCTCCGGGCGTACGTTGAGTGCCGGATTCTGGGGGAGAACCGGATTCCGCGGGAGACGGGAGGGTTTTCGTAAGATTCGTGTTGTGGAAGTCGAAGATACAGTTGCCATGATTCAAGCCGCCAGATCAAAATTTTTGTTGAGGAAGAAAGACAGTTTCTCGAGGATCGAGGAAAGCGAGTTCTTCTTGTGGATATGGCCCATGTATTTGAAATGGCGCGTACTCGGAACCTTGCAGTCCGTGGTTTCATCAGCGGAGAAGGTCACGACCCGGACCCGCTTTCCATCCCATTCAAGTGGAAGGGACGGATCAAAGCGGAAGAGTCTTTCCGCCTCGATGATCGTCTTCAAGCCATTCATCATGGGAAGGTGCCAGTCGAGAACGACGAGATCGAAGACGGTTTCGTTGAGCAGGCTGATTGCCTCGTAGGGATCATGCGCCACACAGACCTCGAGACGGGTCTGTTCCAGTGTGGTTCTCAGGAGTTCCGTGATTTCACGGTCATCGTCGACGATGAGTACTCTCTTGCGGTATCGGGAGATCTGAGTCGAAATTTCAGGAAGAAGCGTGAACCGGTTGCTTCCGCTTCGATAATAGTCCAAAGATGTCGACGTCATGTTGTCCCCTCTACAGCCGAATGGTGATTTTCTGTATCCAATGGATGATCTAGCAAGGGGAGTGCCAGAGCAGTTGGGGGAAAAAGGGAGAGCTGGAGTCTACGGGGACGACGGGTCTTGTTTGTCGAGGAATGCCTGGAACTTCAGGACGAACTCACGGGAGGCTTCCCAGTCCTGGGCTCTGATCGCTTTCTCGAGAGCGTCACCAATGGTGCCCAGATCCGGGTAGCCGAAGGTCAGGGCGTTGCCCTTGATCTGATGGCCCACGCGCTGTAATACGGCTGAATCCAAGGTTTCCAGTGCTTTCAGGCAATCGGCGAGATCTTTGTGCCGGCGAATGAGATACTGCTTTTTCTGTTCCGGAGAAAGTTCCATGCTTGATTGATATACTCCACGAGTCATTCCGTCAAATTGCTTCGGAAGAAATGGGTTTTCCCCGCCCTCGCGGATTTCCGCGAAGACGGGGAAAAACAATGGTTTAGAACTGTCTACTGAACGGAGCGTCCGGATGGAGACTGAGAGCCTGAAGTCTCCACGTCCTTGATCAGGATGTCCACGCGACGATTTTGAGCGCGACCTTCAGCCGTTTTGTTGGTGCTGATCGGTTGTTCGTAGCCGTAGCCTTTGGTGATGATGCGGTCTTCGGAAATCTCAGGATCGGCGGCGAGAAATTCCTTGATCGCGTCCGCACGGTCCTGGGAGAGTTCCTTGTTGCGAGAAGCACTTCCAACTGTGTCGGTGTGACCTTGAATCACGACTTCGGAGTTCGGAGTCTCTTTCAGGGTCTCTTTCACGGTTTCGAGAAGGCTCGCGCTTTGAGCCGGAATATCATTCTGACCGGTTTTGAACTGAAGGCCTTTCAGGCGAATCAGTACGTTGTCACCTTGTTGATAGACGTCGGCTGAGTCAGAAGGAAATTTCTGACGAACGCTGGTCATGAAAGCGCGGTGAGCACCCATTGCCTGTTGACTGTTTTCAGCCTCGGCAAGTGAGCGGGTGTTCTGATTGAGCTGATGGCTCAGTGAATCCTCGCGGATGTCCTTTTTGAGCATCGCGTTTGCCACTTCTTCCGGACTTCCGTTTTGAACGGTTTTCGCGCGTTCAAAGAGAGCACGAGTGCGCTCGTAAGAAGCCTGAGCTTCGAAAGAAGAGCGTTCGATCAGATCCGGGTTGTTGCGGTCAGCATCGATGGTGCTGTCAGCAGCAGCAATCTTGTTTTTCGTGTCCTGCATTGCATTCGGAACGATTTTACCCGCGCCTTCGTTGTCGAGATCCTTCACTTTCTCTTTCAAGAGTGCAAGGTGCTGCCATTTGAGGGCTTCAACCTGGGATTTCGCATAACGATCCTGAATCTCCTTGCGGTCATTGTTGGAGAGGGTGTTGCTCGGGTCGCGTTCAAGACGTTTCATGCCGTCCTTGAAATCGTCCTCGGCTTTCGCCCAGGAATCAGTCGCGAAGTGGGGTGCGTCTGCATTCATTGCATCCTGACGTGCCTTGACGATGTCAGGAACCGCAGAACGGTTTTGATCTGCTACCGATCGCGCAACCGCGAGGGACGCACGGCCGGACTCTACCGGTTTGGCGATGTTCTTCGCGTCAGCATTGTTATCCAGTTCTTTCTTCGCATCCTTCAGGCTGTCTTTGGCCTCATTGAAAGATTTCGGTGCGAGAACGTTCACCTGGTTTGCTTTCGCATCGTTCAGGTCCTGCTCAAGAGAAGTGACCTGGGAGGATACTTGTGAGTACTCCATGTCGTTCACCGGACGAGGTGAGGAAGAGCAAGAAGCCAATCCAAAACTGCCGAGAATGATCGAGATAGATGCGTATGCGGACGTCGATGAAGGAAAGAAAAAAGTTTGTTTGTTTTTCATTTTTTGCTCCTTGTTAGGGAGAATAAAATTCTCCTGGTTCAAATCGAGCAAAAGGGGTGCCAAAGAATGCGCCGGGCATGGGGCAGACCGGAGCTCAGCGCTTCGGTTTGATTCCGCTTTGGACTTCTTCCACATCCTTTTGAATCCATTTCACTTTCATGAGGAGCCGCGGGGCGTGTGATGCAAGCCACGAAAGCAGGAAAAACTTGATGAGCTTTCCAGCGAAAATGGCGAAGGCAATCTCGGTAACTGCAATTCTCGCCAGCACTGCAAGAATGATGACGACATGCTCACTGATGGGCAGGGCGCAAACGACGAATAACGCCCACACGCCATATTCCGAAACCCAGCTCGCTGCCCGGGTCCATTCATGTGTATGGACCAGTTTCGGCGCGAAGTGGTCGACGAGGTAGAGACCGTACTGTTCGATAACCAATGCAAAGAGAATCGCTCCCAGCGCGTTTCCAAGCGTGGTCCAGAAGGCCAGGTTGAACCAGCGTTTCGGTGCAGAGGCCACGGAGGTCAGCAGCACGGCTGCAATCGGAATCAGAAAAATGAAGTTATCGATGAACGCGATCCCGCCGAGCCAGAGCGGGTAGGACGGGGCAAGAACATGGCGTTCCAATTTCATCATGAAACGGTGCAGTTTCTTTTTCATATTTCGAAGACTCCTTCGAGAGGAAGGTGATCCGAAAGTTTCGACCACTCGCCTTGAGTGAGTGTCTGGGAGGCCAGGCAGCGCATGTTTCGATAATAGATCCGATCGAGCGGAAAGAGTGGAAAAAATGAAGGGAAAGTCAGGGCGTGTTGTTTTTTTTCATCGAAGAAAGCTTCCTTCAAGCCAAGATCAGCCTGGAGAACCCGGGAGAGGTTTTCCCTCCAGTCATTGAAGTCGCCCGCGATGATCATCGGCGCTTCGGGATGGACCTCGCGCCCGATCCTTCGCGCCAGGCGGTCGACCTGAGTCAGACGGTCGTTTTCAAAGAGCCCGAGGTGAATGCAGAACAGATGAAGGGGGTGAGGCTTCTCCGGAAGTGGGACGATTGCGTGGAGAAGTCCTCTTCGTTCGATTTTAGTCAGTGAAACGTCTTCGTTGTGAAAGGACTGAATCGGATGGCGGCTCAGGATCGCGTTTCCGTGGTCACCCTGGCGATAAATCGCGTTTTTACCATAGGCATAGTGAGGAAACATTTCGTGGGCGAGGTATTCGAACTGGGCGGTGTTGCTCCATTCCGGATTCAGTCGCTGATGCTTCAGGTGGGATCCGACCACTTCCTGGAGGCAGACAAAATCAAGATCGAGATTTTTGATCGAGTTCTTCATCTTGCTCAGAACGAATTTCTGGGCCCCGAGCGTAAACCCCTTGTGCATGTTGTAGGTCAGGAGACGGATCGTCATTGAATTCGACATCAGAGGAGCCTCCGGAAAAGGAGGAAAAACAGTTCGAGCCATTTCTGAAGAAAAGAACGGTCCTTCCATTCATCGAGGTCGACCTCTCTCGAGACCGAGAGATCCTTCAGGAATTGTTCGTGAACAGCAAGAATGTTTCCTTCCTGAGCCAGGATGACATTTGCCTCAAGGTCCTGGAACAAGCTCCGATGATCGAGGTTGGCTGATCCGATGCTCACCCAGTCGTCAAAGCAGAGAATTTTTGCGTGCAGCATTGACGGGAGATATTCGTAGATCTTGATGTTCGACTTCAAAAGGGAGTGATAGAGCCCTTCCATTGCAAACTTCACTCCGGCAAAGTCGCTTTTGTGCGGAAAGAGAAGTCGGACGTCCACTCCGCGTTCCGCCGCTTTCTTCAAGTATCGAATCAGTCTCCGGTCCGGAACGAAATAAGCACTCGTGATCCAGATGTGGTTTTTCACCCTTCTGATCCGGTCGAGGAGTTCATGGTAGTAGTAGTTCCGCTCGCGACGGCTTTCCAGAATTCCGTTACTGCCGAAAAAGTAAAGGAAGTGCGGTTTGCTGTCCTGGCGATGATAGTAGCTTCGCGAAAATTGCCAGGCTTCACGGGTGAGTTCGATGAAGGGTTCGATATGAGTTCCCTTGAGCCTGACTCCCGTCTCGCGCCAGGCCTGATCGCCGATCATGCGGGGAAGATCCTGATCCATGACATTGAAACTTCCTGCAAAAAGAGTTTCGTCGTCAATGAGGCAGAGCTTGCGGTGGTTCCGGTGATTCAGTTTGAAGAGCTCGAGGGTGAGTTTCCGGAGCCGCCAGAATCGCCAGATACTCCGGTTTTTTTTCTGCCAGGGAAGGGGATGAAAGAAATGAATGTGGACTCCGAGTGCCCGGATTTTCTCCGCTTCCTTGAAGGTCCACTGGGAACTTCCCACTCCGTCCATCAGCAATTGAACCCGGACTCCGCGTGCCGCCGCGCGAACGAGCAGAGTCAGTAATTGCTGGCCGAGTTTATCGCGGTTGAAAATATAGGTTTCAAGGTGAATGGATTTTTTAGCTTTGGAGAGAGCGAGACAGAGCTCATCGAAGTACTGATCTCCATTGTGAATCACGCTTTCTTCAACGCTGCCCACTTCCGTTAGGCTCAACGAAGACTCCGGGTCAACGCTCCCCGTACAGACTCTTTTGGCTTTCGGAAAGGATAGCCAATGGATTGCGTCAGCTCCGCTTCGGACTCCTTGTCCGTGCGATGATATTGTTCGTCAGTGAACTCATCCACTTGAACGACATGCAGCTGCATTTTTCGCCATGCCTCGACCAGAAACTCTTCTTCCTTCGAAAGCGGCTGCTTGTGCTTCTTCGCGCGTCTCAAGATCGGTTGAACGAGGTCGTACTGTTTCGCTGCGGCTTCAAGCTGGATCAAATGATCTTCCGGATCGCGGGATTGATAGATCCCCTCCGTCATGCGGAACAAAGGCGAGTCCTTGCCGTTCATTACTTTCAGAATTTCATGACCGGACCGGTCGGAAACCGGTCCCGAGATTGGATTCAGACGGGAGAAGAAGAGTGGCACCTTCAGGAAGAAACCCACCACACCCGGGAAGTTACCATAAATTCCCTGGAAGGCGATTTCAGTCTGATGAAAGAGATGATGGAGCGCATGATTTGCAATCACCCAGTCTTCATCCCGTTCGCCATCCGCGTGGAACTTCCGGAGAATTGCGGTCGACATGTAGAGATTGCTTAAAATGTCGGCAAAACGGCCGCCTAATGCTTCTCTGAACTTCAACGAACCGCCAAGTGATCCCATTGCCAGATCGGTGAGGAAGGCGAATTTCGCCGAGGCCCATTCGATACGGCGATAGTGGGAGCGTTTTCCCTTGAAGGAAAACGGATAGGAAATGTGCCCGCGGGTTAAAGAGAGGAGCAGGCTCCGGAAGAAGTTCTGAATTCCGTGACTGATGAAACGGAAGAAGTTCCGGTCAAACTGCACGACATCGTCCTTTGCAATCGCGTCGATCATTGGAAAGGCGTACGGGTGGGCCCGAAAGGCTCCCTGACCAAAGATCATGAGAGAGCGGGTGAGTACGTTTGCACCTTCAACCGTGATCCCGATCGGCGCAGCAATGTAATAAGGTGCGATTCGGTTTTTGGGTCCCATGGAGATTCCCGCCCCGCCGAGCACGTCCATGCCGTGGTTGATGAGGATACGGGAATACTCGGTGGAGTAATATTTGGAAATGGAGGCGATGATGGCGGGTTTCGATCCCTGTTGAAGCGCGCTCAGAGTGTAGGTCCTGAGGGACTCAATCAGATAGGTGAAAGCCGCCATGTCGGCCAGCATTTTCTGAATCCCTTCAAACTGCCCGATCGGTACGTGAAACTGTTCCCGAACCTTCGAGTAGAGCATCACCGTCCGGAGCAAAACCTGAGAAGAACCCGACATCTGAGCCGGGAAGGAAATCCCGCGACCAGCAGCCAGGCACTCCATGAGCATGCGCCAGCCTTTGCCGGCATACTCCGCTCCTCCGACGAGTGAACTGACGGGAATGATCACGTCTTTTCCCTGCATCGGACAATTGTAGAATGGAACACCAAGGGGATCATGTCGGTGGGTGACGGTCACTCCTTTTGCCTGTGTGGGAACCAGAGCGCAAGTAACACCAATGTCTTCCTTGTCTCCGAGCAGGTGTTCCGGGTCCTTCAATCGGAAGGCAAGACCGATCAGAGTCGAGATTTTGGCAAGACTGGTGTAACGCTTGTCCCAGTTCAGACGAACAAACAGTTCATCGTCTTTCTTGAAAACCACTCCGGTAGCCTGAATGTTTCCGGCGTCACTGCCGGCTGAAACTTCAGTCAAACCGAAGCAGGGAATATCGGTTCCATTTGCAAGTTTTGGCAGGTAGTTGCGTTTTTGCTCGTCGGTTCCGTATCGGTGAATCAGTTCGGCTGGGCCGAGTGAGTTTGGAACCATGACATAAATCGCGGTGACGAAGCTCCGGGAAGCGATCTTTTTGATGACCTCGCTGTGTGCGTAGGGCGAGAATCCCAGACCGCCATATTCCTTGCCGATCACCATTCCGAGAAACTTGTGGTCGCGGATAAAACGCCAGACATCCTTCGGAATGTCACGCTCCTTCCAGATCCCCCAGTCGTCCACCATTCCACAGAGAGCTTCGACTTCGTTGTCGAGAAAGGTTTGTTCTTCGTCGGTGAGCAGGGGAAGGGGCTGAGCCATCAGATGACGAATGTTCGGAGTTCCGATGAAAAACTCTTTTTCAACCCAGGTGTTTCCGGCTTCGATTGCTTCCCGTTCCGTTTCCGAGATAGACGGAACCAGTTTCAGTTTCTTGAAAAGAATGAGAACGGGTTTCGAAATCAGAGTTCTACGCAGCGGATGAACCATGATGAGAATGGACACAGCAATGGTGGCCACCCACAATCCTTCACCGGCTCCAAGCCAGGTTTCCAGACCGAGAATGCTGACTGCCCAGAGGAAAAACGGAGCTCCCCAGTATCCCAACGCGAGAAATAACAATACGAAATTCAAAATCATGGAGAGCACTCCTTTTTAAGAGCGGATTAGAACAGGCGATCGACCAGACCCTTGTCGTCGTTCTTGCGGGGACGGTTCGCGGCATGGGTGACGTGATGGGGTCCTTTTGAAAACTCTTCTATCATCTTCTGGTTGAAGGCCGGGAT
>OUNO011323128.1_pt1 | contig 18880 bp, 16 predicted proteins | sample 1779811 | NCBI WGS metagenome assembly OUNO01 (sample SAMEA3914804, study PRJEB12502) | metagenome | biome: forest; material: soil | place: Canada | collected 2010-06-25 | depth 0.3 m | reverse complement strand
ACGAGGATCCCGCCGGCCTGTTCGCCGACGTGCGCACCGCCGACGGACACGGTTTCGATCGCATCAAGGTCAGTGAGCCCGTCGGCGAGGCGGCGCTGCTGCGCCACGTGGAAGCGGCGTTAGCGCCACGAACCTAAACTCGCGAGCGGTGCGCTTACCCCGATTGGGCGGCGGATTCCTCGGAGGCGGCGCGGCTCTCGAAGATGTGGTCCACGATCCCCCAGGCTTTGGCCTCCTCCGCATCCATGAAGTGATCGCGGTCGAGGGTGCGCTCCACTTCTTCATAGCTGCGCCCTGTGTGCTTGGCGTACAGCTCGTTCAGGCGGCGCTTGGTCTTGAGGATATCCTCGGCGTGGCGCTCGATGTCCGAGGCCTTGCCCTGGAACCCGCCTGAAGGCTGATGGACCATGATCCTGGCGTTGGGCAGGGCCACGCGCTGCCCGGGTTCGCCAGCGGCCAACAGGAACGAGCCCATGGAGGCGGCCATGCCCATGCAGGTGGTGGCGACCGGGCAACGGACGTATTGCATGGTGTCGTAGATCGCCAGGCCTGAGGTCACGATCCCGCCGGGCGAGTTGATGTACATGTCGATCTGTTTCTTGGGGAATTCGGACTCCAGATAGAGCAACTGGGCGCAGACCGTCGCCGAGGTGCCGTCGTCGACCGGACCGTTCAGGAATATCACCCGCTCGCGCAGCAGGCGCGAGAAGATGTCGTAGGCGCGTTCGCCGCGGCTCGACTGCTCGATCACCATGGGGATGTGGTTCAGGGAATGGGTCGGCGTGTCGAAACTCATAATGGGTCCTCGAGGGGTCTGCGCTGATATCGCGTCGCGGCCTCGGCCTTGCAAGGTCGGCGCGCCGGCCGCGCGCGGCTCAGGCCTTCGGCCTCGTGGCTTTCGGGGCGGCTTTCGGCTTGGCGGCCTTTGGCGCGACGGCCTTCGGTTCAGCGGAGACCTTGGCCTTTGAAGCCGTCTCGGGCTTGGCCGCTGCTTTCGGCCTGGCCGCCGGTTCGGGAACGGTCTCGGGGTGAGCCGCTTTGGCCTTCGACGTTGCTTTCGAACTGGCCACGGGCTTGGGAGCAGTCACTTGCTCGGGAGCATTCTGGGGTTCGGCCGCCTTGGCTTTTGCGGCCGCCTTCGGCTTGGCGGCTTTCTTCCTGGACGCTGGCTCGGAAATCCCTTCGGGCAGTTCGTCTTCCTCGAACAGTTTCTCCTTGGACACCTCGACCTCGGTCACCTTGGCGCGGCCGATGATCAGGTCGACGACCTTTTCTTCATAGAGCGGCGCGCGCAGGCCGGCCTGAGCCTGCTGGTTTTCGCGCAGGAATTCGAACATGCGCTGGGCCATGTCGCCGTAACGCCGGGCTTCCGCGCGCAAGGCTTCGGTCATCTCCTGATCGGTGACCACCACGTTCTCGCGCCGGCCGATCTCGGCCAGAACCAGCCCCAGGCGCACGCGCCGCTCTGCGATCCGGCGATACTCGGCGCGTAGGGTGTCTTCCGACTTGCCCTCGTCCTCGGGCGCACGCCCGTCCTTTTCCTCGTCGGCCTTGACCTGACGCCAGATGGCGTCGAATTCCGCCTCGACCATGCGCGCCGGCAGCGGGATATCGTGGCGGGCGTCGAGCTGGTCCAACAGCGCGCGCTTGAGCTTGAAGCGCGAGGCGCCCTGGTATTCGCCTTCCAGGTTGGCGCGCACCGCCTCGCGCAGGGCGCCGAGGTCCGACAGGCCGACGCTGACGGCGAGGGCGTCGTCAGCCTTCGCCTCTTTGGGCGCGCGCACCTCCTTGACCTTGACCTCGAACTCCGCGGCTTTGCCCTTGAGGCGCTCGACCTGGTAGCCGTCGGGAAAGGTGACATTGAGGGTCAGGGTCTTGCCCGCCGCCGCGCCGGTCAGCTGTTCCTCGAAACCAGGAATGAACTGGCCGGTCCCCAGCACGATTTCGGCGTCCTCAGCCGCCCCGCCCTCGAACGGCTCGCCGTCGATGCGGCCGGTGAAGTCGATGAGCAGCTGGTCGCCGGCCTCCGCCTTCACCGTCTTGCCGGTCCGTTTGACGTAGGTGCGGTTCTGCTTGGCGACGTCGGCGATCGCGTCGTCGATCTCCGCTTCGGTGGGCCGATAGACAAGCCGCTCGAGGGTGAGCACGGAGACGTCGGTCGGCTCGAACTCGGGCATCACCTCCACGTCGAGGGCGTAGGTGAGGTCCTGACGCCCGGCCAGGACTTCCTCCATGTCCGACGACGGTTTCAGATCCGGCTGGGACGCAGCCCGCAGGCGGTGGTCCTCCAACACCTGCTGCGAGGTTTCGTTGATGGTCTTTTCGATCACCTCGCCCATCAGCGCCTTGCCGTACAGGCGGCGCACGTGGCCGGGCGGCACCTTGCCCGGCCGGAACCCCTTGAGCCGCAGCGTCGGGCTGATCTCGGCGATGCGCGCATCCAGTTTGGCCCCGAGGTCGGCAGCCGGGACGCGCACCGAATAGCTGCGGCTGAGGCTTTCGTTTAGGGTTTCAGTGACTTGCATGGATCTCTGTCCCAGGTCTCCAGGCGCGCGCGAAACACGCCTTCGGGTCGCCAATGAAAACGCCGCCGGCAAGCCTGCGGGCGGCGCGCAACGACGCGCCTTATGTCACGCGCCCTGGGGGCTCTCAAGGCCCCGGAGGCGGCCCCGGAGGCGGCTGGTGCATGAGACAACCGTAATGTCTCATAGAACAGTGCCAACCACGCGTGCCAAATACCGCCGCAAATACCCCACGTTGGGCGGATGTTTGTGGCGCCCCGTGGCGCCCCTAGGGAGCCAGCAAACGTGCAAATATGTCGGCCATTTCTGCGAACTGGTAGGGCTTTCTCAGCACGGGCCGGTCGCGGTAACCCTCCGCAACGCCGCTGTCGCTATAGCCGGTCGAGAAGACGAACGGCACGCCGCGCGCCGCGAGCGCGTCGGCCACGGCGTAACTTTTGTCGCCATCCAGGTTGACGTCCAGGATCGCCGCGTCGAAGCTCTGCGTCTGCATGAGCGCCAGGGTCTGTTCGACCGTCGCGGCGGCGGTGACGCAATCGCAGCCGAGGTCGCCCAGCATGTCTTCGAGGGTGATGAGGATCATCATCTCGTCCTCGACGACCAGGACGCGGCGCCCAGTCAGCACATTATCCACGAGCACCTTATCCATCGCGAGCGGCAAGCGGGGCGGGGATGTCGATCGCGCACATCACGCCTTCCACGGGATAGTCGAGGCGTACGGTCCCTTGCAGTTCGTGCGGCAAACCCCGCTCGATCACCTGCGAGCCAAAGCCTTTGTGGGAGGGGGGGGGCGACCGGTGGGCCATCCTGTTCGCGCCAGCGTATGATCAACCGCTCCCCCTCTCCCGCTGGTTCAATCGTCCAAGAGAGCAGGACCGTGCCTATCTCATTGGAAAACGCGCCATATTTCACGGCGTTGGTGGCGAGCTCGTGAAGGGTAATGCCCAAGGCCAAGGTCGCTTTCGGCGTGAGACGTATATTCTCGCTGTTGATCAAGAAACGCTCGGCGCGCCCGTTGGCCACTCCGAACGGCTCCAGGACGGCGTTGACCAGATCGGCCAACCCCGCACCCTGCCATTTCTCGCGGGTAAGCAGGTCGTGTGACCTGGCAAGGGCATAGAGACGGGTTTCAATGGCTTCCCGGATCACTGCCGGATCGGAAGCCCTTCGGAACGCCTGCCAGACAATGGACTGCACCGTCGAGAGGGTGTTCTTCACACGGTGGTTCAGCTCCTCAATGAGCAGGGCGCCGTGAGCCTGGTCTGCCTTGTGTTTGGACTGGTCCACGAACGAAACGAAGTGCTGTATCACCTTGCCACTTTCGTCCCGCACCGGGCTGATGAACAGTGAGGCACAGAATTGGCTGCCATCCTTGCGGCGGTAGTTGATCTCTGGATCGCGGTCTGAATTGCCGTCGAAACAGGCTTTGACCTCAGCCTGGCTCTCCGGGCTGACGCCGCGCGCCAGAAGGGAGTTGAAGGTATCGCCGAGTACCTCTTCGCGGTCGTGTCCGGTAAGCGAGAGAAAGCTGTCATTGGCGAAAATGATCGGATGGTCGGGCTCCTGCGCGTCGGTGAACACCATCGGCATGCGTGTCGTTTCGGCGGCGACGACAAACGGCCCGAGAGCCTTGCGGAAGCTATCGACTTCCGCTTCCGCGTCTTTCTGCTCTCCTGACTTTTTCGCAGTCTCCGACATCCGTTGACCTGCCTGGTGTGTCCAATCCGCCGGCCCGCGCTCGGGCCGCCAGCGCCGGGAGCGTCGCGCTGAGGAAACGACGTTCCTCGTCGAGCATCGCGACGATAACCCGCTGAACCGCAGCGCTCAAGCTGAGGGGTATGAACCCCTGACCTTCAGACAGGACAACCCGGTCTCGGCATCGACTGATCGGTCAACTGTGGCAGATCACGCGTGTCCGCAATGAGGGTGTTCTCGACGGTCACAAGGGATGGGTGGTGTAGGGCAATCCTTACCTACGGGGACACACGTTTGACCGCACGCTTTGTAGCCTTCCACGCAGGTCCACGGCGGTAACGGTGGGTCTGATAATCGCCGAGGCGGTGGCGCTGGCGGAAGGCATGCTACCCCGGGACCGACCCAGCATTTGCCCTGATAGCATTGCATGATTTCGATGGACGGGCCCGGACATGCTCTCTGGGCGGACGATGCGCCCGGAGTAGCGCTTGGGTCTCCGGCCAGAGCAAGGATCACGAGCGCTAAAGCGACGTGCATCGGATCGCCCTCCCTACGGGCTCAAGGGCTGGGTGGTGGTCTAGCTACGTAACTCTACGTATGTGGCGCTTTGTCCCGTTGATCGAATCGCATCGCCTAGGGACTAGTCGGCCAAGGTTGCTGAGTAGGCAATGTTGCCAATGATACGGGTGCTCAGCGGGGGGCGTTCTAGGGACGGCCCGGCTTCGGCCGGGCCGTTTCCCGTTCAGGACAAGAGGTGATTTGCCGACAGTGGCGCTTGGCGCTACGGATTCCCGCGTTGATCTGGCTCCCCCGACACACAAGCCGGATCAATCCCTCAAGTTTGAGGGGGGCAGAACGCTCCGGTCACGCTCCGTGGTCGGGGCGTTTTGCGTTAGGGGCTCAAGGGTGGGTTAGGGTCTAGGCCCTACGTGTTTGCCCCATATTGTTCAATGGCATACCCAAACCCAGCTAGTGCGTGCTGATCCCCCCTTATTTGGTCAGCTCGGTAAGCGTGAGTAGACGGCCCGGCTCTTCGGTCGGGCCGTTTTCGTTTCAGGGCTTGATGCGGCCCGACCGATTCAAAGCAGTGTTCTGTCTCGCCGTCCCTTATTCGCCCCGCGGCAAAGCCAGCCTGTTCGATGTGGTGAAGGCGGCCGGCCACGGCGACAACTTCTACATGTTCGAGCAGATCCGGCCCGACGCCGACCAGATTTGGGCGAACGCGGCGGTCACCATCCCGGGCATTCTCTACTGGGCCTCAGGATCCGCCCCTGCGCCGGAGGCCTGGAATCCCTTTGATCCGGCCCGGAGCCTCCACCGTAAGGCGCCAGATCGGCTGCCGGCTTGGATCGAGCGCGATTATCTCGCCCACGACATCGCGGAATTCCAGCGCACAGGATTTCATGGCGCGCTCAACTACTACCGCGCTATTCAGCCCTTCTTCGATCTGTCGGGCGCGTATCTTGGCGCCAGGATCACGCAACCCTCTTACTTCATCTGGGGCAAGGCGAACGGCCTGTTCCCCATCTACCACCTTACTGAGGCGAAGCTACGTGACGGGCTTCCGGGCTTGGCGGGCTACGTGGGGTTGGATGGCATCGGCCACTGGGTGCAGCATGAGGCGGCGGACGAAGTGAGCGAACGACTGGTCACCTTCGCGCGCTCGGTAAGCCCCTCTTAGGCGGCGGGCGGCGCAACCTTCTCCCCGGGCTAAACGGCAGCTTTCCACCGGTGGTAGGCGGCGCGCACCGCGTCGCTGTCGCCATGAGCGAGCGCGCGTTCGATGGCGTCCGGATTCCACCTCCCGCTCTCGTTCAAGGCGTCGAAGCCATCGCCCTGAAGCCGTGCGAGGTCATCTGACCCTTGTCGTAGCCCATGGTCCGCAGGGCGACGTTCATGGTGTTCTCAGAGAGCGGACGCTCGCCGCGCGGCGAGCGGAACAGTCCCTTGCCGCCGGTCGCCGCATGAAGCCGGCGCAGGATCGCCACCACCTGCGTCGAGAGCGGGATGACGTGTTCCTTGCGCATCTTGGTGCGCTCGGCCGGAATACGCCAAACTGCGGCGTCGAGATCGATCTCGCGCCAGTCCGCATGGCGAAGCTCGCCAGGACGCTGGAACGTATGGGCCAAGAGGTGGAGCGCGAACCTCGTTTGGAGTCGGCCGGTGTAGCCGTCGACGGCCCGCATGAGTTGTCCGGCTCCCTGGGCGTCGAGGATGGCGGCGTGGTGCTTCACCTTCGGCGCAGTGAGCGATCCTCTGAGGTCCGCCGCAACGTCCCGACGCGCCCGGCCGGTGGCCACGGCGTAGCGGAAAACGCGCCCGGCGAGAGCGAGGGCGTTGGTGGCGCTCTCATGGCGCCCGGAGGCCTCCACCTTCTGGAGAGGCTCCAGAATCTCGAATGGCTCGATCTCGCCGATGGGCCGCCCGCCCAGGGCCGTCCCGAATAGCGTCAGGTGCCAACGCAGCTTGTTGGCCGTGGTGGCCGCCATGCCCTCGCGCTCGCGCTTGGCGATCAATTCCTCGGCGACCTTGGCGAAGGTGTTGCCCTGAGCGGCCTTGGCCAAGATCGCCGCGGGCCTCTTCTCCAACGACGGGCTCTTGCCGTCGGCGAGCTGCTTCCTGGCCGCGTCGCGCTTCTCACGAGCGTCCGCGAGCGTGACCGCCGGATACATACGGTCATCAGCGAACGGCCTCGCGCGCATTGAGCCTCGGCATTGGCCGCTTTGAGCTTTGTTTCTAGATAGAGAAAGGGCCGCCCGCGAACATCTGCGAACGGCCCCGGATTACCCTGCTAAATCGAGTTTGGTGCGGATGAGAGGACTCGAACCTCCACGCCTTGCGGCGCTGGAACCTAAATCCAGTGCGTCTGCCAGTTCCGCCACATCCGCGCGTGGGCACTCATAGAGGCTGGCGCGGCTCAGGGCAAAACGCCTTGAACCTCAGCCGTGGCGGCCGGCCGGGGCGTCCATGAACTTGGCCTCGTTGCCGCCAATGATGGCGAGCAGGAAGCCGCCGAGGATCGTCTGACCGCCCAAGGTCATCAGCAGGGCGCCAATCACCACCGGAAGCACGGAGTCGATGCGGGTCAGCACCCCGGCCGACCACTCGGCCAGGACCCAGGCGAGATCGCCAAACCCAAAGATGGCCAGGGCGAGACCGGCCAGGATCATGGTTTCCAGGGTGACCCAGCGCGACAGGGCGACGAACCACGGCATGGGCCGGCGATAGCCGGCCCTCACCCCGTGAACATGGCTGGCCAGCGCCAGGATGATGGCGACGTGGCCCAGTCCGACCAGGGCTCCGGCCAACACATCCCAGTAGTTGCCGAAGAAGAACATTTCCCGCCGCGCGACCAGGAAGTGCGCGCCGGCGACGGTCAGGATGAAGGCCCCGGTGATCACGGCCGCCACGCCGGGCAAGGCGAACAGCCACGCCGGGCTCAGCATGAACAGATAGCGCAGGTGCCGCCAGCCATCGCGCCACGGGCGCAGGTGCGGGGCGCGGTCGCGCAGGTCCGGCGACAGGGTCGCGGGGCGCTCGACGATCCGCTCGCCCTTCAGCGCCGCCTTGATCACCATCTCGCTGGCGAACTCCATGCCCGAGCCGGTCAGCTGCAGGCGATCGAAACTGGCCTTGGTGAGGGCGCGCAGTCCGCAGTGCGCGTCGGTCACGCCGACGCGAAACAGCAGGTTAAGGATCCCGGTGAGCAGCGGATTGCCGATGTAACGGTTTTTCCACGGCATGGCGCCCGGCTTGATACCCCCGGCGAAGCGCGAACCCATGCACATGTCGGCGCCGTCGACCAAGGCCCCGACCATGGCGACCGCCTCGCGGAAGTCATAGCTGCCGTCGGCGTCGCCCATGACCAGATAGCGTCCGTGGGCGGCCCGGAAACCGCCGCTCAGCGCCGCACCATAGCCCTTTTGCGCCACCGCGATCACCCGCGCGCCGAGGCGTTCGGCCAGGGCCTGGCTGCCGTCGGTGCTGCCGTTGTCGGCGACAACGATCTCGGAACTCAGGCCATAGGTCGATTGGATCGCGGCCTGCGCTTCGCCGATGGCCCCGATGCACGCCGCCAGCGACCGCGCTTCATTGAGGCACGGCAGGACGAACGACACGTCAACCGGGGCGACCTGGCTGTCGGGAAGTGGCTGGCTGCCGTCAGACAAGACGCCTCCTTGTTTGGCGACGAACAGCGTCACCGGTAGCCGGCCTTGTAGGCCAAGGCGATGAGATCGGCCACGGGCCTCGGCCACAGCCGCCGGAACATCACCTGGTCTTCGCGCTCGCGCACCCCCTCGCGGGTCAGGGCGGTGGTGGCGGTGAGCTGGTTGTGGCGACGCCCGACCAGCCTCTCGGCCGTGCGCGCGAAAAGCGCGCCGTCGTCGAGCAAGCGCAGCCAGGCGTCCCAATCGAGATTGGACCGGAAGGCGTCGGAAAAGGCGAAGTCACCCAGCCGGGCGCGGTCGAAGGTCACCGAGGAGCACGGCAGGGGGTTGGCCAACGACAAAAAGGCGCGCAGACGCGCGGGCCCCGGCGCGGTGCGGCGCCCGAGCGTCATCGCCTCGAGGGCGTGCTTGATCAGACTGGTCCGGGAGCGAACGGGCGACCCGTTATCGCCGATCTCGACGTAGCCGGTGAACGAAAGCGCCGCGCCAGGGACCGCGGCCAGCAGGTCCAGGCTCGCGGCCAGGAAAGGCGGAAAATAGACGTCGTCCTGGTGAGCCAGGGTGACATAGCGCGCGGCGCCGGCGCGCAAGGCGAAATTCCAGTCGGCGGCGATCCCGCCCCGCTCGGGATTGACGATGAGCGGCGCGGCTGCGGCGGCCGCGGTCTCCTTGATGAACGGTGATGGCGTCGAGGTGGTGACCGCGATCCGTGAGGAGAGGCTCTGAGCGCGGAGCGAGGCGAGGCAACCGGTCAGGAACGGCGAGTCGCCATGGGCCATGACCACGAAAGCGTGGTCGGGCGCGAGCCGGGGTGCGCGAGGGCCGGTCATCGCGGATTCCGAGCGGCGAGGCCCGCCGCCGGCCGGCCGGCCGCCCTCCCGGCCGCCAGCGCCAGGAAGATGGCCGGGGCGGTGATGACCGCGCCCAGGAAAAACGGCCCGTCGATGTTCACGGCGGCAAAGAAAAAGCTGGCCGCCTGCGGCCCGACGACACGTGACAAAGCGCTGATGGCGTTGCTCAGCCCCATGATCTGGCCCTGGTTGTGCTCGTCGATGGCGCGCGACATCAACGCCCCGGCGTTGGGAAAGGCGACCGAGGAGGCGACCGCGGTCAGCACCATCAGGGCGTAGGTGGAGCCGCCCCCGTCCCCGAATGGCTGCAGTGTCATGGCGATGACCGTCCCGGCCATGCCGACCGCGAGCATGCGCGCCTCGCCGTAGCGGCGCGACAACGTCCCGGTCAGGAAAAACTGGGTCGGCGAGGCGAACAGGCCGCACAGGCCGAAACAGATCCCCACTTCGCGCGGCTGCCAGGCGTAGCGGTGGTGCGCCCAGAGGGCGAATATCGACTCGATGCCGTTGAAGGCGAACCCGACCAGAAAGGTCAACAACACCACCGGTCCGATGACCGGGTGCCTGACAACCAGCCCGATGGCCGTCAGCGCGCCCTGCGAGCTTCCGCCAGAAGGCTGACGTCTGCGGCTCTCCTTGACCGCCAGGGCGATGCCGATGGCCGAGCACAGAGCGAGGGCGGAGGCGGCCAACAGTGGAATCTGAAACCCGAGCGGCCCGCTGGACGGCTTGGCCAGCACGCCGCCCACGAACGGACCCAGGATGAAGCCCATATTGTAAGCCGCCCCCAGCCTGGCCATGCGGCCGGCCACCTCCTGCGGCGGGGTCACGTCGGCGATGTAGCCTTGCACCACCGAGCCGTTGCCGGCCGCCATCCCGCCGACCAGGCGGATGGCGAAGGCGATCCAGATGCTGGGCGCGAAGGCCAGGGCGCCGTAGCACAGGCAGTTGGCGAGCACGGTGACGATGAGGATCGGCTTGCGGCCCATCCGGTCCGACAGGCGGCCCCAGAACGGCTCGCCGAAGAAGTTCCCGATCGGATAGGCGGAAAAGATCAGGGCGATCTGCCACGGCGGCGCGTGAAATGAGGCCCCGTAGAACGGCAGCAGCGGCACCACGATGCCGAAGCCCATGATGTTGATGAACATCACCGACAACAGGGTGTACATGGCCGCGGCGGAACGCCGGGCCGCCGGGGCGGACGTCTCCACGGTCATGCTCCGGTGATAAGACCTAAGCCGGGCCGCGGGCAAGGCGAGGACCTAAAGGAATGGACACGGCATCGGCGCGAGGGGCCACCCTCGAAGTGTTCTTCGATTGCTCCAGTCCGTGGACCTATCTGGCGTTCGAGAACCTCCAGCCGCTGGCGACTGAGTTGCGGGTCGAAATCGATTGGCGGCCGATCCTGGTCGGCGGCGTGTTCAACACCGTCAACCCGAGCGTCTACGAGAGCCGGGCCACGCCGGTGCCGCCCAAAGCGCGTTACATGCTCAAGGACCTCCAGGATTGGGCCCGCCTGGCCGGGCTGAAGATCAAGATGCCGCCGAGTGTGTTCCCGGTGAACAGCGTCAAAGCTATGCGCGCCTGCCTGGTGCTGGCGCCTGAAGGCGCTCTCGTCCCCTTCGCCCGCGCCGTCTTCCAGGCCTATTGGAGCGAAGACCAGGATATCTCTCAGGACGACGTGCTCGCGGCGATCTGCGAGCAGGTGGGTGTCGATGGCCAGGACGTGTTGGCGCGCGCCGCCGCGGCCGAGGTCAAGGCCGCCCTCAAGGCCAATACCGACGAGCTCATCACCCGCGGGGGCTTCGGCTCGCCGACGATGTTCGTGAACGGCGCCGACATGTATTTCGGCAATGACCGCCTGGAGCTTGTGCGAGCGGCGCTCGTCCCTGTGCCGAGCTAGAGCCTAGAGCGCCATCTGCACGCCCATTTCGACCACCCGCCCCGGGGGAATGGCGAAAACTTCGCTGGGATCGGCCGAGTTGCGCGCCAGGGCCAGGAAGATGCGGTCGAGGAACCGGCGCGCGCCGTGCTCGCGGCCGCCGACGATCGATCGGCGGCCGAGGAAATAGGATACCCGCATGGGGTCGAGCGAAACCCCGGGGATGGTCAGGTCGGCCAAGGCGGCGGGCACATTCGGCCGCTCCATGAAGCCGAACGACAGGATGACGCGGACGAAGGCGTCGTTGAGGATCTCACAGCGTCCGCGGTCGGCCTCGGCGACACGCGGCTGGTCGGCGGTCTGCACGGTGACGATGACGTTCTTCTCGTGCAGGACGCCATTGTGCTTGAGGTTATGCAGCAGGGCGCCGGGGGTGAGATCCTGTTCCGGGGTCAGGTAGACGGCCGTGCCTCCGACCCGCTGGCGCGGTTTGCGCGCCAGCGAGGCCAGGAAGTCGTCCAGCGGAATGCGGTCGCGGCGCGCCTTGCCAGCGACGATGCCGCTGCCGCGCAGCCAGGCGGCCATGATCAGGACCACAAAGCCGGCGATCGCCAGGGGCACCCATCCGCCAGACATGAGCTTGAGCGAATTGGCGGAAACGAAGGCCAGATCCACCATGAACAGCGGCGCCACCACCAGAGCGGTCCGCCACAGCGGCCATTTCCACAGCCGCCGGGTCACGATCGCGGCCAGGGCTGTGGTCACCGCCATGGTGCCGGTGACCGAGAGGCCATAGGCGTTGCCGAGGGCGTCCGAGCTCTTGAAGATGCCGACCAGCAGGATCACCCCGACCATCAGCATCAGATTGACCGTGGGCAGATAGATCTGGCCAGCCTCTGTGGCGGAGGTGCGGCGAACGCTGAGCCTGGGCAGCAAGCCAAGCTGCATGGCCGCGCTCGACATGGAGTAGGCGCCGCTGATCACCGCCTGGCTGGCGATGACGGTCGCCGCCATGCCCAGGATCACCAGCGGCACGCGCAAGGCTTCCGGCGCCATGAGGAAGAACCAGTCCTGGTCGGCGCTGGCGTGGCCGCTCGCCAGGTCGCGGAGCGCGAAGGCCCCCTGCCCGAGATAGTTGAGCACCAGGGCCGGGAACACCACCGTCAGCCACGCGGCCCGGATCGGATTGCGGCCGAAATGGCCCATGTCGGCGTAGAGGGCCTCAGCGCCGGTAATGCTCAGCGATACCGAGCCCAGCACGAACAATCCGGTCAGGCCGTGGCTAAGCAAAAAGGCGATGCCGTAGGTCGGACTGAGCGCCAGAAATATCCGCGGCTCATCGCCCAGATGCAGGACGCCAAGGGCGGCGATAACGATGAACCAGACGAAACAAATCGGTCCAAACCAGGCGCCCACCTTTCCCGTGCCGCGTGACTGCACCATGAACAGGCCGATCAGCACCACCAGAGTGATGGCGATCCCGATGGATGGGGTCATGAAGTGCGACAGCACCGGCGCGGTCTTCAGTCCTTCGGTCGCCGACAGCACCGAGATCGCCGGAGTGATGATGGCGTCGCCGTAGAACAGCGCCGCGCCGGCGATCCCGAGCCACAGGACAGCCCGGGTCCGATGGCCGATCGCGCTCTGAGCCAGGGCCATGAGCGATAGGATGCCGCCCTCGCCGCGATTGTCGGCTCGCATCATGAAAATCACGTATTTGATCGTGACCACGATCATCAAAGCCCAGAACACCAGGGAGACGATGCCGAGGATCTCCGCCGCGCCGATCGCACCGCGCGCGGCTTGGGTCGCGGCCAGCTTGAAGGTGTAGAGCGGACTGGTGCCGATGTCGCCGAACACCACGCCCATGGAGCCCAGCATGAGGGCCGCGAACCGGCCGCGCGGCGCGTGGACGCCCGGCGGGGCGCCCGCTTCGACTGACCCAGCCTGCATGGAGCGGCCTTTAGGGTGTCTGAGGCGCGATGGAAATGGGATTGATAGCGGCGCCGCTTCCGGGTGCGAAGACTGGAGCCTAGAGCGCCATCTGCATGCCCCATTTCGACCACACGCCCGGGCGGAATGGCGAAGACCTCGCTGGGATCGGCCGAGTTGCGCGCCAGCGCCCATCGCTCCTTTGGCCGCCTGAGCCGCCGCCTTGAAGGTGTAAGATCGGGCTGGTGCCGATGTCGCCGAACACCACGCCTATCGAGCCCAGCATAAGGTTTCCGAACCGGCCGCGCGGCGCGCGGACGCCCCGCGGAGCGCCCGCTTCGACAGACACAGCCTGCATGGAGCGGCCTTTAGGGTGTCTGGGGCGCGATGGACATGGCGCTGACTTCCGGGCCCGGCGGCGGCTCGAGCGCGGCGTCACGGGCCTGCAGTTGCGCGCGAATCAGGTCGTGCTGAGCGGCGTCCAATCGCCAGCCGATGACGCAGGCGCCGCCAAGCATTACAAACACGATGGGGCCAATGAGGAAGGCCAAGTCCAGATTGTGGATCGCCGCGGGCGTATTGACCGCGCCCTCGGCCGGATTGAATCCCAGAGCCTGCAGCAAGGGAAACGTGAGGACGATCGCGCCGGCCGCGGCGATCTTCTGGGCCAGGGTGTTGACCGCGAAGACCAGGCTCATGCGCTGCTTGCCCTGGACGAGCCGGATCTCGTCGCCAACATCGGCCAGCATGGCTTGGACCATCATACCGAAGCCTGATGCGAACGCCCCCTCGAGCGCCATCATCGGCAGGAACGCGGCGACGTTGGCCTTGGGCAGGATGAAGATGGTGAGAAGGCCCAGGGAATAGGCGGTCGTGGTCACCATCAGGGTCCGGTGTTTGCCGATTCGCTTGGCCACCGCCGCGGTCAGGAACGCCCCCGGAATCCCGGCCAAGATGTAGACCGCCAGCAGGATGGTCGCCTGTTGGGTGGTGAACCCGCGCGAGGCCTTGAAGAAGAATAGGTAGATCGCGCTCATCCAGCCCGGACCCAGAGTGACCGCCACCTGCGACAGGAACAGGCGCAACAGATCCGGCTTGGCCAGCACTTGCCAGTAGTCCTTCAGGGCGACCGAGTGCTTGGCTGCGTCCGGTTCGATGTGCTCGCCCGTGGTTAGGGCAGCGATGGCCACGCACACCGGGATGAGCGCGATGATGAGCCAGCCGCACGCCTGTACGCCCCGGGCGTCGGTTAGACCGAAGGCCGGTGCGCCAATGAGCACACACATGGTGGCCAGGATGCCGGCGATGCCGACAGCGAGGATCACGCCGAATAGGCGGGATCGTTCGTGGTAATTGCGGGTCAGGGTCGCGGCCCAAGCCTGGTGGGCCAGGCTGACGACCGAATTGCCCAGATACATCACCAGCAGCCAGCCTAAAAGATAGGTGGAGCTGAATCCGTGCGGGGCCATGAACAGCTTGTAGAGCGCCAGCATGAGGATTGGCGCGCCGGCGATCAGCCACACCCGGTAACGGCCGAGCACCGTGCGCGTGCGGTCCATGCCGATGGCGAGTAAGACGTCGACGGGCACGTCCAGCAACCGCACCAGTCCCCACACCAGGCCGATGGTGACCATGGACACGCCCAGGTGGCCGGCAAAGTAGGGCGGCAAATAGACGAAAACCGCCACGCCCAGCGCCGCCAATGGGATATTGGGGGCCGAAAACGGCGCCATGGTCCAGAATGACAGCCTCTTGGAGGTGTCCGACCGTCGGCCGTTCATACCTGTCTCCCGCGGCGCGTGAGGCATGGCTCACACCTTGCAACGCCATTGGCAAGCGCGGGCCGGCAAGCTAACGCGGATTTAATCCTGGTGAAGCGGATGACCATCAGGGACTGTGACCCCAGGGGGCGTGCGCCGTGACTGACGTGACCATGAACGCCTCCGCCCTCGAGCGTGAGCCGGCGCCGATCCTGAAACGCCACGTCACCGCGGCGGTTATAGGCAACGCGCTCGAATTCTACGATTTCGTCACCTACTCCTATTTCGCGGTCCAGATCGGCCACGCCTTTTTTCCCAGCAAGGTCCCGTTCGTCAGCCTGATGCTGTCGCTGGCGACGTTCGGGGCCGGCTTTATCCTACGCCCGGTCGGCGCGGTGCTGATCGGCCGCTATGCCGACCGCGTGGGCCGAAAACCGGCGATGCTGTTCAGCCTGATCCTAATGGGGATTTCCATCGTCGGCCTGGTGGCTACGCCGTCCTACGCCATGATCGGGGTGGCCGCTCCGATTCTGGCCGTTTGCTGGCGTCTGGCCCAAGGCTTCGCCCTCGGCGGCGAAGTGGGCCCAACGACGGCTTTCCTTGTCGAAGCGGCCCCGCCCACCCGAAGAGGTTTCTACACGGCCTTTCAGGGCATCAGCCAATCGGTGGCGGCTCTGAGCGGCGGTCTGGTCGGCGTGATCCTGGCCAATCTCGCCGGCCCGCAAGCCCTGGAGTCCTGGGGCTGGCGCGTCGCCCTTCTGCTCGGCGCCGTCGTCCTTCCGTTTGGCTACTGGCTTCGTCGCACCCTGCCCGAGACCCTGCACCGTCCCGACAACCAGCTGGAGTCACATCCTTCAGACGCCCGCGTGCGCAGTCACGTCCGGATCATCGTCATCGGTCTGGGCTTGATCGCTGCGGGGACGGTGTCGACCTACGTGATGGCCTACATGACCACCTATGCGATCACCACGCTGCATATGCCGGCAAAGATCGCCCTTGCGGCGTCGGTCTCCACCGGAGTCTCCGGAATTGCCGGCGGTCTGGCCGGTGGGGTCATCTGCGATCGGATCGGACGTCGGCCCATGCTGATCTGGCCGCGCCTGGCCTTCATGCTGGTCACCATTCCGGCGTTCCAGTTCATGGTCCGACACCATGACGCCGCGGCTCTACTAGGGGCAATCGCGCTCATGGCCGGGATCGCCGCACTCACTGGCCCGGCTCTGTACGCCGCGATTACCGAGTCCATGCACAAGAACCTCAGGGGGGCCGGCGTCGGGGTGATCTACGCCACGGCGGTGGCCGTGTTCGGCGGCACGACCCAACCGATGATCGCCTGGTTGACCCATGCCAGCGGCGATCCGCTCGCGCCCGCCTGGTATATGCTGGGCTTCTCAGTCATTGGCCTGATCGCCGCAATCCTCCTGCGCGAGTCGGCGCCCGCCCGCCTCGCCCCACAGAGAGCCTGACCCGTGTTCCTGACTGTCAACGGCGCGCGCCTGTTCTTCGACACGGTCGGGTCGAGCCTCGCGGTGGAAGCCGACCGCATGGTCGAGCGGCCAGCGCTGGTGGTGCTTCACGGCGGGCCGGGCTTCGATCACTCGCTGATGCGACCCTATTTCGACCGCTTCTCCGACACCCATCAGGTGATCTATCTGGACCACCGCGGCAACGGCCGCTCGGGCGGAGACAGCGACAGCTGGCGGCTGGACCAGTGGGGCGACGATATCGCCGCCTTTTGCGATGAGCTCGGACTTAAGCGCCCGGCCGTGCTGGGGCTGAGCTTCGGCGGTATGGCGGCCATGGCCTACGCGACGCGCCACCCAACCCAGCCGTCCAAACTCATCCTGTCATCGACCGCGGCGCGCATGCACCTGGAGGCCACCTACGAAATGATGGCCACCCTGGGCGACGAGGATGCGGCCCAGACCGCCCGGCGGTTCTGGTCGGAACCGACGCCGGCGGGGGCAGGCGAGTACATGGCCAAGTGCATGCCGCTCTATAATCCGACCAGCGGTGCGGCCAGCGCCGCCGCCCGGGCCAGAGCCATCCTACGGCTGGACGTGATGTTTCATTTCATCACCATCGAGCAGCGGGGCATGGATATGACCGCCGCGTTGGCGAACATCGCCTGCCCGACCCTGGTTCTGGCCGGAGCGCTGGACCCGATCACCCCACTGGTGGCCGCCCGCGAGATCGCCGCTGCATTGCCGCCAAATCTCGCCCGGCTCGACGTGTTCGACAACGCCGGCCACGGCGTTCACCGCGACGAACCCGAACGCGCCGAAGCGGTGCTGCGCGACTTTCTCGCCGAGGTCTGAATGCCGATGAACTCCGCCGACAGCTTCAGCCGCGACTACGCCGAAGCGCGGAGCCGTTTTCGTCAGGCCGCTGGTGCGGCGGGCGGCGCCCTGGAAAGCATCGCCAACCCCGAGTGCGGACCGGACGGGGGCGAACTTTCCTGCGATGTTGCGCTCATCGGCGAAAAGAGCGCGAGCCGTTTTCTGGTCATGATCTCCGGGACCCACGGCGTGGAGGGTTTCTGCGGATCGGGCGCCCAGGTCGACTGGCTGAGGCGCGAAGAAACCAAGCGACTGCCGGCCGGCCTGGCGGTGCTGATGGTCCACGCCGTTAATCCCTATGGTTTCGCCTGGCTGCGGCGCGTGACTGAAGACAATGTCGACCTCAACCGCAACTGGGTGGATTTCGCCGCGCCGCTGCCGGAGAACCCAGGCTACGACACTTTGGCCCAGGCCATCTCGCCGACCGAGTGGACTGACACCGTCCAAGCCGCGGCTGCGGCGGTGCTGGCGGCCTATGGGCGCGAGCACGGCTTCATGGGGCTCCAGCAAGCCCTGAGCGGCGGTCAGTACAAGCATCCGCAAGGCATCTTCTACGGCGGCCAGGCCCCGACCTGGTCCAGGCAGACCCAGGGCGCGATCTTTGCGGAATATCTGTCCGGCGCCGAACGGGTGGCGATCCTCGACTATCACACTGGCCTGGGCCCCTGGGGATTCGGCGAACAGATCGTCACCGATCGGCCCGGGACCGCCCCCTATGAGCGGGCGAGGGCCTGGTACGGCGACACCATCACCTGTCCGGCGGCGGGCGATTCCACCTCGGCCGATATCAAGGGGGACGGCCTGGCCGCGGCGCCGGTGCTCCTCGCCCACGCCGAGGTCACCGGCATGGCCCTGGAGGTGGGCACCCAAAGCGTGACCGAAGTCCTCAACGCCTTGCGCGCCGACGCCTGGCTGCATGCCCACGGCGATCCGGCCTCGCCCCAAGGCCGCGACATCAAGCGCCAGATGCGCGACGCCTTCTTCGGCGACGCCGATGACTGGAAGGGCATGGTCGCGGGCCAGTCGCTGCTCGCCTGCCGCCAGGCGATCAGGGGCCTTGCCGCCTAGGCGCTCTCATACTCTGAAGAATAGCGCCGGGGCCGTTCGGCCGTCACGGGGCTTCTCTTGCGGGGGGTTGCCAGAGCTTGACCTTCACCCCGGCCAGGTCGATCACCGCAGCGGAGCGGCCGTATTCGCCGTCCTGGCTCGAGACTGGCGTCGCTCTGGCGCCAGGCCTTCCAGGCCCCGACATCGGCGGTCTTGATGAATACGCCGCCGACACCGACCACCTTGGCCGTAGGTCGCGGCTCAGCCCTGGCGGGCTTTGTAGCGCGGGTTGGTCTTGTTGATGACGTAGACCCGGCCCTTGCGGCGCACGAGCTTGCAGTCGCGGTGGCGCGTTTTGAGCGTCTTGAGCGAACTTCTGACTTTCATGGCCTGCAGGTCCGAGGGGGTGCGAAGAGCGCGGTCGTATAGGGACGCCGACGCGCCAAGTCAACGCGACCGGGCACACTGTGTAGGGAGCAGACGATCTGTCCGGTGCAGGTAGCACATGATCTGTCCGGTGCATTTCGACCTTGGGAGGGGTTGGGATGCGGCGGAGCCAAGTTCTGGAGGGGCTCAGGATGCTGAAGCTCCGCGACATTCTGAGCCGGTGGGAGGCGGAGGAGTTGAGCCAGATCGAGGCGGCTGAGTTGCTAGGGATGCACGAGCGGACGTTTCGCCGCTGG
>OUNO011322937.1_pt1 | contig 18917 bp, 12 predicted proteins | sample 1779811 | NCBI WGS metagenome assembly OUNO01 (sample SAMEA3914804, study PRJEB12502) | metagenome | biome: forest; material: soil | place: Canada | collected 2010-06-25 | depth 0.3 m | reverse complement strand
CGGTAGGTGATAAGCCCCCAGTTTTCCATTGCACCCGACGAAAAGTCGGGCAGGGCGACATGGTCTGATTTGGGCAACGGATAGGCGGTTCCAAAATACTCGTCATAAAATTCAATCGCACGGACAGCGATATCCAGCGCAAAATCAAGGCTATTGGCTGGCTGGGCGGGCGTTGCCCAGATGTTTACTTCGACGCCACTTTTGGTCGTGGCTGTTTTGCGCTGCATTTCACCGACGACGAATGCCAGCAGATACGTACTCATGCGTGGAGTCGTCTCGAAACCAGTCACTAATCGTTCAGAATCGGTCGTCTGAGCTTTGATTGGCATATTTGATAGGACGATTTGTTCCAGTTCGGTTGTCAGCTGCAGGCCAAAGGTTGCTTTGGCAGCGGGTTCGTCAATGCATGGGAACACTTCGCGCGCGTGATGTGATTCGAATTGGGTGGCCAATAACTCTTTTTTGACGCCATTGTGTTCGAAATAACATGGGTACATACCGTGCATCTGGTCGGTAATTGTCCCGCTAAACTCTACGATCACTTCGTGATTGCCGACTCTCAAACCGTCGACCATGACAGACAGTTCATCATTGTCGCCGATGGCAAATGTTGCTGGTTTGCCGTCGATGGCCGCGCTTTCGATAACGAGGTCCTTGGCGTGGAGTTTGATCGGTTGGTTATCAGCGACTGATTTGCCTTTAACACTGACACTTCCCTGGAATGTCCGTTCGGCACGTTCGAGTTTGAGTGATAGGTCGTAATGTTCGGGCACGAAATAGTCGATGAGGTGAGATACGGTATTCATATATCCAGTATACTAAAGAAATGAGTCAGCGGGCACTGCGAAATCGACGCGTCGGAGCGATTACGGTCATAGTAAGTGCGATTATTGTCGCGATTTTTCTGAGCGGTGATATGTGGCAACCGAGGGCAGTGGCGCCAGCGCCAGCCAAAAACGCAGTTGGCGTGGCAGCAGATTTATTGAAAACGATTGCGGTCAAAGGCCGCGCACCAAAGACAGGCTACGCCAGGACGCAGTTTGGTGACGGCTGGGCAACGATACATGGTTGTGATACGCGCAATATTATCTTGAACCGTGATCTCAAACAGGCAGTTGCCAGCGACGGCTGCAAAGTTGATTCGGGGACACTCGATGATCCCTACACCGGGAAAACGATTGTATTCAAACGTGGTGCCGACACAAGTGCGGATGTACAAATTGATCACGTCGTTGCGCTGAGCGACGCGTGGCAAAAGGGTGCGCAGCAATTGCCGAAAGAACGACGGCAGGCACTGGCCAATGATCCGCTGGAACTATTGGCCGTTGATGGGCCTGCTAACCAAGCAAAAGGCGACGGTGACGCCGCAACCTGGTTACCGCCGAACAAAGCTTTTCGTTGCCAATATGTCGCCCGTCAAATCGCCGTAAAATCTAAATATAGCCTCTGGGTGACACGCGCCGAACATGATGCGATCGCTACTATTCTGTCGAATTGTCCGGGTCAGTCGTTGCCGGTCGCCTGAAATTGACGATGGTCCGTTTCGTCTTCGATTTCATGACCAACGATTTCTTCGATCAGATCTTCGATGGTGACGATTCCAACGATTTCGTCGTCTTTCACGATGGGGATCAGGTGCGTACTGGTTGCGATGAACCTCCGCAGCAATGTGTCGAGAGCAGTCCTACTACCGACAAGTTGGACGGGGTGCAGGCCAAGTTCACTGACGGTATAGTCATTTTCATCAAAATCAATATCAACCAGGTCTTTCATAAGGAGCACCCCATAACTGCGGGTCAGATGTTCGTTAAAGATAGGGATTCGGCTGCGGCCAATCTCTTTGATCTCGGTTACTTTTTCAGCTGTTAGTCGAGTGTCAGGGGTCAACCAAAATACGGTTTCGATCGGCATCATAATATCGCTGACTCGCTTTTCACTCAGTTGCAACGCGCCTCGAATGATTTCCACTTCGTCGTCGTCTAATTCGCTTTCTTGCTGACCAATGTGTTCACTGATCAAAATACCCAGTTCGTGCCGAGTATGAAGCTGCGCCCGCCGTTGCTCAAACAGACGATCGAGTAATGTCTGGAGTGGCTTGGACACAGGATAGGTCAGGACAATCATAAGTCGGAGTGCCGGCGTAAACTGTGCCGTATAACGTAAAGCCTCGCGGCTAAAAAGAGCCTGAGGGAAAATTTCGCCAAAAATGACCGTCAGGATTGTTGTAATGATGCCAGCGAACAGGCCGAACAGAACGCTTTCGAGCACGAGCGACGTTGCGGAGACCGCAGCAACGTTGGTCAGCAGAATTGCCGCCAGACTAAGGTGGGTGTTTTCGCGGAAAGGTAAGACTTTTTTGGCGCGGGCGTTGCCTAGCTTACGCTTGCGGCGCAACTCGCCAATATCAAGCGACATCAGCGCGACGTTAAGCCCCGAACAAACGGCAGAGACTCCAAGAAGGATAATAACGGTAACAATAGTTAGCCAAATACTCACAGTATGTTACTCATGGTAATACAGAATGGGTCATCTAGTAAAGGCCACGGAGTCGGCGGGTGTTGGTTTCTAGCTTTTTGCGGTGGCGTTTTACCTCTTCCGGTTCTTTTGTTTTTTTGAACAGAGACCGTTTGGGAGATTGGCGCGCCTGTTCATCCAGTTCTTGAATATGGGCTATTTCTTCGTAGGACAGATCTGGGTCGGGTGTGGCATAGGTTGCCTGGGCTGTTTTGGCGCTCGCATGAGCTGTCGCGGATTGCAGGCCGGTCGATTCTTTTTGCCCGTCAGAATCTTTTATCAACGCATCATGGGCTTGTTTGATTTTCGTAAACGCCTGGGCGGCTTCGGGTGAGTCACTGTGGTCAGGATGTACTTCCTTGGCTGCCTTGCGAAATGCCTGCTTGATTTCGCCGGCACTGGCAGATTTGCTGACTCCTAATACTTCACGGTGGTTCATACTATATACTATGCCCAAAAATGCTTATCGTTGCAATGCTTGTATAGGGTGGCGACGTATGCTATAGTTATCACAGTACATTGATTCCGGCCGACTGGTCGGATTTTTTCATAAAGAAAGGAATATACCATGGAAGATTTGAACATCAAACAACTGACTCTCGCCGTTCGTACGATCGCCGAGGAGAAGAACTTGCCCGAAGAAACGGTCATGGCTGTCATCGAACAAGCTATTGCCGCTGCATGGCGCCGCGATAACGGCGAACGCGACCAAGAAGTCCGTGCCGAACTGAACGTTAACGACGGTACTGCTGAAGTCTACGTCGCCCGCGAAGTCGTCGAGACAGTCGGTAGTGACGCCGTCGAAATCAGCCTGGCTGATGCTAAAAAGATCAAAAAAGACGCCGTTATTGGTGATACTGTCGAAGAAAAGCACGAAGTCACCTCATTCGGTCGTGTGGCTGCACAGACTGCCAAGCAAGTCGTGCTGCAGCGTCTGCGCGAAGCAGAGCGCGAAGTTGTCCTGGCTGAATATGAAGACAAAATCGGTACCGTTGTGAACGGTACGGTCCAACGCGTTGAACCGCGTGTCATTCGTGTTGAACTAGGCAAAGCAACCGGTATCATCCCGCAGTCCGAGCAAATCCAGGGCGAATTTTACAGCATCGGTAGTCGCATCAAGGTCTTTATCAAAGACATCGAACGCGACAACCGCGGCCCGCAACTGATTCTTAGCCGTGGTAACGAAGCATTCGTCGAATACCTCTTCCGCCAAGAAGTTCCTGAAATGGAATCTGGTGCGGTTGAAATCAAAGCTATTGCCCGTGAAGCCGGCCGTCGTACCAAACTCGCCGTCGCCAGTACCGTCCCCGGTGTTGACCCTGTTGGCACCTTTGTTGGTGGTCACGGTACTCGTGTTCAAGCCGTTATGAACGAAATCGGCGATCAGGAAAAGATCGACATCGTTACCTTTGACGGTGATTCAGAACAATTTATCCGCAACGCCCTCAGCCCCGCCGAAGTCGTCAAGGTTGTGATCGATGAAAAAGAAAAACGTGCCAAAGTATTCGTCGCTGAAGAACAGCAATCAATCGCCATCGGCCGCGGCGGCCAAAACGTCCGTCTGGCAGCCCGTTTGACTGGTTATGAACTGGACATCGAAACGGCTGTTCCTGAGAAAAAGGCTGAACCAAAACCAAAGAAAAATATCGAAGATAGTCTATTGGACGCAGTCGAAGAATCAACTGAAGAATAGATCAGACGAGAGACATACACATAAAGACCGCTATCCTAGAAAGGGTAGCGGTCTTGTCATTGTCCCCCTTTATCACACCATATGATGGAGACATCTCCGACCTCCGTCTTGTATCTCGTGTGATGTATGGTATATTGTTCTTATGGTTAAAACGACAAAAAAAGCGAATAAAGTAAAAAAATTAGTTCATGCGAAAGTAACGAAAAAGACAAAAAAAGCGAAGAAATTTTTATTAAAGTTCAATAAAAAAGTCATTGCTGGCGGTTTCCTCGTGGCGTTATTAGTCAGCGCACTGGTGTTTATGAAAGTTTTACCTGCGTTGGCGTCCGGTTCGGTCGTGTGGTCAAGCGGTGTACCGACGACCGTGTCCGTGGCCGATGTTGGCGGGGAAGGCACTTGGCGGGATTGGTGCCAAACAAAATTCCATTCGACCAAGCAGGCTATCACTTTATACTCGGGAGACCCAAACCTCAAAACCGACTGCTTTTTGGGTAGCTCTGGTGGGATCAACATCTATACTCATTCCTTTCAGAAAGGCATCGCCGTACAATTCCCAGGTGACACAGGGGCGTATCGTACAACCGCGAGCTGTGCATTATCGTGTGTCTATCTTTCAAGTACGGATACACTCATAACGGTGGAGTCGAATAATAACTACTCAACCGGCAGAGTTGCGATCTACAAGAACTTTACCAGTCGCCTCCATCTTGTGGATTCTGCAGTGCAAGGCGATCGGTACTACGACTTTGATGCGTCGTCACCAGTGCTGATTAGCAACTATTCCGGTCAGCCAGGCTATTCTGGCGACGTACGCTACATCCAGCGTTCGTCGAACGATAGGTGGCTGGTGATGAATGTGACCAATGCCGGTCTGGTACGAGTCGACCTGACGACCATGCAAATGCTGAAGTTTTCGGATTGGAAAACGGACTATACCTATGCCGGGCCGAACATTGAATACGATGTGACAGATGACGGACAACATGTGGCTGTCTTCGGCCTCCTCTCAGCCAACGCCATCTATGACATCACTTCCGGCTGCGGCAACAGCCTCCCGGCTAGCCCGACAGTCAGTGATATCGTAGGGACCCAGACGACGGCGTGTCCAATACTGGATCTGAAAGCACCAGGCGGCCAGGTTAATACCTATATGCCAACACTTGCGAACGCATCCCAGCCACTATTTAGCGGTGACGGTAGTCAGATCATATTTTACGGAGTATCAAGCGACCAATTGGACAATCGTTTAATAACATTGCAGGCGGCAAACTATAACCCTGCGCCGACGCCAACTCCCACACCTCCTAGTCAATGCCCAGGGTATTCAAACGGGAACAGCAATATACCGAACCAACATGCCAGTAGCGTCGCAAAGAGTCGCGTCGCAACAAACCTTAGTGACGGCACCGGAAACTGTAAGTTGTTCTAAATAGTAGAAGAATAATCTTAAGAGTAATAATAAACCGCTCGCAGAGAGCGGTTTATTATTTGCATTACTTTTTCACTGAAAAATAATACTGGCACTCTCTTGACGTGAGTGCTAATATTTCCTATACTGGATATAGCAATTCAGTAAAAAGTAAAGAAAACGCTTGCGCTGAAGCTATGGAGGATTGATAATGAGTAGTATGTCAGATGATTTTGCCGAATTTGTTTCGCATCTCACCGACAACGCGCGGACGAGCTTGCAGCATGCCGACGCAATCGCTCGCGGTTACGGCAGTGCTTACATTGGCACGGAACATCTATTATTGGGAGTGTTAGCACAAGGGTCATCCGTTGCAGCCAAGGTGTTGGCTGATGCTGGTGTGACGCTTGATCGTGCCGAACTGGCATTGAATTTAACGCCGCGCACCCTCGTCGTCAGCACTGGCGCCAAGGGCCTGTCGGAAACGGCCAAACTAACGCTCAAGATGAGTTGGGATATCGCCCAAGAATTTCACCAAGATTATTTAGGTACGGAACATATTCTGTATAGTATTTTGAGTCAGAAGAACGCCCGTGCAACGGTATTGCTGCGTGATATGAATATCGACGTGCCAAGCGTGACTGGCGAATTGGAAGAATTCTTTGATCGCCAGACGAATGACTATCATCAATCAGTCGAGGAAGCGGCCGCTCAACGCGGTGCCAAACAACGTCGTGGCGGTGCCCTGGACACATTCGGTACCGACCTGACGACCAAAGCCCGTGATGGTGAACTAGACCCGGTTATCGGCCGCGACGAGCAGCAAGAACGCCTGGTGACGATTTTGAGTCGTCGAACCAAAAACAACCCGGTATTGATCGGTGAACCTGGTGTCGGTAAAACGGCAGTTGTCGAAGGTCTGGCGCAGCGGATTGCTCGTGAGGACGTGCCTGATCATCTGTTAGATAAACGCGTTGTCCAATTGGACCTGGCGGCCATGATCGCCGGGACAAAATACCGCGGTGAATTCGAAGAGCGACTGAAAAAGGTGATTGACGAATTAAAAAGTCAAAAGAACGTCTTGGTGTTCGTTGATGAATTGCATTTGATTGCTGGTGCCGGCGCTGCCGAAGGCGCGCTAGACGCTGCGAATATGTTAAAGCCCGCCCTTGCGCGCGGCGAGTTGCATATGATCGGTGCGACGACTATGGACGAATACCGCAAACATATCGAAAAAGACAGCGCGCTTGAACGACGATTCCAGCCGATTATTATCAAAGAACCGAACCTGAAAGACACAGCCGCCATATTGAAGGGTCTGAAGACATATTATGAGAAACATCACGGCGTCACGATTGGTGACGAGGTGATTGACGACGCTGTATACATGGCTGATCGCTATGTCAGCGAGCGGTTCATGCCCGATAAAGCAATCGATGTGATTGATGAGGCGGCGGCATTGGTACGGGTGAGGCACAGCCGTCGACCAAGCCGAGTCCGCGACTTTACCCGTCAGTTGAAAAACTTGAATGAAAAAATGGACGAAGCAGTTACCGCCGAAGATTACGAACGTGCGGCGCTCTACAAAACGCGCATTAGCCAGTTGTCCGTCAAACTAGCCGAAACAAAGGAAAGCGATGAAAAGAAATCGCCAGTTGTCTTGTCGAACGACGACGTGGCACATGCTGTGGCGACAATGACCGGTATCCCCGTCAAGCGACTGCAAAAATCAGAGATTAAATTGCTCCAAAGACTTGAAAAACATCTGTCGAAATACATTATTGGTCAAGAAGAAGCCGTTTCGTCCGTCGCACGCGCAATGCGCCGCAGCCGTAGCGGTGTCGCCAGTCATAAACGACCAATTGGATCGTTCGTATTCATGGGGCCAACTGGCGTGGGCAAGACGGAGCTTGCACGTGTTTTGGCCCGTGAAGTATTCGGTAGTGACGATGCGCTTATCAAGATCGACATGAGTGAATTCGGTGAGCGTCATAATACCAGCCGTTTGGTTGGTGCGCCGGCCGGATATGTCGGCTATGAGGACGGCGGCAAATTGACGGACAAAGTTCGTCGCCAGCCATACAGTGTCATACTGTTTGATGAGATCGAAAAAGCCCACCCTGATGTCTTCCAGCTACTGCTGCAATTACTCGAAGACGGTAAATTGACCGATGCCAAGGGTAGGGAAGTTGACTTCACGAATACAATTGTCATTCTGACCAGCAATTTGGGCGCCGACCGCATGATGAAAGAATCAGCGCTAGGGTTCCATGGGACGACGACTCGTGATGCCGAAAAACTTGATCAAATGCACGAAGAAAATGCCGAGGCGACCAAAGACGCGCTGAGCAAGCGCATGCGACCGGAGTTGATCAACCGATTTGATGCGATTGTGACGTTCCGTGCATTGACGCCAAAAGAAGTCAGTAAAATCTTTGATAATCTGATTGATGAACTGCAAGAACGCCTGGTCCAAAAAGGTCTTCGTCTGAGTATCAAGCCGACGGCCAAGCGATATTTGATTGAAAAAGGCTATGACGAAAAGTTCGGTGCCCGCCCACTGCGACGTGCGATTCAGGATGAGTTGGAACATCCGCTAGCAGAAGGTATACTGGATGAGAGTTACGAACGAGGAAGTATATTGACCGTATCCGCAAGAGGGGGCAAACTTGCAATCACCGTTACCGCCGAGCAACCGGCCTAGACATCATAGAAAAATCGGCAGCATAATCACCACCGTCCTTTTGACTGGCGTGAGTGTCTTTATTTGGCTGAACCACCAGTATATTGTTGATTCGATCAGTTTTTGGCGCTACCAACCGACCAGTGCGGTCGAACAAGTTACCAGTCGGGCCAAACTGAGCGATAGTGGTAAGTTTAATTTTTATGCTGCCCAGCCAAGTATCGATGATAGTAATACATTCAATGCGAAGTGTAGCCGCAAAGAAAGCAATACGGCGATTCTGGGGTGTTATACCGACGATCGGATATATATTTACGACGTTACCGATACACGCCTCGATGGCATCAAAGAAGTGACCGCTGCCCATGAAATGCTACATGCCGTTTACCAGCGCCTTTCGCCGTCCGACAAGCAATCCGTCGATCAGCTGGTCGAGGCTGAATACCAAAAGCTTCTGAGCAACCCGACCTTTGCTGAACGAATGGCGTTTTATGCGCGCACCGAACCCGGAGAGCGTGACAATGAACTCCATTCGATTATTGGGACAGAAGTCGGATCGATCAGCCCGGAGCTTGAAGCGCATTATGCCAAATATTTTAACGACCGCGGCCAAATTGTTTCGATGTATAACACCTATAACAGTGTATTCGTATCGCTGTCGGACCAGTCTAAACAACTGGCTGCTGAACTTGAAAAAATCAGCGGGCAAATCAAATCGGCATCGGATCAGTATAATGCTGACGTCAAATCATTGAACGCTGACATCGCTTCGTTTAACCAGCGCGCAAATGCGGGGTATTTTACTTCGCAGTCGCAGTTTAATACCCAGCGCCAAACGCTGGTCGTCAGGGCGAATACAATCAGTGCCGAGCGTGTCGCGATCAATGTTATGGTTGATCGATACAATACATTCCGCGATCAGTACAACGATACCGTGACACAATCGAATAACCTGTACAAGAGTCTCGATAGCAGTCTTTCACCGGCACCGAAGGTATAATAAAGGTATGGTAAAATCTCGGACTCAATTCGTTTGTCAGCAGTGTGGTGCGAGTTATCCCAAATGGACGGGGCGCTGTGATAACTGCGGTGAGTGGAATACGCTGGTCGAACAGGCGCCGGTCGCAACGGGTAAATCCGCTGTTGCTCGCAGTTCGGGTACGGCACTTCGTCCGCAGACGTTACAGTCAATCGTGAGTGATGACAAATCTTCGCGGCTGACAACGGGTATCGGGGATTTGGACGCCGTACTGGGGGGCGGAATTTTGCCTGGTGGTGTTGTTTTGCTTGCCGGACAACCGGGGATTGGGAAAAGCACACTCCTCCTCCAGGTGTCGGCTACCGTGGCTCACTCGGTACCGGTACTGTATGTCAGCGGAGAAGAATCGGCAGCACAGGTGAAACTGCGTGCCGAAAGATTGGGCGCAGAAAAACACGAACAGTTAAGTTTTGCTGCCAGTACAAGTGCTGATGATATCGCAGCAACCATTCGGTCGAGCGCCTACAAATTGGTTATTGTTGATTCGGTGCAGACATTGACACTTGGTGAGATAACATCGGCACCAGGCAGTGTCAGCCAGATTACCAACAGTAGCAATGTGATTATTCAGGCGGCTAAAGCGGCGGGAGTGGCAGTAGTGTTGGTTGGTCACGTCACCAAAGAAGGATCGATTGCCGGACCGAAGGTGCTCGAACATCTTGTCGATGTCGTGTTGCAATTCGAAGGCGATCGTTATGGTGGATTCAAGGTTGTTCGCGCGATCAAAAACCGTTATGGATCAACCAACGAAGCGGCGATTTTCGAGATGGACGAGAGCGGGCTACGGGTGGTGGAAAATCCTTCGGCGGCTCTGCTGGCTGAACGTCAGAATGCCGATGGATCGGTCGTGTTAGCGACGCTGGAAGGAACACGTCCACTGCTGGTGGAGATTCAGGCACTTGTCAATCCAACAAATTTCGGTTATCCTAAACGTACAGCTAGTGGATTCGATCTCAATCGACTCAACCTATTGATCGCCGTGCTAGAGCGGCGAACAAAACTGAACTTATCCGATAAAGATATCTATATCAATGTGGTTGGGGGGCTCAAACTAGCTGATCCAGCAGCTGATCTGGCGATTTGTATGGCGATTGCCAGTGCAGCAGCCGGACGACGGCTGGATGACGGTGTCGTCGTATTCGGCGAAGTCGGACTCGGCGGTGAGGTACGATCGGCTATCGCGACTCCTCGTCGTATCGACGAAGCCAAAAAACTTGGTTTTACCCGTGCAATTGCACCAGCTGGTGGCAAAAAGAACACTTTTATCACTGGGGTCAAAGATCTGCGTCAAGCGCTGATCGATTACTTACAAAAATAACGAAAAGGAAATAAGAAATGGAATTAGAACAACTTTTGATTGTTGCCGTACTCCTGGTACTGCTAGGTGAGGTAACGTATCTCGTCGCGAAATTACCGCGTCAAATAAATAGTAAAAAACGAATGATATTCGTCGACACATCAGTGTTGATCGATGGACGAATCATGGCCGTCGCCGCATCAGGCTTTATCGGCGATACGCTGGCGATACCACGCAGCGTGATTGGCGAGCTGCAGTTTTTGGCTGACAACGCTGACGCTGATAAACGGGCTCGTGCAAGGCATGGCCTGGATGTCGTCAAGGATCTGCAGAACCTGGATGGAGTCGACGTACAAATCTTTCAGGATGGCAGCAAAGCCGAAGAAGGCGTCGATGAACGACTGCTGAATCTGGCAAAAAAACATGGCGGCGCAATCTGTACGATTGATTACAACCTGAACAAAGTTGCCGTCGTCGAAGGTATCACTGTCTGTAACGTCAACGAACTGGCCAAGAGTCTCCGCATGGCCTATCTGCCAGGCGAAAAACTATTACTTGAATTGGTGCAAAAAGGCCAGGATAGCCACCAGGCGGTCGGTTACCTGCAAGATGGAACGATGGTCGTCGTCGAGCACGCGTCCAGTCAGATCGGCCAAAAGGTCGAGGTAGAATTTATCCGCAGCCTGCAAACGGCGGCTGGCAAAATGATGTTTGCTAAAAAGGTAGAGTCAGCGCAACCAGCGTTTTCGAAACCAAAACAAAAGCCCGTTGGCACCAAGCCTAGCCCCAACTCGAGTCCAAACTCAAATACAAATACAAATACCAATACCAACTCTCACGCAAATCACCAAAAGCCGAATCAGAACAACCAACAAAAGCAGCAAAAGCGTCGTTCAGTTGATCGCGAAGCTGACCTGATAAAACTTGTCGATAAACAATCCTAGAACCGTATCTCAATTATTCAGTCAGGATCTTTACCTACCCTTACGGGTAGGTTTTTGATGCAGTGCCCGTGTAGAACAGATCATCAGTGGTGGTTGCGGCGATCGTAAACGTACTGGTGCCACTGGCGGTGTAGGTTGCGTCATAGCTGCCGGCCGCTGTGATTGCCTGGTCGTTGATTGTTGCACCGTTGACGGTGATCGCAAGGTCGGTCAGATTGCCTTTGCCGCCAGTAACGGTGGTTGTGATACGGTAGGTACCTGCAGAGATTGGCGTGACGGTGATCGAGGCGACGGTTGGCTTGGCGTCATCACAACTGTGAGCGTCATCGTCCTTCGTTCCATCGTAGCCGCTTGGTGCCAGGTAGACTGTTTGCTTGCTGATCGGGTCAGTCGTCTTGAGAACATCGAGCTGAATTTTTGCGGCGTCCGGCGTACAGTCAGTCGCTTTTTTCTTGGACACTTTATCGAATGTCAATTTGCTTGATGTTTGCGCATTCTTTTTGTTGTACCAGGAAGGATACAATTCAGTACCAATCTTTTGGACACCAGCCGGCATCGTGTACCAATCGCCCTGTTTCCATTTGCCTTCTTTGGCGTAGACTTCTTCGTGGGCATAGGTCATGACTTCGTTGATGATCGTACCTGGCAGCGACGAGTTACCGTTTTTGAGCGGCTGTGGATCGTTGTTACCCAACCAGACACCCATCGTCAGCGCGGGACTGTAGCTCATCATCCAAATGTCTTTTGATTTGCCGTCAACGTCGGACGTACCGGTCTTGGTAGCTGTTTTGACCTTACCTTTATCGACGACGATACCAGGGAAGTTGCGTCCGTAGAGTCCTGCTCGCGCGTTATCATCGCTTAAGATGTCAGCCATGATGTACGATACCTGCGGATCAATAATCTTTTTCGCTTGGTTATCTGTCCATTTTTTGAGTGTTTCGTTATTGCTGTTTTTAACCTCAAGGACAGTTGAGTAAGGTTTGTAGGTACCACCGCGTGCCAACGTCGAGAACGCGTTGACGTGATCAATTTGTTTTGTACCACAACCACCGATGGCCGCGGCCAGCCCGACTTGGGATTCCGAGCCTTGGGTACAGTAACCTGTGTCTCCGGCGGCACGGATCATGTCGAGTGTCGGTTTGACGCCCGATACGGCCATCGCTTTGATAGCGGGGATGTTACGGGATAGGGCGAGGCTTGAGCGGATCGTAATATTGCCCTTAAATGACTTGTCGGCGTCGTTTGGCGTGTAGTTGCCATCGAATGTCGTCTTGACGTCAGGAAGCACTGTGCCACTGCCGTAGACGTTCAGGAGAGGGTTGGAGCTTTCGGAGAATAGTTTGGCATAGACTAATGGTTTGATTGTCGAACCTGGCTGGATATAGGACGTGGCGGCGTTGTTTTGGCCGAACCCTTCATAGTTGTAGTTACGACTGCCCATGAGAGCCACGATCTGACCGGTTTTGGTATCTTCGACGGTTGCGGCGCCGTTGGCAAAGCCGGCGTAATCAGGAATCCCTTTATATTTTGGATTGGTCTTGTCGAACATCTCGCTAAAGCTGGACTCGAGTTGCTTTTGGATACCGAGATCAAGGGTGGTTGTGACGGTCAGGCCGCCACGACCGACTGTTGCTTTGCCCAGTTCTGCCTCGAGTTGCGAACGAACCATTTGGACAAAGTGCGGTGCTTTGATGTCACTATATTGTGATGTTTGTGGCAAGATGGTGTCCATGATCGGCTGCGCCTTCGCGGCATCGGCATCTGCCTTGCTGACATAGCCTTGATCAACCATTTCGTCGAGGACTTTGTGTTGGCGTTCGATCAGAGCGGACTGCCCGGCGGCGTTATAGGGATCATACAGGCCGGGTTGGTTCGGAATACTTGCCAGTAGGGCTGACTGTGCGAGGGTGAGATCTTTGGCGTCGACACCAAAGTATGTCTTCGCGGCGGATTCGACACCGTTACGACGACCTCCATAGGGTGATTCGTTGAGGTACAGGTTCAATATTTGATCTTTGTCGTACATACGCTCGACTTCAATCGATAGGATGATCTCTTTGATTTTGCGCGGGATGCCCGCGAGGCCACGCTGCTGTGCTTCGTCGGCAAAGAATACTTGTTTGACCAGCTGTTGCGTCAACGTCGATCCACCCTGGGTGCTACCACCGCCATAGTTATTAATAAGGGCGCGGGTAATGCCGGTAAAGCTAACACCACCGTGTTTGTAGAAGTCTTTGTCTTCGATGGCAACGGTTGCTTTTTTCATCAATGGGCTGATCTGATTGCCGTCAACAACCAGTTTGTAGTCGCCATCACCTTTGTCTTCCCATAACAGTGCATCGGCGCCACCAGCGGGTCCACGGCGGTCATAATATTTGGTCACCGTCGTGTGGACGCGTTTGGCTAACTCTTCGGGACGGATCGAATCAAGGTCTTTGCGGAAATAAGCGAACAGCCCACCGACGAATAATGCCACCAGCAGGGCGGAGACACCGGCAATTTTGAGCAGCATGATGCCACCCTTGCGGCTGAACCAGTAGCCAGCAACACGTTTTGGGTGAAGCCGAGCAAAGAACCTCTGAACAGGGTGTTTCGGCAATGTCGCCAAGTACTCGGCCTTTTTACGGTGAGCGGCGTCTTTTTTGGTACGTCGAGAATTCGCCAGGTTAGCGTAAACACTCAACTTGCGTGAACGGCGTTTTTTTGCCACTAATATCTATTTCCCATAAGCAATATTACGGTCTATTATAGCACCAAATCTCGGGCGGCAATACACAATTTCTGCTACAATAGCGGCATATGTCATTGTCAGAAGAATTAGCTTGGCGGGGGTTCGCTAACCAGACAACGTTTCCTGATGCAAAGGTACTGGACGGCGATCCACTATCGTTTTATTTAGGTGTTGACCCAAGTGCTGATAGTATGACGATCGGTAATTTGGCGGCTGCGATGATGGTGCGACATTTTGTTGATCATGGGCACAAGGCCTTCCTGCTCGTCGGCGGTGCGACCGGTATGATCGGTGATCCTGATGGCAAAAAGGACGAACGAAATCTCAAGACGCTCGAGGAAATCTCGGCAAACAAGGCAGGTATTGCCGCACAGTACAAAACGTTATTCGCTGACCAGCCATTCGAATTGGTCGACAATTATGACTGGTTCAAAGACATGAACTATCTGGACTTTTTGCGTGACGTCGGCAAACATGTGCCGCTGAGTAATATGTTAGGCCGTGATTTTGTCCAGGCACGCCTAGGTGAGGGCGGCAGTGGCATTAGTTACGCCGAATTCAGCTATTCACTGATCCAGGGCTATGATTTCTTACATTTGTACCGCGATCATAGTGTGACATTACAGCTGTGCGGTGCCGACCAATGGGGTAATTCGATTGCCGGCGTCGATCTGATTCGTCGCATCGAAGGCGCCGAAACGCACGTCTATTCGACGCCGCTGGTCATCAACAAAACGACTGGCGCCAAATTCGGCAAGTCCGAGGATGGTGCAGTCTGGCTGGATCCGGCCAAAACGAGCGTCTACCAATTTTACCAGTTCTGGCTGAATGTTGATGATGAAGGCGTGATTGATTATGCCAAGATTTACACACTACTTGATAAAGACGAAGTCGAAGCCTTGGCCGCCGAACAGCAGGCAAACCCCGGTGCTCGTCCCGCGCAAAAGCGACTGGCGTACGAAGTAACCAAGATCGTCCATGGCCAAGCTAATGCCGATAGCGCCAAACATGTCACCGAGGTGTTATTCGGTGGATCTGATTTTACCAGTCTGTCGCAGTCAGACCTCGAACTCTTGGCCAATGAAATCCCAACAATCCCAAGTGGCACGAGTGTCGTTGATATGCTGGCTGATAGTGGACTTGTTGCCAGCAAAGGCGAAGCTCGCCGGCTTATCCTTGGCGGAGCTATTTCGATCAATGGTGAAAAAATCGTTGATGACCAAATCGTCAGCCAAGCGGCCCTTGTCAAAAAGGGCAAAAACAGCTTTTTACTCGTAAAGTAGCACGCTAGTTGTTGATGATAGACGTGACTTGGTCGACGAGATGATTCAGTTCAGTTTGCGTTGTCGCCTCGGCGTTCAGGCGAATAACCGGCTCGGTGTTGCTGGCGCGCACGTTGAACCAACTATTTTCAAAGTTGACCGTTAGCCCGTCCAGATCGTCCTGCTTGGCCTCTTGAAATCTCACGCGCAGTCGTTCGAGCACAGATTCTTTGTCGTTGACCTCGAAATTGGTTTCGGAAATAGCAACGTAGGCAGTACGATATTTCTCGGCCAGTTGACTCATTTTTACACCACTCAGAGAAAGTACTTGGATAGCCACCAGGGCGGCGATCAATCCCGAATCGGCAAAGAAGTTATCTTTGAAATAGTAATGACCCGAATGTTCACCGGCAAAGACCGCATCGTATGTGCGCATATCGGCTTTGATAAAGCTATGTCCAACTTTTGTCCGGTGCGACTGTCCGCCGTGGGCGGCAACCGTTTCCGGCACCACACGTCCGCAGATGGCATTATAGAGGATTGTGGCACCAGGATTTTTCGACAAGAAATATTCGGCGAGAATCGCGGTCATCGTCGTGCCGCTAAGGGCGACGCCATTTTCGTCGACCACGACTGCACGGTCACCGTCACCGTCAAAGGCGACACCGAAATCACTGCCCGTTTCTTTGATTTTTGCCTGTAGGTCGACCAGGTTTTCAGGTATCAAAGGATTGGCGATATGGTTGGGGAATGTCCCGTCAAGGTCGAAATACATCCGGGTCACTTCGAGTGGGGTTTTGGGTTCAAGAGAAGGAATGATCGCTCCAGCCATGCCGTTGCCCGCATCGATCGCAACTTTGTAGGCAGGCCAACTGCTGGCGTCGACGAACGATAACGCATGCGTGATCCACTCATCGGTTAGATGCTGCTGCGTGACCGTTCCCTCGACTGCAGCAGGAATGAATTCTCCTTTGATTGCCGCATCGCGAACTTCGGCGAGGCCGGTTTCGATGCCGATTGGGCGAGCTTCTTCGCGGCATAACTTGATGCCATTATCAGCACCGGGGTTGTGGCTGGCAGTCACCATTGCGCCACCAGCAAGGTTGTTGTGGCCGACGGCAAAATAAATCATATCACTGGTGACTTGACCGATATCCAGGACATCGCGTCCTTGTTGGACTAATCCTTCGATGACAGCGGCTGCAAGTTCGGCTGAATCAGGGCGCATATCACGACCGACGGCGACGGTTCCAGCGTTTGGCAGCCACTCAGCGAGTGCTGATCCGACGAGTCGAGCGACGTCGCCGGTGAGTTCTGTACCGACTTTACCGCGGATGTCGTAGGCTTTGAAAATATTTGGTTCGATAGTTATCATAAATCCCTCCAGGCTATAAGTGACGCACGATTAATTGTACACTATCATTATGGATCTATCAGCACCATTGACGCGTGTCAAAGGAGTGGGGGAAAAGACAGCCGATCAACTCGCCGCAGCGGGGTTAATAACAGTAGGTGATATCATCACTTTTTTGCCACGGGCGTATGAAGATTTTTCGGAAGTTGTCCAAATCGCCGACATCCATCCGGGTAAAAGTACCATACGGGCCCGTTGTGAATCGATTACGACTCGCAATGTTCGGCGTGGATTGCGCGTCACGACGGCGACGCTAGCTGATGCGAGCGGTAAATTGCAGGCGGTGTGGTTCAACCAGCCATACCGGGTGACGCAGCTGAAGGGCGGCGATGAATTTTACTTTTCTGGAGAGTTCGAATTTAGCTACAATCGTTATCAGTTGACCAATCCTAGTGCTGAAAAAGTCAGCGACATGCCCGTGTCGACCGATAGGATCGTCCCGATTTATCGAGCGATCAAAGGCCTCAAAAGCCAACTGGTCCGCAAAATATTGGTCGAATTGCGCCCGCTTGTGACAATGTTGCCAGAAACATTACCAGCCGATATCGTCGCCAAAGAAAAGCTGCTGTCCTACGCCGATGCGCTGCTGGCACTCCACTTTCCGACTGGGGGTAACGATATCGAACGGGGCCGAGAACGATTGGGGTTTGAAGAATTGCTCAGTTTACTACTGGCGTCGCAGTTGAACAAGCAGGCGAATGCACAGTTAACGGGTTGGCGAATACCTTTTGATGTCGGTGCCGTCACGGCGTTCGTGAAACAGCTACCATTCACATTAACGGATGCTCAGCGTCGGGCGGCCTGGGAAATCATTCAGGATTTTGAAAAGCCAACCCCGATGAACCGTCTATTGCAGGGCGACGTCGGCAGCGGCAAAACCGTCGTGGCTGGTCTTGCAGCCCGTCAGGCAGCCAGCAGCGGCTTTCAATCGGCGATCATGGCGCCAACGGAGATATTGGCTTCACAACATGCCGAAACGCTCACAAAACTGCTCCAACCGCTTGGCGTGACAGTTGGTCTGTTAACGGGTAGCGTCAAGGGCAAGGCTCGTACGACGTTGTACGAACAAATCGCTAACGGCGGTGTCGATGTTGTCGTCGGGACGCATGCGCTGATTCAAGAGGCGGTACGCTTTCATCGTCTTGGCTTTGTTGTTATCGACGAACAGCACCGGTTCGGGGTGGCGCAGCGCCAACAGTTGCTAAAGAAATCCGAACATATGCCACATCTCCTCGCGATGACCGCCACGCCGATTCCGCGCAGCCTGGCGTTGACCGTCTATGGCGAACTGGACATCAGTATCCTGAATGAACGACCAAAAGGTCGCAAACCGATTCTTACAAAATTATGGTCGCCCAACAGCCGCCCCCAACTGTATGACCTGATCGAAGAGCAATTGGCGGCCGGCAGACAGGCGTATGTCATCTGTAGTCTGATTGACGATAATCCGCTGAATGAAATCAAGAGCGTCCAGGAAGAATACAAAAAACTCCGCACGGGTCCGTTCAGACATCGCCAGATTGGGCTGTTGCACGGCAAACTAAAGCCAGCTGAAAAAGATCAAGTCATGTCGGACTTTGCATCCGGCAAAACAGACATGCTGGTCAGTACGACGGTTGTCGAAGTTGGTGTCGACGTCCCGAACGCGACAGTCATTCTCATTGAAAATGCCGATCGTTTCGGACTTTCACAGTTACATCAGCTGCGTGGGCGGGTTGGCCGGTCAGACCGGCAAAGCTATTGTTTCCTGATGTTGTCAGACAGCAAGTCGCCGTCGAAACGCCTGCGAGAGATCGAAAAAAGCAACGATGGGTTCTATTTGGCCGAGGTAGATCTGGAACTTCGCGGGCCAGGAGAGATTTATGGGCGCGCCCAGCATGGTGAACTGAACCTTCAAGTAGCGACGCTTGCCGACACGAAATTAATTGC
>OUNO011323044.1_pt1 | contig 18964 bp, 18 predicted proteins | sample 1779811 | NCBI WGS metagenome assembly OUNO01 (sample SAMEA3914804, study PRJEB12502) | metagenome | biome: forest; material: soil | place: Canada | collected 2010-06-25 | depth 0.3 m | reverse complement strand
GCGCCTACTTCGACGTGCTCGATGGCACTTACGAGCTCGTGCCGCTCGCCGATGGCTCGACGTTGCTCAAACTGACGAGCCACCAACGCCTCTCCACGCACTTCAACTTCTACGCCCGCCTCTGGACCGACTTCATCATGTCCGATCTTCAATCCTCGATCATGGACGTAATCCGAAATCGCTGCGAGCGCGCAACATCCGCGCCCGTAGGCCGGCCAGCGGTGGGGGCAGCTACTTCTTCTTCTCCGTCACTTTGATTTCCGCCTGCGCGTGGGCCATCACGCGGCGGTTCTTGGCGCGGCCTTCTTCGGTCTTGTTGTCGGCGACCGGACTCTCCGGGCCGAAACCGACGGCGCTCAAGCGCGAGCCATCGACTCCGCCTGCGACGAGCGCGGCCTTCACCGTGTCGGCGCGTTCCTGGGACAGCTTCTTGTTCTCTTCGGCGCTGCCCACGTTGTCGGTGTAACCCTCGATCGTCACCTTCACCGAACCGAACTTCTTCATGAAGTTGTCGACTTTCTTGATCTCCTTCGAGGCATCGCCTTTGAGCGTGGCCTTGCCGAAGTCGAATTCGACGTCGAGATTGATGCTGACTTCCTTGTCGAGCTTCACCGGGCAACCCACCGCATCGACCACGACGTTGCTCGGCGTGCTCGGGCATTTGTCCGTGCCGTCGACCACGCCATCGCCATCACTGTCCACGGGCGCTGCGGGTGCAACGGCCACGGGCGCAGGCGGCGCAGGCGGCGGTGCGTTCAATGGCACGCCGTCGCAGCCGGGAATGGCGTCGGCCGTAGTCCAAGTGGCGGTGTGCCAGCAGGCGCCGGCAGCATCGCGCGCGGGCTGTCCCGTCGCGTTCAGCCAATACCCCCCAGCGGCAAAAGCAGTGCTGGACGAAGCAAGTACCAAAGCAACGATCGCAATCTTCATCTCGGAGTCTCCTTGTTGAGCTGACTCTAAATGCGTCGATGACTATCACGTGCCCGAACGCACTCTCCGCTCGGACACATACCGATTTGCTGAGACAACATTCGGACACAGCCCGCGCAGTGCGCGGGGCAAAAAGGGGCGATTGGCGGCCAGTTGGACCGGGGGTTTCGAGAAATGCGATGTTCGGCCGGATGAGGAACGTCGGGTCGGAGTGGCAGCGCGCCTTGTTTTCGTTCGCGCTAGGCATAGGAGCCTTGGCGTTCGGCTGCGGTCGGAAGCCCGAGCCACCCAAGCCGAAACCGGTCGCCTCTGCATCGGGAAGTGCTGCCTCGGCTGCCGCGAGCGTGGCGCCTCCGCCTGCCTCCGCGCGTCCTTCGCATCCAGCCGAGCAACTGTTGATGGCCTGGAGCAATGCTCTGAATCGACGAGCCGCAGACGAGCTACTACCGTTTTATGCCGCGCAGGTGATCTTCTACGGTCAGCGAAAGTCGGCGACAGAAGTGGTGGCGGCAAAGCGCCGGGCCTTCGAGCAAGTACCCACGTATCAGCAGCGAGTGTCGAATGTTCACATCGACAAGGCACCGAGCGGATTCGTGCTGCGCTTCGACAAGCGGAGCGGAGCCCAGCTCGAGTCGAACGTAACAGCCCGCCTGGTGCTCGACGCGAGCGGCGATCGATTGACGATCGCCGAAGAGTCCGACTCTCCGACGGACGCGCGATTCGGGAAAGCCGCAGCCACGACCTGTGGCGATGCCGTGTTCCGCGTCGTCGGCAAACAACCAGCGATCGCCAGCGACATCGCGCGTGTGGCCCGCGAATACCCCGAAGTGAACCCGGGCGGCATCTTGTACGAGGAGCACCCCGACCGTGTCCAGGCTTCACAAGGCTACTTTCACGAAGACCGCTACGAGCCGCGTTGGTGGATCGACGCCGCGGACGGCACGCTGAAGCTGCGCGACGCGTACACGGACGAGCTACTCCCCGTCGACCCCCAAGAAGCGGCTGTCATCCGTCAGTTTTGCACGGGCTCTTCTGACGGCGGCGATCAGTGAGGGCGGCCCGCCCGACGCAGCGGGGGCATCAACAATCGCAACCCGAGCCGCAGCTCTCGCAGCTAGAGCTCCAGTGACAGGTCGATAGGCAGAACTGCCATTTGCCGCTGCCGCAACAGTGAAAGTTGCTGCCTTCGTCCGTGTGCCCCGGGCCGATGCGCAGGCAGCCGCCAGCGATCTTCGGAACGCACCCGCCCCAAGTGCACGTGCTGCTGCAGACTCGCTCTCCGCAGGAATCACCGTTCGGACAGCTGGTGGTTTGGCCGGGCGTGCAGGCTGCAGTCACCCCGCCGCAAGCTCCCCAATCATTCCACGCGCCCCACGCACACGTCTCGCTGCAGGTTCGAGAGCGCGTTTGCGTCCCGCTGCCGCACGCCCCGCAGGGCTGCTTCGCCGTTTCTACCTGGCCCGCGGTACAGGCGGCTTGCCCGTCGCAGGCACTCCAATCACTGACGGCGTAGCTACAGCCGTCCATCAGCATCAACATCCGCGTTCGCACTCCAGCGCCGCACGGGCCGCAGGCCTCGCTCTGTTGGGAGATCGGAGGCAAGTCGCAATCGCTCGTGCTGCCGCTGGCTCCGGCGGCGGCACTCGAGTCGCCCGCGGCTTCGCGGATGCCCGCAGTGCCGGCATCCGCAGTGCTGCCCGCATCCGCTGCGTTCCCTCCGTCGCCCGCGCCCTCGCTCACTGGCGCGCCCGCCGCTCCGCCGTTCTGTGCCGCGCCCAAATAGAAGGCGTCGTTTTGGGTCATCAAGCTGCAGGCCGGAATCAGGGCCACGATCAGCAGCGGAATTTGGGACCATTTCATGGCTGATGCATCGCCCGCCGCGACCGTCGCTGACGCGCGTTTGCCGCCGGCGCTGCGTCGCAAGCGACGCGGTACGCCTTGCCTGTGTCGAATGCGCGATAGTGCGTAGACAGCTCGCAGACCGGACATCTGCAAACCGGAAGGATCCGGTCGAGATCGCGAGTCGCTTCGGGAAGGCGCATGCGCCTCGGCAAAGCAGGGCGCGTGCCAAACGCGACTGGAGCAGCTCGGCGTTGCTCGCGGCCATCCCGCAGCGGACCGAAGTCCGAGCAGATCTCGAACACGGAGTCGAGCCGAGGCGTACACCAACGGTGTGCGCCGTATTGCGCGCAGCCCGAGCCTTTACGGGCTCCACGAAGCTTTTCCCAGATCGGCTCACCATCCCATGCTGTTCCCCGTCCGACGAAGTGTCATTGCTGCTGCGTCCCTGTCTTCGCTCGCGATTTTGGGCTGGGCCGGCTCGGCGTCCGCACAGACGGTCGTTCAGGTACCGGTCGACTCGGTGATCGACGGCCGCACCGTGTCCACGATCTCGGGGGCCACCATCACGCCCTGGTCGGCTGGGCAGGGTGTCGATGGCGACGGCAATGCCGATGGCTACGTGACGACCGCGGTCGAGGCCGCGCTCGTCCCCCTGCAAAAGACGGTTGACGGCAAAGCAAACGCCGCATTGCCCGACGACGGCAAGTTCGCGGCCGACGCGCGGCACCCCGAAGTACAGCTTCACTTCTCGAACAACGCGGCGATCACCAGCCCTCAGACGCACCAGATGAAGATCGCCGGCAATGCGACGCCGCTGATGTTCAACGTGCCGCCCGCGATGTACTCGAAAATGTTCTTGTTCATCACGGCTTCCGAGGGCTCGGCCAAGCTCACGATCACGCTCAACTACTCGGGCGGCGTGGCCGCAGGCACGAACCTACTCACGCTCCCCGACTACGGTGTCGGCGGCGCCACCGACCCGAAGGATCCGGTGTTCTTCAACCTGATCGCCGGTATGCGCAAGTGGTCCAGCACGAATCAAGAGGGGGACGGTCCTAGTCACACCATCACGGGTATCGAGCTCAACCCAATGCCGAATGCCACCCTGACTAGCATTCAGGTGACGAAGACCAACGGTTCACACTGCGTGTTTTGGGGAGCGACGGGCATCGCCAACGGCGACGTGAACGTGGCTGGCTCGGGCGGTACCGGAGGCGCCTCGGGCGGTGCTGGCGGAGTAGCGGGCGCGAGCGGCAACGCCGGTGCAGGGGGCACTCTGGGAACGAGCGGCACGGGTGGCGCCGCTGCGGGTGCGAGCGGTGCGCTGCTCGCCGGTGCGAGCACGGGCGGCGCGGCCAATGCCGGCGCAAGCACGGGCGGCGCGGCCGGCGCTCCGGTTCAGGCCGGCGCGAGCTCCGTCGCACCGAGTCCGAGCAGCGATGACAGCGGTTGTTCGCTCTCGACGACTCGCTCGCGTGATGCACGCGGTTGGGCCGCGTTGCTCGTCGCGCTGGGTCTCGTCGCGCGGCGCAAGCGTCGCGCCTGACAGGTTCCTGCCGGGCTATTCACGCCGCAGCGGCAAATCAATGCTGAACACGCAGCCGACACCCGGGACGTCACGTACCGAAAGTGCGCCCGAGTTGGCGCGCACCGCGTTGAGCGCGATGGACAGACCGAGACCGAGACCGGAGCGGTCGGAGCTCTCTTGAGTGAATGGCAGAAAGAGCGACTCGACTCTACCCGGAGGTAGACCACCGCACTCGTCACTGACATCGAGCTGCACGCGCTCTGCCGTTGCGCGAGCGACGAGCGAAACCTTACCGCCAGGAAACGTGAACTTGAACGCGTTCTGGAGCAAATTGAGCAGCGCCGAGGCGAGCAACTGTCGGTCGGCGTCGACGAACAGATGATCGCCGACCGTCGCTACCGTGAATTGAACGCCACGGGCCTCGGCCAACATCATCGCGCTCGCGCTCGATTCGACCAGGAATTCGGCCACCGATAGGCGCTGAATGTTGGGCGCCGTGGCTTCGAGACGAACTTCAGCCAGGGAGCGCTCCACGAGCGCACTCAAACCTGCCAGGCTGCGAGCATGAACGGCTCCGGTACTTCCCCTGACACCGACTGCGCCGCTCTTCATGGCCTCGAAGGAAAGAATGGCCATCTGTAGCAGGTTGCGCAGCTCGTGCGCCAGCACCCCGCGCGCAGCGATGCCGGCCTGAGTGAGATCGCGTTCTCGCTGCCTGCCGTATTCGGTTACCGCTCCGGCTATGGCGTCATCCAGACAGCGGTTGAACACGTTGAAGTCGGCCACGCTGATGGGCGAGCTCGCTTTCGCTGCGAGCTCGGTAACGATTTGACAAATGTCACCGTACCCGTGGACCACTTGCGTCAGCGTGAAGCCGCTTCTCAGCGAGTCATGGCCATGCCGCGCAGCGCTGTCGGTGATGGTCTTGGTCGAGTCGGCACTGCTGACGGGGCCAGCGTCGAGCTCCGATGCCGCTAGGGCCTCGACGAGTTGGTCCAAAAACAGCGGCACCCCGTAGCGCAATGCCGCCTCGGGCTGCGTTGGCCTCTCCTGCCTGGCACGCTGCTTCGCCAACTCGATGATCTGCCCACGCTTTTGGACGATGAACTCGTACAAGGCAGTGGGCATTCAGTTGACTCCCACACGAAACGAACGAGCGCTTGGAATCGAGGAACAGAGAACGGTATTCGAAGCGCAATTCGACAAGCGAAGGACCTTTCCGCGTCCTCCATGCGTGACCGCCGAGGTCGACGATATCGAAGCGATGCGTAGCACTACGCATAACCATTGTGCCCGCTGCGTGCTCGTCAAACCCGGCGATACCACGAACATTACGAGCATCGATGCGTGGCATCGATTCCACGCATGAGCATTGCTCTCACGGGCCGAGCGCCTCCTGGCCGGTTTTCAGGCACGCTTGCGTCCTGCGCGCTACGGACAGACGGTGCCGTACCCGATGCCGAGCCGAGAGTCGAATGTCGTCGAGCCGTCCAAAGGGCGCCGCGTGCTCGTGGTCGACGACCAAGAGGACTCCGCGGAGCTCATGGCGATGCTGCTCACGAACTACGGGCACGAGGTAGCAGTAGCCCACGACGGGGAATCCGCGCTCGTGCTGGCGCTCGAGTTCAGACCTCAGTTGGCTATCTTGGACCTGAGCTTGCCGGTGATGGACGGTTACCGGCTCGCGGGGCTACTCCGCGCGAACCCGGTCACCGCGAGCTGTCGCTTGCTGGCCCTGTCTGGATACTGTGGCGAGGCGGATCGGATCAAAAGCAAGCGTGCGGGCTTCGAGCAGCACTTGGCCAAACCGCTCGGCCTCGACGCTCTGCTCACCGCTATCCTTGCAGATGCGGGCACGGCGCACGTCGAACGAGCCTAGCTCAGCGCCCAATAACCCGCGCTCGACGCGCCCAGTACTCCGACTCAGGCCGTCACTCGGCGATGGGCAGCGCTGCGCTCAGCCAATGCCTGACTTGGTTGACCAACCCTGCAATGTCCAGAGGCTTGGAAAAAACTTCCTCGGCCCCGGCGGCCAGTGCAAGGCCCTTGGTCTTGGCATCGCACGAGCCGGTGACCATCAGGATCGGAATGTGCCGGGTGAACGGGCCGCGTTTGAGCTGGCGCGCCACTTCGTAGCCGTCCATGCCCGGCATCATCAGGTCGAGCAGGATCAGAGCGGGCGGCTCTTGTGCGACGAGCATCAGCGCGGCCTCGCCGCTATCCGCCGCCGAGAGCGCGAAGCCCTCGGCGCCCATGATGATCTCCAAGAGCGCTCTGTTCTCGTCGTTGTCGTCGACGATCAGAATGCGTGCCGCGCCGTCTGCCGGCGCATGGCTCAGGCGCACGTGACCTCCAACTGAGCGGCGATGACCGCCAGGAACTCCTGATACGCAATCGGCTTGGCGATGTAGCACGCGCAACCGGCCGCTCGGATGCGTTCCTCGTCGCCCTTCATGGCCAGAGCGGTGAGGGCGATCACGGGTATCGAGCGCGTCGCGCCATCCCCTTTGAGTAGCGCAACGGCTTCCAGGCCGTCCATACCGGGCAGCTGGATGTCCATCAAGATCAGATCCGGTTGCTCCACGCGTGCCAACGCAAGCCCGCGTTCGGCATCGGTGGCGGTCAACACCGCGTGACCGGCTTTCTCCACCAGGAACACCGACAAAGTCAGGTTGGCGGGATTGTCTTCGACGATCAGAACTTTTGCCATGACGGTGCTTTCGCTACGCCACCGCTGCGCGGCCGGCCATGGCTCGCCGGATTTGAGCCGCAAACCGGTCGCGATCGAAGTCGGTCTTTCCCATCAGGGCGGTCACGTAACCGTTGAGCCGCGTCCGATCCGCTGGGGTAATTTGCTTTGCCGTCAGCACGACGATCGGAATGCATGCCGTGTCCGAGCGCTCGTTGAGCGCGTCGACGACATCGAAGCCGTTGACATCCGGCATCATCAGATCGAGCACGATCAGGTCCGGCAGCTCCTGGCGCGCGATCTCGATCGCTTGGCGGCCACCGTAGGCCGGCAATACGGTACTGGCGAGGCCGCTCAGGTGCAGCGAGATCAGCTCGACCGCTTTGGGGTCGTCATCGACCACGAGGAACTTGAGGGTGCGACCGTTCCTGGGAAATAGGCCCAAATCATTCAATGCATCGTGCAATTCGAGACGAGAGACTGGCTTTTGCATGACCGCTGCCGCACCGAGCGCGAAGCCCTTGTTGCGGTCCGCGAGGATCGAAATGATCAGCACCGGTACGCGCGCGAGCATCGGCATGCCCTTGAGCCGAGCCAGCAGATCCCAGCCATCCACATCTGGGAGCAGGACGTCGAGCGTGATCAGCGACAATGGTTGCTGCCCTGCAAGGGTCAGCGCAGCTTCGCTGGATGCGGCATGCAGCACCAGGAAGCCCTCGGACTCGAGTTGAACACGCACCAGATTGAACGATTTCAGGTCCGCTTCGATGACGAGCGCGGTGCGCTCGCCCGACACGGTTGTCCTGAGTGCAGCCGCGCTCTTGGCCGGTGCGCTCAGGCTCTCTTCCGGCGCGCGAAAGGGCAGCCAAACCGTGAAGCAGGATCCTTCACCTACGGAGCTTTCCACGGCCAGCGTGCCGCCATGCAATTCGGCGAGCACTTTCACCATGGCGAGGCCGAGCCCAGTGCCCTCGAAACGCCGCGCCAGGCCGCTGTCGATCTGACTGAACGGCTTGAACAAGTGCTCGAGGCCGTCGGCCGAAATGCCGATTCCACTATCGGTGACGCTGATCTGCAAAAACTCGAGGAATTCGTTGTCGGCCAACGGAAAGCAACGGTTTTGCCAACGGTCCGAGAGCTGACCGACGCTGCTGCGTGGCACACGCAGCGCACGCAGCGTCACTTGCCCTCCCTCCACGGTGAATTTCACGGCATTGGCCAGCAGGTTGTACACGATCTGCTTGACCTTGCGCGGGTCCGCGAAGATCGAGCCGAGCTCCTCGGTCGGGTCTAGCCCGAGCCGAATGTGGCGCGCCGCGGCTTTCTCTCGAATGATGGACAGCGTGTTCGCCAGGAACGAAAACACCGGCATGGGTTCGAGATCGAGCAGCATTTTTCCAGCTTCGACTTTGGACAAGTCGAGGATGTCGTTGATCAACGAGAGCAAATGCTTGCCGCTGCCGAAGATGTCGCCAATGAACTTGCGTTGCTGATCGGTCATCTCGCCGAGCAGACCGTCCTTCAACACCTCCGAGAAACCGATGATCGCATTCAGCGGTGTACGCAGCTCGTGCGACATGTTGGCCAAGAACTCGGACTTCATCCGGCTGGCCTCTTCGAGCTCCATGTTCTTCTGCTGCAGGGTCCGCTCGAAGCGTTTGAGCTCCGTCACGTCGCGGGCGGCAGCGAATACCCCTTGTAGGCTTCGTTCTCGATCGTGAAAAGTGGTCGCGTTGTAGGACACGACGGTGAGCGTCCCGTCGCGTGCCCGTGCGGTCAGCTCGTAATTGGTGACCTTGCCCTCGGTCAGTACCCGGTGAATACCGGCCTCGGCGCGCAGCGGCTCGGTGAAGTAATTCTTGAATGGCGCGCCGATGAGCTCGTCACGAGTGCAGCCGGTGAGCGCTTCCGTCTGCTTGTTGACGTCGGTGATGATTCCACGCGGGTCGGTGGTCATCAGCGCATCGATGTTGGATTCGATTAGCGAACGGGTGTAGAAGTGCTGGTCGCGCAAGCGCTGATCGAGCTTGGTTCGTTCCGCTTCGACCTGTTTGCGCGCCGTATTATCGGTTCCGATCAGCAAGTAGCCGATGATGTCGTCTCGCGCGTTGCGCAGAGCGGTGACGGACACCACGGCCGGGAATCGGCTGCCGTCCTTGCGAAAATAGGTCAGCTCGTAGATGTCCTCGATCCCTCGCGAAGCCTTGAACACCAAGGCCTCGAAGCCCGGGGCGATCGGCGTCGCGAACTCGAGGCTCAAGGCTGCGGCCCGCGCGACCACTTCTTCGGGATCGGAGATGTTGGCAGGGGTGATCTTGTTCATCACCTCCGAGGCCGCGTAGCCCAGCATGCGCTCTGCGCCGACGTTGAAGATCTGGATCACGCCCGCAGCGTCGGTTGCAATGCTGGAGAAGTTGGCGCTGTTGAAGATGGCGCTCTGGAGTGCTCCGGCCTCGATCGCGGCCGATTCTGCCTGCTTGCGCGCGGTGTTGTCCGTGCCGATCAGCAAGTAACCGATGATCGCTCCGTCGGCATCGCGCAGCGCCGTCACGGAGACCACCGCCGGCAAACGGCTGCCGTCCTTGCGAACGTAGGTGAGCTCGTAGATGTCCTCGATTCCGCGCGACGCCTTGAACACGAGCGCTTCGAAGCCGGGTGTAATCGGGGTGCCGAGCTCGACGCTCAGCGCCTTGGCGCGTGCCAGCAATTCACGAGGTTCGGAAATATCGGCGGGCGTGACCTGGTTCATCACCTCGGCAGCGGTGTAACCGAGCATGCGCTCGGCTCCGACGTTGAAGATCTGAATCACACCCTTGGCGTCGGTGGCGATGCTCGAAAAGTTCGCGCTGTTGAAAATGGCGCTCTGCAGCGCCGCCTTCAGACGTAACTCATTGTTTTTGGGTGCTTGGTCGGCGCCGTTCGCCTGTGTCGGACTCTTGTCTGGATGTTCCATGCGCCCTTCGAGAGCTCGCCCCACCGGGCATTCGCCTTGACGACCGGCGATGACCGGCCGGCGCCAAAGCTCCCCTGAGCCCCAGCGCGGGCTTCGCGGCGCGTTCGTCGTTCGATTCGCTACTCGTCTTCGTGTTTTAGCTCGTGCACCCTGCGTGCCAGCGGGAGGTTTGCCATAAAGGCCGTGAATGCTCGGCACGCGCTGCTGTGCCTTCGTAGCTTTGCGCCTCAACGAGGCGGCAACGTCGCTCGCTGCGATATGAAAATGTCTCTCGAGTGCCGCCTCGTATCGATTGAACAGATGCCAGAGATGATTCCCGTCAATGCATTCGGGAGTTTAGGCTGCCACGAATAATCGATGATACGCTGCTCGCGCATGAAGCTCGCTGGCATCGACGCGAACCTGCTCGCGGCCCTGGACGCACTGTTACGCGAGAAGAGCGTGACGCGTGCCGCCCGCCGCCTCGGCGTGGGACAGCCGGCAGTCAGTCACGCCCTGTCTCGTCTCAGGGACCATTTCAAAGACGAGCTGCTCGTGCTGCGTGGCCGTAACTACCACTTGACCGACAAGGCCGAGAAGCTGGCAGGCGTGGTGGCGAACGCGACCCGCGCGCTGTCCGAGGTCTTCGAGGACACACCGAGCTTCGATGCCGCCACCTCGTCCTACCGCTTCGTCGTCGCTTGCTCGGATTTGTTCGGAGTGCTGGTGATCCCCGAGCTGCTGCGGACCCTGAAGCGCGAGGCCGAGAACGTCGAGGTCGAGCTGCGGGCCATCGTCGCTACGTCGAAAGAGTCGATCCTCGACGGCGGCGTCGATCTGGCGCTCGGTATTTTCGAAGACGTACCAGAGGGCATCAATCAGCAGTCGCTCTACGACGACCCGGCAGTGTGCGTCGTCCGCGCGAACCACGAGCAAGTCGGCAAACGGCTGACCATCGATACCTATGGCCGGTTGCCGCACTTGGAGATCGGCCCGATTGCGGACGCCATCCCTGGGCTGCACATCGACCGTGCGCTGGCCGCCATCGGCAAGCGTCGGCACGTGACCCTGCGTGTGCCGTACTATTTGCTGGCACCGCATATCTTGGAGAACACTGACCACGTGGCCACGCTGTCGGCGAGCGGCGCTGACATCCTGGTAAAGATGGCGCGCCTGCGCGTCGTCGAACCGCCCATCGAGCTGCCGAATTATCGGTATTCGCAGATTTGGCAGAACCGGAAGAACGATGATCGCGCGCATACCTGGCTGCGCGAGCGCATCGCGCGCATTTGCCAGCGCCGCGCGCTCGAACTGAACAGCGAGTAGGCGTGAAGCGCTTGGCTACGCGAGCGTCAGCCGTTCGAACCACAGCTTGTCGATGTAGCACCAAGCCCATTCTTCGCCCGGCTCTACCGAGCGTGCGATCGGGTGCCCGGTCGCGCGAAAGTGTTTGACTGCGTGCTTGTTCGCGGACGCATCACAACAGCCCACGTAGCCGCATTCCATACACATGCGCAGCTGTTGCCAGGTGTCGCCCAGGCGCACGCAATCGTTGCAGCCAGCACCACTCGGACGCACTGCGCGCACGTGCGCAATGTGTGAGCACGTCCGTGAAGTTTGTTCGAGCATGGCGAAAATAAGGATTGGCGTGCGTCCGTCGTTCCGTCGAATCGATTGATCGCATGTTGGTCATGCCGACGGTCGATTGCGGGGTGGCTTTTGACTTTCGAGCAGCGTAGCGTACGGTGACGCCTCGGGTAAGCAAGCGATGGCGCGGCGACCCGAGATCAACTCATCTCCGCACAAGGCGGTGGCACGCTACGCGCGAGAGTAGACTGGCGCGCAGCGGGCCGAATCGGCTCCGAGGAGGCCTAGCTTGGATCAGACGAAAAGCGGCGAGGAGCACGAGCGCAACAGACTGCGCGGCGCAATAGCGGAAGTGACGCTTCGAGTTTCAGGTCTGTCTGCCCAAGGTGAGGCCGAAAGCGTGGCGGACCGGGTGGCAAGCCTGCAGAAATCGTGGCTGCAGCTCGTTCCGCTGATCCAGCCGGAGGCCGAGCCGACGCGTCGGGAGTGCCCGCACTGCCACCAGCGCATCCGGTCGGCGGCGACGCGCTGCCTCTATTGCCTCGCCAAATCCGCGCCTCCCGATGGCGACGCAGCAGGTGCAGCGTGAACGAAGAGGTCAAGCTGCTGCAAGCCATGCCCGGAAGCGCCCGAGCAAACGGCGGTGAAGTATTCGGGCGCATCACGTTTCGCTTGAGCGGCAGTCCAGAGCAGCGCTGGCGAGCCCTGTTCGACGCCTGCAAAGGGCCGGGCGTCTCTGTAGAAGAACGAGGTACGGCGTTTCTTCTACACGCGGAGGTGAAACCAGGCGAGGTCGTCGCCAAGCGCGACGCGCTGGTCGCCCTGCTCACGGACGTGAACGACCAACGCCGCAGCGAGCTGGCTCGACAGTTCGAGCAAGCGCGCGAGCGCACCGAGAACAAACAGCACATCGAGGACTCGCTCAACCGAGAGCTCGAAGCTTTGAAGTTCGAGTGATTGTGCGCGCGGCCCTACCAACGCACGTCCGCGAGCTCGCTAAACACGCTGCGCACGCCTTCACTCCACGTGCGACTGAGTGAAGTGAACTCCGTGTCGCCGATCTCGAAGCGGCGGCGATGGCTCAGCTTCAGCTGGTCCTTCTGGTACTCGACGAGATCGATGGGCATGGCAACGGAGAGGTTGGAACGCATCGTAGAGTCGAACGAGACCAAAACGCATTTAGTCGCATTGCTCAGGCTCGTCTCGGGCGTAATCACGCGATCGATGATGGGCTTGCCGTACTTCGTTTCTCCGGTCTGGAAGAACTGAGTGCCCGTCGTGCTGGCTTCGATGAAATTCCCCTCAGCGTAGGTGCGAAACAAGCGCGGCGCCTCGCCCTTGATCTGCCCGCCAATGATGAACGAAGCGTCGAACTTCTGAGAATTTTTCTCGAGGTGTGGAGCGTCGCGGCGCCCGATGTCGCGCACCGCGTCCGAGACCAGCGTCACGAAGTCGAACATCGTGCGCGCGGTCCAGACGTTGGTCGCTGCGCCGTCGCCGGTGGCGCGCTGCTTCAAGGTGGTGATCACCGCCTGCGTGCCGGCGAGATTGCCCGAACTGAGCAGCACGACGGCGCGATCGCCCTCGCGCTCGAACACGCTCATCTTGCAAAACTGCGCGAAGTTATCGACACCAGCGTGGGTGCGGGAATCCGACGCCATGACGATGCCATCCTCGAGCAGAATTCCGACGCAATAGGTCATTTCGAGCTTTCTTTGGATATATGGGGGGAAGAACGTCCGGCTTCTTGCGTCGCGGCTCGAAGAGTGAAGCATCGACACCCGTGCATGCAACTCGAGCTCGGCTCGCTGAGGCAATTTGCGCATCTCTGGCATCGATGACGGTAATGGCCGGATGCGAGCGTTCACGCTTCGGTCATTTCAGCGCAGTGCAGCGGAGCCGAATGGGCCGATGAGGTACGCTCGCGAGGGAGCCGTCAAGCTCGCTTCGAGGAGCCAGAGAGTATGATCGAATTCGACGCCGTGATCGTGGGCGGCGGTCCGGCAGGCAGCACCTGCGCGACCTCGCTCACTCGCGCGGGCCTGCGCGTCGCCGTGCTCGACAGCGAGGCGTTCCCACGCGTCAAGCTGTGCGGCGGCTGGCTCAGCCCACGAGTGTGGGACGTGCTGGAGCTCGCGCCAGCCAAGTACAGCGGTGGGCTTTGGCCCTGGTCGCGCTGTCACGTGCAGCACCGCGGCCGACTGCGCACGTTCGCGGGGCGTGGCCACTTCATTCGCCGGATCGAGTTCGATCAGTTCCTGCTCGCTCGCAGCGGCGCAGAAGTCGTGCACCACACGGTGCGGCGGCTCGAGCGGCAAGAGGGTCGCTGGGTGATCGACGGTCGCTACAGCGCTCCGGTGCTCGTGGGCGCGGGTGGCACGCACTGCCCGGTGGCGCGCCACGTATTTTCGGCGAAGCGCCGTGCGCTCGTCGCGGCACGCGAGCTCGAGCTCGTTGCAGACGCCTCCGAGGTGGCCGCTGCGCGGGCAGGGCAGGACGGCGAGCCCGAGCTACTCTTGCACGACGATCTCGGCGGCTATTCGTGGAACGTGCCGAAGCACGAGTGGCTCAACGTCGGCACCGGTACCTCCGAGCCGCGCGAGCTCTTGCAGGCGTGGTCATCCGCTCGGAAGCATTTCTCGAGCTCGGGTCACCTGCCGGCGAGCGCGTTGCCCAGCTTGAATGCGGCCAAAGGCCACACTTATCACCTCTTCGACGCGAGCCACCTGCAGGACTGCGCGAGGGATGGCGCAGTGCTGGTGGGAGACGCGCTCGGGCTCGCGCACCCGTTGACCGCCGAGGGCATCTTGCCGGCGCTGCTTTCCGGAAAGTTGGCCGCAGAAGCGATCGCACGCGACGAGCTAACGAGCTACCCCGCGAGTTTGGCTCGCCATCCGTTGATCCAGGACTACGCGCTGGCCAGCGAATTGCTTGCGTTCGGTATCACGCTCAAGAAGCGTCTGAGCGGTCGCAGCTGGCCTTTGCCGCCCTCCGATACGGTTGCGGAATGGGCGCACTCCGCCACGGCCCGCGGGTTTGCCTGGTTGTTCTCGGGGCATCCCATCCCTCACGCGAGCCTACTGCGCATGATCTTGAAGCGTGCGGGACTGCAGCGCGAGCGAGGAGCGGCTTGATTCACCTGGCCAACTTGAAGTCGAGCCTGACTCACGGTCAGGCCGAGCGCGCGGTTCACCGGCTGCTCGATCTCGCCGACGTGCGCGTGGGGGGTAACCGACCGCAAGACATTCAGGTGCACGATCCCGAGTTCTACGTGCGGGTGCTACGTGACGGGCGTTTGGGCGTCGGTGAGTCCTACGTCGATGGTCAATGGGACGCGGTCGAGCTCGATCATTTCATCGATCACGTCTTGCGCGCGCGCCTCAACGAATTGGTGCAGGACTGGCGCACGGTGCTGTACGTGGCCGCGGCCCGTGTCACGAATTTCCAGAAGCTGTCGCGCGCGCTGCGTTCGGTCGAACGTCACTACGATATTGGCAACGACCTGTACGAGGTGATGCTGGGTTCTACGCTCGCTTACACGTGCGGCTATTGGGCCAACGCAACGACGCTCGACGACGCCCAGACGGCGAAGTTCGACCTCGTGTGCCGAAAAATGCAGCTCCAGCGCGGCATGCGGGTGCTCGAGCTCGGTTGCGGCTGGGGCAGCTTCGCCAAGTTCGCCGCGGAGCACTACGGTGTCGAGGTCCGGGGCTACACGATTTCGAAAGAGCAGTTTGCGCTGGGCCAGCGCCTGTGCAGAGGCTTGCCGATCGAGCTGCGCTTGGAGGACTACCGGTCGGCAACGGGTCGCTACGACCGCGTCGTGTCGATCGGCATGATGGAGCACGTCGGCTACAAGAACCACCGCAGCTATTTCGAAACCGTGGATCGCTGCCTCGAGCGCGACGGCCTCGCGTTCGTGCACACCATTGGTAGCAACGTGAGCGAGACGCTGATTGACTCGTTCTATCACGAGTACCTGTTCCCGAACGCGCTGATTCCGTCGCTGGCTCAGCTCACCCGAGCGATGGAAGGCTTGTTCGTGCCGGAAGACGTGCACAACATTGGCCCCGACTACGACCCGACATTGCTGGCGTGGCACGCAAACTTCGAGGCCGGTTGGGACAAGCTCCGCGAGCGATACGGCGAGCGCTTCCACCGCTTGTGGCGCTTCTACTTGTTGTCGTCCGCGGGCTCATTTCGAGCGCGCTTCACGCAGCTGTACCAGATCGTCCTCACTCGCGCGGGCACGAAACAACCGTTCGCACGAATCACCTGAAGGCTCGAACATGGCAGAACCAAAGACCATTGCAGGCTACGCACGCGCCCTGAGACCGCGCTTGGGAACGGGTGTGTTTGCGCCCGCTCACTCCAGGCTTTGGTGGATTCCCTTGCACGGCGCCGTGGTGACGCTGGGCACGGTCGTGCTCACGCGGCATCTCGTGAGCTGGCCCATCGCGTTGCTGCTCTCGCTTGCGATCGGCTTCAGCTTCGCAGGGCTGACTTTTTTGGGCCACGAAACCTTGCACGGCGCGGTGATTCGAAACCGCTCCCTTCGGTACCTGGTTGGCTTTTTGGGCTTCCTGCCGTTCGTGGTCTCGCCACGTCTTTGGATTGCCTGGCACAACGGCGTGCATCACGGCAACACGAACCGTGCCGGTGCCGATCCCGACGCCTACCCGACGCTCGAGGAGTATCGAACGGACCGCGCGGTGCGCATCGCGACCGATTGCGCCGCGCCGGGGCTCGGACGCTTGCGTGGCATGGCCAGCCTCTTGATCGGCTTTTCCGTGCAGAGCGCGCACATGTTGGTCGTGGCTCGCAAGCGCGGCTACCTGTTGCCCGCAGAACACCGTCGTGCAATCGCCGAGACACTGCTGGGCATCGTGCTTTGGGTGTCGCTGGCCAGGGTACTTGGCGCTATCCCGTTCGTGTTCGCCTTCCTGCTGCCGTTGGTCGTTGCGAACGCCGTAGTGATGGGCTTCATCCTGACGAATCACAGCCTGAGCCCGCTCACCAGCTCGAACGACCCATTGGCCAATTCACTCACCGTAACGACGCCGCGTTGGCTCGAATGGCTGACGCTCGGCTTCGGGTTCCACGTGGAGCATCACCTGTTTCCCGCCATGAGCGCGCGCCACGCGCCCAAGGTGCGCGAGCTGCTCCTCACGGACTTCCGCGACCGCTACCAATCATTGTCACTGCTTCGAGCGACGTATTTCCTTCATGCGCGCGGCCGCGTCTACAAAGACGATCTCACGTTGGTCGATCCCAAGTCGGGGCGAGAGTGGCCAGCGCTTGCTCCCGGGGGCTGCGGCTCTCCGGTCCCCCGTCCCGCGCTCGACGAACCCGAGCGCATGCACTTGCAGGACCGAAACGCCTAGCGCGCCGCTACTTTCTCGTTTCCAAGCACGTCCAGCACAGCGAGGTGACGGGTCCGTGCCGCGGCGGACACGATGGTTGGGTGCGCTATCGATTGGGGATGAGTGGGTTGCTGCTGCTGGGCGGCTTTTGTGCGTGCGGGCAGGTCGCTCACGAGCCGGCCAGTGACGGCGCCGCAGGGGCGGACGCGGGCGGTGCGCTGGCAGTAGCGGCGGGCACCGCTGGTTTCGCTGTGGCGGGCAACAACGAAGGCTCGGGTATCGGCGGTGCGGGCACAGCGGGCGTTGCTGGCAGCGCCGCGGGAGAGCCAGGCGTGGGCGGCGCGGGTGAGGCGGGCGGCGGCGCAGGTGAGGGCGGTTCGGCAGAGCCCGAAGAGCCGCACCCCTATCGCGCGTTGCACCTCGCACTGGGAGGTTTGCACAGTTGCGCGCTGCTCGAAGATCACCAGGTGAAGTGTTGGGGGCAGAATTTCTACGGGCAGCTCGGTCTGGGTGACATCGTCGATCACGGGATCACCGGCATGGGTAATGCGCTGCCTGTGGTCGACCTCGGCCGCGGCCACTCGGCGAAAGCCATTGCCGCCGGCCGCTACGCGACTTGCGCCATTTTGGACGACGACAGCGCCAAGTGTTGGGGCCAGGCCATCATGGCAAACTTCGCCGACACGACCCAAGCGCACTTCGCGCTCGGCGATGAGCCGAACGAAATGGGGGATGCGCTGGCACCGGTTCGTCTCGGTGCAGGCCATTACGCGACTCATGTGGCCGTTGGTTACTCGCTCGCGTGCGTCGGGCTGGAGGACGACAACTTCGTCTGTGGTGACACGGACTTCAAGTTCGGTCCGGCGCCGCGTGCGCCGGGAGTATCGCTGCTCAGTCTCGTGGGCTCGAGCAGCGTCGCTGGGCTGTACAGCGACCACTCGCTGCGCTGGCTCAACGGGGATCCGACGAAGCCTCCGGCTCTCAGCCAGAGCGACGTCGTGCTGGTGGGCGCGGCGGACAGCTGCGTCGCCACCTGGTCCGTGGATCACACACTGAATCTCGACAGATCCACGATTCATGAGACCTACGCCGTGCCGCAAATCACCTCGCTTGCCGCGTCACAAAACGGTCAAGCGTGCGCCATCACCGGCGATCACCAAGTGCACTGCTGGGGTGCAGTGCCAGTCCAGAGTAGACAGCTCGAGCCCGATCACTCGCTCGTCATTCCGCTGCCTGGCGAGCCGGTCGAGCTCGCCGGCAACTCGTACGAGCATCTATGCGCGCTGCTCGCCGACGGCACCGTTTGGTGTTGGGACTGGCAGTCAGACTCCGCTCCCGCGGCACTCGGCGGCCGCTGGTACGCGCCGAAGCAAGCAGACTTGGGGATTTGGAAGCCGCCGAACTGAGCAACCAGCAGCGCTCAGTCCGTCTTGAGCGTGCAGCCGGGCTGCTCGGTGCACAGCGAGACGAATTGTTTGTCGCACGCCTCCGGTGTCCCTTTGCAGCCACCCGTCCAGTAGCAACCTTTTTGGTCGTTGCAGGAAAATTCGCCCGGCTCCCCGCTGCAGGAATGCGCAGAGCCGCTGCAGCTCTTGCTGGAGGTGCTCCAGTAACAGCCGTCTTGGGACGAGCAGGAGTAGCTGTCGAAGAGCGAATAGCAACTCGTCGCAAAGCCCGAGCACATCGAGTCATCGCTGCAGCCCGTTGCGCCGATGCACTCGAGATCGCTGAGCAGACCGCAGGGCGTGGCGAAACCTCCGCAATAGGGCACGCCCGAGCCAGGCCCGCCGCGTTCACACCAGCCGGCACTATTGCAGTGCGTGCGCGCCAAGCAATCGGCGTCGCTCTCGCAGGCGTGCACGCAGATGTGCGCGCCGATGCAGAAGCTTTTGGCGCCGAATGTCGAGGTGCACGCTTCGTCGCTGTCACACGCGGTCGTACATTGCTCGTGCCCAATGTAGTCTTGCGCGTCGTAGTGACAGAAGAGTGGCGATGCGCAATCGGTCGCGCTAGCGCAGGGCGCGCTCACGCCGTTCACGGGCGGTAGCGTCGAAGCGCCGCCCGAGCCGGCGTTCACGCCGCCACTGCCCGCC
>OUNO011283349.1_pt1 | contig 18981 bp, 14 predicted proteins | sample 1779811 | NCBI WGS metagenome assembly OUNO01 (sample SAMEA3914804, study PRJEB12502) | metagenome | biome: forest; material: soil | place: Canada | collected 2010-06-25 | depth 0.3 m | reverse complement strand
GTTCACGCCGACCGACGACGTGTCGCTGCTGGTCTCGGCCAACTACTCGCACGAGGGCGGCAACGGCACCGCCGACGTGGTCTATCCCTACAAGGACGCGCGGCATCCGCGCGACAACACCTACTACCCCACCGATGCGGGCCGTATCGATCGCAAGAACTGGGGCGTCAACGCCCGCCTGTCGTGGGATCTGGGGCCGGCGACGCTGGTCTACCTGCCCTCGTACATGAAGCTGGTCGACGACAGCCAGTCGCTGCAGAACGGCGGCATCTCCGACAACGATCTGACGTCCAAGTCGATCTCGCAGGAACTGCGCATCGTCTCCAACAACAACGGCACCGCCAAGGCTGGCGAACTGCAATGGCTGGGGGGGCTGTTCTGGTACCAGGAGCGGCAGTCCTACCACCTGCACATCGAGGCGCCGTTCGCGCCGTTCACCCATGCGCCGCTCGCTCTGGTGGATGATCAGGTCTACCCGCACATCGGCACCGACTCCGAGGCGATCTACGCGCAAGGGACCTATGGGGTCACCGACCGCCTGCGCGTGGTGGCGGGCGTGCGCTACACCCGCGACCGCAAATCTCAAGAGGGCCATGAGACGACTGTGGCGGCCTTCCCGCCGTTCTACGGCGTGCCGATCACCATCCAGGCTTCCGGCGGGCCCAAGGACGAGAACGTCAGCTACAAGCTGATGGTCGAAGGCGATCTGGGCGCCTCGGCGATGGTCTATGCCGGCGTCACCACCGGCTATCATGCCGGCGGTGAATTCATCGGTACAACCAACAACACCTACCGACCCGAGAAGGTCACCGATTGGGAAGGCGGCATCAAGAGCCGTTGGTTCGACAATCGCCTCCAGGCCAACCTGTCGGTCTACTACTACGACTACAAGGACGTGCAGACGACGGTGATCGTGCCGCCTCTGGCGGTGGGCGTGTTCAACGCCAAGTCGGCCCAGGTGTTCGGCTCCGAGCTGCAGTCCGACATCCTGCTGACCGGCCACGATACGGTGAAGCTGTCGCTGGCCTATGAGGACTCCGAGTACAAGGAGTTCTTCATCCCCTCGGCCTATTCGCCGAGCGGCGGCACGCCGGTGCCGGGCGGCCGCAGCTTTGCCGGGCAGGTGTTCCCGCTGGTCTCCAAATGGTCTGGCACCGTCAGCTACCAGCACGTCTTCGACCTGCCCAACGGCGCGTCGCTGACGGCGGCGGCGACGACCTACTTCCGGACCAAGTACTGGACGACCATCGACCAGAGGCCCGACCACCTGCAGAAGGGCTACACCAACTCCGGCGTCTATGTGACCTACGCCCCCGACAGTTCGCGCTGGTCGCTCACCGGCTACGTCAAGAACATCGAAAACCACCCCGATCCGACCTATGTGATCTCCACGGCGCTCTCCACCTTCGCCAATCCCTCGCCGCCGCGGACCTTCGGTGTGCGTCTGAGCGTGAAGATGTAGCCGTCGGCCTTCACCCGCGCCGGTCCATGCGGCCGGCGCGGGTGATCGGCGCCCGAAAGAAACGACCCCTGCGGCCGCCGGTCCGATCCGGCGAGCCCTCAGGCCAGAACAGACAACTCGATGCCTCCCGTCGGCGCGCTGAGCGCTGCGGGGGGCGTCGTCCGTCCGGGAGGCTCCCGGCGACCAGCCTCCGCGTGACGCCGCGGACGCCAGGCTGGTAGGATCATCCGACACCGCACATAAGCAGGCAGGCCCGCGCAAGTTGACTATGGATCAGATCGTCTCACCCCCCGGCCGGCGCGAGCGGAAGAAGCAGGAAACGGCCGCGCGGCTGAAAGCCTCAGCCTTGGAGATCTTCGCGCGCGACGGCTTCTCCAACGCCAAGATCAAGGACGTGGCCGAGCGGGCGGACGTGGCTGAACGTACGCTGTTCAACTATGTCGCCGACAAGCGCGATCTCCTGGCCTTCATCTTCGCCGACGACTACCTGGACCTAGCGCAGCACGCATTCACGCCGGCCGATCGCGACCGGCCGCTCCTGGACCAGTTGGGCAAGGAGTTCACGCGGTCCGTCTACTTCTTCCGCCGGTTCGGGCAGGTCTCGCTCATCCTGTTCCGCGAAGGGATCTGGTACGACACCTCCCCGCACCTGGTTCATCTCAAGGCCGGCCGGGCGACGCTCGGCAGCAATCTGCTGGCCATGCTGGAGACCAAGCAGCGGATGGGCGAGCTGAGCATCAGGGCCTCGTGCGCCGATCTGGCGTCGATCTTCATCGCCATCTTCATCGCCAACCTCCAGCGGTCGCTGGCCGAGACCGAGGAAGAGGCCGCGCGCACCGTGGCCAGCGTCGAGCGGCAGTTCGAGCTCGTTCTAAGGGGCGTGATCAACAACCCGGCCGCGTGAGCGCCGAAGCCTTTGCACTATTGAGCCGTCCGATCGGGAAGCCGCGCCAAGTGTCGGGTGAACGTCAGCCTGCGCCGACGGCGTCAAGCGCAGGCTTCACGCCCGCCACCGGACGTTTGCGGAGGGCTTGGCCAGCGGCCCCGTCGCCTTGGCCGCCGGTCGTGTTTGCGTCGTTCTCAATCGAAGCGCTTCACGCCGGTAGTGTTCTGCAGGTGAAGCGCCAAGCGCCGCGCGAGGCCATCGACCGCCATGCCAACGGCGTCGCGGCCCGCCAGGGAGCGACGGGCGGAAAAAGCAAATTGACAAAGTGCGGTCATATAGACAAATATATGTCGAAATGGCCAGCTGGCGCCAAACGGTGGCTCCGCGGCTAGAAAAGCGGGGGGATGCTCTAACCGTTTTCCAACGTCTCACTGTGTTCAGGGTCGAGGCGCCGCCAGGCTTCCGAGCATCGGCATAAGCCCTGACGTCGACTGGAACCCCTGTCGCCAGAAGCGCCGATGGCGTGGCTCGCCGCCGACAGGAAAAGGCTCTGTCCGGTCGCTGGATCCGATCCGACTGACAACCCTCGTCGGCTTGGCGGATGCGCCCCCTTGCTGCCTTGGGGCGATCTCCGCGTAAGGCGGCCGCGGGCCGCCGCGCTGGTCAGCATCGTCGCCCCGCCGATCCTCACGGTGGTCGACCTTTCCCGATCAACCGCAAGCCAGAACGCCGCGCCCTGCCACCGGCCCTCGTACTGGCGACGATGCGTCTGTGACTGTCGCCGCATTGGATTTGTGTATTTGCGCCGCTGCCGTTTGGTGTCGTCAGGTCTGATTGAAAATAAGTTTAAGGCAAATCTATCTGGAGCGTGAAATGCTGAAAGCCTTCTATTTCCTTTCCAAGCGTAATGGCATGAGCCGTGAAGGCTACATCGACTATTATGAGAATAGTCACCAACACCTCATGATGAACAACTTGCCAAATCCGGCGGACTTCAGGCGGCATTTTTTCCGTTGGCCGGAAATTTCCGAGGGAACTCAGGGCGCTGAACGACCCGATTCCCTTACCGCGATAACTTACAAGGACATGGAAGACGTCAATAGGTCTCGGGAAATCTATCATTCTGCTGATTTCAACCCGATCATCGTGGCGGATGAGCTTCGATTTATCGATCGCGACCGCACGAAGCTTGTGCTCGTGCAAGAGGTCATCGAAGGCGCTGAGCCACAGTCCTGGCGCCCAGCGCCGATGGACCCGGGCGGAAAGCTGCTGCGGCTCGTCTGGCGCTCACCGCATCTGACCCAAGCGGCGTTCCGCGCCGAAGATGCGCATCGCAAGCCGGTCATCTGGGCGTCGCTGCCTGAGGTCCTGGACGTTCGCCGCAACTATGTCCTGTCCCAGGACGCCGGCCTCCCCGCGGAGGGACATTGCGCCGATCTCCACCAATGCGACCTCGTCGAAGAGTACTCCTTCGGGAGCGCTTCGGCCGCCGCCGCCGCCGCCGCCAGGTTGGCCGACCTTGATCTGGCGAAAGCTGATGGATTGCCCGCCGCGGCGATCCAGGTCGTCCCTTGCGATCACTACGTCACAAAGTTCGGCGCGTCGGCGTCTTCACCCGCCGCGGGCGCCTAGCCCGTCATCGGCGGAAGCCGCCTAGGAACGCGCGCCGCGACGGGTACTGCGGAAGATGGAGAACGGCGGGCAAGCCGTTGCTGATGGTCAGCAACGATCAAGCAAATGGACCGATATCGGCCCATTTGCGTCCGGCCGTCTCATCGCAGGTCGGCGCGGCGACGGGGTGGGCGACGCCGCCTGCGGCTTCCCGGCGGTCACGGCCAATAGATGAGGATACTGAAAACCATGACAAATCCCGTAAAGCGCCCCCGCGCGAAGGTCGCGCTCATGCCGGTCCTGGGGTTCGCTGGCGACCTGCCGGTCCGTTTCGGCGATGACATGGCGCGGGGGCGGGTGCGCGCCCTGGCGCGGATCGTCCACGGAAAGGTCGTGGCCGCGACCCGCGCCCACATCAGCGACGTCGCTCGCTGGCACCGTCTCGACGCCAAGGCGCTTCGCAGCCTGGAGGAACGCGGCATCGCCGAATCCGAGCGGGGCCGCGGCGACGTGCGCTTCTACGAGCCGGGCGAGCAGGTGAAGATCGAGGTGGCCCTGGCGCTGCGTGAACTGGGCGCCTCGGCCGAGGAGATCCTGGGCTTCCTACAGCGCCTGGAAGCCGATCGCGCCGAGGCCCGCGCCTTCCTGAAGGAGTTCCTCGACCAGCGCCTGGCGGCGCTGCGCGAGCGGATGGAACTGGTCGCCGAGGCCCGTGGCATGGTCGAAGCCGGAGCGAGTCTCTAGGCCCTGGCGCCGTCCCGGCGCGCGACGGGCTTGAGGCCGTGCATCAGGGCCGCGATCCCGCCGCCTTGAGGTAGTGGGTCATGTCGGCGGCCGGCATGGGTTTGGAAAACAAGAAGCCCTGAGCATGCGAGCAGCCCATCCTGCGCACGGCGGCGAGCGCCTCGGGACCTTCCACGCCATCGGCGACCACCTGTAGTCCCAGCGCGCGGCCGATCCGCAGGATCGAGTCGACGATGTCGGTGTCGAGTTCGGCGACGAAGGCCTTGGCGATCTTGAGCCGAGTGACCGGGAAATCGCGAGGATTGCCCAGCGAGCCCTGACCTGTCCCGAAATTGTCCAGGGCGAGTTTCACACCGGCGTCCGCCAGTTGCCGGATCGCCTCGCTGGCGGCCTTGTCGCCGTGGCCCGTGCTCATGGTCTCGTTGACCTCGATCGACAGGGCTTCGCCTGGAACGCCCCACCGCGCCAGGCGTCCCTTGATGTCACGGGCAAGGCGTCCGTCGCGAAGCTGGGCGACGGAAACGTTGATCGCCACGGGCGGAGGCTCCATGCCGGCGTCCAGCCACGACCGGATCTGCTCGAGCGCCGTCTCGACGGTGAACTCGCTGAGCAGCGGGGCGGAGTCTGGATCCTCGAACGCCGCGCCGAAAGCGCCTGGGGCCAGCAGGCCGGCCTGCGGATGGTCCCACCGCAGCAGCGCTTCCAGGCCCTCCACACGGTCGGAGGCTAGGTCGATGATCGGCTGATAGACTAGGAAGAACTCGCGTTCAGCCAAGCCGCGTCGCACGTCGCGCAGCAGTTGAAGACGTTCTTCGACCTTGGTGCGCATGGTGTTTTCGAACAGCACGCTGCGGCTGCGGCCGGAGGTCTTGGCCTCATACATCGCCAGATCGGCGTTCTTGACGATCTGCGAGGGATCGGCGGCGCCCGGGGCGTGAAGGGCCGCGCCGATGCTGACGCTGATGACGAATTCCTGCCCGGCGTACTGAACGGGGCTTTTCAGTAGGGCTTCGAGCGTCGCGATCGGGCGCAGCAGGGCTTCCGGATCGCGGATGCCGCGCAGCAACACCGCGAACTCGTCGCCGCCGAGCCGAGCCACCGTGTCGCCATGGCGGAAGGCGCGGCGAAGCTGGCCGGCCAGGGCTCTGAGCAAGGCGTCGCCGGCGTCGTGGCCGAACGTATCGTTGACTTGCTTGAAGTAGTCCATGTCGATCATGACGACCGCCAGACCTTCACCATGGGCCTCGGCGTCGGCGATGGCTTCGGCCAGCGCGCTCTGGAAGGCGGCCCGGTTGTGCAGACCCGTCAGGATGTCACGATAGGCTAGCGTCTCGACGCGCTTCTGCTGATGGTGGCGCTCGGTGACATCCTTGAACACGGTGATCACGCGGTCCGCCGTCCCAGTCATGTCGCAGAAGCGCTCGCCGATGGCGTAGATCCAAGTCTCCACCCCATCGTCGCGCTTGAGTCGGTAGCTAATGTCGAAGGGCGTGCCCTCTCGGGCGCACGCTGCATACGCGGCCGATAGGCGCTGGCGGTCATCGTCCTGGGCGCTTTGGGTCGGTGAGCCGGCGGCAAAGAAGCGGTCCAGATCGGGACACATCGACAGCAGCGCGGTCTCGCCGGTGCGAAGGTTGCGCTCGATGACAATCGAGCGATCTAGCTTTAGCGCCATCATTAGCCGTTGCTGGGCCTGAGTGGCGGAATAGGCCGTCAGGATCGCCTCGGTAATATCGCGCAGATGCAGGACGAGCCGACGAGGCGTGCCGCCGGCCGGCCAAGCCGAGAGCGTCGCGGCCCACCATTTTGTCTCGCCGCTGGGTGAGGGCGGAGACTCGATCTGGCAGGTGACAACCTCGCCGGTCAGGCACTTGGCCTGCGCTTCCGCCAAGGTCGAACCGACAAAATGATCCATCATCGGCGAGCCGGAATCCGCCGGGGTCGCCGCCTCCGCTTTCCAGCCTGGGCTGAGCACCACCGGCCGCATATCCAGGTCAAGCAAGGCCAGCGGCACCGGCGCGCGCGCAATGTGGGTGGCGTAGGCGCTCTCGTCCTGGCCGTCGATCAGCCGATCGAGCGGACCGGTTGCGGGGCGGATGGCGGCGAGGTTCATGACGGACTCCGGTCGGTCCGCGAATAATGGAGACTCAATATTTGCAAACCGTGAAACACGCGATGATCATCGCCGCGGCCAGATGTCGCAAGTCTTGGCATGCTGCTCACCGAGGGGGTCGTGAAATAAGTCCCAAGGACGCCTTCTACGTCCAAGAGGCTGACCTGAAGTGAATTTGGGTGACTTCAGGCGCTTGTGATCCAGCCAAGGTGCGAGCCATCAAAGGAAATCGACATGTGGACCAAAACCATCCAGCTTAGGGTCAGTTTCTCAAGTTCTTCGCCCCAGAGACGCTGAGATTTTCTGGATCAAAGTCGCATCAAAGATCGCTTTGGGCATGGCGGCGTAAATCGCTTGTGGCTGCTTTGTCATATAAACAGTTTCAAGCTGTTTGGAATATTGAGAAACGCGAAAGCTCGCCGCAATGCTGCATAGTGCATAGACTTCCTGGCGCGACATCCCCGTTGCGGTGGCTAGCCAATCCATCGTTCTCTTGAGCGCCATCACGAGCGCGCTTTCGAGGTTATCGCCATAGCCAAGGATCAGCCAGTGAGTCTCCGTTTCGACAAGCGGCCCGTCGATGGCAACGCCCTTGTGTAAAATATACTGGATGCGCAGGTCTTCCATCGCTGTTTCGATGGCTGTGTTGTCGACGGCCCCATCGCCCACCACCGCCCAAGACCCGCCGGTCCAAACGCCTGCCCCGTCCACCTGGACGGGCAAGAAAAGCGCTGTGCCGGCCGTCGCCGCTCCGAGCGCGATCATGCCACCGTAGGGTCCGACGCCCAGCGCGCTGACTGGCAATGTCGTGGCAGGTTGGGTCGCCATCACACCTTGCACGGGAGAGAGCGGAACGCGTATCCCCTTGAGGAAGTCTGCGTACCGCCGATCGGCGTCGAAGCGAAAATACTGCGTGTAGGACTTGTCGAATTCGGACGGCAGAGCCCCGACTCCGACCGGTGCGGAATTCCATCCCCAGTCGATGGGCCGCAGGCGGAGCATGCGACATTCGATGACGTCTCCAGGTTTGGCGCCGCGGATAGCGACGGGTCCAACTAGAGAGAACGGACCGGCCGGATAGCGCTTGCGAATGGGTCCAAGCTCCGCGAACGTCATCCCATACTTGGGCTCGTCGCCCCAGTTCAGCCAGGTGTTGGGATAGTAGACGACGTCGCCGGACTCGATCTCGAGCACCGCCTTAGCGAGTGGATCGATCGCGCCCACCCGAACCGTTGTCGGCGTTGAGGGCAGTTCATGCGTCCTACCAATGTCCAATGGGTCGAACACGGCGCTACGAGCCTCCTTCGCGGCGGTGGCGGCCATCGCCAGGGCGGTGATGGCGGCGCCCAGAGATCGGCGGCTCAGCGCCGTCGCGCCTAGCGACGATCCAGCATCGTCGGGGAACGCCGACGTCGGCGGCTGAACTTGCTTGCTCACGTTCATCCCCCTTGTCGTCCGGCGGCAACCACCCGCCTGACGCCATGAATGCCGTGGCGGGGGCGTGGCGGCGCGGCCTCGTTGACCGGTGACCACTCATATCGACAGCTGGCCAGGGCTAGTCGATTGCCGCCACGGCGGCGGGCAGGATCGGTTGCAATAGGCGACACTACGCTGGCTCGGCGTTGGGCCCTCGGGCTGTTCAGTGAGCGGCGACAGAGTGAATTTCGGCGATATAGCCGCCCGGGAACTCAACGATCGTTGCGTTGCGGCCGCCGGACGTGAAGGGCGCGACCAGAACGGTCACGCCGGCGGCTTTCGCCCTTTCGAGCGTTTCAGGCAGGCTTGACACTTCATAGCCCGTCATCTCGTGCCCGAACGGAAAGGGGAGATGCCCTTTGCTGACGAGGACCGTGATCTTGCCGAAGCCAGATTGCAGGCGGATCCGACGGAAGGTCTCGCCAGCTATGCCGATCTCCACGCCAGGAACATCGCGATCGTCCGACAAGACTTTGCCATGGGAGAAACCGAGCCAGCTCTTGACGAAGGCGTCCGCGCGGTCGCCCGAAACGTAGACCCGGTTTTCGGGAATGGTCTTGAGCGCCTCGTAGCGAGGCGCCTTGGCGTGCCAGTAGAGCTGCATGTGAACACCGCCCGGCCATTCGACGACGGCGTCGCGACCGATCGGATCGGGGAAGTCCGCCACCTGGACATCAGCCCCATTGGCCCTCGCGGCCTTGAGCGCGACATCCATGTCGGTGATCAAATAGCCTGTCCGCTCCACGCCGAAAGGGTGTGGGATCGGGGTCTTGAAGCCAAAGACGGAGATGGTCCCGACCGGGGTATAGGCGAGTTGGGAGATGGTCTGGCTCGGGGTCGGCGTCACCTGGAACACGCCCTGCGGCGATTTCGTGCCGCCGAAGGTGGCCACGAAGGCGTCCATGAAGCGGTCGAAATCCTCGGGCGCGACATAGACATGGGTGGTGTCATACTGGGCGCCGACTGACAGGGTCAGGGTGCTTGCCTTGGGGCGCGCGCTCTTGGCCAGCCCGACGTTTGGAGCGACTACAAGCGCCGCCGCGGCGAGAACCGTTGCGAATTTCAACATGAGATGTCTCCTGAGGCGCGGCGCTTCGACAGGCCGCCCCGAAATGAAGTCGGGTGAAATCAGTGACTTCGGCGGAAATCGACGTCTTGCCGAGGTCGAGAGCGCCGTCGAAAGCTCAACCGCCGAGCCCCCATGGCATCCGTGCAGTTCATGACCTGATGGATCGCAACCTCATGATATCCAACAGAAACTTCATGAGGCAGACTAGGGCGAGACGCAGTTTCGGAACCGCTCGGGCGGCTCTTCGCCCCATTGAGTCACAAAGCCTTCGTGGACTGGCCACGAGACCGGTTCGGCTGAGCCGTTCAAACGGTCGGAGTCCGCCCAATGCTCGTGCGCGCGCCCCCAGGGGTCGGCCCAATAGTCGAACACCTGGCTGCCGAGCAGGTGGCGTCCCACACCCCAAAGGTGCTCGTAGCGGCCCGTGCCCTTGAGGAAGTGGTGGTCGGCCAGGACGGCGTCAAAATCTGGCGACTCAAACGACACATGCTGCAGCCCCGTCGAGGCGCTGGCCGCACAGAACAGGACGTGGTGATCGACGGGATCCTGTCCGCGGTCGAGCCTGTCGAACGAGCCGATGACGTTGCTTTCGTCGCCCGCATAGACCCTGTCAGACGTGACCAGCCCGAAGTGATGGTGGAACCATTCCACGGTTTCCTTCAGCCGGGGCGTGGCCAACACGACATGCGCGATCCGCTTGACCGGAGTCGACCGCCCCTTGGGCAGGCGCAGCAGATCTAGCCCACGCGCCAGCGGCGCATCCCCCGTGTTGGGCTTGTGGCGAGCGACACTGATCGGCTCCAGCGACGCTATGCCGTGCACGGCGTCGACCCAATAGCCGTTTGGCTCGATAAGCCGGACCCGTTCGCCGCCGCCGGGAGCGTCGATCGCCTCGATAGGCGACCCGCTGGCGAGGCTCAGCTGCTCCAGATCCTCGCGCGTCCGCACGGCGAACGCAAAACCGTGGAACCGGGCCGGGCCTTGTTCGACGACATAGACATACTGCGCCGCATCCGTACCTCGGGCGAACAGGCGCCGTGGCTCGCGCTGTGTCGCCAACAAGCCAAAATCATCCAGGAAGCGCGCCGCCACATCGAGGTCGGGCGCACCCAAGGTAATAGAGGCAAGATCAAAGGCTCTGCAAATCGGCATGGTCCTAGCTCCAGATCACTGAGGCGCGACGCAGCGGACACTCTGCGTGCCCAGGCCCTCGATCGTCGCCTCGATGACGTCCCCGGGCTTGAGGAAAAGGCCTTCGATAATCCCGTTGCCGGTCGGAGACCCAGTGCAGAGGATGTCGCCCGGCGCCATCTGGGCGCGACTGGCGATGAACTCCACCTGATGGTCGATCGGGAAGATCATGTCGCGTGGATCATCATCCTGCTTGAGCTCGCCATTGACCCAAAGGCGCATGTGCAGCTGCTCCGGCTCGGGCACAAACTGCCGCGGCACGAAGAAGGGGCCGCTGGGCAGGTATCCTGGGCCGCCCTTGGCGCTCAGCCAATCTGCGCCCAGGCCGGGCGCGTCCGGGCGGGCCAGCCGCTCGCGGGCGGTGATGTCATTGACGACCATGTAGCCTGCGATCGCCGACCAGGCCTCCTGCCGCGAAACCGCATGGACCGCGCGCCCCATCACCACACCCAACTCCAGTTCCCAGTCCAGCTTGGCGACGCCCGCAGGTATGACGAGATCGTCGAAGGGGCCGGCGACCGAGGTTGTCGGCTTCATGAACACGAACGGATTGCCGCCTTGGCGTTGCCGCGCCACGAGGCCGCGGGCCCAGTCTCGACGCTGGTCGGCGTCCATCCCATCGGTGGCGGGCGCCGCGCCCATGGCGACCACCATGTCCACGACGTGGCGAGCATAGTTGGCGCCCGTGCAAAACAGCTGGCGGGGCTGCGCCACGGGCGCATGGGCGCGCAGGCTGGTCAGGGCGGTGGGAGCAAGGAGGCCTTTGCGGCGCTCCAGGCCTTCGACCAAGCGATCAAAGCTTCGGTCCCAGTCCTCCAGCAGGGTCAGCACGTCGCATGCTGCCTCCGGAGCCTCAAGAATATCGCACGCACGCACCACGCCCGCCTCGGTGACGAGGCCGGTGAAGGGCTTTTCCTTCGCCTGCGAGAACCGGCCCAATCCAAAGCCACCGGAAACGCACCCTAGCATCTAAGCTCCTGTTTCTGACCGCGGATCCGGAGCGCTGCTTTGTTGGCGAAGCGCTCGAAGGCCTGTGGCAGCCTAGAGGACAAACACCGGCTCGGCTGCGTTCAGCGCTGTTCTGTGAGCGCACGGAATATGGCCCACGGGCGCGTCGCCTGCGGCGCCGCCGTAGCGGCGCATCGGCGGGGAGGTCTCCAAAGACCAGCCTGTCCTGAAGGCGCGCGATTTCTGTCCTGCCCGCGCCCAGCGGTGATCGCCACTTCTCGCGACGAACTTCAGACCCCTACGGTCGAGCGGTCTTGGGTCATCTCGCCGCGTCGCGGCGCGAGGCTTGGGCGGCGATCGGCCGCGCGAGGCGGCGTCGTGCGGCGCCAGCAGCGCCTGTCCGGCGACCGATTCCATCACCGAAATAACGAGGAAGACGATGCGCAAGGTTGATGTCGTGGTTGCGGGAGGCGGGCCGGCAGGCCTTAGCGCCGCCATCGAGCTGGGCCGGCGCGGCCTGAGCGTTGCAGTGATCGAGCGCCTTGCAAGGGGGGCCTATAAGGGACCGCGCACCTACCTGATCAACAACCGGTCCATGGAGCATCTGCGGCGCTGGGGCGTCGCTGATCGTCTACGGGCCAGCAATCCGATCGATCCGGCCATGGAGCCGGACGTGATCTTCGCCACGCGGCTCAATGGCCACGTGCTGCATCGCTTCGAGCGACCGTTTGTCGGAAAGGAACGTGAGCCATCGTCGTCAGAAAACGCCCAGTGGGTTCCCCAGCGCACGATCGAGGAGACCCTGTTGGAGCTGGTGGAGACGCTGCCGAGCGTCCAACTGATCTGGGAGCATGAGCTGGCGTCGTTCGAGTCCGACGAGACCGAGGTCCGCTGCGCCCTGCGTGACGTCAAAGGTGAGCAGACGCAGATCGTCGGGCGCTACCTGATCGGCGCTGACGGCTCCACCAGTGTCGTGCGCAAGGGTCTGGGCGTGCGCATGCAAGGGCGCGGCAACATGCTGCGGGCCTTTGTCTATCACGTGCGCGCGCCGGGACTGAAGCAGATCGCCAAGGTTGGGCTTTGCTCCTTCTACTGGTTCGTCAACGGCTCCTTCGACGGCTATTCTGGCGTGATCATCAACGCCATGGGCGAGGGCGAGTACAGCATCGGCAGTTTTCCCTCGCCGCCGGGGATCGATCCGGACAATCCCGATGACGTCCGCAAGGTCATCTATGAGGCGTTCGGCCAGGAGATTCCGATCGAGCTCGTTTCGGGGCGGAGCTATAACATGCACGCGATCATCGCCCCGGAGATGCGGCGCGGGCGCGTTTTGCTGGCCGGCGACGCGGCTCACCTTCTGCCCAATCTCGGCGGTTTTGGCTTCAACGTTGGTTTGCTCGACGGTGTCGACGCCGGCTGGAAGCTTGCGTATGCGTTGAAAGGCTGGGGCTCAGAGACCCTGCTGGACTCCTACCAGGGCGAACGCCATGAGGCGCTGACCTGGGTCTCGAAGATCCAGATTGAGAACGTCGAGGTGCTGTCCAACGACATCTATGTGCCGGGGCTGGAGGACGCCACGACGGAGGGTGAGCGACTGCGGCGCAGGGCCGAAGACATCATCGTTCGCGAGAAGACCCAGGAGTTCCACAGCCTGGGCACGCAGAAGGGATACCGGCTTACCCCCTCGTCGATCATCGTCGATGATGGCTCGCCAGCCGCCCCAGTCCATGCTGTCGACTATGTGCAGTCTTCGCGTCCCGGAGCCCTGGCGCCGCATGCCTGGATGGCTGACGGCAGCTCGCTCTACGATCATTTTGGTCCTGAGTTCACCCTGGTGATGAAGGGCGACGTCGAGTTCTCCCAGGACCTCGACATGGCCGGCGCTCCTCCGGTGAGGATCTTGCCGCTTCGCGAAGGGGCCGCCGCGGCCCTCTACGCCAGGCGATACACGCTGGTGCGGCCCGACCAGATGATCGCCTGGGCCGGCGACACCCTGGATGGGAGCATCGCAGCGCTCCTGTCGACCGCGACGGGACGCGCCGGCTAGACGACGGACGCCGCCGGGGCCTTGGCCAGGGCGGCGTCCGCCAGCGACAGCAGCAACGATACGGCTTCGCCGTCGTTGCTGGCGACGCCGAAGACATAGGCGTCAGGCCGCAGAAGCACCAGGCGTGCGTCGACCTGCTCGAGCCACTTGGCCAACTCGCCCGTCTCGTCCAGCACCTCCTTGGGTTCGAGCGGAATGCGGTCTGCGTCCTTACGGCGAACCACGAAGGTCTCGCCGCCCAGGCGTCGCCAAGCCGAGGCGGCCGCCTCGGTGAGGATGGGGGCCTTGTCGCGGGCGAGCAGGACAAAGCCGCCGCCGGTCATATCGTCCAACAGGCCAGACCTTCCGTCGGCGCCGCGGACGCGCGGTTGGATGAACCGACGCCCGACGCCCTCCCTGGCGCCAGGGGCAAGGACGCCGGCCTCCAGAGGCGGGACGATGTCGAAATAGGCCGGCTTGGTTTGGGTGGCGACCGCTCGCATGGCGATGTCGCGTTGAGCCGCGGCCGCCCTGTCCAGGGTGCAGATGTAACGACCTGTGCGGATCGAGGCCTCGATCACCGCGCGCACCTGGGGCTTGCGCTCGAGCTCGTAGGTGTCCAGCAGATCATCGCCCGCTAGGCCGTCTTTCACCAGGCGCAACTTCCAGCAGAGGTTCGCCACGTCACGGATGCCATGACAGAGACCCTGACCGAAGAATGGCGGGGTTTGATGCGCCGCGTCGCCGGCCAGGAACACCGCGCCGTCACGCCAACGCTCGGCGATCAAGCCGTGGAAGCGATAGACCGCCGAGCGCAGCACCTCGCAACGGGCGCCTTTGGTCCAAGGCGTCAGGATCTCGTCGAGGAACTCGCGCGACGCGGCGAGCGCGGGCGTGTCGCTTGGCAAGAGCATGAACTCCCACCGGCGGTGCCTGCCCGAACCGGGGATCACCGAGATCGGCCGCGACGGATCGCCGAGCATGATCATGATGTCCTGTAGGTCCACGTCCGGCGGCACGCCGTGCAGCTGCGGAAAGCTGATCGGACCATCGACCAAGGCGTCGACGACCACCCAGGATTCCTCGAACCCGAGATCCTCCAGTTCGACGCCGAGTTGCCGGCGCACCTGGCTGCGTGCACCGTCGCAGCCGATGACGTAACGGGCCCGCACGCCAAAGCGCCGCCCATCATCGCAGGCGCACTCCAGCTCAACGCCATCGTCCAACGGCCGCAGGCCGACCAGGGCGGTTCCAAGCTCCAGCCTGACATTGGCTCGCAAGGCCAGTTCGGAACGGAGCACCGCCTCAAGCTCAGGTTGATAGAAGAAGTAGTCAGACGCCCAACCCAGATCGTCGGCCACCACGATCTTGTGCAACTGGCGGATGACGCCCCGGTCCGCGCCAAAATGCATCGATCCGGTCGGAACCGACAGCAGAGGCAGGATCTTTTCGGCCATGCCAGCCGATTGGAAGATCCGCATGACCTCGTGATCGATGTGGATGGCTCGCGGCAAGTCATAGGGCGCGCGTTCCTGGTCGATCACCAGGGTCTTCAATCCCGCTTGTCCCAGCAGATTGCCCGCCACTGCGCCGACCGGCCCGCAGCCCACGACGACGACGTCAAAGCACTCAAGTTCCATGCGGTCTCCTTGAAACGGGAAGCCTCGTCGGCGGCGGGCAGGCTTCGCGGCGCGGCCGACAACAGGTAGGCCAAGGCGCAGGTCGAATGAAGCAATCGGGCTATCCCCGCGGCGCACGATCCCTGTCGCCATCACGCCTGCGACCAGTTGCGCCTTTTCGGGGCCAAGTTTTATCGGCAGGAACGGCGGCGCACGGTGCCGTTCGAGCCTCATGTTCGGGCGTCCTGGCCGCCAGGCTCCGAGGCGTGACGCTTCGCAACCGAGGCGCTTGGGCCAGATACCGCGCCCCGAGCCGGCTCCGGCCTTGGTCGCGCTTTTGAAGTTCTGCTTTTCGTTTCCTCCGCTCTGGGGTCGCTTTCGGGCGGCCCCCTTTTTTGCATCAGTGCGAGCTTCCAGACCGGCTGTGTCCGGCCCACGCACGAAGCCTGTTCTCCCCGCGCTTGAGGCGCTTCCGGCCTTCCAAGACTTTCTGTGTTGAGGTTTCTGCCTGTCAGGCGTGGCCGCGGAGACCACGCCAGCAGGGAGCCACGCGCAATGAGTGACCGCACCGAACTGGGCGCCATGTACCGGATGCCGACGGTGTTTGGTCCCGCGCCTGGGCCGCGCAACGTTCCTCAACTCCATCAGCCGCGCCGCTATGTTCACGAGCGGACCGCAGCCGCCATCGAGGCTCTCTCGGAAGCTGCGCCGCTGGCTAGGTTGCTGCCCCCGGGGTGCCGCCAGCAGGGTGAGCCGCTAATCAGGGTCAGCGTCTCCTGGCTCCGAGACCTGGGTTGGCTCGCTGGCCGCGGCTACAACATCCTGACCGTCCAACTTCCCAACGTGGTCTTCGAGGCCGAGTCCAAGGATATCGTCGGCGATTTTAACGCCGTGGTCTGGGAAAGCCTGTGCGACCCCATCATCACCGGGCGTGAGGAGATCGGCTTTCCCAAGATCTGGGCGGAAATTCCCGACGCGGATCTGGCGCCGGGCGAGCGCCGCGCGTCGGCGTCCTGGATGGGCTACAAATTCTTTGAGCTGAACCTTGTGGATCTCGCCCCGGCCGCCGGCGCTCCGCCGACCGCCCTGCCAGTGCTGACCCACAAGTACATCCCGCGCACCGGTGAATGGGGCGCCGCTGACGCCGACTACATGACCGCCTCAGCGCCCGATCCGCTGCAACCGGTTTCGCAGATCACAGGCTATGAGACCGGCCGAGGGGAGTTCTTGTTTCGCCCGGCGCGCTGGGAGGACATGCCGACCCAGTACCCCATCGTCAATGCGTTGGCGGACCTGCCCCTGCACGAATACCGGAACGTCAGCGTGATCATGTCCTCTCAAGGTGAGGTGGCCTCGTCGGGCGGCGGCAATTTCAGCGGCCAGCACATCGTCCGCGAGAGATCTCGGTCATGAGCATCATCAAGGTGCGAGGCCTCTCGCATGTGGCCTTTCAAGCCCCGGACCTGCTGCGCATGCGCAGCTTCCTGGAGGATTTCGGACTGCAGTGCGCGGCGGACGGCGAGGTCCTGTTCATGACCGGATGCGGCGCAGCGCCGTTCCTGCACCGCACCACCCTGGGCCCGCCGGCTTTTGTGGCGCTTGGATTGGAAGCTCAAAGCCTAGATGACCTGGGAAGACTGAGCGCGGCTGTCGGGCATGCGCCGCAGATGCTCGACGCGCCGGGCGGCGGCTGGGGCATTACCCTCACCGACCCTGACGGCGTCCGTGTCGAAGTCGTCGCCGGGCGGAAAGAAAGGCCAGCGCAGTTGCCCGCAGGCCAGACTTGGAACCGGATCGCAGAGCAGCCCCGCCTCTCGCGCGTCAAGCGGGTCACCGTCGGCGCTTCCCATGCCGTGCGGCTGGGGCACTGCGTGTTGGGCGTGGAAGATTTCCGGCGCAGCGAGCGCTGGTACAAGGATCACTTCGGATTGCTGACCTCCGACGAAATCGAGCTGCGGCCGGGCGAGGCCATGGGCGCCTTTCTGCGTTGCGACCTGGGCTGCGAGCCGACCGACCATCACACCCTGTTCCTGGCGCAAACTCAGAAGGGCGCCGGCTTTCGCCATGCCGCGTTCGAGGTCGTCGATCTGGATGACCTGATGAGCGGCCGAGACCATTTAGGCCGCAAAGGGCACGGGGCGGCCTGGGGCGTCGGGCGCCATATGCTGGGCAGCCAGGTCTTTGACTACTGGCGCGATCCCTGGGGCCACATGCTCGAACATTGGACGGACGGCGACCTGCTGACGGCGGACGACCCACCCCAGGTCGTGCCGATCTCGGCGCTGCACGACGTGCAGTGGGGACAAGAATTTCCAGGCTTTTGAGGCGATCATGCGACTTGTTACATTTGATGACGGCCGTGGGCCCGAGGTGGGCGCGATGGTGGTTGGCGGGATTGTCGCGCTCAGCCGCAGGCTGCCCGTCGCCGCGCCGTCCATGCTGGAGATGATCGGACAATGGTCGCGGGTCGAGGGGGCGGTGCGCCTAGCGGCGGAAAATCTGCCTGACGTGGCGCTGGAGACCGCCCGCCTGCTGGCGCCGGTCCCCAGGCCCGGCAAGGTCTTGGCCATTGGCCTGAACTACAAGGATCACATCGCTGAAAGCGGCCTGCCGACGCCGGAGCACCAGCTGTGGTTTGGCAAGCAGGCGACCTCGGTCAACGGACCTTTTGATCCGATCGAGCTGCCCAAGGTCGCGGCTTCAACCGTCGATTACGAGGCCGAGCTTGTCGCCGTGATCGGCGCTCGGGGGCGTCACATAGCGCGCGAACGCGCCGCCGAACATATCTTCGGCTACTGCTGCGGGAACGACGTCTCGGTGCGCGAATGGCAGCGCCACACGCCGCAATGGATGCTGGGCAAGTCCTTTGACACCCATGCGCCGTTTGGCCCGTGGATCGTCACCGCCGATGAGCTCGGCGATCCCCATACGCTGGATATCCGCTGCCTGGTGAACGACGAGGTGCGTCAGGCCTCCAATACCCAGCACCTGCTCTTTGATGTGTTCGCCCAGGTGGAGCATCTGTCCAAGGCCATGACGCTGGAGCCGGGCGACGTAATCTTTACCGGCACGCCGGGCGGGGTCGGCGCGGCCAGCAAGCCGCCGCGTTTCCTGCAGGCCGGCGACATGGTCCGCGTGGAGATCGATCGGATCGGCTCGATCCAGGGCCAGCTCGTCCTGGAGGCCTGACGGCGCGGGCGCACGCCCGCGCCTGCGGACGTTCACCCGCGCTCAAAGCAAACCCGTTCGTCGCCGCAAAGCCGCGCGCTGTAGCCCGCATCGCGCCAGGCTGAGGCCTGGACGTGGGTGGACTCCGGCGGAGATTCATTGGCCCACCATTGCGGCCGCAGGGCGCTTTTCGGCAGCATCGCCCCGATGATCCGTTCGATCTCGGAGAAGGTCAGGTCCACCCGCGCCGCCCGCTTGCGGATCAGATAGCGCTTGAGAGGATCGTATTTGGCCATGCGTTACCGGGGCGCGAGCTTAGCCGCTGGACTGTCGGAGGGCCAAGGCGTCATCGGCCAGGCTTTTGCCGGATCATCTCATAGACCGCCGCGGCGTCTAGGTCTCCCAACCCCGCCTCGATGGCGCGCGCGAAGTAACCTCGCGCCTGGGCGAGCATTAGGGTGGGCGTGGACGCGTCGGCCTGGATGGCGCCGACCAGGGCGTCGAAGGCGGTGAGGGTCCCGATGCGCGGCTGATATGCGCGCTCGGCCATCCAGGGGCCGCGCATGGATAGGGCGGCCGAACTGGCGGGGCCGGCCGCCAAGGCCTCGATGGCGCAACCGGCGGCGACGCCGAAGCTCTCCGCAAAGGCCAGGGCCTCGGCCGCGCCG
>OUNO010272423.1_pt1 | contig 19014 bp, 22 predicted proteins | sample 1779811 | NCBI WGS metagenome assembly OUNO01 (sample SAMEA3914804, study PRJEB12502) | metagenome | biome: forest; material: soil | place: Canada | collected 2010-06-25 | depth 0.3 m | reverse complement strand
GATCATGATCGACGGCAAGCCTTGGATTCGGAAGACTCCGCTTGAAAACGAAAAGCTACCCGTTGGAAGCTATTCGATTCGTCTGGTGAATGATGTTCTCGGAATGGAAAAATCCGTCACGGTGAATGTGAGTGAAGGCCGCGCGATTCAGCTCGACGAGCGCTTGGGCGTTCGAAACGTCGCTGGCGAGCAGTCGCCTCAATAACGGATCAAGTCGTAGGCGCAGCCGCTGCTTCTGGGTTTCGGCTTGCGTGCCCGAGAAACAAGCCGACGCAGCACAGGACGGCCATGCAAAGTGCCCAGAGTCCTGTTTGCTCATGTTGGATCAAGGCGCCGCCAATAAGCGGAGCAATCATGGCTGCGATCGAGTTGAGAGATTGCGAGAAGCCTAAGACCAAGCCTTGTTCACGCGGAGAAGCGCTCTTTGAAACGAGACTGGTCAATGCCGGACGAAGCACCCCATTTCCAAAAGATGAAAATGTTGCACTGAGAAGCAGGAACGGAACTTTGAAGACAAAAGAGAGTCCCGTGTAGGCCACGGCACTCGAGAGAAAGCCCATGCGCGCGACTTTCAACTCTCCGAACTTTCGAACCAGTCTTCCGACCATGCCGCCTTGAATGAAGATGCCCAGGAGTCCCGCGTATCCAAAGATCAAGCCGACTTCACGAGGACCGAATGGACGTCCGTCGGAAGTCAGGCGGCGTTCCGCAAAAAGTGCGAATCCCGATGTGAACATGGTGAAGGCCAGGAAGAAGCAAAAAATCTGGAGAAGTGCTGCACGAAGCTGAGGCTTCTCGAAGTGCGGAGCATAGCTCGACCATTTCCACGCGGGGGGACGTCTTCCGCCCGGACCAGACGAAGCATCGCCAGTAGGCTTTACAGACGGCAGCAGGGTCGCCGTCGCCACGATGCTGAGTGCGGATAGCGCCATCGCGGCGTAGATCGGATAGTGATAGTTATAGTGCGCAAGCATTCCTGAAGCAGCGGGGCCGATGAGGAATCCAATTCCAAATGCGATGCCAATGACCGCGAAGGCTTTTGCGCGATCTTTGGGTGCAGTGACGTCGGCGATGTAAGCCTGAGCGAGTGAAAGATTTCCGGCTGTGGCGCCATCGATAGCGCGAGAAAGAAATACGATCGGGAGTGTGGTTGCGCCAGCAAGGATCGTAAAACCAATCAATGTACCGAATTGGCTCACGAGCAGCAGGGGCTTTCTTCCGGTGCGATCAGAAAGAGCGCCAAGTATCGGCCCCGAGAAGAGTTGGCAGAAGGCAAAAACGGTCGTGAGGAGGCCGACTTGAAATGGGGTGGCGCCGAACCCTTCCGCATAAAAAGGCAGAAGTGGCAGGATGAACGTCAGTCCAAGGACATCAACGAGGACAATTAGGAAAATCGGAAGAAGGGCCGGGCTCATGGAGCCTTCATACCAGATCAGATGTGAATGCGGGAGCTTGCCGTAACAATCGTCCGATTGGTGATTTTGAAGTCTTTGAGCTCGAGCCCGCGCCAAGTCGCGATGATCGGGTCCTGAATCGAAGAAACCTTGCGAAACTGGTTAGCCATGCTCGTTGAGAGCGAAATCAGGCAGGCCAGTTCGTAGATGTTTTTTTGATTTTTCACACGATGTGGGTCGTGGTGATGAAGGATGGCCTTTTCGATCGGCTGGAATAGCTTGAAGGTATGACAGATCATGGCGCTGAAGCTGGCATGGGTCATTCCGAAGCGGTACCCTTCGGCAAAGTGTCGAACTGTTCGCGGGAGCTCCTGGCGACGCACTTCGTCTAACCAGGTCAGGTACTCGGGGTCGAGGATCGCCATGGCGACCTTTCCGACGTTGTGGATCAAGCAGGCCGAGAAGAGGAACTTGCGGTAACTGAAATCGGGAAGATCCTGGGCAAGCTCCATGGCGATTTTCGCCGTTCGCAGCCCTTGAAGGTACGTTTGCGCGAGGTAGGTTTGGACCTTTACCTTTCGCTCGCCCAAGTCTTGGGTCATGAGAGAGAGAAGGTCGAAGATCAGCCCGGCTGCATAGGCCGTATCGGAATAGCCACTTCGGTCGATCGAGAGAAGCTCTTCCGTTTTCACGGCATATTTCAGTAGCTCTTCGGGGCGGTATTCGAGCTGACCCTTGTCGTCGAGGGCAGGGTTGCCGCCCAGGACTGAACGATAGGCTTGCAGTGAGATGACGATGTTTCGCGAATTCTGCATGCCGAGCTGAACAATGCCGGCTTCAAGGCCTAGCGCGTCCGTTCTCTGAATGCGGCCTTCAAGTACTCGTTTGAAGTAATGGAGGTAGTAGGGGTTCGCACGAAGGGCGGTGGCGATCTTCTGCGAAGTAACGTCGATCTTAACGAACGCGCCCAAAATGGCGGAGCTCGTCGGACGTAGCGCAATCTTCGGAGCGATCTGCTCGAGGAACTGAGTGTAGATCTTCGGAGACTTCGGGGCAGCTGGGCCGCTGATGAGTTCCTGAAGATGCGGAATGCTGAGAATCTTGTCTTCGAGCTCTTGAGGCTGAGTGGCAGCGGGAGCTGCCGGCTTGTTTGGCTTCGCCGCGGGTATCGGATTTTGAGCTGCAGGCCGGGCGCCGGTCGCGACAAGTCGGTCCGCCAACGGATTGGCGGCATCGCTACCCAGGACGGGTTTAACCGTCCCTTTCTTGGGCGGCAGCTTTGGTTTTCCGGTCGGGCTATCGGCTCCCATATCCACAGAGTACGGGCCAGTTTATGTTTTGTCGAAGGGCTTCCATCTATTAGACTTTCTTTACACTGTGTATCCACCGGGAAGTCGTTGGGAACTTGTGGGGGAGCTCTAAGCCGTGAAGTTGAAGTTGGAATCGCAAGACGGGGTCGCCATTCTACACGTCTTTGAGGACGTGACAGGACAGCAGCCGTCCATTCTTCGCGCCGGACTTGCCAAGCTTTTTTCCGTTGGGAAAAAAGAAGTGGTGATCAATCTGACTACCGCCGGCGTGATCGATGCGCAGGCACAGATTGAAATTCAGGATTTCCATCGTCTTGCACAAGAGCAAGACGCGCAGCTAGTCGTTGCGAGCCCCATCGTTGGTCTTGGCCAAGCACCGACCCTCGAGCAGGGTGTTCAGCTGATCAAGTCACCCCTGTTCATCGTGCTTTCTCAGGAGACTCGCCTAAAGACCCGACTTCGACTGCTCGAACATCACCGCGAAGATCTACGCGGAAAGTTGCGTTCGGCCGATGCGACCTTGGTTCGAAAAGTGAGAGCTGAGCATAGTGAGTTAAAGCAGCTAGTGCAAAAGCTCGAGTCGCAGATTGCGATTCTTGTCGAGGACGGGCCGAATCTACCTCCGGTTCGTTCGGACCAGCAGCTGAAGGCCGTACGCGACACCGCACACTATGTGCTCGCCACCCGTAAACTCATGGGTGAGGAGAACACGCTATGACCGACGCGAAAAAGCCTCCGGCACCGCCAGTTTCGGATCCAGTGGTCGAGGCGAAAGCCCGAATCGCGCAGCTGCAAACGCTCGTGCGCCAGATTGAAGCTGAAGTGCACGTTCTTGAGGGACGTGTGAAAAACCTGAACGCCAAGACGCTTTCGGAAATGTTGAAATCAAATTCGGCGCTTCGGAAACGTGTTCCTAAACTTCAGCAAGCACTGCTTGCGCTGTTATTGGATCGCCACCGAGCAAGAGACATTCAAGAGTTAGAAATAGACACGGAAGCATTGCGAAAGCCGTTTATCGAATTTTGCAAAAACGCTGAGATCGAGCCGGAACTATGGAAAAGCATCGAATACTAATCATCGAAGACAATGCCGATACGCGCCGCTTCTTGGAGGCGATGCTTGGCAAAGAGTTTGAGATCATCTCCGCCGAAAACGCGGTGATTGGAATTGATTACGCGCGAAACAAAGCGCCTGATCTGATTCTTCTCGATATCATGCTGCCGATTTTGAGCGGCTACGATGCTTGCTCACTTTTGAAGAAGGATGAGAAGACGAAAACCATTCCGATCATCTTCCTTTCAGCAAAGAACAGCGTGACGGACATTACCCAGGGTCTGACCTCGGGCGCCGATGATTACATTCCCAAGCCCTTTGATTACAAAGAGCTCGTCGCTCGAGTGAAGGCCCGCCTCCGCAAGGGCGCCGAGAACGTGGCGCCTCCACTTCAGATCGGAGATCTGCGAATCGACCCAGCGAATCGCGAGATCACCTTCAGCGGCAAGAAAGCGCAACTCACTTTGACTGAGTTCGATATCCTGCGCTGCCTGGCTGCGAAAGCAGGCGCCGTGGTTTCACGCGATGATATTCTTCGCGAAGTCTGGAAAGACGAATCGCAGAAGACGAACGATCGTACGATCGATGTACACATTCGTGCGCTTCGCCGGAAGATCCCGCAGCTCACGAAGCACATTATTTCGATCTATGGGGTCGGCTACCGCTACGAGCGTTAGTCGCCTGCTTTTCAGAGGGGCTCGAAAAGACAGGTCGTATCGGAAGTCATGTCGTTTTCGCGGTCGACCTCGTGCTGGGTGAAAATCCAGCTGGATGGGTCCGAGAGGTCGAGAGTCGTATTGTAGGTTCTCAGCTTCCAGATCGGAAGGAGGCCGCTTCTTCTGACGTATTTCTGGGTGAAAACCTTTCCTCGGAGCTCGTTCTTCACGGTTTCCATCTCTCCGCCGACGTCGCCGCCGTAAGAGTCGTAGTACCTGCTATGATTTCTCTCGATGCCTTTGAGATAGAGATACTGGTCGGTAGCGCGACTTCCCTTGAGAAGAATCCTGGAGTCTTCATCGGAGTCGGTGAGTGTCAGAACGGCTGTCTGAGGAGACGCGGACTTTGCTTGCTCAAGTGATTCGCCGCACCTTACGTGGAAACCATGTCCCGCGTATGGGCGAAAGAGCCCTCTAAAGTCGTCCGCGCTCGCGGTAGAGGCGAGGACGAGGAAAGCCGCCGGAATTAGTGCATATACAGTTTTCATGGATATCTCCTTTTCGTTTTTCAATAGAATGTATTTACCAGGTCCGAATTCCCGCGGAATAAGATTATTCTGACGTCCGTATTTTCCGATGAGTACAGGTAATGATTCGCGTATTTACGGCCATCCTTCTTTTCTCGAGTTTGAGCTACGGTGCGGCGCCCGTGCGGGTGGATTGCAATCAGCTGACGTTATCGACCCCGGCTCGAGTTTTGACTGACGGCGAGTTCTTCAACGACGAAGAGAGCGGGTTCTCTTACCGTGGAAGAATTGACGGCGGCGAGAAGATCTATCTTGGGTCGATCGACGCTTGGGGCACGACGGAAGAAGTGACTGGGGTCCATTTTCTCTACGTGAATGGATTCAACGTCATCGAGAATTCGCGTGGACTTGGGATCGGAACGATTCTCTATACAGAGAAGCTTCGCCGTACCGAAGAAAACTTGGGTGCGCCAGTCGATCAGATTCGCGCAAGCTCTATGACCGGGACAAATCGAGATACCTGGCTAACCCGTCTTGCTGAGCTTCTGAAAGGTCAGCCCGGATTTGTCGCGCCCGCTTCTGGTTTGAATGCGGAAGAAACTTTTCGAAGCTGCTGCTCGACGATATTCAAACAGTATCCCGATCTCATGGCGAAGGCGTTGGAAAATACCCCAAGCTTCAAGATCCGTAAACAGCTTGGCTACGGCAAAGTCTGTCCAGGATCCGTGAAGTTCGAGATCCTGGGCGACGGCCAATACGTGCTTAACTTCGACTCGTGTAAATGATTCAGCCCGAGTGTTCAACCTGCTCTTTGACGGGTTCCGGCCCCGTACCCCGGTAGGGGTGAGAGTACGGAACCCGTCAAAGCGGAGTTTCCGTAAGACGCCTTTCGAGTGGCTTCGAATTTCAAACGCGCGGCCACAATGGGTGCGTTCCGTTTTCACTTATAAAGTGAAAACGGAAGAGACGGGTTTAAGCCGCGCGTTTGAAATTCGAAGCCACGAACTCTTCGGTGATTTCATCTTCCACGCTGCCCCAGGTCTTATGGGCTTTGAGGAAAGTCTGCACCAGGCGTGGGTCGAATTGCCGACCTGAAAACTGTTTCAATTCTTTGTAGGCGATCTCGATATCGAGGCCTTTGCGATAGGGACGTGTGGTCGTCATCGCATCAAATGTGTCGGCGATCAGAATGATTCGAGCCGTGAGCGGAATGTTTTCGCCCGAAACTCCATTCGGATATCCTTTGCCATCCATGCGTTCATGGTGATGGCGAATGCCCGGAAGAGTCGCGCGGAAAAACGGAATGGAAGCGAGCGGCGAAACGATCTCTACGCTTTTCAGCGGATGAGTACGCATCACGGCTTCTTCCTCTTCAGTGAGGCGACCTGGTTTGAGAAGAATACTGTCCGGGATGCCGAGCTTGCCCAGATCGTGAAACATGCTCGAGAACTCGATGACCCTCTGTTCGTACTCGTTCAGACCGGAGTCGCGAGCGAGAAGTCTTGCGTAAGTAGCCACGCGACGGCAATGCCCGTACGTATACGGGTCGCGTTCCCTGAGTGCTTGGAGAAGGGCTTGGGCTACGGAGTAGGCCCAATCCGGTATGTCTCCCCAGCGAATAGGTGTGACGGTGGCTTCTTTCATCCTTGTAACTTCTCGGAGAGAAGCCCGGACGAGTTGAGTCTTTCCCTTGTTTTCCACCCGTTCACCCCTGAAATAGTTGACTAAAATAGTCTATCATTGATTTATCAGCTTTTGATAGGGGGGTGCCGATAAAGAATTTGTGAACTTCATTGAAATTAAAGGGCTATTCGCCACGAGATTGACGGTTGGAAGGCTGTTTCAGGGCGCCCTGATGGGGGCTTTGGTCGCCGGCTGGGCGAGTCCTGCTTGGGCTCTTGATGGCCTGGTCCCCGGATCCCGCTACTTAACGGCTCGTGGGGCTGCGATGGGCGACGCCTATCAGCCCTTTGCGGACGATGGCCCCGAGTCGCTCTTCTATAACCCCGCAGCCTTTGGGCATTTGCGTGGGACCCACTTTGAACCGATGAACCTCTCGTTCTACGCAACCGGCGACTACCTGGGGCAAATCGGGCTCGACTCGTACAAGATCATTTCTCTCTCGAGCTACAAAGATACCCTCATTAAGAATCCTGGAACCTTTCCAGGAATCGGTCTGCAGTACGTCGGTTCATTTGCGACACGCGACCTGGGCTTCGGTCTTTTGATTCGTACCGATACGCAAGCGAATGCCGATAATGGCGCGGGAACGATTCGATATCGGAGTAACTATCAAATCATTCCTGCAGTCGGCGGCGGGCTTCGCCTCGCGTCCGGAATCCTTCGACTCGGTTACAGCCTTCAATGGGTGAACCAAGCTTCAGGCGATGTCACGATTCCTCAGACCAATACGGATATTGGATTTCGAAACGTCATCGCTCAAGGCTCAGGCCTTTCAAGCACAGGTGGAGCTTCCCTGACTTTGCCTTGGGAGTGGTTGCCTCAGTTTGATGTCGTCGCGAGAAACATCTTTGGCACGCATTTCGGTGGCTTCACGCTTCTTCCGATTGCGACCAATTCGAATGGTCAGCCGCCAGAGGAAAAAATGACCTTCGATGGATCGTTCGCGATTCAGCCAAAGCTTGGCGATGGCATGACGATTCGCTTTGCGACCGTTTTCAAAGACTTCACCAACTCCTACAACAATACGGTGATCGCAAGGCTTGCGATCGGTGGCGAATTTGATTTTCGAAACGAGTTCTTTCTTCGGCTCGGTATTGGAAGCGGTTATCCGAGTGCTGGTGTCGGCTTCCGGCGCAAAGGCGCGGAATTCAATTTGACCTGGTACAGCGTCGAGCGCGGCGCTTCGTTGCGAGCAGAACGTGACCAGAGGTTTTTACTGCAGTATCAATTCAGGGCCTTCTAAATGAAACTCAGCCTCACCGTAGTGGCCGACGACGCAGTGACCGAAACAGCTTGGGAGCGCGAGCTCCGAGCGGTGTTTGAAAAAGTAGCAGACGTGAAAGTCGGAGGCCTTCGCGAAGGGGGCCCTCCAGGTCAGTTGATTTTCATTGATGGCACGCAGACTGGTGGAAAGCTGAGCGAAGCATCTGCCGCTACTCTTGGTGCGATGGATCGTCGTGGAAAAGCAGTCTTCATGATCGCGCGCGAAAGTGCCGCACGCTGTGAGGCACTGGAGAACGGTAGCGTCGACGACGTCATGACTTATCCGTTTCGCACGCTCGATGTGTTGGGCCGGATTAAACATTATCAGCAGATCATGATGTGGGATGAGGTTCAGAAGTTGAACAGCTCATTCTCCCAGCTGATCGCAGAGCTTCGTGAAGATCTGACTCTTGCGGAGCGCATGCAGAAGGCCCGACTTCCGATTCGCTTCCCCGATGTGAAGGGGTTCAAGATCGCGAATCGTTCCGTAGTGGGCTGGCGATCAGGTGACTATCTAGACCTTGCCGAGTCGCGTGATGGATCGCAGCTCTCGCTTGTCCTCACAGACTCGTCCAGTTCTCGGCTTTCGAGTGCAATGTTGACGGTGCTGATGCGCGTGGCCGTCAAGCTTTCGTCGGACGAGGTGCGTTCGAGCATGGAAACAGTCAAGCGAATCTACGACGAGATCGCTCTGGCGTTGGGCGAAAAGGACCGCCTGTCGCTTTTTTACGGAGTCATTTCCCGGAAGGACTATCGCCTTCGTTATGTGAACTTTGGAACGTCGAGTATCTTCCGTGCGCCGCACGGGGCCTCGTTTGAGATGCTTCCGGTACAGGGCGATTCGATTACTCGGACTTCCGGGTTTCCACCATCGGGATCGCCCGAAGCTAAAGAGTCGGAAGTCGACCTCGAACCAAAAGACAGATTGGTTTTGCTCAGCGACGGGTTTATCGAGAGTGCCGGCGGTATTTCGGATACACTACAGTTATTGAACAAGTTTCGAGACAACGAGCCAGCGGACCTGCTTAATGAACTGTCGTTTCGAGTGAAATCGAAGCTGACGCCAGACGATGAGCTTCCGCCGCAAGACTGTACAGTTTTGATGATGGACGTCGCAGATCGGCTGATCCGTCTTGCGCGATAGGACTCGTCGGGAAAAATATCGATCATGACCGGAAAGAAACGTCGATTTCTCAAAATTCGAGAGATTCGGGAAAAGGTGGGGCAGGCGATCGCGCTCTTGTCGCCGCCGGATCTCGACCGCAAACTTGATGAGGCTCTTCCCGCTGTAAACTCTGCGGGGTTTGACCCTTGGGGAATGCATCCTGAGACCGTGAAGAGAGCCGCCCGCGCGCTCGCGCCGCTCTATCATCACTACTTTCGTGTCGAAACTCAGGGAATTGAGAATGTTCCTCCAGGGAAATGCCTGTTGATTGCTAACCATGGTGGCCAGATTCCGATCGACGGTTTGATGGTGGCGCTCGCAATGGTGCTCGAAGGGAAGCCTCCCCGCATCGTGCGCGCGATGGTTGAACGGTGGGTTCCGATGGTTCCCTGGATTTCGAGTTTCTTCATCCGTGTGGGTGAGATCATCGGGCATCCGAAGAACTGCCGCGAGCTTTTGAATGCAGGTCAAGCGGTGCTGGTTTTTCCGGAAGGAACCCGTGGTTCTGGAAAGATTTTCAAACACCGCTATAAGCTTCAGCGCTTTGGTACTGGATTTGCTCGTTTAGCACTCGAGACCGGTGCGCCTGTTGTTCCTGTTGCTCTCATCGGCACAGAAGAAGCCTATCCGGGCATCTACAACTTGAAGCCGCTCGCCAAGCTTCTGGGTGCGCCCTATTTTCCAATCACGCCTTTCTTTCCGCTCTTGGGGCCATTGGGCATTTTGCCCGTTCCGACCAAGATTACTGTGCGGTTTGGTACGCCCATTCAGCTCGAAGGATCTGCTGACGCGCCGGAGAACGAAATTCAGCGCCAGGTCGACCGCGTGAAGGCCTCGCTTCAAAAAGAAATCGACGAAGGTTTGAAGCTGCGTGGTGACGCGATCCTCACCAAAGCGGCGAAATAGGAGATATGCATGGCTGAGAAAAATGAGAAGCCAGTCGTTCTCGTGACAGGTGCCGGCGGCGCGCTAGCGCGACTTACGACAAAGATTCTGGCGGGTAAGTACACGCTCATCGGTGTCGACCCGAGACCTCTGCCTTCGAATACGCATTTTCCGGGAGAGTTCTTCCAGATCGACTACCACCATCGGCAGATGGGCGAGGTCTTTCGCTCTAGAAAAGTGCACGCGCTTCTTCACTTGGGCCGTGTTCGTTCGGATACGAACCGAACTTCCGCGAACTATCGTTTTGAGATGAACGTCATCGGAACCAATAAGCTACTCGAGCTCTGCAAGCAGCACGAAGTGAAGCATCTGATCGTTCTCAGCACCTACCACGTGTACGGCGCTCATCGGCACAATCATGCTTACCTCACTGAAGAGGAACCGCTTCGTGCATCGCAGACTTTTCCGGAACTTGCGGACGCAGTCGAGCTCGATCACGCCGCCACGACCTTCCTTTGGCGTTATCCGGATATCCGCACCACGATTCTTCGACCGGTGAACATTATCGGCAAGCACGTGAAGAATACGATCTGCCAGATGTTGCGAGGTGGCTTTTGCCCGCATTTGATCGGCTACGATCCTCTTATGCAGTTCATTGATGAGAAGGACATGGCTCGCGCCCTGATCCTTGCGCTGGAGAATTCTCAGCGAGGCGTGTTTAACGTCGCTGGCGAAGGGGTTCTGCCTTATTCCAAGGCCATTGAGCTTGCGGGTGCTGTTCCGATTCCGCTGCCTGGGTTTGTTTCGTATCCGATTGCACGATTGTTGGCCGGGTTTGGACTTGGGTTTCCGCCCCATCTGCTCGAGTACTTCCGGTATCAGACGGTAGTAAGCGATGAGGCGTTCCGTCGGGACTTTAAGTTCCAGCCCAAGGTCAGTGACCCGGTTTCGCTGCGCAGCTTGAAGTCCTATCGACATCCGCTCCTGGAGCGGGTGATCGGCGATTAGGGTTGCAATCCTAACCGCAGACCTCTATCTTGCGGCTAAGGTAACAATCCATGCGTCGCTTGAAAGAGATCATCCTTCAGCTCTTGCGTTCGAACTCCCGCCTCCAGCTGGCGTAAGCGACTATCCGCGAGTGGAACCCCACTCGCGTTTATTTGGCCTTAATTCTTGACTATTTTAATCATGTAATCACTTTCCGGTCTTGAACTTGTCCAATGCATCGAACGAGAGGGGTGTCAGCTTGGGGTCCATTCGTTCGATCTGTTCATAAATCCTGGTGCTGAGTTCGCTCAGTTGGGCGACCGATCGGTTGCAGCGACGAGAGATGTTCTGGCATTCCGGGCACGACCTTTCGATCAGCGCCAAGCCGAGTTCGAGGGTCTGAAGCGGTGAACCCATCAGATCTTTCAATGCAACTAGACGATGCATCTGAGTTCGCATCGAAAGTGCTTCGGCTTCAGCGCGCAATGCTTCTGTCTGAGTTTTGAGACTTCGGAGACGGAAGATAAAGAGCGCGATCGCAAATATCGCGAAGATCAGGGTCGCCGCAGGTTCGTCGTGACCGATACGAATGCGAACGTCGCGTGAATACTGGGCAAGCTGGATGAGTGCCTCCAATGTGAGGGCGGAGATTCCGGCAAGACCCACCCAGAGTTTTGGGGGTGCAAGAAGCGAAACAGTAAGCAGGCTCAGTTTGGTGGTTTGGAAACCAATATCTTGTTCAGGATGCTGACCCGAAACGAGATTCGAAATCGCGATCATCAAAAGGACTGGAACCATGTTGATGAGAAAAGTGAAAGAAGCCTGGTTGCTCGTTACCTCAGGGTGTTTTCGGCCCCTAAATCTAATGATCAGGATGAGCCCTGATAAAAAAGTCAGTGCCTGAGATAGTTGAAGCGCGGGAGTGCTGATGTTCTTCCAAATCGGAATGACGACTAGAGCACCGACGAGATTGATAACTCCCTGCCAGAATAGGTTCTGGATCACGTTAGGGCTTCGTTCACGAGTTCCACCAGACGGCTGAAAGCGATGGGCTTCTCGAAGATTTGGATCCTCGTGCCCATTCTCTCCTGTGCTCGTTTGACGAGAGGATGGTTGGCGGCGTGTCCTGTAAGAAATACGATTGTCCCCGTGTAGCCTTTGTCGAGCAACCAATGGGCCACGTCGGTTCCGTTTGCTTGGGAATAGCCGAGATTGATGTCGAGAATCGCCAGTCGTGTCGTGAGGACGCTCTGCTTGCCGGCGAGAAGCTGGTCGAAGCTTTCGAAAAGCAGTACGTCATCAACGCCCAAAGTCATCAGAACTTCGCCAAGCGTCTCACGTAGGCCCACGTCATCGTCGAGGACAAGTGCGCGCATTAGATGGATTTTAGCAAAGATGATACGGGAGTTTGTTAGCGCCTGGTTAATTATCAGCCGAGCGCGTGAGTCAAATCAGCTTTCAAATCAGCTAGATCTTCGATTCCCACTGAGATTCGGATCAGATTGTCGTGAATTCCCAGCTCTTTGCGAGTCTCAGCTGGAATTGAAGCATGGGTCATGATGGCCGGATGCTCGATCAGCGACTCGACGCCACCCAGGCTCTCCGCGAGAGTGAATACAGTTACCTTCTCAAGGAAAGTGCGCGCTTCAGGCAAAGCGCCTTTGATAAAGAACGTAATCATTCCTCCGAAGCCGCTCATCTGCTTGCGCGCTACTGCGTGCTGAGGGTGCGACTCGAGACCTGGATAGATGACCCGCTCGACTTTCGGGTGCTTCTCGAGAAAATGTGCGAGTTCCATCGCGTTTTGAGCGTGGCGTTCCATGCGGACGTGCAGAGTCTTGAGGCCGCGCATGACGAGGAAGCAATCCATTGGAGCCGGAACTCCGCCGATCGCGTTCTGATAAAATTTGAGGTCTTTGTAGAGATCGTCGCTGTTCGTGACCAAGATACCGCCGACCACGTCGCTGTGACCATTCATGTACTTGGTGACGCTGTGAACGACGATGTCTGCCCCGAGCGCCAGAGGCTTCTGGAAGTAAGAGCTCATGAAAGTGTTGTCGACGACAGACACTGCTTTTTTCTTACGAGCGATTTCGGTGACCGCTGCAATGTCGATAATTTTCAACATTGGATTCGTCGGCGTTTCGATCCAAAGAAGTTTTGTATTGGGCTTGAAGGCAGCTTCAGTTTTCTTGAGATCGCTCAAGTCGACAAAAGTGAACTCAAGACCCATGCGCCTGAAAACCTTGTCCATGATGCGGAAGGTGCCGCCGTAGACGTCATCGCAGCAGACGACATGGTCGCCCGATTTAAGTAGATGAAGAATCGAATCGGTCGTGGCCAGGCCGCTTGCGAAAGCGAGAGCGTGCTTTCCACCTTCAAGAGCGGCAACGCACTCTTGATAGGCGGTGCGAGTTGGGTTGTCAGTGCGGGAGTACTCGTAGCCACGGTGCACGCCCGGAGACTCCTGAGCGTAGGTCGAAGTCTGGTAAATCGGCGTCATCACTGCGCCTGTGCGCGGATCGGCCGGTTGTCCGGCGTGAATCGCTAAAGTTCCAAATCCGTGCTTCGTTCCGTTCAACTGGCCGTTCTTCTGCTCACGCATCGCTTATGACCTCGATGCGTGAGCCATATCATATTATCCGACCTTTTTGCCAAGCATGCCCTCTTTGAGATCCTTGTCAGGTGGGTGATCCCCGAGCCAGATGGAAAGCAGGATTTTACCAAAGTCACCGCCCGGCAAGTCGGTCAGTTTCTTTCCGTTGGCGGTCAATGACGTCTTGCCCTGGGTAAAGTCGAACTCCAGGCGATCACCTTCTTTGGCGTCTCGAATTTTGGCACTGAGCTCGTCGAGGGCTGGCTTGTATTGCCCGCATTCGGATTCGCAGTTCTTGTCGAAGCCGTCTTTCCAGGAGTCGCGAAGCTTGTCAGCCGAGAGGTCTTTCAGGAAAACCATTTCGAGATGTTTCGGAGACTTTTCGCTCAGGATCTCTTTTGGATTGGGATTCTTATGATCCAGGTAGAGTCCGGCCTTGTAGACCTTCACGTTGAAGATCGTAGCCTTTCGGATACCTGTTCCGTTTAGAGTAAGCGTTTTGCCATCGAGCTTTTTTTCAGGAGGGAATTTGATGGCCTCCTGATCGAGAGCAAGTGCGGATAGGGGAAGAAGGCTGATCAAAGCGAGCGCGGTGATGGTCTTCATAGCCGGTCAACGTTGCATCGGGCGTTCCACGACGCAGGCGGTGAAATCGGTTCTGAGTGCTATTTCAGTTTCTTCAGCGCTTTTTTCAGAGCCCTTTGAGGGGCTGTGTCGACCTTGCGTTCAATCCAGTTGCGATGGTGCTTGAGTTCTGATGTCACGATTTCGAGCACTTCAATCCGCGTGTAGTCTTTGTCGTTCGCTGCAATGATGTGCCACGGTGGATTTGAACAACGTTCAAATGTATCGCTTGCGGCGCGAACATAGTCGCCCCAATGCTTGCGCGCTTCGACATCGTCGGAAGTCAGCTTCCACTGTTTGTAAGGGTCATCGAGTCTTGCCGAGAACCTTGCAAGCTGTTCTTTCTTGGAGATCGCGAGGAAGATCTTGATCAGAGCGAATCCGTCGTCGACGAGCATTCGTTCAAACTCATTGATTTCACGATAGGCCTGTTTGATTCGTTTCGGTGGAGTCAGCTTTTCGACTCGCTCGACGAGAGTTCGCCCGTACCAGCTGCGATCGAAAATGGCGATCGTGCCGGGTGCGGGAAGGCGCTGCCAGAAACGCTGAAGGTAGTGCTCACCTTTTTCGTCGCAATCGGGCGGGCCGATCGGGTGAACGCGGACACCGCGGGGGTCGAGGGGCTCGGTCAAGCGGCGAATCGCGCCGCCCTTGCCAGCCGCATCGAATCCTTCGAAAACAATGACGGCTTTGGAGCGGCTATGCCAAACGCCTTGTTGAGCGCGAAGCATACGGAGTTGAAGCAGCTTAAGATGCTCGTCATCTTTTCCCGATGCTTTGGGAAAGTTTCCAGTGCTCAGCGACTTAAGAACCTTCTTGAAGTCATGCGTGTGCTTTCCCATCGCTCTGTTCTAATGCAAGCGGCGGGCAGGCAAAAGCTCCGACTTAGACTGCTCGGTTGTTCAAGTAGCTCAGCAGGTCAATCTTCGTGATGATCGCGAGCAGCTTGCCCTGAAGTGCCGGATCGTTGACCAGAGGGACTTTTCCTTTGGTCACGAGTCGCGAAACTTTTTCGATTGGATCGTCCGGAGTGACGAATTCAACCGATGCGTCGACGAGTCGTTCGATCGTATCCGAAGCTTTCGCGCGGCCCTCGTAGAGAGCGGCGAGAATCGCGCCTTCGGTGGCGATGCCTTTGATCCAGCCTGCAGCATCGGCGACAGGAACCTGGCTGATTCCTTTTTCGCGCATCATTTCGATGACGGTCGATACCTTCGCGTTTTCCTGAGTCATGATGATCGGTGTGCCCGAGCTTGCGATTCCGAGAGTGCGCATGAGGTCAGCGACCGTCCCCATCGAAACGGAGTCGAGGAATCCTGCTTCGCGCATCCAGTCGTCGTCATAGGCCTTCGACAAGTAGCGGTTGCCGCTGTCCGGAAGAACGATCAGGACGTTTTTGCCTTTGAGCGAAGCGCCCTGGGCTTGAACCCACTTTATGGCGCCGACGACTGCTGATCCGCTCGAAATGCCGCTGTAGATGCCTTCTTTGGTGAGAAGTTCGCGGGTCATGAGGAAGGACTCTTTATCTTCCACCTGAATCATGTCGTCGATGTACGAGAAGTCGTAGTTCTTCGGAATGAAGTCTTCGCCGATGCCTTCGATCTTGTAGGTCTTCGGCTTGGCGTTGAATTTTCCGGTTTTGAAATAGTCGTAAACAATCGAGCCAATCGGATCGACGGCGACGACCTTCACGCCGGGCTTCTTCTCTTTCAGATATTTACCGATGCCGCAGATGGTTCCGCCGGTGCCGATCCCTGCGATGAAGACATCGATGTCTGGAAACTGTTTCAAAATTTCCGGACCCGTCATCGCATAGTGCGCTTCACGGTTCGAAAGATTGTCGTACTGGTTGAGGTAGATCGCGTTTGGCGTCTCTTTGGCGAGACGGCGCGAGACTTGGTAGTAGCTGCGTGGATCGTCAGCATCGACGGCGGTCGGAGTGACGACGACTTTCGCACCGAAGGCGCGCAGGCTTTTAATTTTTTCGAGCGACATCTTGTCCGGAAGAACGAAGATGCATTTGTAACCTTTGATTGCCGCAGCGATCGCGAGACCGACGCCCGTGTTTCCGCTCGTGCCTTCGACGATGGTGCCGCCCGGCTTGATCGTCCCGTTTTTCTCTGCGTCTTCAATCATCCACCAGCCGATGCGATCTTTGATCGAGCCGCCCGGATTCATGAACTCGCACTTTCCGTAGAAGTTCACTCCGAGTGACGAAGGAACAACGTGGTTCAGGCGGACGATAGGCGTATTGCCGATAGCTTTCAGGATGTTGTCGAACACCTGTGACGATGGTTGCGAAGTCATATCTGCGTTTTGTCGCATAGGTGGGGGTACCGGCGCAAGGCGTCACTTGCCGCCGATACCCCTAATAATTTCAGTATCTTGGGGGTCAGTCCTTCACTGAGACGATCGAATAGCTCGTGAATGCACAGCCGTGTACGCGGTGGAAGATATTCCCTTCCTTGTAGCTTTCGAGCTCGCTGTAGAAAGCGTGCGGGTGAAGGCGGCGCCCTTCCACTTCAGCTTCGTCGCAGCCCATGCCGGGGAACTTCTCGGTCACTTCGTCGAATGCATAAGCAAAGTTATTCATTCGAAGCGTGACGAGACCCGTGTAGCGATAGACGGTGGCCATCGACCCCGGTAGCCAGTAGGTATCGTTTCTTACTCTTGTGGAAACGGTGACGTCGGCTGATCCATGGAAGTCGGGATTGGAAGTTCCGACGACGCCGTCAATTCTTGCCTGGAACCGGCGCGCTTCAGTCTGAGCCCATTCCTGAGATCTGCCGTTGTATTCCGTGACGTGACTGAATGTGAGTGAGCTGACCTGTTTTGCTTGGGCGGCGGTCGATATAGCGAACGAGAGACCGAGCAATATGAGAATCGAAAGGCTTCTATTCATGATGGATTCCTTTTCGGTGGTAATAAATCAGTTCGCTACTGGGGCAATCGATGTGCTTTCGTGCTCACAGCCGCGAACACGGTGGAAGGCGCGGCCTTCCCTATACTCCGAGTAGGTATCTAAGAACGAATGGGGATGGCGCCTGCGACCTTCGACTTCCGCTTCGCCGCAAGTCATCCCTGGAAACTTGTCCAAAGTCCTCTCGAAAGCATATGCGGGATTGTCGAGATGGATGGAGATGATGGCTGTATAGCCGCCGGACCCGTCGTTCGCGATTCGAGTCGAAGGCGTCACGTCGGCAGAGCCTCGAAAGTCGGGAAGAGACGCGCTTACTGCTGAATCAAGCTTCGATTGGATCTGATGTTCCCGTGTCTTTACCCAATCGCTTGCGTCGAAACGATTGACGAAATAACGGCTGATATTAATCGTGGTCGTTTGTGTTGCCTGGGCGGTGTGACTCATTATCGAGACTAGGGCAAGAGACGCTAGAGCGACGTATCTTCTGTTCATAAATTTCATGTCCGGAGTTTCCTTTCGGGGGGTTGTAAATCAGTTCGTTACAGCCGTGACCGAGGCGCTTTCGTACTTGCAGCCGCGAACACGGTGAAAAATGCCGCCTTCCGCGTATTCTCCGTAAGTGCTGAAGAAGGCATGGGGGTGAAGACGGCGGCCTTCGACTTCGGCTTCGCCGCAGGTCATTCCAGGGAACTTGTCCGAGGTTTGTTCGAATGCGTAGGCCGGGTTATCGAGGTGAAGATTGAGGACGCCGGTGAACCGGCGGTCTTCTGGACCTTCAAATCCACTCATCGAGTCGTTTCTGACTCGGGCCGAAACCGTAACGTCGGCTGAGCCTCGGAATCCCGGAAGTGATGAGCTCGCGGCCGCATCAATTTCAGATTGGATCTGCGGCTTTCGTGTCTGTGTCCAACGGAGTGCGTTGTCGTAATTGCCGAAATAGTGGCTGCTGATTTCGACCGTGGTCGTTTGCTTGGCTTGAGCTGTAAGGCTAAAAAGCGAGGTCAGGAAAAGTATCGTGAGAGCGGTGTATTTCTTATTCATAAATTATTTAATCCTTGTGACGCGGAAAGTACGCCCGGCAACGCGATGAGTCAATTCATAGGTGAGAGCTTTGTGGAGTCGCGTGCAGTGATGCCGAATGGCATGACCTCTAGTTCGTTACGGCAACGACCGAGTACGCCGTGAGAGCGCAGCCGTTGACGCGGTGGAAGACGCTGCCTTCGGTGTAGGTTTCCAAACGGCTGTAAAATGCGTGCGGGTAGTGCATACGGCCTTCGACTTCGGCTTCTTCACAGCTCATTCCCGGAAACTTTTCGACGGTCTCGTCGAACGCGTAGGCCGTGTTCTTCATGTAAAGACTTACGATGCCCTGGTAGCGGTGGTGGACGCCGTCGCTTGTGGCATAGCTGACGTTATGCACCTTGTTCGTAATGGCCACGTCGGCGGTTCCGCGGAATCCGGGATAGGCGGAACCGACGATTGCATCGACCTGAGGGCTCAATGCCTGCGCCTTGGTTTCGGCCCAGTTTTTGGCGCGGTCGTAACTGCCATACCCGCTGTAGGTGCTCGTAAAGTTTAACGTCGTTTTCAGTGCGGCAAGCACGGGCGCGGCTTGGAGAGAGGCGATTGAAAAGAGCAACGCGAGAATCTTTGATTTCTTGTTCATGTTTTTGTTTTCCTCGGTCGGTTCTTAAAGGGGTTAGTTGGAACGGGCAATTTTTCGGAGTAGTTTCCGTGGAGCCGAATGGAGCTGTTTCGACTAGTGGATGGCCACGCAAGGTGGAAGCTCGTCCGCGAGTTTCGCGACCGCTCGTTCTCGACCATCATGCATCGGATACTTGCGATAGGTTCGGTCCGTGCCATAAATCGGCGAAAGCAAAGTCGCAGGTGTGGTCGTTTGAACGACGCTGATTTCGAGCGATAGGGCAAAGTTTTCAATGACTGAATACCG
>OUNO011323016.1_pt1 | contig 19031 bp, 8 predicted proteins | sample 1779811 | NCBI WGS metagenome assembly OUNO01 (sample SAMEA3914804, study PRJEB12502) | metagenome | biome: forest; material: soil | place: Canada | collected 2010-06-25 | depth 0.3 m | reverse complement strand
CGTGTAATTGGATTATTGACTTGCTGGACGCAGCCCCCGTGGCCAAGAAATGCGAGCAGGAGCGAAACCGTAAGCTTGGAAACTGAATTCCAACCGAAGTGCGAATTTTTATTTTTCCGTGTTTCAATCTTCATATTCGCTCCTTTCTTCACTGAACCACATCAGCCGAAACTGCGCAGCGGAACCCGATATCCCAGCTCATCGATTCGCCATCCATCATCAATGTTCCATAATCGCCTGCGGCAGACGGGCCGAAGTTTGCGGTATTTTCAGGAATTTCGCTGAACGTCGCGTCGGCAGGTATCGTCGTATCGACAGGCCAGCTTGGATCCGAGGTATTGGTATTATATTTCGCGCCGAAACAGGCGGCGGCCGCATTTGAAGGAGTCGAAGCCGATGGTTGCGTGAAGAACGTCTGCGATGGATAGCGCCAGAAATCCTGACAATAACTCGACCCGCCGACCGTGCTATCGCCGCGCATGCCAAATGTACCGGATTTGAAGTTCACATGTTCCCAGGTACCAATTCCGAATGCGGAACCACCCATGGCCATTCCAAGCACAGGCGAAGGAGCTGGGGTCGGAGGGGTCATCTTTGGGAACCAGCCACTGTTTGCCGAACCTGTCGTGTTTTCGGTCGCAATATGGAGTCGCGCCCGATGATTCGAAGGAAACGTTCTGCCCTGTTGCAGGTCAGAGAAAAGAATCGATTGCAGCGGATCGCTTGAAGAGTGGCTCTGACGCGCAGTCGGTGGACCGAAAGTATATTGAAAGATCGGCATGCCCATGACCGGGTTCCAGCCTTCCCAGTTATGGAAAACGCCGCCACTCACCAAAGCGCCAAAACTATCCCATACTGGCTGAATCCAGGTTGGACCATCTGAAGCCATGGAACGGCCCGCGGTCGTTCCCGCGTCGAAATCACCGGTACTGCCCGGCAAGCAGGCTCCGAACGCATCGCGCTGACAGTCGACCACCGCAGAACAATTACCTGCGCTATCTTTTGCGCACATATTCAGTCCATCGATAGTGTAATCGCTAATATCCGTTGAAATACCATCGGTTGAATCAAAATCCTGGTTGAGTGAGTCGACCGATGAGGTCACCCAATGTGGAGATGTGCAGCTTGAACCGGCAACCGGTTTGCACATCTCGTCGCTTACCCATTCGGAAACGTTTCCGAACATGTCCTGCGCTCCGAACCGTGATACACAGCTCGATGTGTAGTTGCTGCCGATCATGAAAATATCGGTGCGATTTGGACTCAGTAGTGTTGAGCGATACATGGCAGGAGTTGTCGAAATTGCCGGTGACATGCCCGCTGCAGAAACCACTCCGCGAGTCGGGCCAGGAAGAGCAGTCGGCAAGGGTGCACTGTAAGCAATGAAGTCATTTGCGACCAGACCGGAAGTATTTGCGGAATTGAAACTACCCGGAAAACCGGTCGAAGGTAGCGGCGACGGAATCAGGCCGGTTTTGCTAAAATCGACGTTACAACCATGCGTGGAACTCAGATTCTGCCCTGAAAGCAGATTCTGGCGATCCATGGTTCCAAGCGCGCCCGGCTCACCCGGAAGTCGCGCCATGACGGACGCTGCGCTAAACTCACGGCGACGCAGCAGACGCTTCTTTTTGGTCGCAGAGGTGTAACCGGGAATATCGTAGGCTTCGCAAACTGTCTCGGCCTGATAGCGCGTGACGTTCGTAAGAGGTGGTTTTCCCCAGCGCGTTCCACCGGGACCTGTCGGAGACGGCATTGGGTTTTGCGGATAGTTCGCCGTGAACTTGCGAATCACCGCTGGATCCGGGGTGGCGTTCAAATAGTTCGCGGCGTTGACCCATTGGTTATTGTCGTAAACCAAGCATTTGCGAGAATGAGTATTATAAAAGGTCATTCCCGCAGTAAAAGTGCCACCAACAGGCGCCGTGTTCGGCGGATTATATTCTGGGAATTCGGTGTAAGGCCCAGGCGACGGAAAGTATCCAAAACAATTCATCCCGCTTGCGCACTTCTTTACGCCGGGAGTTGGCGAAGGATAAATCATTCCGGTCCACGTCGTGTTGGGGCTATAGGCGCAACCCATTTCCCAACGATCGACGAATAGATTATAACCAAAATCGTAAATCTCTTCGTCAAGCGCGCCCACTGTCGGAATTGAAGGAGCAGCTGGATCGACGACCGGACGATCACGTGGAATTCGACCGTGACCGCCGAAGAGGCAACGGTTTCGTTTCAAATAGTCTGGAGTTTGACCCAAGAGCGAACACATCTCAAAGTTCACGCTGTCGCGATGAACGAGAACCATGTTGGTCGGCGGCACGGGAACCAAAGTCCGGTACTGTGAATCCGAACCCGTAGAGTCTTTCGGAATCGCTTCCACTCCACCTGGGTGCTCAATGCTGATGACGTATTCGTAACGCGCAGGTGCTGGACCGACGTCGTGATCCGTACACGATTTCAAAAGTCCCGTTTCAGCGGCGCTTCCCCAAGTACAATTCACGCGACATGAAATATCGGTCGTAGTCGTACACGGAACCGAGTCGTCGACGAGGAACTCTCCGCCCTCTTTAACCCTGAATACGGCAAAAAGTGTTTGATAGTTTACTTCCGAATTCGCAAAAGGGGCCCATTTAATGGTTACCTCAGGCAAAAACGGGCCGATGTACTGCTGCGATGCCGCACTTCCGCCTGCGACAGTCGGAGCATCACCAAACGCACGGACCAACATGACGTTGCGATACGCGGTTGCGACAATTCCGGGACGCGAAAAGCTAACCGTGTATGGGTTGTCGAACTCAGTTAGCGAAATATAGCTCACCGGATTCAACTTACATTCGTAAGTAGAGCCAGGAACCATGTTCTGTAAATCGAATGTGCCCGTGGCCTTAGGTACTTCGCTCACGAGTGAATAAGGAAGTGCGTCGCGACGGCAATAAAGCCGCATCACTTCAGAGTCATCTCGTGGCTCAAGTGTGAGAAGCGCCGACATCGCCGAAGCATGAACGCTCACCGAGGTGATTCCCAGGTAACCGCTATAGGCGGGCTCCGCTTTGAAGTTATTTGATACGACTTGAAGACATCCGGAACAGCCCGGAAGACTGAGCAAGACAGCTAGCCCCAGAAGGACCGAAGCGCGGAATGGAGAACGATTATTCTGCGCAAGCCTACGGGCTAGCATCGCATCCTCCGCCCGTTTTCTTCACCTGAAGCACTGCCTTCACCTGGCAATGCGTACAAATCTGGCCTGGCGCTTCGTATTTATCTTTCGTTTTGAGTACGACACCCTGAATGAAGTTCAGCTGACCTACTGTTGGCGCATTACAATCCTGGTTCGGGTTCAACGACCATTTCAAATACTGATTGTCGATCGTACCGAAACTACCAAATCCGCTCTCGCCGATCAGAGTATCGACAATCGGATCGCCAAACGAAACAGTCGGTCCGTTGGTCGAGCTCGAAGCCGGCCCAGAAGACGTGCTCGTGGTTGCGATTCCATCTGGATCCGTAATCATAAGATCGAGCTTACGAGTACCTGTAACGGATCTATCCAAGACGACCAGATAATGAGGCCCAATTACTGTTGCCGAGCCACCAATAATGCCCGTGTTGTTTGGATCATAGTAGATGGTCGTACCCTGAATCTGAGTTGGATCCGATTGGCTAGTCGATACACCGGTGGCTACGTTAACTCGAGTCAGAGTCAGCGGAATTGGCTGAACGCTGCTGAGCATGATCCCGCCGGTACCACCCGAGGAACTCGAGCTCGAACTGCTGCTCGAGCTGCTTGACGACGAGCTCGATCCCTGAATCCAAAACGCTGATGGTTCCGCGTTCTTGTCGTAGACATTAACGAAGAACATGCCCTGCGTGCTGACCTGAGGCGAAGCCACAGATCGCAGAGTCACAGACAACAAGTAACCTTGGTAGACCGGTCCAGTCGAAGTAGCTTTCCAACCGCGGCCATCGAGATTTGAATGGGTCGGGCTGAGAACCACGTCGATCGCCTGCGGAGCGCCATTCACAATCTGGTTCGAATAGGCCGCGCCGGCTGGAAGTCGGAGCTGCACCCAAGACTGAGCGCATGGAACTGCTTGCCCCAAAGGCAGATACGGCTGAGGCGTCGTGGAAGGATTTGGAACCGGAAGTTTTTGAACTGTGCAGCCCGAAATCTGCCAATCATAGTTAGCGCCAGCCACTGGATTAGGCAGAGTCGCTTGCATGTGATTGACGTTCATCGAGAGAACCGCGACGTCGTCTTCGTTGATATTGTAAGTACCCATCTGGGTCAGGCCGTAAACCGGCGCTGTCGCAGACGGAGACGGAGATGGCGCAACGGTAACCGAAGGCAGTGGCGACGGCAGATACGAGAGTGACGGAATCAGCAGAGGACTCGAAGTCGGGCTCGGCGAAGGAGGAGCGAAGAATTCGAGAACGTAAGGTGCTGGACGGTTTCGCACGCGAACCTGGAAGTTGCGAGTGATACTCGTAGATCCCTTATAAGGGTTCGTCGCTTTGACAGAGAATTGAAATGGAACGTCGGAACAATCGCAGTCGACTCCCTGCGTGCAGCTTGTCGCAGCCAGTGCTGCGCAAGTCGTCGAATAATTGGTTCCCTGAACGAATCGGAAATCCGGAGTCCAGCTAAACAACCCAGCCGTCGCTCCGGTCGTCGAAAGCGCAGGCGCAGTTCCGTAGAAGTCAGTACGAGTACCAGGCGCCGGATCGGCACAATTGGTACAGGTAAAATTCCAACTCGAGTTCCAATTGCCCATCGCGATATCAAGATCGACTGGGCCGAGAGGCGCACCGCTCGTTCCGGGATAGAGGCTGAGGCTCCCCTCACCGGCGAACATCGCCTTCATGTCCATGATGAACGGCAGACCTTCGTCAGCGTAGAAAACTCCGGAGACCGTATCACCGGCCGGAAGACTTGTGGTTGCGACCGCACTCTGCGCTTTAAACTGCGTACCGTCGTAGAGAAGGTTCAGCGGAGCCGACGCGTCGACAATTGGCAAGGTCACCTGACTCGAGAGGGCAGTCATGAGGTGACCGTTGGTCACCGCAATTTGATAAGTGCAGGTATCTGCACCCAGGACATCAGGAGTACCGTACACATCACCAGTTAAAGAATCGATTTGTAACCAGTTACAATTTGGAGTTTGCACTGGCGGAACAGGCGATGCCCGCGTGCTGGCCACCGGTCCTGGGGTCGCGAAGGAATAACGAAGCGTGGCGGGCTCAAGGTCTTCCATCGCATGACCTGCAGCCAGAGCATAAGTCGGATTACTTCCCAAAATAGCCGTATCTGGGCAACTTGCCGTACCCGCCGTCGGTTTCGTGGCTGGGAAAGGCTGTGCGATTGGTGAAGGAAATGGAGACACGGCTGGATCTGGATAGGCCACCGTCAGATGCGTCGTCGGATCGGTGTTACACCCGTAAATCGATCCGTTCGCTTCGGACGTAATCAAGAGCGTGCGACGTTCCCGAAAGAAGCCACCCACGGGAGTACTCGAAGGAGCTGGACGGCCACCTGTACCCGACGTGAAAAGAGGTTGAGTCTGCCAGTAAGGAGGATCCGCCTGGTTCTGAATATTCAGATCAATCGTGTAGCGAACCTGGCGATTCATCGCAAAAAGCGAACGAAGCATGAGGTTCGAATTTGAAAGTATTGATCCGTTGCCGTTGGCATTGGTTGAAGGCAATGGCGCAGGCTGATTCGGATCATAGAACGCGTCCGGCACGCCGCCGTTACCCGTGTAATCGTAATCGAGCGCTAGATAGAAAGTGTGATGAGGACTTCCCGCTCCGCCTTGTTGCGCATACTGCGGATCGAGTGAGTCAATTCCGGCAGGGACAACGCCAGGATTCACAGTCACGTCGTTTGGATTATTGGCTGCACGCTGAATGTAGGCGAAATAGGATGGACCGAAGACCATGTTATAAACGTGATCCGAGTTTGCGCCGGTAAAGATCGGGATCGATGGAGCAGTCGGCATCGGCGAAGGAGTCGGCACAGTAGCGGAAAGATCGGTCAAGAAACGAGTGACCACCGGATCTGCCGAAGTCGCATAAGGCGTCGGACGAATGGCAGCCCAACGGAGGGAACCATTGGACAACGAATTATCGAAGCCTCCGATACGAGTTCCGTAAACCGCTTTTGGAACCTGATATCCGAGCGGAATGAAGCTCGAGCTTGGATCTTTGAAAAGCTGGTTCCACTCGTTGTAGGACGTAGGCGAACCATTACACCGGTTACATGCGACAACAACTGGGTCGCCGTCTGGATCGGTTGCAGTGAACTGAATATAGTTGTCAATTGCGGCAGCCGGTACCGTTGTAGGAATTGCACTGCTATCCACCATACTCTGAACGAGAAGTTGGATATCAGTTGCCGCAAGCTCGCTTACCGGAATCGAAATCGGGACAGTAGGATCGAACGTCGTCCCAGGGCCACCACTCGGATAAGTGACGGGCTGAGCACCGATTTTATAGGACTTCAACCGAGGTGGCTCGTCGTACTCAACCGTAACGGTGAGCTCGAATGCTTTCGCACTATCCGCCGTACCTTGGCAATCATGCACGACAACCGGAACGCTGATGTCTTTTAGGCTTCCCGCGGAAGTCGGTCCTTGATCGTCAGATGGAAAGAACGTGAGAGTAGTTCCATCGAGAAAGTACATGTTCTTCGGCATCATGCCGCTGACGGTAGCCGTAAATCCTTTGCAGTCTGGAATCCCGGCGACAGGAGGAAGCGGCGAACCGGATGGACTTGGTGAACTAGGAGTCCACGGATCTTTCGTATTTAAAGTAGTGCTCACACCAGGGGACGGGCCAACGCCGGCCACTGAACCCCAGAATGCTAAGTTTGAACCCTGTTCGCGATCGAGGAAGCCGAGCTGCTGAATGAAGGGGCTGAGGTCATAAGTAATGCTTCGGTTCACGCGGAACCGTGGCTTCACTTGCGCAGTCAGTTGAATCGGAGCGGTGTTGGTGTTTCGAGGCGCGAGCGTCAAAGTCAGCTGTTTCGTCTGAAACCCAGCTGCGCGACCGTCATTAAAAACGTGGGTTACTGTAACGACCATTGGGCCGGCGCTACCCCAAACTTTATCACCATCAATCGTTGCGTACTTCAGGCCGGCATAATCAGTCAGATCAACGCTCATCGCCTGAACCGGAGTCGCCGGAACCTGACTGTTGTCAGCAGGAATCGTGTAATCCAAATGCCAGACATCAGGAACGAAACGAGTCTTCGAGCTTTTCAGACTGTAAATCGTCATGACGACATCGGTCGCCTTGGTTTCCTCTGGATCGTTCCAAGGAGTCTTGGAACCGAGGCCGATTGGCGTCGGAATGGCGTAAGCAGCGAAAACAGGAGGATCGGCAATCACGCTGTCATGAATGAAATGTCCCTGGTTTTCGGCCTCAAAACTCTTCGAAACGCCTCGAAGCACGTCAGGGTTGTTGGACAAATAGGCAAACGCTTCTTCGCCCGAGTAGTATTTGCATGAAGAGCAGGCCTTCTCGAAAGTGAAAAGTGCACTATCCCAAGCCTTACGGCTGAGCTTCATACTTGATCCGTAGTGGACCATGGACCATTTGAAGAGAAGCCAGATTGCGGTGCTGACCCCGTTCACTTCGACGGTGCTATTGAGAATCGGTGCTTCCCAATAAAAATCGCCATCCGCGCCGGAGAGCGAATTATTATACACACGCATCGTGTAAAGAACTGGCATCGCCGTGCGACCGTCGCCGCGGCTCGCGATGTGCTTGGAAATCGCAGGTACCGCCCCAAACTCAAAACCACTACGAGACTTGGTGACCGAACCTACGAGGTCGGAGTCGCTCGAATCCGTTTGGGAAATTTGGTAAATCGAATAGGACGCGTCTGAAGAGACTTCGTTCTGGAGTCCGGAGAAGGTTGAAACCAAGTACGTCTTCGACTGTGGAGTCAGCGTACAGGCGGAAAGAGACAGACTGAACACCAGGCATAGCTGCGCCAGAACCTTGGCGTTTTTCACCAGATTCCGGATTTGAGCTGAGATTCTATCTAGCTGACGTTCCATTGATCTAATTATAACTCCGATTACCTGACTAAGACAATCCAGCTTTAAGCGCCAACCCCTTAATATCTAAGGATTGTTGACTTGGGTGAGCACTATTTCGCGCCCGCACCAAGGGGACCCCATGAGGATCCCTTCTTAGTATCGGAACAATGCGCGGAAATATTGCGTGCCGCCGTATTGGCCGGTGAAATATAGGTGGCCGTTCATTACGTTGAATGCGCTTGGCTGGTCATCTCCGCCTGGATTGCTCTCGGCAACCTGGCGACAGCCGAGTGACGGCTTCAACGGTGAGTAGATAAAAACTTTGTAGACGTTGTTGCTGTTGCGAGCGGTGAAGAAGATGTCATCCCCCACTGGCGTAATCAGGTTCGGGCTGTCGTCACCGCTGGCATTGATCGAGCAAACTTTTTTAACCGTCACGCCGTCGGTCACGAAGAGTCGGGTTCGACCATCGACGTTTCGTGCACTAAAGTAGACCTTCGTGCCTACCGCCGTCAGACCATAGGGACTATCCGGATAGCCGCCAGCGCCATTTCCCGTACTCGGCAATCTCACTGGATCAGTTCCAGCCGGATCATATACCCAGAGATAGTTTCCAGCGACACTCGCAGTCGAGTCCGTTGCGTCGAATATTACTAAGCCGCCACTGGTAACTGCGACGGAGTAAACCTGATCGTTGCCCGCGTTTATATTGCTGAGCTGGGAGGTCACTCCACCAGTGAACTGGTAGAGACGCTGACCTTGTGATCCATACGCGGAGAAATAGGTGACCGAACCCGAGCCGCCATTGGCCATCGTGCTGATCCAGTTCACATTCGTGATCTGTTCGAGCGTCGTTCCGTCGTAAATGTAGGAGGAACTTCCCCAATTTGAAACGATGAAGAGCTTGTCGCCCACGATCCTCAGGTCACTGACGTAGCCTATTGCAGTAATGGAAACCGCACTGACCGCATAGGTTGTCGGGTCAAGCTTATAGAGATTCCATCCTGAGCCACTCAGAGCAGAGAAGTATATAGAGCCGGCATATTCCTGAATTTTAACGTCGTTATTAGAGATCGTCATCGAGGTCGGCCCCGATGAGGGAAGTGGAATCGGCGAAGGATCTCCGGTTCCTGGATAGACGAACAGGCGATTTAATCCGGTACGTTGATCAGTTGCCGCAAAAAATGCCTTTGCACCGGAGGCACCGATCGCATTGTAGCCGACCTGTCCAACTGCGCCCCCATCAGACTTAGTCAATGGGTAGAGATTTTGTCCGTCGTAATGAAATGCGTCGTAGCCGTTAATGTTGTTATAGGCCGTAAAGAACATGTCGTGATTGTTCGAAGACACGACAATTTTGGCGATCTGATCGTTTCCACCTTGAGCCTGCATCGCAAGCTGACGAATGGTCGTGCCGTTATAATAATAGAGCTGGTCAGTCCAAACACCGTTTGTGTAAATTCGAACAATAAACAGCACATCTTCCGTATTAAATGGGGTCAGCCGTCGCGGCGTATCCGAGTCCCAACGGTCTGCAATCGGCAATGCCGAATAAATATAGCTGCTGTCCGAATAGAAGAGCTGAGATTGATTGCGGGCTGGATTTGTATTTCTAGCTCCGAAGTAGAGCTTGGTCTGCCCACCTTTAGGCTCACCCGGCCAGTTCGGCACATCTGGAAGTGAAGGGCCTGTCATTTTTACGGGGGCAGTCCCAGTCGGGTCAATTTTGAAAAGACGCATGACATAGTCATCGTCGTAATCAAAGAAGTAGAACGACCCGCGCCATGCGAGCGTATTGGATGGATAGCTGTAACCGGAGCTATTACCTGTCGCAAACTCTGTGAGTCCCGACGTCGCATTGTATTTGAATACGTGCTGAGCGCCAGTCGATGCGTAATCGACATAATAGAGATCATTTCCAACGACGGTTGGATATCGAGGATAGCTATTGCTGGCTGGAGGATTTGGAAGCTTCTCAACCTGATTGAGATCTGATCTCCAGCGAAAAATTCTTTTAGCGCTGTCGATTGAAGAAGTAGCCGTGAAGTAAGCATCAGAGCCGGCGACGCCAATCCAATCTGGATACGTGTAAACGTCGCCTTCAATACTTGGACGAGGAAGCGCTTCGGCAGTCAGACTGGTACCGTCATAGCGATAAGGGCGATATTCACTGCCAAGGTAGCCAATAAAGAAGAGCGCGTCACTTCCGGCTGAAAAGTTACTTGGGTAAAAAGGTCCCAAATTTGGAGAAACCGAATCGCGCACTGCGGGCGCTGGTGTCAAACAAGGCGCCGGCGTTCCGGTTGAACTCGGTGTCGGAGACGGAGCGGGACTCGTACTTGTCCAACATGCACCTGCATCCAAAGTGCAGAACAGACGTTGATTAGATCCGTCGAAGGCCGAATAGCAGAGGCGCGTGCCCCAAGCTGTGAGCATTCGTGGGTCGTCATTGTTTCCGCCCATGGCACTTACGGGTGGAAGCTGAACCGGGCTTCCTGTTCCGCCGTAAGAATAGACGCTGTATTTTCCAGAGGCGTTACGAGCGCGGAAAAAAACGTTCGTTCCAGACGCGGTTAAATAGGTAGGATCGTCATCGGAACCTGGATTCACCATTGGAATAGGTGAAGGAGCCATGGGCAAGGTACTGCCGACAGGGCGTTCAAACCAAAGAACGCCGGTACCGTTTGAGCCAGAAGGGCCGCGAAGATAAACGCGTGACCCAACAACGGCCATCGCCTCATTGTTATAAAGCCCACCTTGGTTGATGTAACTCACCTGCTTCAGCTCTTGCTCACCCGGCGCGATTTGAATCGTCGTCGGTGGACGGGGCGTAAAGTCCGGTAGCGGTGGCCGAACCACTTCCGTTTTCTGAAAGTTACAGGCGGTCAACAATAGCGGAACAAGCGCGGACACGTATAGAAAGGAAAAATCCTTCCTCAGCTGAAGATTCCGCAGTTTGCTCAGACCCCGGCCCTGATTTGAAATATAAACCTCGTTTAATAAAGTTAACGCCTATAGCGGGGTAATACAATATTAAATAAGTCAGGTTTACATTGACAAGAGAAAACAGGTGTATTTATTCAGTTATTAATATTTAATAACTCTCCCAGATTTCTTTTTCGGCGCCCCTCTGGAGCACCTCCTCCACAAAGAGCAAGAACATCGCATGGGACCAGCCGAGCGGGATCACCCAGCACGGAAGCCCGCTCTCTCGGTGGATCTGCTCAGCCATCATTCCTTGGGGAGTAGTCTTCTCGAGGACCCAGCGAAACAGGTCACGGGCTTTGCCGTAATTTCCAAGCGAGAGCTCAACTGCGGCCAACCAGAGTGTCGTTAACACCCACGGGTTTCCACCTCTATAATGATCGCCGTGGTAACGAAGAATTCCGCCCACCGGCTCGGACCAAAGCGTTCGAGCCGATTCGAGAATTCGGTTCGCGGCGACATCACGTTTTCTAAAAATCCCGAATGGCGCGATCAACCCCAACATCGAAATATCGGCGACATCGTCCCACTGCCCTCCGATTAACGAGCGCCGTGGTGGTCCCTGAACCGAGATAAACTGCTCGGAGATGATCGAGGCTATTCGCCTCCCCTGCTCTCGGTACCGCTGCGAGAGTTCTTCATCCGCGAGTTCATGCGCCATCTCCGATGCACTTAAAAATGCGCTCGCGACGGCGCCCAGTGAATACGCGTGAATGCCCATCCGCTCTTCCCAAAGATCATGTGAGGGCTGACCCATCGGATGCCCGGGTCCATGAAATGCCTCGAGAAACCCGAGACCCTTTTTCAGAGTCGGCCAGAACTTCTCGAGCCAGAACAGGTCCTGCGTTCTGCGAAAATGACGATACGCAGCCGAAATCACGGTTGCGGGCTCATCGATCTGAATGCGCCCCCAGCTCGGGCCCGCTTGTCCCGACGAAAGATAACGCTGCCACCATGCACCCGAAGGATCCTGCGTTGCCTCGAGAAATCCGAAATACTTTTCAACTCGGTCGCGAAATCCAAACGCACCGAGCGCAGACGCCAAGTACGCTCCGTCTCGTGGCCAACTATATCCATAGCCGCCCGAAACTCGAGAGTGAGGATCGACCTCGGCTGCGGCCATCAGCGCACCGGACTGCGCGTCTTGTAGTGCGTGCAGCACGTCGATCGATCGTTCAGCGAGTCCACGCACTCTCGGATTTCGAATTCGAACCAGGGTCGGCTCTGCTGGCGCCAGGCGTCGCGCCGACATCCCTTCAACCATCTGAACAAATCGATCGCTCTCAATCAGACGGTTTTGTTCAATCTGCCGGACCAGATGCTCTTCGCTCTCTGCAAACGCGACCAGAAATTCAAGCCCATCCTCGTCACCGGTCAGAGCCAAAGATCCGGTGGTCGCCATTCCTTGAACAACGTGATCCCACCCGGTGGGTGACCCCCTTCCCGAGAACCCCTCGAGCTCGCGCGGATCGATCCATGGAACGACCACCCCGCCATCCCACATTCGCATCCGCTCATCGGGCGAAAGATGTCCGACGCGAGCCCACGCTGGACGCCGGCGCGGAATCACTCCAATCCATCGCCGCCCCCGATGGTGAACCAGGCCACCCAATGTCGGATGAAAGAGCGAACAATGGGCGGATGTCGTAAGCCCCATCCACGGGGCACTCTGATGAAGAATTCCGACTTTTCTTCCATCCTGACCTTCCCACCACGACTGCCAAGCATCGAGAAGCAGCGGCTCTGTAGGATGAAGCGCGATTCGTCGCGCAAGCCTCAGCGGCAGGGAGCGGTGATGGTATTCGGCTTGAAGAATCTGTGTTCCGAACCCATATCGAATTCTTACTTCAAAGGCGCCATCGTGAAGACTCAGGTGTTCGGGCGCGCCGCCTTCGGGGCGATAAAGCAAAACCGAGTTTCGATACACCCCCAGTCGACTTGTGAGCGCGTCGATGTGAGGTGCGAAAATCTGCTCGATTTCTCCCATTCGGTCAAACGTGACCAACATCGAACCATTTCCCATCTGAAGTTCGGATGGCATGCGTGAATCCCAGCCACTCATCGAAGCCCCTCCCGAAACTCTCTCGCCGACTCTTCGGGCGCTGTCGAAACCAACGCAATCCCACTGCTCAGTTCAAAGCCTGCGTGGCGCGCCAAGCGCGGATAGATGCGAACAAACCAATGAAACGATTCTCCTGGAGGATCGAGAAAGAAAACTAGATTGAATGGAAACGAACCGAGCCGGAGCTCAAACCGAGTCAAGACCGAACCCAGAAACTGCGAAAAGTCCTGAAGCTCCGTCACAGTGAGGTCGTCAAACGGACGATCGTGTCGTTTCGGAAAAACTGAAAACTGGTGTGCGTACCGGGGCGCAAAATCGGAGAGTGCCGCGAATGACGGAGTTTCAGAAAGAACCCTCAGACGCGCTCCGTCCCGTCCTGAGGAGAGTTCACTTTCAAGCCAACGACAAACTGAACATCCTTTTTTATCGAGAAGGCGCTCCATCAGCGGCGGAAGAAACGTCGACCCGACCAGCTGAAGATGGGGATGTTCGATCGATCCACCCGAAAGGCCGCCGCGATTTCGAAACACCTGAAAGGAACGCAGTCTGCGATCGCGACGCAAGTCCCTGAGCCGCATCTGCAAGACTTCAAGCGGCGCTGCACTCTCGACCGGGGGCAGCTCCCAAAACGGCGTCTGGTGGCTTGGACTTTCAACAATGACTTCGTGAACACCGAATCCCGGTGCCGCCTCGCCGCGTCCCGGACGCGTGACCGGATTTCCTGCCTCGAGATTGAGGGCGGGGTAACGATTCGGGAAACTGCGAGCGATCCATTTTCCAGCTGTATCCGTCACCCGGGAAAGTTCCGGAGGACAGAGCGACTCATTTCCAACACAGAGTGGACACGGGCCGTTTCCGGCCTCTTCCGTCACGTCACCCCTCTCGGGTCGAATACGACGGGGGCGCCCCGCTCTTTCCCGAGCGAGAAGCGAAATGTCCCCCGTCAATGGATCGCAGCGCCATTCGCTCATGCAGAAACGCGCTCCCGAACACCGAGAAGGCGCGCCATATCAGCCATCACATTCATATAGATAATGTGTGCGTCGTAGGGTGACTCGTAGGGATTGAAGTACTTATGAACGTCACCATCGGCGAAATACTTCGTACACATGTAATAGAAGTGATCGCTCGTCTGAAGCCTGCGCCAAGTCTCAAGCATCTCGGGGTCACCTGTTTGCCGGACTGCATTCTCGAGAGCGTAGACGGCACGGAATGCGGAATCCTGAATGGGGTTCCCTCTCCATGCGCTGAGATCGCGTTCGACATCGGCCCAAGAGAACGCCTGAGGCGCATCGATCTCGCCTAACTTCGAAGGATCAAGCGCCGCCTCTTCCAGCGCCTGCGAGACCGCCTCGGAAGGGGTTACGAAACGAACCGACGCATCGCTCAAGAGGCGACCTGGCATGGCCCGGAAGAAATCAAAAATCCCGGTTTCTGCCCATTGGTGCTCACCGAACGTTTCATAGTCCATGAACAGACCGATGAACGGCCTACCGCCTCGAGACGCCACCGGGTTCTCGAGATCGATCATCTTGAACCACTCGGCATATTTTTCAGACGTCAAAGGCCACTGGGCCCAGCCACGATCCGAAAAACGAAAGGCGATGTCGTCACTCAGGCGATAGTTTTTAAGAAGCGCAATCAGCCGAGACACGCCCTTGAGGCGATACTTAAACATCGGACTGCGCCAACGGAGAATTGAATCAGCGCCTTCCATGAGTAGTCCCGAATACCCAAGACTTTCGACCAGGGCTCCGATCGAGTTACTTGTAATGAGCTCGGTGTTTCGGAAGACCTTCGAAGGCTCTGTTCCGAGCAGCCTGAGGCAAATCTCGCGATGCAGTTGTATCTGTTGTCCAAATTCCTCGGGGCTATAGAGGGCAGCCAACGAGTGGTGCGAAGTTTCCGAAAGCAGTTCGACATGTCCCGTTTCAAACAGCCGCCGAAACGAAGCGAGTACCTCGGGAGCGTAAGCTTCCATCTGCTCAAGCGCTGTTCCGGTAATCGAGTACGAAACTCGAAACGCGCCGCCGAACTGTTGAATCAGCTCGAGCATCAGATTGTTCATTGGCAGATAGCACTTCTCCGCCACTTTTCTCATGATCGAAGAATTCTTCGCATCATCGAAGTACTGGTGATTTCGCCCTACCTCGAGATAGCGGTAATGACGAAGTCGCCATGGCTGGTGAACCTGAAAATAAAAGCAGACATCAGTAGCCACCGCGACCTCCTCCCCCGCCTGCGGCGAGTGCCCCTTCTCGAGATGATCGAAAATAAGAACGATAACTTTCGACGACTTTCTTGGCCGACTTATCCCAGCTGAGCTCTTGAACTTGTTCGATTCCTTCTTCCACGAGCTGCTTGGAAAGATCCGGAAGCCTGAGGGCCGCCAGAATCTGATCTGCCAGCTTGTCGTGATCCCAGAAATCGACTTGCAGCGCCCGGTGCATCACTTCGCGCACCCCGGACTGTTTCGAAATCACGACCGGAATTCCGCAATGAACGGCCTCGAGCGCGACCAACCCAAAGGGCTCAGATACGCTTGGCATCACAAGCACCTTGGATCGTTTCAAAATCTCATCCACTGCAGCCGGGTTCACAAAGCCCGCGAAGTGGACTCGGTCCTCGATTCCAAGCTGGTGCGAAAGTCGCCTCAGCGGCTCAAAGAGATCGCCCGTTCCACAAAACACAAACCGAGCAGTCGAATGCGCTTGCGCCACCAAGGCCGCCGCTCTGAGAAAATGGTCCGGCCCTTTTTGGAAAGTGAGCCGACCCAAAAAAATCACCTCATCGAGTCGGTCTGAAGATCCTGGCTCGGGAACTTCGTCCGCCGGGCGTTCCTTTGCTGAATCGTCGGGCGCATTGTAGATCACGCTGATCTTGTGCTTATCCACGCCGTAGAGGCGCTCGATGATTCCGGCGGTATATCGACTCACGGCGAAGATGTGGTCGGCGCGCCTAAATCCTTCTCGCTCGATTCGAAAGACTTCGCGATGAACGTTTTCTCCAGAACGGTCGTACTCGGTCGCGTGAACGTGTAAAAAAACGGGTGTTCCGGTAAGCCGCTGGTATTCAAATGCGGCGGGGAACGTCATCCAGTCATGCGCGTGCACCACGTCGACTTCCTGAGTTTCCGCGAGTTGCCTGACTGAAAAGACAAAGCGTTCAATCTCGCTCCATAGATTGGCGCCATAAATTTCGGATGCGTTCGATTTAGCGGCAGACTCGGCCCGTGCTTCAGCACTTACAGTACTCGAGGTTTTCACCCAAACACCCTCGTTTCCTGAAGGTCCCAGAGTCACGCCGGGATCCGCCCCATCCAGGGCTTTCCAAATTCGGTCGGTCGCGGGCCCCTCGGGCGAAGCGCCATAAGCGGAGAGCTGAGCGGGCGATCTGATCTCGACGATTCTGCCGCCACCAGCGTACTCGGCTCCAGAAAAGTTTTTTTCCAGGCTCGCGCCGATTCCCGGTGTCGGATGAAACGACCAACCTGATTCGACCAGGTACTCGCGTGCGCCCATCACTTCAAGCGAGGCTTCCGCAATTCGTTTCGGAAAAGTGGGAAGAACGAATGAAACCTGGGCACCTTGGCGCGCCATCGCTTGCGCGAGCCCTTGGCAGGCTTTGCCCAGCCCGCCAGCGAATCGAGGCGGATACTCCCACCCCAACATGAGAACACGAACAGATCTACTGCGATTTCTCGCGGGACTGGGCGTAACTCGGTAGGCTTCACCGCTCATGCAGTAGGCTCCCTTGCGCCGAGGCGTTCACGTCGACTTTCAAATCGCCGAATTATAATCTGAGAAAGCGCTCGATCCGCTGCTCCGTCTGCACGTGAACCCGCTTCATGAAGGCAAGCCAAGCTCCAAGCTTGTGCCGGAGCCCCCCGAGCCTCCCAAGGTGACTCGGCGTCAAAGAGTTCGGGCACCTGACGTTCGATCGGAAAGCCACCCGGCATTTCTGGAATTTCTGGAGAATCGATCAATCCCGCTTCCACGGCGCGCGCCTCCATCATTCGGTCATGCCCTCCCAACCAAGCCCAAACCGCGCCCTGGTGATAGGCTCGGTCGCGCGAAGGCTGATCGCCCTCGCAATGAATTCTGTATTGTGGATCCGCTGGATCGAGCGTTCGAAGTCCCACGGGTGTTCGGAAGCGCTGCTTGAGAAGTGTTCGATCTTCGAGCAACGACGAATGCCCCGGTCGCACGCCGTGAGCGCGCAAAAAGAATGACGGAGCGAGCGGGATGCTGTGGAGAAAGACTGTATTGCATCGATTGACCTCACGGCAGCTCAGCGCGGCGAGCGCGGCTCTTTCCCATTCTCCGAGCTCGAGCTCTTCCTCTTGATTCCAAAGCTGGTGCAAAAGACGAGCTTGGAACCAGAGGGCATTGATCTCGGGAAGGGCGCCCGTCCGCGGAGTCACCGGCACGTCTTCGACTTTTGCGTCCATCCAAGTTGTCTGCGATTCGACGACTTCGAGAACCGGGCCGGCCTCGGAATCGCCGACTGTCAAAAAGAGATGGCGCCCCGAAGCGATTGAATCGATCAGCTCTCCCAGTGTTCCTTCGAAATCGCGTTCAAGCTGTCTCATTCGCTCGGGAGAATCGAGAGCTCCGACCCACAGGCCGGCCAGCGCATGCGCCCACCAAAGACCTGCATCCGCAGACTCCCACTGATGACTGCCGTCTCGCTCGATCACATTCGGCAGCATGCCTACACGACAAATCCATTCGCCCCATCGCGCGAGCACGCGACGGGCCCAGTCCCAGCTCTTCGGAGATGCCGCGACTATTCCTGGAAGTGAAATGAAAGTGTCTCTTCCCCATTCGCCAAACCAGGGAAACCCAGCCACGACTCCCGGTGGATCAAAGAGCTGAAATTGTTCGATCGGGGCGAGCGCTTGAGGAAGCGCAAGATCGCGGCGCGCCCGGGCGTCGGAAAGCAAAGCTTCTGCCGTATCGGCCATTTCCCAAATCCAAGCAGCCCCCGCACGTCCCTGTGGAATCCAGACTTCCCATTCACCGGCCGAGTAAATGTCTTCGCGATCGAGATAGCCGCGCTTCGTTTCTTCCGGATATTCGAATTGCCGGTACCAAATCGGAAACTCACGAAACTCGGCGACTATAGGAGTTTTTACAAATACGGAACGCCCGTTCGTTCCTTGAATTTCAGTCAGACCGTTTGAATGCGATTTCTGCTCCCATTCAAGCCCGCCCATTCCATGAAGGTCGCGGAGTGCGAAAAAAGGCCGAATCCGAAGTCTCAGCGGCCGCGCCACCGAACCTTTCACTCGCCATCTCAGAGCCATGCCGCCGACGCGATCGCGCGGAACGAGCTCGAAGCTCAGCTCGGCATTTCCCCAAGTCGCCTGGAGCGTCGAAAGATTCCAAGTCCATTTCGGAAATGGGTGAGAAGAAAACCGCGCACAAGGTTCCGGCGCCGTCACACCCGGCGTGAACAGGTGCGGCCAAATCGACTGCTCTTCAATCAATACTTCCCAGTCCGCGAGATAGACGCTCTCGCCGCGACCCGCAATTCCAGCGTACAGAGAATGATACTTTCGACGTCGGACACCTTCCGGAGTCCCCATCGCAAAACCACCGAGTCGGTCTGTAACGAGCCATTCACGCATCGCTTTGACTCCCCTTCCCACAAGGCAGCCAAGCGGCCGAGAATCCTGTCTCGACGGCTTAAAATCTGTCCTGATGAGTAGTCGCAAACACTGCAAGAACAGCCGCAGAAGCGCGAACCCACTGCAAACTACCCGAACTGATTGCGATGAAAGACCGAGCAAGAAGAAGAACGTCCGCACCTTGCGCGGTGCGCTATATTGACCCGGCTAGGAAAATTTCGCAGGGTGACTTGCTGCTCGCCGAAGTCGCCCGGTATGATCTGCCTACTAAGTATTGAGGTCCCACGGGGGGGCTTTCCATCGCAGC
>OUNO011323011.1_pt1 | contig 19049 bp, 12 predicted proteins | sample 1779811 | NCBI WGS metagenome assembly OUNO01 (sample SAMEA3914804, study PRJEB12502) | metagenome | biome: forest; material: soil | place: Canada | collected 2010-06-25 | depth 0.3 m | reverse complement strand
GAAGCAGAGCGCGAAGTTGTCCTGGCTGAATATGAAGACAAAATCGGTACCGTTGTGAACGGTACGGTCCAACGCGTTGAACCGCGTGTCATTCGTGTTGAACTAGGCAAAGCAACCGGTATCATCCCGCAGTCCGAGCAAATCCAGGGCGAATTTTACAGCATCGGTAGTCGCATCAAGGTCTTTATCAAAGACATCGAACGCGACAACCGCGGCCCGCAACTGATTCTTAGCCGTGGTAACGAAGCATTCGTCGAATACCTCTTCCGCCAAGAAGTTCCTGAAATGGAATCTGGTGCGGTTGAAATCAAAGCTATTGCCCGTGAAGCCGGCCGTCGTACCAAACTCGCCGTCGCCAGTACCGTCCCCGGTGTTGACCCTGTTGGCACCTTTGTTGGTGGTCACGGTACTCGTGTTCAAGCCGTTATGAACGAAATCGGCGATCAGGAAAAGATCGACATCGTTACCTTTGACGGTGATTCAGAACAATTTATCCGCAACGCCCTCAGCCCCGCCGAAGTCGTCAAGGTTGTGATCGATGAAAAAGAAAAACGTGCCAAAGTATTCGTCGCTGAAGAACAGCAATCAATCGCCATCGGCCGCGGCGGCCAAAACGTCCGTCTGGCAGCCCGTTTGACTGGTTATGAACTGGACATCGAAACGGCTGTTCCTGAGAAAAAGGCTGAACCAAAACCAAAGAAAAATATCGAAGATAGTCTATTGGACGCAGTCGAAGAATCAACTGAAGAATAGATCAGACGAGAGACATACACATAAAGACCGCTATCCTAGAAAGGGTAGCGGTCTTGTCATTGTCCCCCTTTATCACACCATATGATGGAGACATCTCCGACCTCCGTCTTGTATCTCGTGTGATGTATGGTATATTGTTCTTATGGTTAAAACGACAAAAAAAGCGAATAAAGTAAAAAAATTAGTTCATGCGAAAGTAACGAAAAAGACAAAAAAAGCGAAGAAATTTTTATTAAAGTTCAATAAAAAAGTCATTGCTGGCGGTTTCCTCGTGGCGTTATTAGTCAGCGCACTGGTGTTTATGAAAGTTTTACCTGCGTTGGCGTCCGGTTCGGTCGTGTGGTCAAGCGGTGTACCGACGACCGTGTCCGTGGCCGATGTTGGCGGGGAAGGCACTTGGCGGGATTGGTGCCAAACAAAATTCCATTCGACCAAGCAGGCTATCACTTTATACTCGGGAGACCCAAACCTCAAAACCGACTGCTTTTTGGGTAGCTCTGGTGGGATCAACATCTATACTCATTCCTTTCAGAAAGGCATCGCCGTACAATTCCCAGGTGACACAGGGGCGTATCGTACAACCGCGAGCTGTGCATTATCGTGTGTCTATCTTTCAAGTACGGATACACTCATAACGGTGGAGTCGAATAATAACTACTCAACCGGCAGAGTTGCGATCTACAAGAACTTTACCAGTCGCCTCCATCTTGTGGATTCTGCAGTGCAAGGCGATCGGTACTACGACTTTGATGCGTCGTCACCAGTGCTGATTAGCAACTATTCCGGTCAGCCAGGCTATTCTGGCGACGTACGCTACATCCAGCGTTCGTCGAACGATAGGTGGCTGGTGATGAATGTGACCAATGCCGGTCTGGTACGAGTCGACCTGACGACCATGCAAATGCTGAAGTTTTCGGATTGGAAAACGGACTATACCTATGCCGGGCCGAACATTGAATACGATGTGACAGATGACGGACAACATGTGGCTGTCTTCGGCCTCCTCTCAGCCAACGCCATCTATGACATCACTTCCGGCTGCGGCAACAGCCTCCCGGCTAGCCCGACAGTCAGTGATATCGTAGGGACCCAGACGACGGCGTGTCCAATACTGGATCTGAAAGCACCAGGCGGCCAGGTTAATACCTATATGCCAACACTTGCGAACGCATCCCAGCCACTATTTAGCGGTGACGGTAGTCAGATCATATTTTACGGAGTATCAAGCGACCAATTGGACAATCGTTTAATAACATTGCAGGCGGCAAACTATAACCCTGCGCCGACGCCAACTCCCACACCTCCTAGTCAATGCCCAGGGTATTCAAACGGGAACAGCAATATACCGAACCAACATGCCAGTAGCGTCGCAAAGAGTCGCGTCGCAACAAACCTTAGTGACGGCACCGGAAACTGTAAGTTGTTCTAAATAGTAGAAGAATAATCTTAAGAGTAATAATAAACCGCTCGCAGAGAGCGGTTTATTATTTGCATTACTTTTTCACTGAAAAATAATACTGGCACTCTCTTGACGTGAGTGCTAATATTTCCTATACTGGATATAGCAATTCAGTAAAAAGTAAAGAAAACGCTTGCGCTGAAGCTATGGAGGATTGATAATGAGTAGTATGTCAGATGATTTTGCCGAATTTGTTTCGCATCTCACCGACAACGCGCGGACGAGCTTGCAGCATGCCGACGCAATCGCTCGCGGTTACGGCAGTGCTTACATTGGCACGGAACATCTATTATTGGGAGTGTTAGCACAAGGGTCATCCGTTGCAGCCAAGGTGTTGGCTGATGCTGGTGTGACGCTTGATCGTGCCGAACTGGCATTGAATTTAACGCCGCGCACCCTCGTCGTCAGCACTGGCGCCAAGGGCCTGTCGGAAACGGCCAAACTAACGCTCAAGATGAGTTGGGATATCGCCCAAGAATTTCACCAAGATTATTTAGGTACGGAACATATTCTGTATAGTATTTTGAGTCAGAAGAACGCCCGTGCAACGGTATTGCTGCGTGATATGAATATCGACGTGCCAAGCGTGACTGGCGAATTGGAAGAATTCTTTGATCGCCAGACGAATGACTATCATCAATCAGTCGAGGAAGCGGCCGCTCAACGCGGTGCCAAACAACGTCGTGGCGGTGCCCTGGACACATTCGGTACCGACCTGACGACCAAAGCCCGTGATGGTGAACTAGACCCGGTTATCGGCCGCGACGAGCAGCAAGAACGCCTGGTGACGATTTTGAGTCGTCGAACCAAAAACAACCCGGTATTGATCGGTGAACCTGGTGTCGGTAAAACGGCAGTTGTCGAAGGTCTGGCGCAGCGGATTGCTCGTGAGGACGTGCCTGATCATCTGTTAGATAAACGCGTTGTCCAATTGGACCTGGCGGCCATGATCGCCGGGACAAAATACCGCGGTGAATTCGAAGAGCGACTGAAAAAGGTGATTGACGAATTAAAAAGTCAAAAGAACGTCTTGGTGTTCGTTGATGAATTGCATTTGATTGCTGGTGCCGGCGCTGCCGAAGGCGCGCTAGACGCTGCGAATATGTTAAAGCCCGCCCTTGCGCGCGGCGAGTTGCATATGATCGGTGCGACGACTATGGACGAATACCGCAAACATATCGAAAAAGACAGCGCGCTTGAACGACGATTCCAGCCGATTATTATCAAAGAACCGAACCTGAAAGACACAGCCGCCATATTGAAGGGTCTGAAGACATATTATGAGAAACATCACGGCGTCACGATTGGTGACGAGGTGATTGACGACGCTGTATACATGGCTGATCGCTATGTCAGCGAGCGGTTCATGCCCGATAAAGCAATCGATGTGATTGATGAGGCGGCGGCATTGGTACGGGTGAGGCACAGCCGTCGACCAAGCCGAGTCCGCGACTTTACCCGTCAGTTGAAAAACTTGAATGAAAAAATGGACGAAGCAGTTACCGCCGAAGATTACGAACGTGCGGCGCTCTACAAAACGCGCATTAGCCAGTTGTCCGTCAAACTAGCCGAAACAAAGGAAAGCGATGAAAAGAAATCGCCAGTTGTCTTGTCGAACGACGACGTGGCACATGCTGTGGCGACAATGACCGGTATCCCCGTCAAGCGACTGCAAAAATCAGAGATTAAATTGCTCCAAAGACTTGAAAAACATCTGTCGAAATACATTATTGGTCAAGAAGAAGCCGTTTCGTCCGTCGCACGCGCAATGCGCCGCAGCCGTAGCGGTGTCGCCAGTCATAAACGACCAATTGGATCGTTCGTATTCATGGGGCCAACTGGCGTGGGCAAGACGGAGCTTGCACGTGTTTTGGCCCGTGAAGTATTCGGTAGTGACGATGCGCTTATCAAGATCGACATGAGTGAATTCGGTGAGCGTCATAATACCAGCCGTTTGGTTGGTGCGCCGGCCGGATATGTCGGCTATGAGGACGGCGGCAAATTGACGGACAAAGTTCGTCGCCAGCCATACAGTGTCATACTGTTTGATGAGATCGAAAAAGCCCACCCTGATGTCTTCCAGCTACTGCTGCAATTACTCGAAGACGGTAAATTGACCGATGCCAAGGGTAGGGAAGTTGACTTCACGAATACAATTGTCATTCTGACCAGCAATTTGGGCGCCGACCGCATGATGAAAGAATCAGCGCTAGGGTTCCATGGGACGACGACTCGTGATGCCGAAAAACTTGATCAAATGCACGAAGAAAATGCCGAGGCGACCAAAGACGCGCTGAGCAAGCGCATGCGACCGGAGTTGATCAACCGATTTGATGCGATTGTGACGTTCCGTGCATTGACGCCAAAAGAAGTCAGTAAAATCTTTGATAATCTGATTGATGAACTGCAAGAACGCCTGGTCCAAAAAGGTCTTCGTCTGAGTATCAAGCCGACGGCCAAGCGATATTTGATTGAAAAAGGCTATGACGAAAAGTTCGGTGCCCGCCCACTGCGACGTGCGATTCAGGATGAGTTGGAACATCCGCTAGCAGAAGGTATACTGGATGAGAGTTACGAACGAGGAAGTATATTGACCGTATCCGCAAGAGGGGGCAAACTTGCAATCACCGTTACCGCCGAGCAACCGGCCTAGACATCATAGAAAAATCGGCAGCATAATCACCACCGTCCTTTTGACTGGCGTGAGTGTCTTTATTTGGCTGAACCACCAGTATATTGTTGATTCGATCAGTTTTTGGCGCTACCAACCGACCAGTGCGGTCGAACAAGTTACCAGTCGGGCCAAACTGAGCGATAGTGGTAAGTTTAATTTTTATGCTGCCCAGCCAAGTATCGATGATAGTAATACATTCAATGCGAAGTGTAGCCGCAAAGAAAGCAATACGGCGATTCTGGGGTGTTATACCGACGATCGGATATATATTTACGACGTTACCGATACACGCCTCGATGGCATCAAAGAAGTGACCGCTGCCCATGAAATGCTACATGCCGTTTACCAGCGCCTTTCGCCGTCCGACAAGCAATCCGTCGATCAGCTGGTCGAGGCTGAATACCAAAAGCTTCTGAGCAACCCGACCTTTGCTGAACGAATGGCGTTTTATGCGCGCACCGAACCCGGAGAGCGTGACAATGAACTCCATTCGATTATTGGGACAGAAGTCGGATCGATCAGCCCGGAGCTTGAAGCGCATTATGCCAAATATTTTAACGACCGCGGCCAAATTGTTTCGATGTATAACACCTATAACAGTGTATTCGTATCGCTGTCGGACCAGTCTAAACAACTGGCTGCTGAACTTGAAAAAATCAGCGGGCAAATCAAATCGGCATCGGATCAGTATAATGCTGACGTCAAATCATTGAACGCTGACATCGCTTCGTTTAACCAGCGCGCAAATGCGGGGTATTTTACTTCGCAGTCGCAGTTTAATACCCAGCGCCAAACGCTGGTCGTCAGGGCGAATACAATCAGTGCCGAGCGTGTCGCGATCAATGTTATGGTTGATCGATACAATACATTCCGCGATCAGTACAACGATACCGTGACACAATCGAATAACCTGTACAAGAGTCTCGATAGCAGTCTTTCACCGGCACCGAAGGTATAATAAAGGTATGGTAAAATCTCGGACTCAATTCGTTTGTCAGCAGTGTGGTGCGAGTTATCCCAAATGGACGGGGCGCTGTGATAACTGCGGTGAGTGGAATACGCTGGTCGAACAGGCGCCGGTCGCAACGGGTAAATCCGCTGTTGCTCGCAGTTCGGGTACGGCACTTCGTCCGCAGACGTTACAGTCAATCGTGAGTGATGACAAATCTTCGCGGCTGACAACGGGTATCGGGGATTTGGACGCCGTACTGGGGGGCGGAATTTTGCCTGGTGGTGTTGTTTTGCTTGCCGGACAACCGGGGATTGGGAAAAGCACACTCCTCCTCCAGGTGTCGGCTACCGTGGCTCACTCGGTACCGGTACTGTATGTCAGCGGAGAAGAATCGGCAGCACAGGTGAAACTGCGTGCCGAAAGATTGGGCGCAGAAAAACACGAACAGTTAAGTTTTGCTGCCAGTACAAGTGCTGATGATATCGCAGCAACCATTCGGTCGAGCGCCTACAAATTGGTTATTGTTGATTCGGTGCAGACATTGACACTTGGTGAGATAACATCGGCACCAGGCAGTGTCAGCCAGATTACCAACAGTAGCAATGTGATTATTCAGGCGGCTAAAGCGGCGGGAGTGGCAGTAGTGTTGGTTGGTCACGTCACCAAAGAAGGATCGATTGCCGGACCGAAGGTGCTCGAACATCTTGTCGATGTCGTGTTGCAATTCGAAGGCGATCGTTATGGTGGATTCAAGGTTGTTCGCGCGATCAAAAACCGTTATGGATCAACCAACGAAGCGGCGATTTTCGAGATGGACGAGAGCGGGCTACGGGTGGTGGAAAATCCTTCGGCGGCTCTGCTGGCTGAACGTCAGAATGCCGATGGATCGGTCGTGTTAGCGACGCTGGAAGGAACACGTCCACTGCTGGTGGAGATTCAGGCACTTGTCAATCCAACAAATTTCGGTTATCCTAAACGTACAGCTAGTGGATTCGATCTCAATCGACTCAACCTATTGATCGCCGTGCTAGAGCGGCGAACAAAACTGAACTTATCCGATAAAGATATCTATATCAATGTGGTTGGGGGGCTCAAACTAGCTGATCCAGCAGCTGATCTGGCGATTTGTATGGCGATTGCCAGTGCAGCAGCCGGACGACGGCTGGATGACGGTGTCGTCGTATTCGGCGAAGTCGGACTCGGCGGTGAGGTACGATCGGCTATCGCGACTCCTCGTCGTATCGACGAAGCCAAAAAACTTGGTTTTACCCGTGCAATTGCACCAGCTGGTGGCAAAAAGAACACTTTTATCACTGGGGTCAAAGATCTGCGTCAAGCGCTGATCGATTACTTACAAAAATAACGAAAAGGAAATAAGAAATGGAATTAGAACAACTTTTGATTGTTGCCGTACTCCTGGTACTGCTAGGTGAGGTAACGTATCTCGTCGCGAAATTACCGCGTCAAATAAATAGTAAAAAACGAATGATATTCGTCGACACATCAGTGTTGATCGATGGACGAATCATGGCCGTCGCCGCATCAGGCTTTATCGGCGATACGCTGGCGATACCACGCAGCGTGATTGGCGAGCTGCAGTTTTTGGCTGACAACGCTGACGCTGATAAACGGGCTCGTGCAAGGCATGGCCTGGATGTCGTCAAGGATCTGCAGAACCTGGATGGAGTCGACGTACAAATCTTTCAGGATGGCAGCAAAGCCGAAGAAGGCGTCGATGAACGACTGCTGAATCTGGCAAAAAAACATGGCGGCGCAATCTGTACGATTGATTACAACCTGAACAAAGTTGCCGTCGTCGAAGGTATCACTGTCTGTAACGTCAACGAACTGGCCAAGAGTCTCCGCATGGCCTATCTGCCAGGCGAAAAACTATTACTTGAATTGGTGCAAAAAGGCCAGGATAGCCACCAGGCGGTCGGTTACCTGCAAGATGGAACGATGGTCGTCGTCGAGCACGCGTCCAGTCAGATCGGCCAAAAGGTCGAGGTAGAATTTATCCGCAGCCTGCAAACGGCGGCTGGCAAAATGATGTTTGCTAAAAAGGTAGAGTCAGCGCAACCAGCGTTTTCGAAACCAAAACAAAAGCCCGTTGGCACCAAGCCTAGCCCCAACTCGAGTCCAAACTCAAATACAAATACAAATACCAATACCAACTCTCACGCAAATCACCAAAAGCCGAATCAGAACAACCAACAAAAGCAGCAAAAGCGTCGTTCAGTTGATCGCGAAGCTGACCTGATAAAACTTGTCGATAAACAATCCTAGAACCGTATCTCAATTATTCAGTCAGGATCTTTACCTACCCTTACGGGTAGGTTTTTGATGCAGTGCCCGTGTAGAACAGATCATCAGTGGTGGTTGCGGCGATCGTAAACGTACTGGTGCCACTGGCGGTGTAGGTTGCGTCATAGCTGCCGGCCGCTGTGATTGCCTGGTCGTTGATTGTTGCACCGTTGACGGTGATCGCAAGGTCGGTCAGATTGCCTTTGCCGCCAGTAACGGTGGTTGTGATACGGTAGGTACCTGCAGAGATTGGCGTGACGGTGATCGAGGCGACGGTTGGCTTGGCGTCATCACAACTGTGAGCGTCATCGTCCTTCGTTCCATCGTAGCCGCTTGGTGCCAGGTAGACTGTTTGCTTGCTGATCGGGTCAGTCGTCTTGAGAACATCGAGCTGAATTTTTGCGGCGTCCGGCGTACAGTCAGTCGCTTTTTTCTTGGACACTTTATCGAATGTCAATTTGCTTGATGTTTGCGCATTCTTTTTGTTGTACCAGGAAGGATACAATTCAGTACCAATCTTTTGGACACCAGCCGGCATCGTGTACCAATCGCCCTGTTTCCATTTGCCTTCTTTGGCGTAGACTTCTTCGTGGGCATAGGTCATGACTTCGTTGATGATCGTACCTGGCAGCGACGAGTTACCGTTTTTGAGCGGCTGTGGATCGTTGTTACCCAACCAGACACCCATCGTCAGCGCGGGACTGTAGCTCATCATCCAAATGTCTTTTGATTTGCCGTCAACGTCGGACGTACCGGTCTTGGTAGCTGTTTTGACCTTACCTTTATCGACGACGATACCAGGGAAGTTGCGTCCGTAGAGTCCTGCTCGCGCGTTATCATCGCTTAAGATGTCAGCCATGATGTACGATACCTGCGGATCAATAATCTTTTTCGCTTGGTTATCTGTCCATTTTTTGAGTGTTTCGTTATTGCTGTTTTTAACCTCAAGGACAGTTGAGTAAGGTTTGTAGGTACCACCGCGTGCCAACGTCGAGAACGCGTTGACGTGATCAATTTGTTTTGTACCACAACCACCGATGGCCGCGGCCAGCCCGACTTGGGATTCCGAGCCTTGGGTACAGTAACCTGTGTCTCCGGCGGCACGGATCATGTCGAGTGTCGGTTTGACGCCCGATACGGCCATCGCTTTGATAGCGGGGATGTTACGGGATAGGGCGAGGCTTGAGCGGATCGTAATATTGCCCTTAAATGACTTGTCGGCGTCGTTTGGCGTGTAGTTGCCATCGAATGTCGTCTTGACGTCAGGAAGCACTGTGCCACTGCCGTAGACGTTCAGGAGAGGGTTGGAGCTTTCGGAGAATAGTTTGGCATAGACTAATGGTTTGATTGTCGAACCTGGCTGGATATAGGACGTGGCGGCGTTGTTTTGGCCGAACCCTTCATAGTTGTAGTTACGACTGCCCATGAGAGCCACGATCTGACCGGTTTTGGTATCTTCGACGGTTGCGGCGCCGTTGGCAAAGCCGGCGTAATCAGGAATCCCTTTATATTTTGGATTGGTCTTGTCGAACATCTCGCTAAAGCTGGACTCGAGTTGCTTTTGGATACCGAGATCAAGGGTGGTTGTGACGGTCAGGCCGCCACGACCGACTGTTGCTTTGCCCAGTTCTGCCTCGAGTTGCGAACGAACCATTTGGACAAAGTGCGGTGCTTTGATGTCACTATATTGTGATGTTTGTGGCAAGATGGTGTCCATGATCGGCTGCGCCTTCGCGGCATCGGCATCTGCCTTGCTGACATAGCCTTGATCAACCATTTCGTCGAGGACTTTGTGTTGGCGTTCGATCAGAGCGGACTGCCCGGCGGCGTTATAGGGATCATACAGGCCGGGTTGGTTCGGAATACTTGCCAGTAGGGCTGACTGTGCGAGGGTGAGATCTTTGGCGTCGACACCAAAGTATGTCTTCGCGGCGGATTCGACACCGTTACGACGACCTCCATAGGGTGATTCGTTGAGGTACAGGTTCAATATTTGATCTTTGTCGTACATACGCTCGACTTCAATCGATAGGATGATCTCTTTGATTTTGCGCGGGATGCCCGCGAGGCCACGCTGCTGTGCTTCGTCGGCAAAGAATACTTGTTTGACCAGCTGTTGCGTCAACGTCGATCCACCCTGGGTGCTACCACCGCCATAGTTATTAATAAGGGCGCGGGTAATGCCGGTAAAGCTAACACCACCGTGTTTGTAGAAGTCTTTGTCTTCGATGGCAACGGTTGCTTTTTTCATCAATGGGCTGATCTGATTGCCGTCAACAACCAGTTTGTAGTCGCCATCACCTTTGTCTTCCCATAACAGTGCATCGGCGCCACCAGCGGGTCCACGGCGGTCATAATATTTGGTCACCGTCGTGTGGACGCGTTTGGCTAACTCTTCGGGACGGATCGAATCAAGGTCTTTGCGGAAATAAGCGAACAGCCCACCGACGAATAATGCCACCAGCAGGGCGGAGACACCGGCAATTTTGAGCAGCATGATGCCACCCTTGCGGCTGAACCAGTAGCCAGCAACACGTTTTGGGTGAAGCCGAGCAAAGAACCTCTGAACAGGGTGTTTCGGCAATGTCGCCAAGTACTCGGCCTTTTTACGGTGAGCGGCGTCTTTTTTGGTACGTCGAGAATTCGCCAGGTTAGCGTAAACACTCAACTTGCGTGAACGGCGTTTTTTTGCCACTAATATCTATTTCCCATAAGCAATATTACGGTCTATTATAGCACCAAATCTCGGGCGGCAATACACAATTTCTGCTACAATAGCGGCATATGTCATTGTCAGAAGAATTAGCTTGGCGGGGGTTCGCTAACCAGACAACGTTTCCTGATGCAAAGGTACTGGACGGCGATCCACTATCGTTTTATTTAGGTGTTGACCCAAGTGCTGATAGTATGACGATCGGTAATTTGGCGGCTGCGATGATGGTGCGACATTTTGTTGATCATGGGCACAAGGCCTTCCTGCTCGTCGGCGGTGCGACCGGTATGATCGGTGATCCTGATGGCAAAAAGGACGAACGAAATCTCAAGACGCTCGAGGAAATCTCGGCAAACAAGGCAGGTATTGCCGCACAGTACAAAACGTTATTCGCTGACCAGCCATTCGAATTGGTCGACAATTATGACTGGTTCAAAGACATGAACTATCTGGACTTTTTGCGTGACGTCGGCAAACATGTGCCGCTGAGTAATATGTTAGGCCGTGATTTTGTCCAGGCACGCCTAGGTGAGGGCGGCAGTGGCATTAGTTACGCCGAATTCAGCTATTCACTGATCCAGGGCTATGATTTCTTACATTTGTACCGCGATCATAGTGTGACATTACAGCTGTGCGGTGCCGACCAATGGGGTAATTCGATTGCCGGCGTCGATCTGATTCGTCGCATCGAAGGCGCCGAAACGCACGTCTATTCGACGCCGCTGGTCATCAACAAAACGACTGGCGCCAAATTCGGCAAGTCCGAGGATGGTGCAGTCTGGCTGGATCCGGCCAAAACGAGCGTCTACCAATTTTACCAGTTCTGGCTGAATGTTGATGATGAAGGCGTGATTGATTATGCCAAGATTTACACACTACTTGATAAAGACGAAGTCGAAGCCTTGGCCGCCGAACAGCAGGCAAACCCCGGTGCTCGTCCCGCGCAAAAGCGACTGGCGTACGAAGTAACCAAGATCGTCCATGGCCAAGCTAATGCCGATAGCGCCAAACATGTCACCGAGGTGTTATTCGGTGGATCTGATTTTACCAGTCTGTCGCAGTCAGACCTCGAACTCTTGGCCAATGAAATCCCAACAATCCCAAGTGGCACGAGTGTCGTTGATATGCTGGCTGATAGTGGACTTGTTGCCAGCAAAGGCGAAGCTCGCCGGCTTATCCTTGGCGGAGCTATTTCGATCAATGGTGAAAAAATCGTTGATGACCAAATCGTCAGCCAAGCGGCCCTTGTCAAAAAGGGCAAAAACAGCTTTTTACTCGTAAAGTAGCACGCTAGTTGTTGATGATAGACGTGACTTGGTCGACGAGATGATTCAGTTCAGTTTGCGTTGTCGCCTCGGCGTTCAGGCGAATAACCGGCTCGGTGTTGCTGGCGCGCACGTTGAACCAACTATTTTCAAAGTTGACCGTTAGCCCGTCCAGATCGTCCTGCTTGGCCTCTTGAAATCTCACGCGCAGTCGTTCGAGCACAGATTCTTTGTCGTTGACCTCGAAATTGGTTTCGGAAATAGCAACGTAGGCAGTACGATATTTCTCGGCCAGTTGACTCATTTTTACACCACTCAGAGAAAGTACTTGGATAGCCACCAGGGCGGCGATCAATCCCGAATCGGCAAAGAAGTTATCTTTGAAATAGTAATGACCCGAATGTTCACCGGCAAAGACCGCATCGTATGTGCGCATATCGGCTTTGATAAAGCTATGTCCAACTTTTGTCCGGTGCGACTGTCCGCCGTGGGCGGCAACCGTTTCCGGCACCACACGTCCGCAGATGGCATTATAGAGGATTGTGGCACCAGGATTTTTCGACAAGAAATATTCGGCGAGAATCGCGGTCATCGTCGTGCCGCTAAGGGCGACGCCATTTTCGTCGACCACGACTGCACGGTCACCGTCACCGTCAAAGGCGACACCGAAATCACTGCCCGTTTCTTTGATTTTTGCCTGTAGGTCGACCAGGTTTTCAGGTATCAAAGGATTGGCGATATGGTTGGGGAATGTCCCGTCAAGGTCGAAATACATCCGGGTCACTTCGAGTGGGGTTTTGGGTTCAAGAGAAGGAATGATCGCTCCAGCCATGCCGTTGCCCGCATCGATCGCAACTTTGTAGGCAGGCCAACTGCTGGCGTCGACGAACGATAACGCATGCGTGATCCACTCATCGGTTAGATGCTGCTGCGTGACCGTTCCCTCGACTGCAGCAGGAATGAATTCTCCTTTGATTGCCGCATCGCGAACTTCGGCGAGGCCGGTTTCGATGCCGATTGGGCGAGCTTCTTCGCGGCATAACTTGATGCCATTATCAGCACCGGGGTTGTGGCTGGCAGTCACCATTGCGCCACCAGCAAGGTTGTTGTGGCCGACGGCAAAATAAATCATATCACTGGTGACTTGACCGATATCCAGGACATCGCGTCCTTGTTGGACTAATCCTTCGATGACAGCGGCTGCAAGTTCGGCTGAATCAGGGCGCATATCACGACCGACGGCGACGGTTCCAGCGTTTGGCAGCCACTCAGCGAGTGCTGATCCGACGAGTCGAGCGACGTCGCCGGTGAGTTCTGTACCGACTTTACCGCGGATGTCGTAGGCTTTGAAAATATTTGGTTCGATAGTTATCATAAATCCCTCCAGGCTATAAGTGACGCACGATTAATTGTACACTATCATTATGGATCTATCAGCACCATTGACGCGTGTCAAAGGAGTGGGGGAAAAGACAGCCGATCAACTCGCCGCAGCGGGGTTAATAACAGTAGGTGATATCATCACTTTTTTGCCACGGGCGTATGAAGATTTTTCGGAAGTTGTCCAAATCGCCGACATCCATCCGGGTAAAAGTACCATACGGGCCCGTTGTGAATCGATTACGACTCGCAATGTTCGGCGTGGATTGCGCGTCACGACGGCGACGCTAGCTGATGCGAGCGGTAAATTGCAGGCGGTGTGGTTCAACCAGCCATACCGGGTGACGCAGCTGAAGGGCGGCGATGAATTTTACTTTTCTGGAGAGTTCGAATTTAGCTACAATCGTTATCAGTTGACCAATCCTAGTGCTGAAAAAGTCAGCGACATGCCCGTGTCGACCGATAGGATCGTCCCGATTTATCGAGCGATCAAAGGCCTCAAAAGCCAACTGGTCCGCAAAATATTGGTCGAATTGCGCCCGCTTGTGACAATGTTGCCAGAAACATTACCAGCCGATATCGTCGCCAAAGAAAAGCTGCTGTCCTACGCCGATGCGCTGCTGGCACTCCACTTTCCGACTGGGGGTAACGATATCGAACGGGGCCGAGAACGATTGGGGTTTGAAGAATTGCTCAGTTTACTACTGGCGTCGCAGTTGAACAAGCAGGCGAATGCACAGTTAACGGGTTGGCGAATACCTTTTGATGTCGGTGCCGTCACGGCGTTCGTGAAACAGCTACCATTCACATTAACGGATGCTCAGCGTCGGGCGGCCTGGGAAATCATTCAGGATTTTGAAAAGCCAACCCCGATGAACCGTCTATTGCAGGGCGACGTCGGCAGCGGCAAAACCGTCGTGGCTGGTCTTGCAGCCCGTCAGGCAGCCAGCAGCGGCTTTCAATCGGCGATCATGGCGCCAACGGAGATATTGGCTTCACAACATGCCGAAACGCTCACAAAACTGCTCCAACCGCTTGGCGTGACAGTTGGTCTGTTAACGGGTAGCGTCAAGGGCAAGGCTCGTACGACGTTGTACGAACAAATCGCTAACGGCGGTGTCGATGTTGTCGTCGGGACGCATGCGCTGATTCAAGAGGCGGTACGCTTTCATCGTCTTGGCTTTGTTGTTATCGACGAACAGCACCGGTTCGGGGTGGCGCAGCGCCAACAGTTGCTAAAGAAATCCGAACATATGCCACATCTCCTCGCGATGACCGCCACGCCGATTCCGCGCAGCCTGGCGTTGACCGTCTATGGCGAACTGGACATCAGTATCCTGAATGAACGACCAAAAGGTCGCAAACCGATTCTTACAAAATTATGGTCGCCCAACAGCCGCCCCCAACTGTATGACCTGATCGAAGAGCAATTGGCGGCCGGCAGACAGGCGTATGTCATCTGTAGTCTGATTGACGATAATCCGCTGAATGAAATCAAGAGCGTCCAGGAAGAATACAAAAAACTCCGCACGGGTCCGTTCAGACATCGCCAGATTGGGCTGTTGCACGGCAAACTAAAGCCAGCTGAAAAAGATCAAGTCATGTCGGACTTTGCATCCGGCAAAACAGACATGCTGGTCAGTACGACGGTTGTCGAAGTTGGTGTCGACGTCCCGAACGCGACAGTCATTCTCATTGAAAATGCCGATCGTTTCGGACTTTCACAGTTACATCAGCTGCGTGGGCGGGTTGGCCGGTCAGACCGGCAAAGCTATTGTTTCCTGATGTTGTCAGACAGCAAGTCGCCGTCGAAACGCCTGCGAGAGATCGAAAAAAGCAACGATGGGTTCTATTTGGCCGAGGTAGATCTGGAACTTCGCGGGCCAGGAGAGATTTATGGGCGCGCCCAGCATGGTGAACTGAACCTCCAAGTAGCAACACTTGCTGACACGAAATTAATTGCCCGCGCGCAGCAGGCCGCAAAAAGCTTCGTCGCATCTGGCCAGGATTTGTTACAATATAAACAGTTAGCAGCACAGGTGGAACAATACCAACGGCTGACGACATTAAACTAACATGTATTCAGGAACGACTTTACGGAACAAATCCGGCCGTGTGATGGGAGTCCATCAGCGGATCGATCGTTTGGCGCGGCGAGAGCTGCAGCCACTATTAGCGCGTCGCCAGTATTTTCCGGTGCAGCACGATATCCTTCATTTCGAAGGCTTGAACGGCCCCGATGGCATCAAACGCAAGAGCCCTGGTCGGGATGAGCCATGGCATTACATCGACCCGACAGATCCGACGGATAACAATTTGCGCGATATGATCAGCGACCACATGTACAACCTGACTGCCGCCCTCGTCGATAATAATCAGCAACGGGCGTCGTTCGAAGCCGCATGGCTCGCCCATGCGATCACCGACGGCCTGACACCGGCACACCACTATCCGTTAGAGGAAAAACTCGAAGAACTACGTGATGGCGAAGGCCTTGAAACGCGCAACACAAGTCGAAAAAAATTATTATTACCAGGCAAAACTCGTCGCCACCAACTCCGTAATAACTGGGAGTTTTGGGGTGCTAAAGGCGTCATGACGACTCATTTCACGTTCGAACTGGGCGTCGCAACGACACTGGCGACTGGCCGAATGCAAAACACGACACCGAGCGGCAATGACATTGTCCGTGTCAAAAATGACGGCTATCTGCCACTTTTTGATGAATCATTGCAGCGAGTCGCCACGCTACGACTGTATGAAGAGTTTTTTCGGGTTGGCTGGACGCGTCGCCTGGCGCGTGACACCAGAGAACAGCTGATGCCCGAAATTATCCGGTCTGTCACACTCGCATGGTACAGCTGCGCTTTGGCGGCGGCCGCAAAAAAGGCAAAATCGTGAATCTAAGGATCATTGCCGGCAGTCTGGGTGGCCGAACGATTGTCGCCCCTGACGGGAGCCGCACCCACCCGATGAGCGAGCGTATCAGGAACGCACTTTTTAATAGCTTGGGTACGGCCGTGAACGGCGCGACCGTCCTGGATGCATTCGCCGGTACCGGCGCAGTTGGAATTGAAGCAATCAGCCGAGGTGCCGACCACGTAACGTTTATCGAACGCGATCGTCTGGCACAAAAAGTCCTGGCCGAAAACATTGCCACGTTAAAAATACAAAATCAGACAAAATTAATCCGCGCATCAGTCGCTGCCTGGGTTGATACCTATGACGGCCCAAAGTTCGACCTGATTTTTGCCGATCCGCCCTATCATGACACACAGTTTTCCACAGTTTTATTGCTAATAGGTCTTTTAAAACCATCGGCGCTTATGGTATTATCACATCCAGGAAGAAGTGAGAGTCCGACCTTACCTGGAGTTGTTGTGGTGGACAATCGTGGATATGGAGACGCGTCTCTCACTTACTTCCGCCTAGGAAATAATGAAGAGAGCGCCTGATCAGGCGCTTTTTTGTATGCTTTTTTGAACATTGAGCGTATATATTTACAAATTAGTAATAATAGTGTATAATAAACAGCACAAGCATCCCCAATCGAAGGAGAAAATCATGCTTGCAGCCCTTATTGTCATCGGTGTCATCGGTACGCTAGCGTCACTGCTCTGGGGTACGTACACCATCGCCAAACGGAACATGGATCACGAACCGAGCAAGACCAACGGCGCGGTCATGGGCTTCACTTTGTGGGGCATCGTGATACTCGTCGCGCTCGTGTGGACTCCAGCCATCCTTTATAGCGGCTACTTCCGAGATTGGATGTTTGTCGCGGATCTGTTCGGAGCGATGTTCATCGTGTTCCCGTTTGCCTCGGACAAGTCCGAGACGGCACGCCGCTACATACACATGGTGCAGCGCACCTTTCACCGATCAACATAACGGGCCCAGCCCGTCGTCAAGACCCGTCGTGAGTGGCATTCGCCGCCCACAACGCCGCTGACGGCGGGCTCTTTTCGTTCTCAACCAAACAAAAAACCGACCGGGATGGGTCGATTCTTTGTTTGGTACGCGAGAGAGGACTTGAACCTCCACGCCCGAAGGCACTAGCTCCTAAGGCTAGCGTGTCTACCAATTCCACCACTCGCGCGTAATTATTACCTGAATGTACGTGTTAGTTTATGGTCGATCACGGACCTCACGCTAGCGTGTCTACGATTATTTACCCGAAGCCACCACTCGCGCATACGAACAATAATAACAAAATTCACTCCGTTATACCAGAGGTGTTTTTGTATCACACCGCTTGTGCTATCATAGGGACACATGAGCAAAGTTGCGCAGTATTTGAACGAGCACTTACTGGGGGAAGTCACCACCAACGATAATGTCCGTCGTCGGTATTCGACAGACGGCAGCGTTATTTCGATTGTGCCTGATATGGTGATTTATCCGCGTAGTACCAGCGATCTGCGCAAAGTCGCACGGTTTTCGTGGCAATTGGCCGAAAAGGGTCACAAGCTGCCAGTGACGCCGCGCGGTGCCGGTAGCGACCAGACGGGCGGTGCGATAGGGTCGGGCGTTGTCGTCGACATATCTGCCCATATGGACACGATATTTGAGGTTGATAGCAAACAAAAACTTGTCCGGGTTCAGCCTGGCGTGAAGTTCAAAGCATTAAACCAGGCGCTGAAACTACAGGGGCTTTATATCCCGTCGTATCCTTATTCACAGTCGTTCAGCACGATCGGTGGCGCTATTGCCAATAATGCCAGCGGCGTATTGTCGGGCAAATACGGGTCGACCTCACGCTGGGTAAAACAGCTTGAAATCGTCCTGTCCAACGGAGAAATATTGCAAACTGGCCGGATCAGTAAGCGTGATCTGGAAAAGAAAAAAGGACTGCAGACGTTCGAGGGCGATATTTACCGTGGCATCGACAGTCTGATTACCGATAATGACCAGCTGATCGATTCGATTGCCGTCGAGGTCCGTGACAACGTCGGCTATAACATCGTTGACGTCAAACGACGCGACGGATCGATTGACTTGACGCCGTTATTCGTCGGCAGTCAGGGAACATTAGGCATGATATCAGAAGCGATTTTAGAAACAGAGCCTTTGACCTATTCACCTCTTGTCGGCGCAATTGCTTTTCCGGACTACGAATCAGCCCGCGATGGCCTGGACGTGCTGCGTAACCTTAACCCATCGGTTCTCGAACTTGTCGATGGCCGGATCTTGGCGCTGGCGACGGATAATGGCAACAGCTTTCCGTTTTATGACGATGCGCTCGACAAGGATAAAGTGGCCGCGGTCGCAGTCATTGAATTTGACGACCCCGGTGATCGTATCAAAAAGAAATTAGCAAAAAAGGTCGCAAAAGCATTCCAATCGCAGCCTGTGCACGTTGTCCTAGAGGGCGACGCGACCAAAACGGCAGACCTTCGCGCACTTGCATCAATAACATCGCTCGCCATTGTCCCTGACAAGGGTGATCATAGCGCACCTGCGCTGCTGAACGGCGCGTATATCCCACCGGAACGATTCGAGGACTTTGCCAATGCACTCGAAAAATTAGAGTCAAAATACCATATCGA
>OUNO011323001.1_pt1 | contig 19159 bp, 14 predicted proteins | sample 1779811 | NCBI WGS metagenome assembly OUNO01 (sample SAMEA3914804, study PRJEB12502) | metagenome | biome: forest; material: soil | place: Canada | collected 2010-06-25 | depth 0.3 m | reverse complement strand
CAGCGCGGCTGCGTCGAAACCTTCGCCGGCACGCGCGCGCTCTTGCGTGAGTACGCGCGTCAGGGCGGGCACGCCTCGGAAGTGCTGCCGATCGCCGTGAGCGCGCGCCGCGGCGAGCCCGCCGGCGTGAAGACGTTCGAGATGATGGGCACCGCGCTCGGCCGCCTGTTGGCAAACATCCAGAACCTGCTCGACTTGAACGCGGTCGTGTTCTCGGGCGGCATTTCGGCGTCGTTCGATTTGCTGGAGCCGTTCGTGCGCGGCGCGCTGCGTGCGCAGGCCTTCTCGCCGCCGTTGGCAGAAGTGCCCCTCTTGGTCAGCGAGCTCGGGGAGCGCGCGGGCGTGATCGGCGCAGCGCACCTGACCACGCTGTGAAGGGCGCACGGTGAAAGCCGTTCTCGTCAAGGAGCCGGGCGGGCCCGAGCAACTGCAGATCGTCGAAGTGCCCGATCCGGTGCCGGGTCCGGGCGAGGTCGCGATCGACATTCACGCGGCGGCGCTCAATCGCGCGGACCTGCTACAGCGCCGTGGGCTCTATCCGCCGCCTCCGGGAACCACCGACATTTTGGGGCTCGAATGCGCGGGAGTCGTGAGCGCGCTGGGTCCGGGCTGCACGGGCAACGTGCGCGTCGGCGAGCGCGTGATGGCGTTGCTCGGCGGCGGCGGCTACGCCGAGCGCGTGGTGGTGCCCGAAGGCATCGCCATGAAGGTACCCGACGCGCTCGACCTCGAAGCCGCAGCCGCAATCCCCGAAGCGTTCTTGACCGCGCGCGAAGCGCTGTTCACGACCGGAGAGCTCGGCGCGACGGACTCGGTGCTGATTCACGCGGCAGCGGGCGGCGTGGGCAGCGCGGCCCTGCAGCTCGCCCGGCGCGCCGGTGCGCGCGTGTTCGCGACCGCCGGTGGCGCCGAGAAGTGCGCCTGGGTGCGCGCGCTCGGCGCCGACACCGTGATCGACTACAAGAGTGAAGACTTCGCGGCCGTCATCCAAGCTCGAACTGCGGGCCAGGGCGTGAACGTGATCTTGGACTTCGTAGGCGCGGCTTACGCGGAAAAACACGCGGCTTGCCTGGCCACGCGCGGCCGGCACGTGGTGATCGGCGTGCTGGGCGGCGCGCAGGCGAGCGTCAATTTCGGCAAATTGATTCAGAAGCGCCAAAGCCTGCGCGGCGTCGTGATGCGCTCGCGCTCGAGCCAGGAAAAAATCGAGCTGTCACGTGCGTTCGTGCGCACCACATTGCCGCTCTTGGCCGACGGACGCCTGAAAGCGCTGGTCGACAGCACGTTCCCGCTCGCCGAGGTCGCCCGTGCCCACGAACGCATGGAGAGCAACGCGAACCTCGGAAAGATCGTGCTGCGCGTACGCTGAGAGTCGAAAGTCTCAGCCGAGTTTGGCGCGGATCCGGATCAGGCCGGGGCCCGGCTTGACGCGCGCTTGGCAGGCCAAGCGCGTGGTGCCGTCGCCACCGAGGATGTCGAGCAGCTCTTCTTCCTGCTCCTCGGGGGGCGAAAGCAGGCTAGCGCCCTCCAAGATTTCGATGTGGCAAGTGCCGCAGCTGGCCGAGCGGCAGGAGAACGGGATCGGCGCGAAGTAATGGTCGCAGATGTCGACCAGCTCACCGCCGTCTTCAACGTCGACCACTTTCGCGGGGCCGATGTTATTGGCCAGGAACTCGATCTTCGGCACGCAAGGCCCAATAGCGAAGACCCGGCGCCCTTTCAACGAAGAAACCCGCGCCCAGCGTCGAGTTCCGCCCTCGGGCCGCAACTTTCCGACAAATGCTGGAAAATTCAGCACGTTCCGCAGGCGGCCGAGATGTGGTCTGCTGAACGAGATGACGGAAGCCGGCGAAGATCCCTTCGATTGGGTCGGCGCCACGCTGGACGGCAAGTACCAGGTCGACGCCGTGGTAGGCCGCGGCGGGTTCGGCGTGGTGTACCGCGCTCATCACTTGGGCTTCAACGAAAAGGTCGCCGTCAAATGCCTGCGCATTCCGCAGACACTGACCGGGGGCGCGCGGGACGAGTTCGAGCGTAACTTCTTGGCCGAGGGTCGGCTCTTGCATCAGCTGTCGCGTTCGACCGCCGGCATCGTGCAAGCGCTCGACGTGGGCGCCGTGGTCTCGCCGAACAAGACCTGGACGCCGTTCATCGTGCTCGAATGGCTCGACGGCCAATCGCTCGATCAGAACTTCGCCGAACGATTGCGTTCGGGCCAAGGCGGACGCTCCTTGAAGCAAGCCGTCGAGCTGCTCGATAGCGCAGCACGCGCGCTTTCGCTCGCGCACGAACAAGGCATCGCTCATCGCGACATCAAGCCCGCGAATCTGTTCCTGGCCGAGGTCGGCGGTCGCAAAACGCTCAAGGTGCTGGATTTCGGGATCGCCAAGGTGGTGACGGAGTCCGAGAGCTTCACCAAAGCGTTCGAGGAAACGGGCGCTTCACTGCAGGCGTTCACCGCACGCTACGGTTCACCCGAGCAGTTCAGCCGTCGCTATGGAGCGACGGGGCCGTGGAGCGATGTGTTCTCGCTCACGCTGGTGTTGATCGAAGCGGTGGTCGGGCACAGCGCGCTCGAGGGCGTGGACACGGCACAGCTGTTCATTGCCTCAGCCGACAGCACGCGCCGTCCGACCTTGCGCTCGCACGGTGTCGATCCGGGTGACGCAGTGGAGAGCGTGCTCAGCACCGCGCTGGCGGTCGATCCCAAGGAGCGCTACCCGAACGCCGGCCAATTCTGGGAAGCATTGACCGCGGCCATCGCGGCCAGCGGCGACGTCGCCCTCTCGCTCCCCGGCTCGGCGATCAGTGGCCGCTACCAAGCGTCGAATCCGGACAGCGTAACGCGCGTCGACGGCGCCGCAGCGACCGAGCTCACCGCCAGCACGCCTCTGCCCGATGCGCAATCGCGCCCGCAGCCGAAAGCGAGCCCGGGCTCGGGCCTGCAACGCCTGATCGCCGCGGCCATTCTCTTGGTTTTGTTGGGTGGGGGTCTCGCGCTGTACTTCGCTCGCACTCCCACGTTCACCGCGCAGGGCGTGAGCGCGGCAGGCGTGAGCGCGGCAGGCGCGGCGAGCAGCGCCGCACTCGAGCCGCCCAAGCCCAGTGCCAGTGCCAGTGCCGCTGCCAGCGCGGGCGTGGCGAAAGCAGAGGGCGCGCTGGCCAAGAGCGTCTCACGCGGCTTCGCGGGCTTACCCACGCGCGACGTGCCCGCGGGACTCGTTTCACCCGCTGGCGCCTGGCTCGACAAGTTCAGCGTGCTGCGCCGCGACGACAACGGAGGGCTCGCTTACAACCAAGCCTTCACCCATTGTGCAGACGCCGGTAAAACCCTGTGCACCGACACGCAATGGCAGCGCGCATGCGACACCTTCCCCGAGGTCGGCGAAGCGCCGTCTTGGACCGAGAGCTTGGAAGACGGCCGCGTCGTGGTACGCGGCGGCGGCTCGTGTACACCGCGTAAGTTGGTCTCGGAGAGCGACCGCGATCCGCAGCGCATCGGGCTGTGTTGCGACCGCGCAGTGGGCATGACCTCGACCTCGATGCAGAAGACGTTCCTGTCCTCGACCGCCAGCGTCGTGCTCAAGCTCGAGCGCACCTTGAATCAGCGCAGCATCGACGGCTTCCTCGACCTTTCCGAAGACCACGTGACGCTGAACGATCACGCGCGCGACAAAGCGCAGCTGAAGAGCCTGCTCACGCAGTCGTTTTCGAGTGCCCGCGATCTGGTGATCGTGAATGACACCTGCGACATCTCGGTGTCGGCGAAAAAGGTGGTCGTGAAACGCTCGCGCCGGGTCAAAAAGACCAGCTACGAGACGACGGGCTGGACCGCGGTTTGCCAGCAAACTCGGCACCGCGACGGCAAGGGCGTCAGCGCCAAGAGCAGCTATGAATTCTCGGCGACCAGCAAATTGCGAGCGATTAGCGACCACGAAGCGCCGGCCGTACCGGAATGAGCCCCTAGGCCCCGGCCGCGCTGACTGCGCCCCGGCTCGAAGCCCGACACAAAGAAGCTGGTCTGGCGACCGGTGACGACTGTCCATCGAGCCAGGTCAGCGCCTGTCGCGCCGACCTAAATACGATTTTGAACACTCCCAAGCAGGGAGATGCATCGGAGTTGCTGTCGATTCCCGCACCAGGCAGACTATCAATCGTGGCGAAATCGCAGCGGGCCTTCGGAGAACGCACCCCCATGGTCGGTGCCTCGCGGCCGCTACAGGCGCCATGAACGAGCGGAATCTCCAGCCCCTGTCCGCGGCCCTGCCGCCAGCGTCGACGTTCGCGGACCGCTTGAACGCCGAACGACAGCACTGGTTCGTCGGTCGACGCGACGAGCTGACACTGTTCGAATCACTGATCGAGGATCAGGACTGCGCCCTGCTCTTCTTGCGCGGCCTCGCCGGCGTCGGCAAGACGAGCTTGCTGTTCGAGCTCCAGCGCCTGCGCACGGCCGCTTCCGGCCCCGTCGCCTTCCTCGACGGAGTGGATTTGGCCGGAGCAACCGAAGACGAGCTGCGGCAGTGCCTGCAGCGGACGTTGGCCACGTTGAGCGGACGAACCAGAGCCGCGCGTCCGCGACCGGTGTTGCTGGTCGACTCCTACGAGCGACTCGGACACGCGCTCGCTTGGCTCCATCAGCACGTGATCCCGAGCCTGCCGAGCGACGCCTTGCTCGTGCTGGCCTCGCGCAGCGCTCCGCCGTCGCGGCTCACGCTCGACCCCGCCTGGACGCGGCTCATGCAATACAAGGAGCTTTTGCCCTTCGACGAGAGCGTGTCGCGGCGCCTGTTGGACTTGCTGGGCGTGCCTCACGCAGCGCGGCGCGCTCTGCTCGCGACGGCCGAAGGCTACCCGTTGGCGCTCGTGATCGCGGCTCAGGCCTTGCTGCGCTCGGGCGGAGACACGCTCACCGTCGAACACCTACGACACCTGCAAAGCTCGCTCCTGCAGGTGCTTTGCCCCCCCGCTGCAAGCAATGGCCAGCAGTTGGCGCTCGACGTGTGCGCTTTGGCACGCACGACCACGGTCGAGCTACTGCAGCGCGTCTTGAGCCAAAATCCGCACATTCAGGGGGAGAGTGCGCCGGAGCTGTTCGAGTGGCTCGCGCGCCGTCCCTTCATCGAACAAGGCTCTGCCGGCGTTCATCCGCAGCCGCTGGCACGCTTGGCGTTGAGCGGGCGAGTGCGACGCGGCAATCCCAAGATGTATCAGGCCACGTATTTGCCGGTCCGGGAGCACTGCGTCGAGCAGCTCTCGGAGGGCGCGCGCCACGAGGCCGCGCTCGGCGACTTGCTGTACCTGGACCGTGATCTGACGCTCGTCAGTCGGCTCGGTGTGCGCGATGGCGAACACGACGAGCCCACCTTCCATACGCCCACCGAAATCGATCACGATGAGATCGCCGCGTTGATTCGCAACGCCGAAGGGCCCGAGGCGGCCGAGCTCGCACTCGATGCGCTGCGCGACGCCCCGCAGACCTTCGAGGTCACACGCGACGGCCTGATCGACGGACTGTTCCAAGTGACGACGCTGAGCAGCGCCGAGGACGTTCGCTCCGCCGAGCGCGACCCGGCCGCGCGTCTCGCCAAGCAGTTCGTATTGGACCACCCCTTGCCAGAAGGCAGTAAGGTGCTGTTCTTTCGCCGCTTTCTGAGCCGAGACGAGTATCAAGCGCCGAGCGGGCGTGTCCTGACCATCACCGCCAGGCAGACGCACCTGGCGCTGGGCACCCAGCGTTTGGCCTACATTTTAGGCGTCTTTCGAAGGCCCGAAGACTGGGCACCACTTTGGGATGCCGCAGGCGCCGTGCGCCAGCTGGTCGGCACGTTCGAGGTCGGGCAATTCAGCTACTCACTCTTGGCCTTCGGCTACGAGGCTCGCTCACTGCGCGAGTTGCTCGTGGACGCCTGGCAAATGCGGACCAGCACCGCCTCCGTGCCGCCGGCAGATTCTGTCGAGGAGCAACGGCTGAAGGTTCAAGAACGCGTCGCGGAGCTCGGGCGAAGCGCTCGTCTCACCGCGCGTGAGCTGGACATCTTGCGCTTGCTCTGTCTCGGCGGAACGTTCGAAGAGATTGCGGAGCAGCTGCACATTCGACCGCGCACGGTGAAGTTCCATCAAGAAAACTTGCTCCGCAAGACAGGCTCGAGCTCACGCATCGAGCTGTTTCGCAAACTGATCTGAGTCGCCAAACTCTTGCCCTGGCGCCTCGACCAGGATGGGCCTGCCGCACAAGACAGGTAACGAGGCAGCATTTTCAAAGCCCAATGGCGCATTCGCACGCGCGCGATGCTCGAATAGACAAGAAGCAAACACACGCTCCCCGTATCCATATCTGGTCGACTGCGTGAGCGCGAATTGAGTGGAACGCAAATTGGAAATCTCGTACTACGAGAGGAATGCTCTTCTGGATGGGTTGGCTCGGGCGCGCGCCGAGTTGCGGAGCGTCGTCGGATGATGGCTCGTGGTGCGTGCATCGCGCGCGCTTGCTGAGCTCGTTATCGCTGCTCGCGTGTACGCTCGTCGGCTGCAGCGTGTCGCTCGACGCGAACCGGACCCAATGCTCCAGCGACGCGGATTGCACGGCGCGTGGGGCTGCCTTCGCGGGCAGCCATTGCCTCGCGTCGGTCTGCCAAGCCGATCCGAAGTGGGCCTGTGTCGCGGGCTCGAGCTCGCCTCCGGTCACGACGGGCGGCCCATTCCGCGTCACCATGCATTTCACCGATCTGGTCAAGCGAACGCCGCTCGTCGGCGTGCATGCCGAGCTATGCCGAAAAGTCGACGTTTCCTGTGCCGAGCCGGCGGCTAGCGTCGTTTCCGACACGAGCGGCTCGATCTTGCTTCAGATCGAAGCCGCATTCTCCGGCTACCTGTCGATTCACGACGACGCAATCGTGCCGACGCTCTACTTTTTCAATCCGACGATCGATCGCGACCTGGACATTCCTGCACTGTCTTTGTCCAACGGCAGCGCGCGCGGCGCTCTGCTGGGCCAGTTACAGGCCGACACCACCCGCGCCGATGTGTTGCTGCATGCCTTCGACTGCCAAGGCAATGGGGCCAGTGAAGTCTCGTTCTCGATCACACCGAACGACGGCCAGGTGATCCCCTACTACCTCTCGAGCGGCCTACCGACTCGAAGCAGTACGGAGACGGACTCCACGGGCTACGGTGGTTTCGTGAACTTGGCCTCGGGCACCGTCACCGTCACCGCGACCAACGGCCGAACGAAGACAGTGCTCGACAGCCTGACCTTGGTCGTGCGCGCGGGTTCCGCCACGTGGTCATCCCTGGTGCCCCAATGAGAGGGAGCGCGCTGCCCCAACGACCACCGAGAGCGGCCGAGGCATGATGCCCGAGCGTGCCGGATCCGGGGGAGAAGCGTTGCCGAAGCGACTCGGCCGCTACGAAATCATCTCCTTGCTCGGCCTCGGGGGCATGGCGCGCGTGTATTTGGGCCTGCAACGAGGCCCATCGGGCGCGGCGAAGTTACTGGCCATCAAGCGCGTGCGACCAGAGGTCGCAGCAGACGAGAACTTCGTGACCATGTTCGCGGACGAGTCACGCATCGCGCTGCGCCTCAGTCACCCCAACGTGGTCAGCACGTTCGACGTCGCCGAAGATTCCGGCGAGTTCTTCATGGTGCTCGAGTACTTGGAGGGCCAACCGCTCTCGCAAATCTTGCGCCGCATTGGGCGCGCGAACATGCCGCTCGACGAACACCTTTGGCTGCTCAGCCAAGTGCTCGCGGGTTTGCACTACGCGCACACCCTGAACGACTTCGACGGGACACCGCTCGGCATCGTGCATCGCGACGTGAGCCCCTCGAACGTCTTCATTACCTACACGGGCCAGGTGAAGCTGGTCGACTTCGGCATCGCCAAGGCCACGGGCGCGCTGGCGGAGACGCAGCTCGGGATCATCAAAGGCAAGCTCGGCTACGCGGCACCGGAGCAATGCCTGGCCAAGCCGGTGGATGCGCGCAGCGATGTCTATGCCGTCGGCGTCATGCTCTGGGAGGCGCTCGCGCGCCGCCGGCGTGCGAGCGGCGAAACCGCCTTGGCCACCGTGCAAGCGCGGATTCAAGACAACGAAGAGCCCATCGAACAGGCCTGGCCCGAAGTTCCGGACGAGCTAGCGGCCTTGACGCGGCTTGCCCTTGCCGTCGACCCGGCCGACCGCTTTGCATCGGCGCAGGACCTACAACGCGGGCTCGAGGCGTACGCGCAGAAGCACGGGCGGCGCACGGGGCAAGCAAGCCTCGCCGCGTTGATGATTCGGCACTTCGCGCCCGAGCTGAACGCCCGTCGACGCGAAGTGGAGGCGTTCGTCGGAGCGTCCCGCAGCGTCTCTGCTGCCTCCGCGCTCCGCTCCGTGGCCTCGCTGGCCCCACGCGACGAAATGCCCACCGAGCGCGAGCCCGATGCGCGCTCCTTCACCACCACGGGCGCGGTCAGCAGCTTGGCCTCTGGCCAGGGCAAAGGAGCTCGCTTGAGCAAACGGACCTGGTTGCTGATTGCCGTAGCGGCGACGCTCGCGGCGCTCCTAGTGCTACGCTTCGCGAGCGGAGATCACGCCCCGTCGGTTGGCGATGCCGGCAAGCCCAGTGTGCTGGCGCAAGCTGGCACGGCGGCAAGCAGCACGCCGTCGGGGAGCGCGCCAACGATCGAGCTCACGCCGCTGGCCGCGGTAGCGGCGCCGACGGCCAAAACGGTTGCGAGCCCGCCACGAGCGCGCCGTGCCTCACCGCCGTCAACCAAGAGCGCGAAGGGTGTAGGGGTAACGGCGGGTAGTACGCCGAGCGTTGCGCCCGTCGAAGCGAGTGCCTTCGAACCCGGAGTGGATCTCGCGGCGCGCGCGGCGCCGAGCACCAACAAAACGCGCGGCATCGACGAAAAGGACCCGTATTCGAAATGAAGCACGTCGCCCGCATCGCGCTCGCGGCACTGATCTCCCTGCAGCCGCTGGCCGCTTACGCCGAAGCGCCCGAAGGCTCTGCTCCCGAAGGCTCCGATCAGGCGCGCGAGCACTTCCAACACGGTGTGGAATTCTACAAGGAGCAAAGCTTCGACGCGGCGCTGGCGGAGTTCACGCGCGCTTACGAGCTTCAGGCAAACTACCGCGTCCTGTTCAACATCGGCCAAGTGCAGTTCGAACGGCACGACTACGTGGCCGCGCTGAAGCTCTTCCGCAGCTACTTAGACGCGGGCGGCGACGACATCCCCGCGCAGCGCCGCGAGCAGGTCGAGCATGACGAGAGCACGCTGCGCCGGCGCGTTGCCGAGCTGCAAGTGAAGTGCGATGTCCCAGGCGCCGAGATCACTCTCGACGGCGTAACCGTCGGCAAGACGCCGACTACGGCTCCGCTACTGCTCAATCCGGGAACCGTGCACGTGCTGGTTCAAAAGCCAGGATACGTGTCGGAAGCGCAGACCCTGAATGTCGTCGGCTCCGAACAGAAGTCGCTCGTGATCCGTTTGCTGCCCGAGGTGACGGCGACCGCACCGTCGCCCGCTGCTCCGGAGCCCAGCCCACGACCCAGCTCGGCGCAGCACGGTAGCCGGGCACCGTTCTGGATCGGACTCGGCGTGACCGGCGCGCTCGCGATTGGCGCCGGCGCATTCGCATTTCAGACGCACGACGCAAACCAGGGCCTCGACCACGAGCTCGACACTTTCCCCGGCGATCCGGACGGCATCGCTTCCGCGCGCAGTCGGCTGAAACGCGACGCCCTCGTGACCGACGTGCTCACGGGCGGCGCGCTGGTCGCTGCCGGTCTCACGGTCTATTTCGCGCTTTCGTCACAGGGAGACTCGGAGCGTCCCGCCGCGTTGCTTCGCCTGCGTCCGTCGGCGTGCGCCCACGGGCTCGAGCTATTGGCAGATTTTTAGCTGGCGCGGTGGACGCACTCAACCGCCGAGGCGTGACTCGTTTTGACAGAGCTCGCCCAAGTTATCGGGGCAAGCGATGCGCACGTGGAAGTGATCGTCGTGCACGCTCCTGCCCGCGGGTTGCTTGAGCAGCAGCTCGACTTCATCCACGTAGCGCGCGAAGCGTGGGTCTTTGCGACCGTATTCGATCAGGCGCCAGCGCAGCCCAGTCGAGACGAAGATGTGCACCAGGCCAGCGCGGTTGTCGGTCACCCACGAGCGCAAGAGCAGCCAGTTGCGGTAGTCGTCGAAGTAGACGCCCGGCTCCCACCGCGATCGACCGTTCGGCTCGAAGGGCGTGAAGTGCTCGCGCACGACCGCGTGCCCCGAGGCGTCGCGCAGGTAAAACCCGACGTCGGCATCACGGCCGCTCTGATGACTGACGTGGCCGACGAGCGGGCCCCCGTCTTGGCGCGACAAGTCGCCGACCATCATCAGCGATCCCTTTTCGATGCGCGCCACTTCGCGGGCGCTGCGCTCGAGCATCAAGACCAACGCGGGATGCGCGTAGACGTTGTTCTTGCTGCTGTCTTTGACGTGCAGCCAGTCGGAATTCTTCAGTTTTTTCGCGCGCAGCTGAAAGCCGTCGTTGGGGTAGCCGACGGTCAAAGACATCAGCGAAAAGGGCGCGCCCTGGAAGCGGCGCGGTAGATCGTGACCGGTCCCGGCATTCGCGCTCGGGGTGAGCGCGGAGAGCGCGCTCCCGAGAGCCAGCACAACGCCCGCCGTGCGAGCCCATTTTCGCGGCCGAAGCATCAGCAGGGGCTCTATCATGGGCAGATCGCAACGCCCAAAAAAGCGGGGAGCGGCGACTCACCACGACGCTTGGAGCGACGCATGGAAGCTTCGTCCTGGCAGCGGATAGCCGATGAAATCGAAGCGGTGAGCGTCGAATACGTCTTCCAGCGCCGCGCGCAGCGACACTTCGCCGGCCCCCTCCCCCGCTGGCCGTCCGAACAGCAGTGAGGCTCCGAGATCGAGCGCGGTCGACGCGGGCAGCACGATCAAACCCGCAGGATCGGCCAAGCGCGACGCGCGATGAGTGAGCCGCGCATCGAGCCCCGCGCGGCGCAATGGGCGCAGCCCGGGATCGCCGTATCCCTCGAGGAAAGCGCTGCTTTGGAAGCGTGATTGATACGGAATCAAGTCATTGGCCAGGGCGCGACCGGCAGTCGTGTCGCGCGGGTCGAGCAGGGTCAGCGCGAGCGCGGCGCGCAGGTGCTTGGGCCACTGTGCGCCGGCTTCGAGCTCAGCGCCCAGAATCCGCGCGCTGCCCACGTTGTATGGCGAAACGGCGCCCAATGAAGTACGTCGATAAGCGATCAGGTCCGACACCGAACGCGCGAAGCCGAAGGCGTCGACATAGGCCCACACCGGGCCGAGCGGCGCCTCGATGCGCGCCCCCCAATCCCAAGCCAGACCCTGCTCGGGCACGAGCGCCGAGCTGCCGCGAACTACCGCCGAAACGCCGTACAGCTCGCCCAACGTCGGCACGCGCGCGTAGCGGCCGAGGTTACTGCGCAGCTCGACGGGGCCGAACGTTTGGTGAATGCTCAGGCGAGCTTCCGGAGTGCGCTCGGCGCAGCGTTCGTCCTGCGCGGGGCCGCGCGTGGCGTCGCAGGTATACACCACGAGCGCGGACAGGTCGGTGTGCTCGGCGGGCGACACCAACACGCCCACGCGGCTCGAGGTCGTCGTGCGCTGCGCGTTCAGGGGCGTGCTGCCGGTGAGCGCCAAGTGCTCGAGCTCGACGTTGGCGCCGAACAGGGCGCGCAGCAGCGAGCCGTTGAGTACCACGCGCGCGCCCTGGCCGAAGCGCTCACCCTGCGAATCGAGCCGCGTCGTGAGCAAGCCTAGCTCGCGCGCCGGATCGCTCAGCCGACTGCGCGCGACGATGCCTTGCGTATCGAGCGCAACTTCACAGTCGGGCGCGTTTCCGCACGGAATGTGCGCAGAGATGCCGCCGAGCACGCGCGAGCTTTCGGCGCGTGCCGACCGCGCAGGCAACGCCGCGAGACCGGTCACCCCTTGCTCGCGCTCGAAGGCGTTGAACACGGTGCTGATGTGCGCGCCCGCACGGCCAATGCGCGTGCGTCCAACGGCCCAAGCGTCGCGCGCGCGGTAGTCGGCGTTCGGGCGATTGCGGGTACGATCGTCGCTCGTCGCGGCCGTGCCCGCGTTGTCCAGGTACGGGTAATCGTTTTGCGCGCCGGATGCGCGGAAAGCGACCAGCGCGGCGTTGCCGTCATGGCCGACTTCTGCGCCGAGCCAGCCCGCGCGCTCGCCGAAGCTGCCGATGGCGCCGCCGGCGCTGACGTGATTGGCGCGCGGCACCCGGGGCTCGAAATAGACCGCACCGCCGATGCCCATGCGGTCGGCATCGGCCGGTGCATTGCCGCGATACACCTCGGCGCGCCCCAACATCCAGAGCGGGATCAACGACAGGTCGGCCGTGCCCGTGACATCGTCGTTCAGGCGGATCCCCGCCAGATAGACGGGCGTCTGCGCGCTGGTCGCGCCGCGCACCGAAGCCGTGGCCACGTCCGCAGCGCCGCCCGACTCCGAGACCTGCACACCAGGCACGTGGCTCAGCACGGTGGCCGCAGTCGCACCGGGGCGGGTCAGCTCCTCCGCATCCACGCGGGTGGCGGCCAGCGTGGGTTCGCGCGCCGGGCGCGTGGGTTTGTGTCCAGCAACCACGACCTCCGACGGAGGTTCGGCGCTGGCGAGCGCCGGCCAGCACAGGCCCGCGGCGAGCACGCCCCAGCAATGACGGCGCACGCTCAAGAAGCTCGCTGGGTGTCGATCGAGATCGTGACCGGGCCGTCGTTCTCGAGCAAGACGCGCATGTGGGTGCGAAAGCGGCCCGTCTCCACGTGCGCGCCGCGCGTGCGGCACTCGGCGCAGAATTGCTCGAACAGCACTTCGGCGCGCGCAGGCTCCATGGCCTCGCTGAAGCTCGGGCGCTTGCCCCTGCGCACGTCCCCGAAGAGGGTGAACTGCGACACGGCGAGCAGCGCGCCACCCGCCTCGAGCACGCTCAGGTTCATTTTTCCGGCCTCGTCCTCGAAGATGCGCAGGCCGACGACTTTGTCGGCCAAAGCTGCCGCATCTGCCTCGGTATCCTCGCGACCGACACCCACGAGCACACAGATGCCACGCTCGATGCGCCCGACGACCTCGCCGTCCACGCTGACCTGTGCGTGGTTGACTCGCTGCACGACCGCTCGCATTGCCGGCCGAGGCTTGCCCTCGCCCGCGCGGCGGTTCAAGCGTAGAGATCGGAGATGGCTTCGGTGCCCCCGTCCCGCCCTCGAAATCCCTCGGCCGGCGTGTCCAACGCGGCCAAACTGACCGGCTCGCCGACACCCCATTGGGCGCACACCCTGGTGCGCTTGCTCGACGACGGTTTGACCATCCCCGGCACTCGCATCGGCATCGGCTTGGACGCCATTCTGGGTTTCTTCTTCCCTACATTGGGCGATGCGGTGACCGGCCTCGGCTCGCTCGCGCTGCTCGTGCTGGCATTCCGAATGCGCGTGCCCAAAGTGGTCGTGCTGCGCGTCGTGCTGAACATCGCGGTCGATGTCCTGATTGGCTGCGTGCCGTTCGTGGGTGATGCCTTCGATCTGTTTTGGCGCTCGAATCGCCGTAATTTGGAGCTATTACAACGCTACGAGCACGACCCACTCCGGAAACCGGACGCGGCCGACTACCTCGTCGTTGGCCTCGGCGTGGCCGTGGTTTTGGCCGCCATAGTACTTCCGTTGATCTTGGGCGCCCTGCTCCTGCGTCTCCTTTGGCGACACATTTGAGTCTCGAAACGCGGCGGGTTTCACACTCGCTCGCGACAAGCTGAGTTATGCTGTGCCGATGCATCCCGCGAGTAACCCTCCGCGCGATCCCATGCTCGGCCAGGTGCTGGAAAGCGCCTATCAGCCCGGGGTGTCTTATCGTTTGGAGAAGAAGCTCGGCGAAGGTGGCACGGCGGCCGCGTACCTGACGCGCCGCACGGCGCCCAGCGGGGAATCCGAGACGGTGATCAAGATCATCCTGCCTCAGATCGTGGCCGAGTCCGACGAGCGCGCGCTGACCATCATCAAGAAAGAAGCAGTGGCGCTGGGGCGTTTGAACGAACGCGTGCCGCCCACGCCTTTCGTGGTGCGCCTGCTGGATACGGGCACGCTGCCCTTTCGCTCGCACGGTCGCGTCTTGCAATTGCCGTTCATCGCGCTCGAGTACGTGCACGGCGGCCTCGAGGGCACCACGCTCGAAGATCGCGTCGAATACTCGCTCAAGGCCACCGGTTTCTCGTTCGATCCGCAACGCGCCGCGCGCCTGATTCAGTCCCTCGCCAAGGGTTTGGACGAGATCCACGCCGTGGGCGTCGTGCACCGCGACTTGAGCCCGGGCAACGTGCTGTGCTGCGGCTCGGGCGAGACCGAGCTGTTCAAAATTTCCGACTTCGGCATCGCGCGCCCCGCAGGCCTCTCGGTGACCTTCGGCAACGTGCTGCTCGGCACGCCGGGCTACTTGGCTCCCGAGCAGATCGCGCCGCAAGGCGACAGCGTGAGCGCGGCATCCGACATCTTCAGCTTCGCGGCGATCATTTACTACGTACTCACCGGCGATCCGCTGTTCAACGCGCGCACGGCGATGCAAGCGCTGCTGATGGCGCGCGAGCCCGCGCGCCGCACGTTGCTCGACGCGCCCACCCTGCCCTATGAGCTGCGCGAGCGCGAAGCCGCCTGCCAAGCGATCGATCTGGCGCTCGCCCGCGCGACGGCGCTCGACCCCAAACAACGCCCGCAGAGCGCGCAGCGTTTCGCCGAAAGCCTGCTGCCTTGGATCACGCAAGAGCCCGGGCCCACGCGACCCAGCCGGCGCTGGATCTCGAGCATGGATCCACTGCGTTCGCGCGAGCTCGTGATCTCCACGAATTGGATGGTGCGCCATCCGCCCGGTGACGATCGGCTGGTGCTGGATGTGGCTTGGAATGCCGCCGGACACGCGCTCGCTACGACCACCACCGGCCTGGGCTATTGGGACGGCACGCGCTGGGTCGAGCTGCCGAGCGCGGGGCTACCGCCGCCCGGGTCGCTGCGCGCGGTAGAACCGCTCACGCCGGCTACCTGGGTGCTCGGCGGCGCGAACGCGCAGCTCTTCGAATACTCGCGCGACGGCGTGCGCGAGCTGTTCCGCGGCCCCGACTCGGCCGTCACCTTCACCGCGCTCACGCCCGACTTCGACGACGTAGCGGTGGTGCTCGGCACCAAACCGGGCTCGCCGCCGCTGCTGTACGCCATCATCGGCAAGCATTGGCTACGCGCGCTGCCAGTCGCCGAAGCGTCCATGGTCACCGGCCTATCGCGGATAGACGACGAACGCTGGCTGGTCGTGGGCCGCGGCCACGACGGCAAGCCCTACGCCGCCTACTACCGCCCCCTCGACTGGCAGCTCGATCGCGTGCCGGTGCCCGATGGCCGCGTGCTGCTCGGCTCAGCGAGCCGCCCCGAACGCCAAACCGCCGTCGCCGTCGGCGTGGGCGGCGCTTGCTTGGAGATCGACGGCAGCGAGTCGAGTGCGCGCACCCTGGCGGGAAGCCCTGATTTGAGCTGCATTGCCATCGATACACTCGGTCGCCATTGGGCAGCAGGCCCCGGCCGCGTCTGGTCCCGTCGCGCCTCCGGCGAATGGACCTGCGTCTGGGAGCACACCGCCTGGCAACCGCCCTTCGTCAGCATCATGGCCGAGATCGGCACCGTGATCGCGATGACCGTCGACGGCGCGGTGCTCGAGTGTCGATCCACGTTGCTCGACAAGACCTATCCGGCGATGTGAGGCGCGAAGAGGCGAACGCAGCGGCCGCAGAGTCCGGCTAGCGCGTATCGGAATTGCGCGGGCTCTTGATTGAGCAGTGATCGGCGCGGCGGAACACAGAGCCGAGCGAGAAGCGCGTGTTGCGAGCGCAGCGGGCCGCAGAGTCCGGCTAGCGCGGCTCGGAATTGCGCGGGCTCTTGATTGAGCAGTGATCGGCGCGGCGGAACACAGAGCCGAGCGAGACGCGCGTGTTGCGAGCGCAGGGGGCGCAGGGTCTGCGCCAGTGCGTATCTGAGTTGACCTGGACTGCGAAAACGCAGCACATCGGGTGACGCGGCGTGGCGCGAGTGCAGGGGGCGCAGAGTCTGCGCTAGGGACGCGGGGCGGCTGGGACGCCGAAGGCTGCGCGTGATGTGACGTGACACGTGACCATCAACAAAACGCGCTTGCTGAGATGCGAGCAGACACCTGTCGCAGGCCTCGTGAACCGCGGCTCTCGCACGTTCACCCAACGGGCAGCTCCGCATCGACGCGAGGTGTCCGCCCCACGGGCGCCGTGCCCGGCGATGGGCAAGCGCTGGAGTCGCGATCGTTCGGAAGCGCCACGCGCGGCGTCTGCCGCATCGGGAACTCGAGAACTACCCAAAGCGCCCGAGCCATGTCTCCGGAGCGCTGACGGGCACGTGTTCGTGCGCTCCTGAGCGACGCACCTCGTAAACTGCGGAGGAGCATGGATCGCGGTCACCGCGCACTCGTTCGCCATGCTTTCGAAAGTTATCGAGCACGTACCTGACCGCGTGCTTGACCGCGCGCGGCGAGCTCAGGTCCCGCGCGAAGAAGCGGCCGCTCCACAACGCACCACGCCGACGAATCTGGCGATTTACGGCTCGCGCAACGCGCACGGAAAGCCCTTGTACACCGCGCGACAGCGCGTCTGCCTCGACGATCAAATGCAGATGATCCGCCTGCACCGAGAAGTGTACGATTCGGAAATCGCTGCGCGCGCGATTCGCTCGGGCAAGCGCGCGCCGCACGGTCGGAAACAGCAACTGACTGCGTAGCGAGCGCACCCTGGAACGCAGCACGACATACACGGGCTGCGCCGGCATGTGCCTCGCACGCGCGCGATGCGGCACGTTCCTGCGCCCCAACCCCACCGGCTTCCGGCCCGCACCAACGCGCTGCCCGCCCCACGTATTCGGCAACGGCAACTCGAGCTGCTTTGGCCGCCGCAAACGGCGCCGCTTACTCCCCAACATGCACAGACTATAGCTCACCTTCCGAAGAGTGCCAGTCGCCGCATTCGTTATTTGCTATTAACGGACAACGAAATCGGGCGAGCACGTTCGACGAGATGGATTAATGGTCACGCGCCACGTCGCAGAGCACGCAGCCTTCGGCGTCCCAGCCGACCCATCGCTAGCGCAGCCCCGGCGAGCCCCGCGCGACGCGACACGAGTCGACCAATCGTCGCTCATGCGCGCCCGAGCGAGATGCGGCAAACGAGGCCAGACGCGCGGTCACACCCGACCGCGCCCTCACACGTGACACCGATTCCGCGCTCTATCGATCACTGCTCAAGCAAGATGCGATGCGCCCCCCAATGAATCGATGACCACGCACCACGCCACAGAGCACGCAGCCTCCGGCGCCCCAAGCCGATCACCACGGGCGCAGCCTCTGCGAACCCAACACGACGCGACACGAGTCGACCAATCACCGCTCATGCCCGCTCAAAGCGCGGTGCGGCAAAACGAGGCCGGATGCGCGATCACTGCTCAATCAAGATTCGACGCACACCCGATGGGATCGATGATCACGCGCCACGTCACACATCCATCGGCGTCCCAGCCGACTCAACGCTAGCGCCTCTGCGAACCCAACACGACGCGACACGAGTCGTGCTGATGCGCGCCCATCGCGCGGTACGGCAACGAAGCCCGACTCACCCCGAGCTCCTGCGAAGCTCGACCTACGCCAAGAACTTCACTTCGCGCTCGACCACGGTCTCCCCGCCCCGCTCACCGAGCTCGGCCTGTTTCAACAGCCGCCAGATGTGGGGACCAAGAAAATCGAGCTCCGTGGACATGTACTGTTCGCCCCCGAAGCGGCGGATGTTCTCGGCCTGGGCGCGCAAGATGCGCGCGTCTTGGCCGAAAATGCGCAGGGCGAAGGGTTCCAAGATGCGCTGTACGGCGCTTGCGGGGAAGCGCGTCTTGAATTGGACCACGGCCCACATCCGGGTGCGAAAGTCGCTCACGGGCGTGCACAGCGACGTGACGAGGAAGTGCACGTCTTGGCCGAGGCGGTATTCGACTTGGGCGATCGACGGCAAGATGAAGCGATCCCAGTGTTCGACCACGCCGCCGCCCGGTGACAGCACGCGGCCGGCGATGCCACTCGGACGGGGCTCGCCAGCGTACTCCACCTCGACGCGATCGGCAGTGCGGCGCACGGTGGCGGTGATCTGGTTCGGCTTGCCGCCGCGAAACAGACCGCGGTGCAAGAACGCGGTGTGCGGTACGTCGAGCGCGTTCTCGATCGTGGCGTGCAGCGTGGCTTCGGTCTCGACCTCACGCACGACGCGCGCGTAGCCTGCCCCGGAGCGGGGCAGCACGAAGGGCTCGCCCTCGGGCTCCGTGTCGAGCTCGGGGTATACCCAGACGAAGCCCTCTCGTTCGCGTACGGCGGCGGCCGGAGCGCGCCGTTCGCGCGCGGCGTCGCCGAGCAAGCCGGGGATGTGCGCGCAGCGGCCCGAGCCCTCGAATTGCCAACCGTGATACACGCACTCCAACCGACCACCTGCAACTACACGGCCGAGCGAGAGCGGTACGTTGCGATGTGGACAGCGATCGAGCAGCGCGGCCGGCTTGCCGGCGGCATCGCGAAACAAGACCAAGGGCACGCCGAGCACGCTCACCGAGAGCGGCTTTTCAGCGAGCTCCGCGCTCTGGCAGGCGACGTACCAAAAGCGAGTCAGGCGGGCGACCGACACGTGGCCCTTCGTTTCGGGCGGATTCAATTTTTCGTGCAACATGCTCGTCGTTCGCGTTCGGCGATCCGGATCATAGGCCGGAACGGAGGGAGTTGCAGCTCTCGGTCGCGGCCCGCATATTGTGCGGTAGCAAGGAGGTCCTCGTGGTCGATAAGAAAACGGTCAGCTTCATGCGTTCCCTCTGCATGGGTCAAATCGAGGAGGACGTGATTCTGCCGTTCCCGACCATTCCGGAGGGCGAGAAGGAGACGCTGCACGGCGTGTTCGCCTCACTCGAGCAGCTACTCAGGCCTCACGAAACCGACTTCCGGCACTGGGATCGGGTCGGTGAATTTCCACCCGAGTTCGTGGAGGAGCTGAAGTCGGGCGGGCTGTTCAGTTTCGTCATCCCGGAGGAGCACGGCGGCCTGGC
>OUNO010006073.1_pt1 | contig 19192 bp, 11 predicted proteins | sample 1779811 | NCBI WGS metagenome assembly OUNO01 (sample SAMEA3914804, study PRJEB12502) | metagenome | biome: forest; material: soil | place: Canada | collected 2010-06-25 | depth 0.3 m | reverse complement strand
TTCGTGAAGATCGACTTGTTTTGCGATCCGCATGAGGGATTTCGTTGGTTCCGTGCTCTCAAGATCTCCCTGTCCACAAAGCAGGTCGTTCTGAAGCGAAGCCCCTTCGTCTCCGGGTTGAACCCATTTTTCAGTGAGTTTCTTCAGGATGCCGAAAAAGACCATGCAAAGGAAATCGTTAACGATTGGCGCCTTCCAGCGGGGGAGGAGTTCCTTTTGAAGGTAAAGATAGTAGTCAATCTGCTGTTGGAGCGACCAGCTTCTAAAGTTTTGCTTTCTTGCTTCGTGATAGACCCGGTTGAAGTGGAACTTGAAGTCAGCAATGATCGCATCACTCCGCAGGAAACGGAGGAGTGAAACCCAGGCAAGATTGATCTTGAACCAGGTACCATAGTTCGGCGGAGTCTTCATGAAATCGAAAATCTTCTGGTGTTCAGCTGAGAGGGATTTCTTGACCCCCATCATCGTTTCCATGAAAGACGGATTGCTTGCCGATCCCGGCATGGTCATCAGAAGTTTGTACCAGTTGACGAGATTGTAATAGATGCGTCCGCGCACGAGTCCAAGCATGTTCCGGAAGCGCTGCTCGTTATCGAGCAGGATTTCCTCCGGCACATTCATCATCTGGGCGAACTGGCGATAAACCTGCTGGTAGGCGTGGCTCGCGTAAGAAAAGGTGAAAGGGGAAGTCACACCACTGTAACTCTCGATGATGTTCGAGTTGTCCCAGAGGGTTGCCTCGGCGCCATTTACAGCTGAGTCAAAAAACGTCTCACTCGGAAGTGAGGTGATTGGACGCATCTGAAGGAAGGAGAGTTTGTTTCCTTCAAAAGCCCATTCAATATCCTGAGGAAGACCTGAAGTGAGGTTTTCAAGTGCGACTGAGGCTTTGGCAAGTTCGACGACCTGGGCTTCAGACAAGGAACTCGTCTTTCCCTGTTCTTCGGTGAGTTTTTCTTTTTGAAGTCCGCCTGCGGTTCCTCTTCGAAACACTTCGGTTTTAGGCGCAATTTTGGATTTGGTGATTTTCAGGGTTTCGCGATGAACTTGAAAGTGATCGGCGTCGAGTTCGCCACTGACGAGGCCTTCTCCGAGTCCCCAGACGGAATCAATAATCAGGTGATCGCGATCCAGTGGTTTGATTGGATTTCGAGTGAATAAAACGCCCGCTTGTTCCGCGTTCACCATGTTCTGGAGAACGACTCCCATTTTGGGTCTGGCAATGGGAAGCTTCCGTTCAATCCGATAGTGAAGGGCGCGCGCAGAATAGGCAGACGCCCAGGACCTGCGAATCGATTCTGAAATCTGATTTTGACCCTTTTGAAAGAGATAGCTTGAGAAGAGACCCGCGAATGAGTGTTCTTTCGAATCCTCATCGAGTCCACTGGAACGAACCGCAAGAGCGCGGTCCTGCCAGGCGAGAGAATCGAGTTTTGATTTCAATTCCGTTTCCAGTTGGGGTGGAAGTGGGTGCGCGAGAAACAGGTCTTCCACTTGTTTTGCGAATTCTTCGAGATCCTTTGTTGGAATGAGTTTTGGAGTCAGCCCATGGTGATCGATGTAGAAATCAAAAGCCTGCGCAGATAGACAAACCCAGTCGGGTACCGGAACCTTCGCCCGGGTGAGAACGGCGAGGTTTCTCGCTTTTCCACCCCCGGCTAAAACGAAATCGGAATCCGTGTTTTTGGAGTCGAGAAAAAAGCTCATGGATAGTTCCCCCAGATCAGGCTCTTCAGAGGAATCGCCCAGATCGCAACCAGTAGATAAAGCACGACCAGCCCTTCGATTATTTTGAACTTTTCAGGTTTCTTCCAGAGAAGTGGAGTGGAAAGCGCGATCAGGAAATAGAGAGGCCCAAGAAGTGCGAAGATATAGAGTTTCCACGCCGCGAACGTTGAGATCCCCAGCATCAGGAGCAGGAGGGCGGTTGTTTTCTTTTTCCCGTATAAATAGAGGTAGGTCTTCAGGATCGGGTTTGAGTTCGGATCAAGCTTTCTTCCGACTTCAAAACCAAAGAAGGTCCCCAGCAACAGGAAACAGAAGCGCCATGGATAGGGCTGGTTCAGTCCATCCGGCCAAAAACAGGCGAATGCAAAGGCTCCGAGCGGGAAAAGAATTGCCTGATGGGTGATGGCATAGAGCAGAGGGCGATCAGACAGCCACTTGCCGACGTAAAACTCCACGAACATGAGATAGAGGTAAACGGTTCCGAGCGCAAACAGGATCCCAGAAGCCAAATTCAGGAAGATCATGCAGAGAACCGAAAATAAAACCATCGCGATGTTGAAACGGGTGATCCACATACCAAATTCGTCGTGGGTGAAAAGCCCACGCGGGAGTGGACGCTCGGGATGGGCGATTTTGTCTTTTTCGAAATCCTTGTACTCGTCCATGAAACGCAGTTGCGCGAGGAAGAGCATCCCGCCGATCACGCCAAACCAAGAGGCGAGAGCAGGAGTTTCAACCGAGAGTCCCCGGCAGAGGATCCGGATGGACTGGGTCAAACCCAGTGCGATCAGGAAGTTTGGAATGACTGGAAAACGTTCTTTCAGATAGATGCCCCAGCGTGAGTTCATCGACTTGCTCCTCGATCAATGCGCGCACGGTGTCTTCGATCGCGAATGATCTTCTTTTGTTGAATTTTTTCGATCTCTGGAAATTTTTGGTGAAGGCCAGCCGTCCGTTTTTTCAGGTTTTCACCTGAGAGCACCAGCTTGTCCTGTTCGCGGAAAAGGAAGCAGGAGGTGTGACCGAGGAAAGAGTAAATCTGTTGCTCAAGCTTGAAGTCACTTTCGCTCTGTTGAGCGCGGCCTGCAAACCAGAGACCGTTCTCTTCCTTCTTGATCCGGTCGCCCATGAAGTGCCAGATCGTACCGTCAGGATCTTTAAGTTTTGTCTTTTTGTTCTCTTCCTCGTTGCCGATATAGAGGCGGCAGGAATGGGGCCCGGTGACCCAGAGGCCTTCCGGTTCAAAACGAGTTTTGATTTCAGGAATGGGATTACCGAGTAAGAGGGTTTGAATGTACCCCTTCGCGCGCGACGCTTCGACCGCGAGTCTCGCATCGGAGAAGGAAACTGGTTCCGCTTCGCTGCTTCCGTAAACGTGATAGAAGCGGGAGTTCGGAAAGCGTTTGAATCCACGTTCAAAAACAGAACAGTCAGTGAGTGCGCCACCAATGTGGATCGATTTCAAATCCGGAAGCACATCCTGATTCAAAAAGTGATTGAGGAAGGCAGGGCCACCACTCAAAGTCTCAGGCTTCCATTTGTCGGGAAGTGAATTCAATCGGGCGATGTCACGCGGACGCCACTTCGGCGGAATGAAGATTGTTCCTCTTCCCATGCCTAAGTTCGCAAGGGTGAGGTTGGCAAAGATTGCGAGATCGGGTTTTTGATATTGCTCGAAATTTCCAGCCAGGCGGATTGCCGAGTTCTGTGCGGTGAGCCCGGCATGAGTTCTGACTACGCCTTTTGATTTTCCGGTCGTGCCCGAAGTGAAGGTGATGATACCGGCAGCGTCAGGTGAAACGGACTCCACCCGGAACTTCTCCGTGCGATTGGAGGAACAAAGTGCTTTTGCCCGGATCCAGTTTGGAATTTTTCGGATGGAGGAAACTCGCGCCCCCCAAAGTTGTCCCAGAGTGGACGCAACGAAGACCTTCGGTTTTAAATTCTGAATGATGTGATCGATTTCACTCACGGGCAGGAAGGGTTCAACCAGAATCACAGTTGCACCGAGCCCGAGGACAGCCATGATCGCTGCATACAAAGGAGCGGAGATCTGATCTGCAAGGAGCACAGAGTCACCGTGTTTTAATCCGAGTTTCTGAAACTGAATCTGTGCCGCACCGGCAAGTTCCTTCAATTCACCAAAGGTCGTGGGCTTTCCATCAAGCGGATAAAAGGCAAGCAGGTCAGAGGGTAAATCGCGGTCCGTGAGAAGATGAAGCGTATTCAGGTTTTTCTCCGTTCGAGTACAAGCTTCAACGGTTTTTCCATTCCGATTGTGACCTGATAGAGAGGAATGACTTTTTCAGACGAATGCAGGCTCAGTTGAAAGCGCTGGATCAGTTGAATCACGACGAGCTGAATCTCGGTCATGGCAAAATGTTTTCCAACGCAGCTGCGTGGGCCCATTCCGAAGGGAAAGAACGCATTCTTGTTTTTCTCGCGAAGTTCATCCGTCCAGCGGTCCGGTACAAACGCATCGGGCTTTTCCCAGAGCTTCGGATGCCGATGGGTGAGAAGGGGGGAAAGATAGATGATGCTTCCCGCTTCGATCGGAGTCCCACGGAGTTGATCCGTTCCCACCGCTTTTTTAGTCCAGGCCCAGAGAGGCGGATACAGTCGCAGGGTTTCATCGACGACCTTTTTCAAAAACGGGAGTTCAAAGGTCTGATCAAAGGTCGGAGTTCCACTTCCCACGACGGAATCAATTTCTTCCCGCAAACGTGATTGAGCATCCTGATGAGTGGAGAGGAGATAGAGGATCCAGGGGAGTAAATGCCCCGTGGTTTCAAAACCCGCAAGGAGAAGGGAGATCGCCTCATCCCGCATTTGTTCGCGGGTCATGGTTTTCCCGGTTTCGGCATCAGTGGCAAGCATCATCTGCGTGACGATGTCGCTCTGGGGATTTCCCGACGCGATTCGAGCGCTCTTTTGTTCAATGATTTTGTAAATGATCCGGTCCATTTGCGATCGAATCCGTGCAAACTTCAGATTAGCCGGTGTCGGATACGAAAGTGGAATGGGAATGATTTGATTGAAGCGCTTCGTGAGGAATTGATTCATGTACTCCATCCCGACACGGAGACCATCGAACTCGCTCCCCAGATCCTCCCCGAAGAGGGCTTCTCCCACGATCTCGAACACGAGCCGTTTCAGGCTGGCGCTGATTTCGATCGGTGCTTTTCCGGTGCGAAGGTCTGAATCAACCCGGTCGCAGTAACGACTCACGTGACGGTTCATTCCGTCCACCATCGTGAGAAGTGAACTGTGATTGAAGGTGGGTTGAATGAGCTTGCGCTGTTTCTTCCACTTCTCACCATCGCTGATCAGAATTCCATCACCCACGAGTTCCCGCAGGTTGGTTGCCTTCACGTAGTTCTTCGCGTTCTTCGCTTCGATCCAGTAGATGTCCTCGGGATTCGTGATGAGGAGGAGCTTGTGCTTTCCGAGCTTGAAATAAACCTGATCTCCATGCTGGTCCCGTAGTTCAGTCAGGAACTCGACCTTGCGTTTTCGATACTCGAGAAAATTCCCAAGGATTGGAAGTCCTGAAACCTGTTTTACGCTCACGTCTCACGCTCCCAGATTTCGATGTCGTACATCTGCATGCGCTCGGCAGCGATCTCGGTTTTGAATTCGTGACTCTTCTCCCGGTAGCCGGTGGTCTTCAGATTCTCAGGGTGGTGAAGGTAATTGCGGACTACAACACGGGCTCCGTGAGCCAGGCCTGACTTCATGTCCTGAAGGAAGTTTGATTCCAGTGCTCCTGTGAAATAAGACGGAACATTCGAAAACGAAATGAAGTTCACACCGGATTGTCTGGAAACCCAGGCCACGAGATCTTCTTTGACGAATTCGATTTGAATGTCGGAAATATTTTTCTTCGCCTGATCAAAGATCACCGGATCCACTTCGGCCGGAAGGCCCGAAGCATGACGAAGTTCACCCAGAAGACAGAGCTGGAGGAAAAAGTTATTCCGGACGGGGCCTTGGGCAAAAAGGCGGTCGAAAGCTTCCTGATAATACTGAAGAAAGCTTTTTCCAATGTTCTTCTCCGGGAATTGACCCCGGTACAAAAATGTATTGAAGGTTCTCGCGTTCCCAATGACTGAGAGAAGGAGATTCCAGCGAAGACGGGAGAATGAGTTTTTCAGATACTCTTGCTGGGTTGAGTTCTGGTCATGAGAGAAAAGTTTTTCGAGCGCTTTTGAACCCAGAATGAGTTTCGAGATTTTTGAGAAGAAGAGAAAGGTGCGTTCCCATTTTCCATTCAGGATCAGTTCGTTCCACTGAACCGATTCAAAAATTTGTGAGAGATGGCTTCTGGTCTTCGCGGTGAGGTTCAGGGATTGAAACTGCTGCTTCCGGTTGTCCTGCGAAATTTTCGAAGGTCCTGGATAACCCCAGAACTGAAGATACTGTTCGTGAGAAAAATTACGAAGCGCTTCGATGCGAAGTTCACAGAGCGCGAGTTGTGCTTCTGAGATATCGACAATGCTCACCCGTTTGGGTTTTTTTGAGAGAAGGGGAATGACTCGCGCGCCACTTCCGCCGACTGCGACGACATGATTCGTGTCCATGGGAAGAATGGCAGACTCGAAACGTGCATCTTCATTGGCGAGCGTGTAATTCAAATTTTCAAAATAGGTGGAAGCCACAGCAATCAGAATACGTCATTGACCCTGCTCCTTAAACCTGAAAATATGAAAGAATGCTTCGATTTTCCCCGATGACTTTCAGACAGATGAAAGCAAAACCGTTTCGCAGTTTGCTGACTGTTTTGAGTATCGCTTTTGGTGTCGCGCTTTACACGTCCATTGACGTAGTCAATTATTCCACGTTAAAAAGCTTTGAAAATGGAATTGAGGCGATCACCGGAAAAGCCCAGCTCACTCTCATGGGCGGACAAAGCGGATTTGACGAGTCTTATCTCGAAAAAGTTGAACAAGTTCCGGGAGTGAAGAGTGCAATTCCACTTCTCGAGACACAGGTGTTCTACGTTTCTCCCGAAGATCACAATACGGAAACACTGGTGGTGCTCGGAGTGGACCTTCTGCGCGAGAGTTCCGTGCGTGCCTATGCAACCACGAATGACAAAGTAATCGACGATCCTTTGACCTTCCTGAACCAGCCCGACAGTTTGATTTTGACGACCACTTTCGCGGAAAAGCATCACTTGGGTTTGAATGAAAAAATCAGACTCGCCACCGCATCCGGTTCAAAGTGGTTCACGATCCGCGGACTCCTGAAGCCCGAAGGTCCGGCAAAAGCTTACGGTGGGAACCTGGGCATCATGGATATCGATGGAGCGCGTGAGCAATTCGGAAAAAAAGGGAAGGTGGATCGCATTGATATCGTTCCCGATCCGAAGTTTCCAATTCAAACGGTTCGCGCGAGTCTTGAACGAACATTCAAACCACTGCTCCAAGTGGAAAGTCCGGAATCCCAGGCGGAGAGTTTGAAGGGGCTGGTCGAAGGCTATCAGGCACTGCTCTCTTTTGTAGGAGTTTTAGCCCTGATTGTAGGTCTTTTTCTCGTTATCAATACGACCAATATTGCAATCGCCGAGCGGAGAAAAGAGTTTGGAATTTTGAGAGCGATTGGTGCCACCCGGGCAAGTCTCTTCAAACTTCTCGCAGAAGAAGCGTTTGCGCTGGGTCTTGTGGGATCTGCGTGCGGTGTCCTTCTCGGCAAGCTCGTTGCGAGTCAGATGGTGGGACTCATCACACGTGCCCTTTCTGCTCAATACTTGATTCCGGTTTATATCTCAAAACTCGACCTGACCGGAGCACACTGGGCAAAAGGAGTGGGACTCGGCACAGGCATGACGGTTCTTGCCGCTCTCATTGCAGGTCTTCATACGCTCAGAATTGAACCGGTTGAAGCAGCCCGCGGCATGATCTCAAGAACGAAAGCACCGCCGTTTTTGTCCTCTGCAATCGGATTGTTTCTGCTTGCGTTCATCGTGATTGATTCAAAGTGGGGACTCAGCCAGGCCACACCGAGCCTCCGGATGTTGAATCCATTATGCCTCATTTTCGGCTCGATTCTCGTCAGTCCATTTTTGGTCAGAATTCTGATTACGGTGGTTCGTGCGATTCTTCCGATGCCTTCCATTCGCCTGTCGTCGGATAACTTACTCAAGAACGCATCCCGCACCGGATCCAATATCATGACTCTCATGGTGGGTTTGATGCTTGTCATCGTCCTGTCCATTTTGAATGGAAGTATCAAGTACAGCCTCACTTCCTGGTTTGATCGCACGCTCGCCGCTGACCTCGTGGTTTCTTCGAGCGGAAAACTCATGACCTTTCAAGTTCAACCGCTGCACGAGGAGTTGAAAGCTCAGATTAATAAGATTCCGGGAGTCGACATTGAAAACGGAATCGGTGCAACGGGGATTCGTTATGTGAAGCAGAATTTCGGAGGCAAGACGCTTGCGATCAAGGCCTTCGATCGCCCGCATCCGCGTTTGTACAAGACCCAGTTCGATATCACAGACGGCAATGTGGATCAGGCACTGACTGAGTTTTTCGAGAGCATGGAGCCGACGATTCTGGTTTCCCAGAACTTTGTCATGCACTTTAAAAAGCATCGCGGGGACACGCTCGAACTCACCACTCCAAGCGGACTGGTTCAGTTCAAGATTGTGGGTGTAATGGCTGAATTCACGAACCCGGAAGGTGTGTTTTATCTGAACCGGGAAATCTACAAAAAATACTGGAAAGACGACCTGATTACCGGATTTTACGTGATGGCGAAGCCAGGTGTTTCACCCGTTTCCATCCGGGACGAACTCGATCACACCATTGGTTCGAAGCTCGGTCTCATGGCAACTTTAAACTCTGAACTCGCTGTTCAAGCCCGTCAGATCGTGGACGACAGTTTCACTTATACCAAGGCGATCGAATGGTCCGCTCTTTTGGTGGGTCTTTTCGGACTCTTTAACACCCTGATGGTGAGTGTGCTTGAACGCACGCGTGAACTCGGAATTCTCCGTGCAATCGGAATGACGAGAAGCGAACTCTCGCGGATGATTCTCTGTGAATCTCTTCTTCAGGGAGCACTCGGAGGCATTGTAGCGATTTCGATCGGTGTCTTTGTCACTTATTTCTGGATCATGGGAACACTCTCAAGCCTCATGGGCTGGGTGCTTCAGTTCTCGCTCCCTTGGGATGCATTATTCAGGACCGCTCTCTGGGGAATAGCAGTCGGTGTGCTCGCTGGTTTCTTCCCGTCGAGAAGAGCGGCTAAAATCGAGATCTGCGAAGCGCTCGAACAAGGTTAAGACAGTTCTTTAATGATGGCATCACTCATCGCGAAGCCCCGGGGGGTTGCGCGCAGATTCAAGTGATTGGCCGGATGTTCTTCGAGAAAGCCATTCTCCCGGAGAATTTTTGCTTTGAGTTGCTGTCGATCCGTTTCGAGCCAGACCTTCGGAAAGCCTTCTTCAAGACGAACGGCAAGCATCCACTTCTCAAGGGCCTTGTCCTTTTCGCTCAGGTTCTCAGTCCATTCCACCGGAAGCTGATGAAGCTCGCTTAGCTCGCGTGCATAACGATGAAGGGAAGAGAAGTTCTTGAAGCGGATGGATTCTTCTTTTGAAAACGAATGCGCCGAAGGCCCAAAGGCAAGATAAGATCCGCCAGTCCAGTAAACCAGATTGTGGCGAGCTCGTTTTCCCGGTTTCGCAAAGTTTGAAATTTCGTAGTGCTCGAATCCTTTTCCACGCATGAATTCATCAATGAAAAGAAGATGGCGAAGCTGTTCGTCGTCCTTTGGCAGATCCTTGTACATCGCATGGTGAGGCGCAAGGGTGAGGAGATAGATGCTCAGGTGAGAGATCGGGTAGGAAGTGAGTTTTTGCAGATGGCTTTCGAGGTCCTCGACGGTTTGTCCCGGAACTCCGCAGAGAAGATCAGTGGAGACGTTGTCGAATCCTGCCAGGAAGAGCGAATCAAGCGCCTTGAGTGCGGCGTCTTCGTTGTGAACGCGACCGAGAAGCGAGAGGTGATCGTTTCTCAGACTCTGCACGCCCATGCTCACCCGGTTCAAGCCGATTTCCCGATATGCCTTGAACTGGTCGAGTTCGATGGAAGAAGGATTCGCTTCCATTGTCCACTCGTAGCCCGGTTTCAATTTCGTATAACGGAAGAGCTCATCAAAAATACGCTTCATGGACTCGGGCGGAGTCATGCTCGGTGTTCCGCCGCCAAGAAAGATCGTCTCTATCTCTGCCTGAAGCGTCCCTTGTTCGCCCCGGAGTCTGATTTCCTCCCGCATGGCCTTCTCAAAGAGATCCGGATCTCCGGATTTCGTTTTCTCGCGCCCAAGCGAATAGAAGTCGCAGTAATGGCACTTGGTCTCACAAAAGGGAAAGTGAAAGTAAAGGGAAGGGTAAGAAGACGTCAAGGCCATGGCAGGAGTTAAGCAATTTGAAGCGGAATTGTCAATTTTATGCCAGCTGGACCGTGAAAACCCCCTAAAACGCGGGGAAAACGCAATATTTATTTGTGTGTTCCCGGAAAAGTCCGGTACGCTTTAAGGGATACCCTCTGGAAAAGGACTTCCAGAGCCTGAGGAGCTCACTCATGTCGAATAAAATGAATAGCAAGATGCTGGCAAAATTTCTCTTTTCTTCACTTGCGATACAAGCCGCATTCCTAACGATTTCACAAACAGCCCATGCTGACTTCTGTTCTCAGTTCTCTTACGAGGACGTGAAGGCGCTGGCAGGACACGCGGTCATCTGTATTGACCCGGTTTCCGGAAAACAGGCTTTGATTGAGAAAGCGGTTCTCACCGATGGCTCCTGGAAGAACCTGTTTGAAAAGGCCAATACCAAAGTGGCTTGGAAGACACTGGATAAACTTTCTAAAAAAGAACTACGTGATTACGGTCTGACCGTGAATGCAACCACGACGATCTCCGGATCCGGAATTATTGATACGACCGGTGGAGCAAATGGCACCGGAACCGCGAACACCGGTAATGGTAAAGGCGGAAATACCAACGGAAACGGCAATGGCAACGGCGGTGGGAACACCAACGGTGGCAACGGCAACAATGGCGGTGGAAACACCGGTGGTGCTGGAAATGCAAACGGCGGCGGTACTGACGACGGTGGAGTTGCAGGAAATGGTAACGGCAGTGGCAGTGTCACTGTAAATGGCGGTAACGGCAACGGAAGCGTTGGCGGAACTTCGACTGTCAGACCCGGCAAAGGCACTGGTAACGCAAACGGCGGCGGTGGTGCTAGCGGCGGAGTAAATGGCAGCGGCTCAGGAGCGGGTGGAACAATCATCATCAGTGGTGGCACAACCCCGTCTTCCGGTCACGGATCCAATGGCGGCGGCGGTAACGGCGGTGGTTCAACCACGGTTGTCATTCGTGGCGGTGCCGGTGGAACTGACTACAGCGGCGGAACTGGAAAAGGCAAAAAAGGTCGCGGCGGAAGCAGTGGCAATGCGAGTGATGATCAGAGAACCCAGACTGAAGTCGACGTTCAGACCATCGCAAACCTTTGTCCTCAAAACGGTGATTCCCGTATCCAGATGGCAATCGACGACGCGAACAAGAAGCTCGACGATGCGAACGACGCGGTTAAAAAATTCACTTCAAAAGACGATCCAAACTACATCGATCTCGGCTCGGAACAGCACAGTGCTGCTCTCAGCTGTCGGACCGAGTATTTGAATTTCGTTCTCGATCCAACCGGAACCAGCGCTTGTAGCTGGAAAAACCTCGGTGTTTCGGATCAGACCACTTTCTGCCAATACCTCGCGGTTTCGGATGAAGGCGATGCGGACGGCGGTCATAACACCGACATCCAATCCAGTGGTAACGTTCATAGCTTCATCGGAAGCTTCAGCGGAAACCAGGACGCCTGCACTCAGGCGATTGGAAAACGGGCGACTCCGGACGATCAGCTCTTCGCTCTCATGATGAAGAACAAGGGTTGTGCGGCTGAACTCGCGAAGAAGCAGGATGGTAACGAACTCGGTTGCCAGGCGCTGGTGGATTTCGTTGCGGATCAGCGTGAATACCAGAACGCACTCGCAAACAAGAAAACTCTTACAGCGAAAGCGGACAACAACAAGTGCGCGGTTAACCGTGCAACGGATGCGAAGAAGTTCAATGAAATGGACCTCGGCACCTTGTCTGTTGACTGCCTGACCAACGTTTCTTCCACTTGTGATGTGGCTCTCGTGAACGCGGCTCGCGTTCTCGCGGCTCTTCCTCCAGCTTACTGTGCTGAATGTAATCAGCGCGGGGGTCAAGGTGGATACAACACAGGTGTGAGTAAAGCGGCTCAGATCCTCGGTGCGGTGGGAAGCTTCGCAGCTCCACTCGGACTCGGTCTGATGAACATGATTTCTTACAACAAGGGCCTCAAAGCCTGCGTTGATACTTACAACACTCAAGTGGCGCAAGCATCAGTGGTCGGTCTCCCTCCACAAGCTTCCAACTGCGGTATTCAAGCCGGTCTCGGCGGATACGGTGGAGTCGGCGGGATGACTGGAGTGGGTGGTTACAATCCTTTCGGTAGCGCAGGCGGCGGAGCAGGCGGTTACAATCCTTTCGGTGGTGGTGCTGGTGGATACGGCGCGGGTGGTGGTTATAATCCATTCGGCGGTGGTGCCGGTGTCGGCATCGGTGGGGGTGCCTATGGCCCTTACGGTCCATACAGTCCTTACGGCAATACGGGTATCGGCGGTGGACTCAACATCGGATTGCCAAGCATTGGATTCGGTGCGGGTGGAAACCCTTACGGTAATCCATACGGCGCAGGCGGTGGCACGGGTTACGGCGTGTATCCATACGGTGCAGTTCCAGGCATTGGAGCGGGCGCAGGAATCAACGTTGGACTTGGAAATCCATACAGCGGATACGGCAGTCCTTACGGCGGTATCGGTGGTGGTGTCGGCGGTGGCTATCAAGGTCAGCTGAACATGGCGACTGCGCAACAGCAGATGTACGATGCGCAAACCAGAATGCAATTGGTTAACTCTCAGAACCTCACTGCTCAATATGGCGCGGCGAATGGTTACGGTCTCGGCGGGCAGTACGGTAATGGTTACCCTTACTACGCAGGTGCAGGCGGTTCCGGTGGTCTCTATGCGGGTGGTTCTTACAATCCGTACGGTGGCGCTTACAGCGGTAGCGGTTACGGTAGCCCATATGGTTACGGCGGCGGAATCTATGCGGGTGGTGGTAGCCCGTACGGATACGGCAGCGGTTACGGTGGATACGGTAGTCCATACAGTTACGCAGGCGGTGGCGGCGGTTCAAACCTCCTGAGTGCTGGTCTGAACGTCACTCTTCCAAGCATCAGTGCTTACCTGAATCCGGGTTCTTACGGTGCCGGAGCAGGAGCTTACGCGGGAGCGAGTGGCTGCGGTTACTACTCTTCCGGGATCCCTTGTGGAGCCATGTACTAAAAATTTTAGCAAATACGCTTACTTAAACCCTGATTCCGAGCTTCGGAGTCAGGGTTTTTTGTTTGGGGACGGCGCTCCGCCCCGAAGTTGACAAAACAGGGCTGTTTCCGTTAGTGTTTTCACCAATCAGTTCAAGCTGATGTTCCGAGCCACCCTCTTCAAATGCTTTGCGTTTCTGGGTGTCCGGATTCTTTGTAAGGAAACCAATTTAAAATGGCTGACACCAAAACAGAAACCACTACGGCTGAGAAGCCGGTAGTAAAAAAAGCTCTATTGAAAAATTTGAGCTGGATCGACGAATTCAGTGACTCTCAAGGAGAGCTCGTTGAACAAAAAAATCTCAACGGAGAAGCAGACTTCTCCGCTCTTTTCGAGGCAGCTCAAAAGAACAATGAGATTCAAGAAGGCGCAGTAATCGAAGGAAAAGTGGTCGCTCACGGCCCTGAGTACGTTACTGTGGACATCGGCTTCAAATGCGAAGGCTTCATCCCGACCTACGAATTTAAAGACGCTACCGGAATTGCAAACGTAACCATCGGAGCTCAGCTCTCCGTTTACGTTGAACGTCTCGAAATCGAGCACGGCATGATCCATCTTTCCAAAGACCGCGCTGACATCATCAAAGCGTGGGACGAGATTTCCGCTGCTTGCGAGCAGGATCAACTCGTTGAAGGTACCGTGATCGCGAAAGTCAAAGGCGGCCTCGCAGTTGACATCGGCGTGAAGGCATTCCTTCCAGGCTCACAAATCGACAACAAAGCGGTGAAAAACCTCGATAAGTTCGTCGGTCAGAAAATGAAATTCAAAATCCTGAAATTCAACAAAAAGCGCGGAAACATCGTTCTTTCCCGTAAAGCAGTTGTTGCTCAGGAACGCGAACTTCAACGCGCTGAAACCCTCTCTCAAATGCAAGAGGGAATGGTTGTTGCCGGTACAGTGAAAAACATCACTGAATACGGTGCATTCATTGACTTGGGCGGTATGGACGGACTTCTCCACATCACCGACATGTCCTGGGGCCGCATCAAGCACCCTAGCGAACTCTTCCAGGTTGGCGATGAAGTGAAAGTTAAAATCTTGAAATACGACCGCGAAAAAGAGCGCGTATCTCTCGGATTGAAACAAGTATCTCCAAACCCTTGGGAAGAAGCAGAATACAAATTCCCTGTGGGTAAAGTGGTTAACGGAAAAATCGTCAGTCTCAAAGACTACGGTGCTTTCGTTGAACTCGACGACGGTGTTGAAGGTCTCATCCACGTTTCAGAAATGTCCTGGACTGAACGTGTGAAAAACCCTGGTAAATTCGTTAAAGTGGGCGACGTTGTAGAATGTAAAGTTCTCGAAGTTGACACCCGCAACAAACGCATCAGCCTCGGAATGAAACAACTTCAAGAGAACCCTTGGGATGCTCTCGAAGTTAAATTCCCGATCGGCACGATCATCGACGAATGCGAAGTCAAATCAATCACTGACTTCGGTATGTTCGTTGACGTCGGCATGGGTATCGACGGTCTCATCCACGTTTCAGATCTTTCCTGGAACAAAAAAGTGACCAACCCATCTGAGAAATTCAAAAAAGGCGACAAGGTTAAAGCTGTCGTTCTCGGAATCGACAAACAAGCTGAGAAATTCTCACTCGGTATCAAACAACTTGAACGTGATCCTTGGGAAAACATCAAGTCCCGTTACCGTGTTGGTCAATCAGTTGAAGGTCTTGTGACCAAAATCACTGACTTCGGTGCCTTCATGGAACTCGAAGAAGGTGTTGAAGGTCTCATCTACGTATCAGAACTTTCTGAACAACGCGTAGACAAGCCAGCTGACATCGTGAAACTCGGCGACAAAGTTCGCACCGAGATCCTCTCGATCGAACCAAAAGAACGCCGTATCAGTCTCTCCATCAAGCAACTTGGCCGTTCTGAAGAACGCGCTAACTACGAAGGCTACATGGGCGACAAGAACAAAAAAGGTACATCCATGGGTGACCTTCTTGGCGACAAGCTCAAAAACGCAGTTAAAAAAGACGAATAGTCTTAGCTGCTCATAATGAAATTGAAGCCCTCGGAGGAACTTCCTCCGGGGGTTTTTTATTTTGAGGGGGGATTTTAAAAACCAAGGGGTGGGTCGCCTTGGGACGCCCATCCTTGGGCTTGCTCCCATCCTCCATTTTGATTGCATCAAAATGGAGGCACGCATCCTGCTTGGGAGAACCGCTGCGGCGACCCACCCCTTGGTTTTTAAAATCCCCCCTCAAAATAAACACCGTCTTGAGGAGGTGAAACAGGATCTTGTACTACGGGCAGGAAGTCTCGAAGATTTCCCATTTTTATTGGACTCGCGTTACTCTGGAGTAGGGTTTGGCCGAGCGGGCGGAGATTTATGAAAAAAATTCTAAGACTACTTTTGATTACGATGATTGCCGGTTTCGGATCTTTATCCGGGGCGCGGGCAGAGGTGTTTCAGTCGACACCGTCGGATATCGCCGCTTTTGTTGATGCGTACGCCAGTGGGCCGGTTAATCAACCGGTTTTCGTTACGAGTCTTTCTGAGTTTGAAAAGACATTTGGTTCCTTGAATCCGGCTTACGGTGCGGATAACCGGGCCTATTTGCAGATCAAGCAGTTTTTCCTGAATGGTGGGACGAAGGCATGGATCAATCGGATCATTCCTCCAGGCTGGGTTGGAACTGAAAGAGCACGCACCGGCATTTATTCCCTGGGGATGGAGCGGTTTGATGTCCTCATATTGCCCGGGATCGCAACCCTGAAGGAAGCGGATGCGAGAGTAGCCAGAAAAGAAGCGATCGATTTTGTGAATGAGCGGAACGCTTTTTTGATTCTCGACACGCCATCCGGAGTCATGAATGTATTGGGCCCGCCGGATGGAATATCTGTAAGTGCCGATCCTGTGTTCAAGTGGAGGGACAACGCGCCTGAATTGATCCAGCAGAAAAATGTAGCGATTTACTTCCCGAGGATCCGGCTTCTGACAAGAGCGTTCGTTTTATTGAGCCTTCGGGATCAATGGCTGGAATCATGACTAACGCGGTTTTCGGGAGTGAAGTTTGGAATTCCCCGGCTAATGTCTCTATTGTGGGCGTGAAAGGCCTTGAGTACAGGGTTAATGACGATGACAACCAGAAGTTGAACTCACCGCTAAACGGAGTTGCAATTAACCCGATTCGAATCTTCCCGAATGCTCCTGATGTTGTGGTCTGGGGGGCGAGAACCTGTGAAGGAAGCTCTGATGATCATCGATACATTGCTGTTCGAAGAACAATGCAGATGCTGAAGCGGGACATCTCCTACATCCTCATGCCTTATGTCTTTGCAGCGAATGACGCCACTACCTGGATGTCCGTCCAGAACGATGTGAACGCATACCTGACTGATCTCTGGAAAATGGGGGCGTTGATCGGAGGGAAGCCATCCGATGCATTTTCCGTTCAGATCGGCCTCGGGATCACCATGACAGGTCAGGATATCCTGCTTGGAAATATGATTTTAGCCGTGAGTGTTTCGGTTGCCCATCCGGCAGAATTTCAGGAGATGACTTTCATTCAGTTAGTGCAGCGTTGAGCCCTTCGGGAGTTTTTTATTTTGAGGGGGACTTTAAAAACCGAGGGGTGGGTTCCCTTGGGACGGCCTTCCTGGCCTTGCTCCCATCCACCGTTTTGATTACATCAAAACGGCGGCACGCGTCCCGCTTGGGAGAACCCTGCGGGAACCCACCCCTCGGTTTTTAAAGTCCCCCTCAAAATAAACACCACCACGAGCCCATACCTGAATCGAGATTTCGGAATTCGGAAGTGTACGACGCGGGTCTCTCTTACTTCCCTATTCTTCTTTAATCCTCTCTCTTTGGCTTTGGCTTCTCACCCCATCAAGAGATGGTGGTGAGTCGTGGGAGTCAAAAAACAAGGATAGGGTCGCCGCAGCGGTTCTCCCGAGCAGGATGCGTGCCCCTGTTTTTGCCAGAGTCAAAACAGGGGATGGGAGCAAGGCCATGGATGGCCGTCCTAAGGCGACCCTATCCTTGTTTTTTGACTTCCACGACTCACAACTACGACGACATGCGTGGTAACCCGGAGCTTTGTATTTGGAATTCAGGGTGATAACATGAGCTTGAGTGCATTCGTGCGCTTGTTAGGTGGGCCCTTAGCTCAGCTGGTTAGAGCAGTCCGCTCATAATTTTCGGACGTAAAATCGACCAGCCCCGTTCATTCCAGGCCTGTCCGGTTAAATCCCATTGATTTCATAGAATAAAACGGGGAAGTGGTCCCGCCCTTACTACTTCGGCTCGGAGTAATCTGAGGCACTCCCAGAGTGTCCCTCTGAATTTTGTGATTTGCCGATAGAGCCTGACCAGGAGTTGGACGAGAACTGCCATAGCAAGTTGAACCTCGGCGGCGTTGGTGTCTCGTGCATCAATCGCTCTAATTCCAAGATGACCTTTTAGCCAACGGAATAAAAGCTCCACCGCCCAGCGCCTTTTATAAATATCCGCAACTTCTTGTCCTGATATTTCGAAGTCGGACGTGATGAAGTCGAATACCTTTTTTGTTTCGGGATCTTTGTAAATAATACGTCTTAATTTAAAGTCCTTTGCAACAAATGGCAATTTCCGGAGCACTGGGTAGCTCGGTTTCCACTCATCATCCCAGATGACTCCGACCTTATCTTCGTTCTCTTTTAAAATCAGCTTCCGTCGCCACTTGCTATAGGAGCATTTTTTTAACCGGCTCACAAAGTGAGCTTTGGCTTCTACGATCTTCCACCAAAATAAAAACTCATTATATGCTCGATCGAATATATAGGTACATTTTGGCTTAAATTTAAACATTTTTGCAGCTTGAGCATCATGCACTCTACCTGCGGTGATGATAAAATCATCAATCCATTCTTCATCAACATTCCACACTGCGTGGAGTTTTGCTGAGGCCTTGTTTGTGCGAGAGTGCTTTTGCTTCCATTTGAATAGTTTCGATAAACGTCCATTGACGTTGATCTCGGTCGAGTCGATGGCGAGGTAGGTGCGGATTGCTCTTTTTATTTTACGGCCTCCCTTCATCTCCTCTTGGATTTTCCAAAGGACCAGTCTGCAGAGTTCTTCAAAAAAACTGCTCTTACGATTAATATTGGCATCGCTTAAAGTGGAGCGCGGAATCTTCAGAACCAATTCAATTTCACGAAGTGAATCGAGTTTTAAAACGTAGGCCTGGACTAAAGCCCAGACTTGGATTTGCGCGGTGAGTGATCGAGTCCCTTTATTGATTTTGTGGCGATCACAGAGGGTTTTAAATTCTTTTTTAGGAATGAGTTGAAAAAGGCAAACTCCCTTGCCACTCTTCTTCATAGGGTTGCACCTGTCCGTGGTGTTGATAATTCGTTAGTTGTAGTAAACCAATCGAATCATCACTTCATTGACGGTGCAACTCTTTGTCTTTTCTACCCTTTATGCCGGACAGGCCTGCGTTCATTCAGTATAAACTGCTGATTCGATTCAATAATTCCATAAATTCTGTGTAATGGTACCTGGTTATAAAAGGTGCCTTCCTGGTTAGGTTTTACCATCTCTCAACCGATAAAAAGAAAGATGGTAATAAACATGGCGAACGAAAAGCAATACCCCGAAGGCACCAAATTCAATAGGTGGGTTATAGTACAGGAAAAAGACGGAGATCGTTTAATTTCACGTGTACGCCGTTGGGTTACCTATTCCAACGGCAAAAAAGTCTACGAGCGATACCCCGTCAAAAAATACGCACATTTGCGAACCAGCCTTAAGGAACTCCAAAATTTCGTCATTCGCCTAAATGGTGAAGACCCGGCAGAGAGACGTGCAAAACTTGCCGTCAAATTCAAGCACGCTTACATTTCAAATGAACTTCTAATTGAGTACCTTGAACATCTTCAAGTTCAAGTACCAAGCCGCAAACATGCACTCAATGAGTTCTCTAATATTCAGCGATATTTTTTTGGCTTCTTCATTATAAAAATGAACATGGCCGACCCATTGAAGTG
>OUNO010004844.1_pt3 | contig 19204 bp, 16 predicted proteins | sample 1779811 | NCBI WGS metagenome assembly OUNO01 (sample SAMEA3914804, study PRJEB12502) | metagenome | biome: forest; material: soil | place: Canada | collected 2010-06-25 | depth 0.3 m | reverse complement strand
CCGGCAGCGTGAAGGTCAGGTAAGCGTTGTAGATGCCCTGCTGCGACGGCGGGTCGAAGAAGCTCGTCGCGTTGCTCGCGGCGCGCGCCAAGATCTGCACGTTGCCGGTCACGACCGAGTTGCCGTACGAGAAATTGAGCTGCACGTATGGGTTCGGAACGACGCCGGTGTAGGAGAACGAGTCGCGGTCGTCCGGAACGACGGGCGGCGCGTGCAGCGTCTCTTTGTGCTGATCGGACGTCACTGGGCCCGAGCGCTTGTTGAGGCCTGCGCGCACGGGCATCGTCAGGAAGCCGTGGAAGTCGAAGCGCCAGTCCGTGCTGTCCGTCGAGCCTTGCCCGTAGGCCGGAGTCACGCCGCCGGGGAGCGTACCGACTTGCGGAGAGCCTGGCGCAAGGCCGAGCTGAATGGGCGGTGCGTCCGAGTCGCTCGAGTCGTCGGCGAGCGCGGGGAAGGCCTGGCAGGTGGCGAGCAGCAACGTCGACAATTGCAGGCCGCGTTTCATGAAAACCCTACTTTCGGTAGTCGCAAAAATGTCTCTCACGATAAAACTCCAACCGGACCCGCTGCCTGCGCTCATCGTGCTCGTTTTCGCTTTGGCCATGGTCACCACCACATCCCGAAGTGCAGCGCGAACATCTGGTTATCCAGGTCGTGGCGCGTGTAGTCGTTGGGGAACTGAGCGTGGGTATGCGCGCCGTACAGCCAGCGCGTGTAGCTCAGCGTTACTTGTTCGTGGCTGTTCCAGTTGCTCTTGAAGATGAGCTTCGGGCTCAGCACTTGAAAGTTCTCTTGGGTGTCGCGCGAGTTGGGGGACACGTGATCGAAGCGTCCGGACACCGCTACCCAGGGCACGAAGCGGTACGTCACTTCGGTGCCGAACTTGTACATCTTGCGATTGTTGAAGTCGGGGTCGTCGGCTTGTACCGAGGCGCCGGTCGCGAACACGCTCGTGATCAGATCCGGGCCTTCGCCCCAGAACTCGGTCGGGTACTGAATGAGCTTGGCCCAGCTCAGGTTGTACTCGCCGCCGACCACGAACATCTTGCCAGTGCCGCCGCCTTGCGGACCGAAGTAGCGCTGAGTCGCCTGATCACCCGTGAACGAGCCGAAATACACCATGCCGGTGAGCAGCTCGGCGAAGCGCGCGTCCGCGTAGGACGCGGCCAAACCGAAGTTGCCCAGGTGATTGTCGATCATCTTGATATCGGCGCCGACGACGGTCATGTGAGCGTCGGGGCGGTGCGACTCATCGATCCAGTACGTCTGCGGGTCGTCGCGCTGATCGCGTTCGTCGGCGCTGAAGTTGTTCAGGTAGTGGATGCCCATCACGAGCGGCACGGAGCCCTTGATGGAGAGGCCGAGATGCGCGTGATTGACCCAGCTCGACGGCAGCGCAGAGCTGGAAGCGCTGTACTCGTTGGCGGGCAGCGCGCCGTTCGGCGTCTTGGTGAGCCGGCCCATGATGCCGTGCTCGAAGTGCAACGTGTAGGTGTCGTTCAGGTCGTAGGAGAGCGTGAGCGTCTCACCGACGCCGAAGGGCTCGCCGATGATGGCGGCGTTGTACTGACCCACGCCGTATTGGCCGAGGCCGCCGTACGCATTGCGGAACGCGCCCACCGTCCAATTTACGTTCAGCGGGCCGATTGGCGGCACCTTGAAGGTGAGGTACGCCTCGTTGACGAAGTTCTGGCTGTTGCTCTCGGTGAAGCCAGTCGCGCTGGAGGGCTTCCAGGTCGTGAGCTTCACGTGCGAGGTCACGATCGAGTTGCCGTACTCGAAGTTGAGCTCGACCCAGCTGCCCGGTGTCACGTTCGTGCCGCCGAACATGCCGTAGGCGTCGGGTGTGCGCGGCGAGGCGTGCAGCACGTGCAGCTCTTGGCCGGCGAACGTGACGTCGCGCGTGTTGCTCGTCGCGCGCAGCGACGCGCTCATGTAGCCCTTGAAATTGAACTGCCAGTCGTCTGCATCGTCGGGCGCGCTGTAGGGCACCGTCGTGCCGCCGACCATGGTCGGGCCCACGGGCGCCATCGGCGAGAGACCGAGGCCGATGGCACGCCGATAACCGGGGATGTAACCGGCCGTCGGGTTCTCGTCCGGGGGCAGCTTCTTGACGGGGACCTTGACCTCGGCAGAGGCGTCGGCCGTAGCGTCGTCGGCCAGGGCGGGGCGCGCGCTGGCCAAGAGCGCGCAGCCGACGCCGATCACGTACGCCGCGACCTGCCCGCGGCGGTACACCCCTCCGGATGTTCCGAAGCGGCTCATTCAGACCTGCTTTCGTGTGCCATGAAGCCGTCAGCCTTTACGCGGTCAGAATTCGAATCCACGCGGATCACCGGGTGCGGTAGAACGACACGTTGTCGATGTAGAAGTCCACGTTGCCCGAGCCCCAGCCGAGCGTGAGCGAGTACGACGACGTCAAGTCGAACTCGGGCGCGCGCTTGCCGTAGCCACCCTGACGCATCTCCGAGAACGGCACGGTGTAGAACTTCCAGTCACCCGTGAGCTGCAGCATGCTCGTGAAGCCGTCACCACAGCGCTCTTCACGACTCGGGGGCGGCGGGTCGGTCTCGTCGTAGCAATACTCCGAGCTCTCGCCGTTCGTGAAGGTGTACGGGCGGCAGGCCTTGCCTTCGAAATCGGCGTCCGGATAGGTGTCACGGAAGGTACAGGCACTGCCGCCCGGCTTGCCGCGGAGCTCCGGCGGATCGCAGCGCGGATATGCCGCGTCGAGCAAATCACTCGCGGCGCCGCTGCTGTCGCTGGACTGCGGCGGAAGCGCGCCCTTTCGCGGGTCGTAGCAACGGTACAGCGGATTGCCGGTGTTGGTCATCGCCCCCGGCACGAGCGAGCAAGGCTCGTAGTTCTGGCATTGGCTACGACAGGCGTAGATGCGTCGACAGTACGTCTCGTTCTGACGGTTCATGTCGTCGCTGGTGTACTTGTCGTTGATCGTGACGAGCAGCGAGCCCATGCTCTCCGGGCCGCGCCGTGCCCAGAAGGACACGCCTTCGTAGGCGGACAAGTCGAGGTATGTGTGCAGGGCGCCGAGCTGGTAGGTCGTCGAGTCCTTGGGAATGTTCTTCGTCGGAGTCAGTGGGAAGCCGGCGCTGTCGACCGTCGAGCCCGACGTGGGAGCGGCGTGGCACAAGTCCGACGGCGGCAGGTCGGGATCTCGGGGCGGGCAATCTTTGAAGTCGTAGACGCCGTTCTTGACGTAGTTGTCGCCTGCCAAGATGTGCGCGATGTTGCCGCCGTAGTAGCGGAAGCCGGCGCCGCGCATGTGAATGACGTTCGTATTCGGCAAGCCGTCGCAGGTGGGCGCGAGCTGTCCGGGCGTCTCCGCGACGGCCTGCGCGGGCGTCCCCCAAATGGTGGCGCTCAGCTTGCCGCCATTTACCAGATCCGGGTACCAAGTCGTAAACCCGGGCGTACGCCAGGAGCCGCGCGTGTAGTCGTCGGCGCCTGCCCAGCGCACCGCGATGCCGATGAAATCCGCCGGATCGCCGCCGGTCTCGTCGGCGATCTCCTGTGGCTCTTGGGTCGCCATCCAGGGTGCAAACACGTAGTGATTCGCGAGCGTGCAGTCGATGGGGCCGGAGCCCGGGTCAATCAGGTTCTGACCGATGGCCGGGTAGACTGGGCTGCCTGCCGTCATGATCTTCGGCATGTCCGGCGTGCTCTCGTCGAGCAGCGGGATGGCGCCGTTGGTCCACGGGATCAGACTCACGATGTCGTTGCCCGTGGGGTATTGCCCGGTGTTGCCGGAGCCACTGCAGGCTGCGACGAACACGGCTGCGACCGCGGAGAGGCTGAGCGATGTTTTGATGGCTGTGGTCAAAAATTACACTCCGCGTTGCTCACACGTTCGGGCGTTGCTTCGTTGCCGGGCGCGGCGCTCCGAGCAAACCCGAGCGCTGTTGCTCGGCTCGCGGCGCCCGACTGCTCGGAACTGCGCTCGCGTTCGACGGTCAGACTCTCGAAGACGTGACCGCTATTGCGATGATTGAAACCTAACATGCGGCAATTCCCAAGGCAGCATAAAACGCAGTCAAACTTCATTGTTTACTACGGACTCATTACGTCCCAGACGCGTTCGAGATAACAACGAATGCTCGACAGGAGCGTGTGTAGTGCATATACACGTGCCATGCCCGACTTCGCGCGTACCGCGCGCAAGATCGCTCGCGACTGTCCGACCATCCGCGCGCGCCAGGCGTCCCGCGTCCTCACCCGCGTGTACGACGACGTTCTGCGCCCGCTCGGCTTGCAGATGTCGCAGTTCTCCGTGCTCGTGCAAATCGCGGCCTTCGGCGAGGCCGGCGCGACCATCACCGCGCTCGCTGCCGAGCTCGTCATGGACCGCACCACGCTGACCCGGAACCTGCGCCCGCTCGAGCGTGCCGGGCTGCTGCGCGTCGCGCAGGCGCCGGGTGACGCGCGTGCCCGCGTCGTGCTGCTCACTCATCGCGGCGAGAAGATCATCGATACCGCATATCCGTATTGGGAGGCTGCGTTCCAGCGCGTCCGTTCCGTGCTGGGCACGCGTCAGGTGCAAGCGCTGCGCGTTCAGCTCACCGCGTTGATCGAGGCGGCACCAGGCTTCGACGAGGAAACTTAGAGGGCGCTCTGTCCGGGCGCTCGGTCGAGCCTGCGCCGCTGGCAGCCCAGTGGCAAAATGGATTCGACCGAGGCGACGCTGGCCAAGATGCCACGCTCGTCGCTCGTTACAGCTCCCAGATTTCGTCGAATTCCGCTCGGCACGAGGGATGCAAAGCGCGCGGCGTGACGAAATCGTCGGTGTATGCCGCCGTCTGCGCGCTACTCGGAAGCCTGTGCTGGAGCGCGTCGGCGTTCGCGCTCGATCCGCTGAACTCGAACAATCGCCCTGACGACGCGAAGCCGCCGCCGATCACCGCCGCCCCTGACCCCACTCACGCCGATGACGACGCGCCCCACAACGAGATCAACGTCGTTCCCGTGCTGGGCGGCAGCACCGATCTCGGCGTTGGCGGCGGCTATTTCGCCGGCTTCGCGCGCGTGAAGAAGGGCGCGATCCCCTACCTTTGGAATCTCGACTCTTCGGGGCTCATCACCTTCAAGTACAACCAGCGCACTGGCTTCACGGCCCCCTACCAGGATCTGTACGTACGGCTGACCATTCCGCGGCTGTTCGGCTCCCCGCTGCGACTGGAGATCCGCCCCTCGTATACCTGGGAAAACATCGACTACTTCGGGCTCGGCAATGCGTCACAGCGCAAGGCCATCGACGACGACCCGAACCCCGACTACTCGAAGTATCAGCGCGGCCATCCGCAGTTCGACGTCGACGTGCGCACGCGCATCGTCGATCACTTGGCGGCTCGAGTCGGCTTCCGTTACATCCACGACTTCATTCGCGTGGCAGATGATTCGTCACTGGCCGAGGATCGGCGCACTGGAAGCGCGGACGTCAAACGCTTGCTGGGCGATGCCGCGAATCATTCGGTCGTCCTGTTCAAATACGGTTTGCAGTTCGACACGCGCGACAACGAGACCTCTTCGCACAGCGGTACGTTCGACGCGCTGGACGTGAAGCTGAGCCCGGGTGGAACCGGGGAGTTTCCCTACCGGTATGGCGAAGCAACGCTCAACTTGCGCGCGTTCGTACCGCTCGGCACGAAGCGGGTCTCGCTCGCGCTACGCGCCGTCGGTGATTGGATGTTCGGAAATGTCCCGTTTTACGAGCTGGCGCGCTTCGATGACACCTTCGCGATTGGTGGCTCGACGGGCGTGCGTGGTGTTCCGGCGCAGCGCTACTACGGCAAGATCAAGGCCTTCGGGAACGCGGAATTACGCATCGAGGCAGTCGACTTTCACGCCTTCGGAAAGGCCCTCGTGCTCGGCGTCGTGCCGTTCTTCGACGCGGGTCGGCTGTGGACGGAGGCCGCCTCGCATCCCGAGTTGGACGGCCACGGTCTTGGGCTCAAGTACGGATACGGCGCTGGGCTCCGACTACAGTCCGGCTCGTCGTTCGTCATTCGCTTGGACGTTGCCGCGTCACCGGACGCAACGCCGGTCAGCGGCTACTTCGCCGCAGGTCAGGCGTTCTAGCTCGGCGCCCGCTCAGTAGCCGACGTCGGGGTCGTCGTCGTGCTTGCGCGGCGCCGCGCCAGGCTTGGCGACGGGTGCAATGACGGGCACGCGTCGCGTCGCCCCGTAACTCGGAGTCGGCTTCTGCCCGTGAGCCGAAGCGCTGGCCTGGGGTGCCGCTCCAGAGACGGCGCTCCCCGGCGCCGCGGGGGCTAGCGCATCGAGATCGATCACGGCGCCCAGCTTGGTGCCCACGGCCGCTGCATTCGCTCGCGCCGGCTGTGCCGCCGCAACGTTGGGCGTCACGGCCGCTCCGGTGGCATCCGCGTTGCGTGACTGAACGAACAAGAACGCGGCGGTGCCGGCCATCACCAGCAGGGCGAGCGCGCCGATCAGCTTGTACGTCTTCTTCGGCCGCAGCGAGTCGACTTCGTCTTGCGTGATCGTAGCGGGCGCGCTGGTGCGCAGCTCGGGCACGTTTTGAGTGCGCGCGGCGTTGGTCGCGCGACGAGCCGCCCCGGACGTCATGCGTCGCTCGGCCCCGGTCATGGCTCGCCCCGGGTTGCTCGAAGGCACGTTGACCTCACCCAAGCTGGGTGGGAACACGCTTTGGATCTCTTCTTCGAAGTCCGGGCATTCGATGCCCGCGTTCTTCAGCGCATGGTAGCAGCGCTCGGCCGAGATGCGCGAGCGACGCGGCGCGAACGGATAGAGCGCGATCGCCAGCTCGGCCACGTTGCTGTAGCGATGGTCGGCGTCCTTCTCCAGGCAGCGCATGACGACGTTTTCCAGCTCGACCGGGGCGTCCGGTTGCAGCTCGCGCAGCGGTACCGGGTCATGCTCCAAGATCGCCGCGCTGAGCTGCATCAGGGACGGCTCGTTGAAGGCGGTGGTGCCGGTGAGCAGCTCGAACAAAACGCAGCCGAGCGACCAAATATCGGTACGCGCGTCGACCTGCTCGGAGGAGCGGATCTGCTCCGGCGACATGTACACCGGCGAACCGAGCGGCATCATGGTGCGCACGAAGCCACGCTTGCCCGGGGCGAGCGCGACCTTCGAGATCCCGAAGTCGAGGATCTTGATGAAATCCAAGCCCTGCGCGTCTTTGGCCAGGAACAGATTCTCGGGCTTGATGTCGCGGTGCACGACGCCGCTGGCGTGAGCTGCGGCTAGCGCCTCGCACGCCTGCATCGTGTATTCGATGGCCAACTTGATGGGCAGCGGACCGCGCGACTGCAGCACGTCGGCCAGGTCTTGACCGTTCAGGTGCTCCATCACGATGAACGGGATGCCGTCCGACAGCACGCCGACGTCGTACACGCGCGCCACGTGCTCGCTGCGGATCTTGGCAGCGGCGCGCGCCTCGCGTGCGAAGCGCTCGACCAGCTCTTCGATCTGCAGCGCTTCGGGGCGCAGGAACTTCAGCGCTACTTGTTCGCCGAGCTCGACGTGCATGGCCGACACGACGTAGCCCATGCCGCCCGAGCCGATCAGCTTGATGACTTCGTACTTCCCGGCGATGATATCGCCAGGAGCAAAGGGCATATCGATCACTTCTTCCCCGAGCGCCACCATGCCGCTCTGAGGTGATGTGTGTTGTGCCGTACGCGCGCGTTGAGCCGGGGTTACCATCAGCCTTGCTTGCCTTGCCAAAATACGCTCGCTTTCCGAGTTTCTTTAGCTCGCGCGGGTTCGCTCATGGCGCAGGTGGGCACTGCACGTACGGTGCGCTACCTTTCATCTGTGTCTTGATGTCGAACGTCAGGCCGGAGCTGGCATAGGCTGGTTTACCGGCCGATACGCCGATACACCACATTTCCAGCGTGCCGCCTTGCACGGCACCGTCCGCGTCCCAATCCAACATGCCGAACGTGCCTACGGCAGTGATTTTATCGCCGGCAGCGAGCTTCTGAATTGCCTGCGGGACGTTCTGGGCCGTGGCCTTGAGGATGGTCGTACCTCCTGCGAGCTTGCGCAGGCCCTGCGCGACACTCGCACCCGAGATCTCTTGCGTGCGCGTGGCGGCCAGGGCCAAGCCGATCGAATAGGCGGCGTCGTGTGCCGGGCCCATGCCGGAGATGGTCGCGCTCGCGCCGTTGTAGCGCACGCCGTAGTCGACCTGGAAGTTCACCAGCGTCTCGGCGGGCGTGTTGGTGCCCGTCGGGCCCGGGGTGATGCCGGTGCCGCGAATGCGCGTCCGCAGACTGTGCGGGTCAGCGCCCGTGACCGCGGTGAGTAGCTCGGGCACCTTGGTCGAGTCGATCAAGACGTAGTACGGGCGATTCACCGCGGACCATTGCGCTTCGAGCGGAACCATCACCTTGGTGATGGCCTCTGCGGTGCCCGCCAGCACGATGATGTCGGGTTGGAACGTCAGGTACTTGGCAACCAGGGCTTGTTGATCGGTATCCGCGCCGTTGTACGGATCGATCTGGACGTTCTTGTTCAGGTTGAGCGGATCGGCCAGCGACTTGCCGTTGAACACCAAGTCGTTGAGCGCCGAGCGCGTGCCGATGCCGAGCGCGTCGTTGCGGTACACGATGCCGAGCTTGGCGACGGTCTTCGATTGCTCGTCATCGACCTTGGCCTCGAGCACGTGCAGCTGATCGACCATGAGTGGCGCGCGTTGCACGTCGGTTGGCACCATCAGCCAGGTCAGGTCTTTGTCGGCCAACGCTGCGATGCTGGATGCGACACCCGTCGGGCTCATCACCACCGCGCCGCCGGGCACGGTCACCTTGTTGGAAACGTCGATTGTGTCTTGGCTCGTGTTCGGGCCGACGATCGCGGGCACGTGCAGGTCCGTCACCAAATGGTTCGCTGCGCGCACCAAATTGGTGGACTCGTCGCACGACACCATCACCAAGGGTCGTGCGTTGGACGAGGTGTCGTTGGCTGGAATTCCGCCGCCGGCGTTGATTTGCTCGACGCCGAGCATGGCCGCCTGTTGCCGAGGTAGGTTCGTCGGAGCGGTGGTGCCCTTGGTCGAGAACAAGGAGCCGATCACGATCGCCCCATTGTTCAGATAGTCGCCGGTAATGGCGTCGCAGTCTTCACTGAGCAGCTTCACGCAATGTGCGACGGGCTTCTGCACGCACACGCCAGCCACGGTACCTGCCGCAGCGCCGCCCTCGCCTACGCTGTCCGCGCTGAAGCGGTCGGTGCACTCTTGATTGGTCGTGCAGTCGCCCATGGGGACATCGGGGCCGCCGCCGTCACCACCTTGGGGCTCGACGCTGCCGCCCGTGCCACCTTCGGTGCCCGCGGTGCCCGCGGTGCCTCCGTTGGGGTTCGCCTGACCGCCTGCATCGCCACCGGCGGTTTCCGCCGGGTCGTTGGTCACCTGGATCTTGTCGAGGCCGACGATCGCGTTGCAACCCGCAAGCGTGGCGAGAGTGAGCGCGATCGCTGCGCTGGTCCGATTGAAGACTCGAGTTGAAGTCATGCCCAATGATCCCTGTCGCTGCGCCGAAGGCTGGCGTGCTCAGCTCAACGGCTTAAGCGGCGGGCTTGATAAGCCGTTGGTGTCTCTAAGTAGGACGGGTCCCCTCGTGTATCTGGGGACGTTTCTCACGGCTCGTTGCGAAAGTGCTCAGCGGGCGATGCAGTGCGCGAGAAATTTTCGGTTCTGAAAGGATTGCCCATGAGTGTGCGTCGACAGCTCGCTTACAGGTCTTGGATCACCGCCGCCGTGCTCGGCAGCGGAGCTCTGCAGGTGGTATCGGTCGGTGTGGCACAGGCCGCCGAGGAAGACTCGGCGACGGAGACCGCCGCCGCGCGCACGCTCGCCGTCGACGGCCTCAAGCTTGCGCAGGCGGGCAAGTGCGACGACGCGATCCCGAAGCTGGAGCGCGCCGAGAAGCTGCACCATTCGGCGATCGTGCTCAGTCGCCTGGGCGAATGCCAAGTGAACGCGGGCAAGCTCGTGGAAGGCACGGAGATGTTGCGCAAGGTGTTACGCGAGCCCTTGCCCGCGAACCCGAGCCCAGCTCTCAGCAAGGCCTACGAACGCGCACAGACCGTGCTCGACGCGGCCAAGCCGAAGATCGCCGGGCTCACCATCTCGGTGCCGTCGCCGCCCTCGGATTTACGACTCACGGTCGACGGGCAAATCGTCGCCAGCACGTTGGTCGATAGCGAGCTGCCAGCCGATCCGGGCGATCACCTGATCGAGGCCAGCGCCCCCGGCTTCTTGAAGGCCACGAGCCACGTCACCCTCGGCTCGGCCGACAAGAAAACGGTCACGCTCAAGCTCGAAGCCGATCCGAACGCGCCTCCACCGCCAGCTCCGGGCACGGCGCCCGACGCCGCCGCGAGCCCTCCGCCGCAGGCTCCTCTGACCAAACCCGTCGTGGCGGACGCCGCTTCGCCCGATGTTCCTCCGCAAGCACCGAGCCGCGCTGCAGCGTACGTCTCTTGGGGCGTGGGCATCGTCGGCGTCGGCGTGGGCACCGCATTCGGCTTGATCACGCTGAAGGACAAACACAACCTGCAGTGCGAGGGCAACACTTGCCCCGCGAGCCAGCGCGATGCGGTCGACTCTGCCAAGCGCTCGGGCACGATCTCGACGATCGCCTTCGGTGTCGGTGGCGCCGGGCTCGTGCTCGGTACCGTGCTCTACTTCTCGCTTGGTCCGAGCTCGTCCGAAGCGCATGCCAGCGCTCCGGCCCACCGCTTCGCCGGGCTGTCCAATGGTCGCGCAGCGATAGGGCCGGGCAGTGTCCAGTTTTCGGCCAACTTCTGAGGGGCGCGCGCGAATCGGGCGGGGGCTGTTCGCGCTCGCGCTCGCGGCGCTGCTCGCCTGCTCCGCGCGGACCGCACGCGCTGCGGGCAAACAAGGCGAGCTGCTCCAGACCGACACGCTGGGCGTGAGCCTACTGACTCACGACTACGACAAGGGCACCACGAAGACCGTGCGCGACGTGGTGAACTTGTCCGAGTTCGTCGGGCTGCACGGGTACATCATCGATCGTCTACGAATCGGGGCGAACCTGCAGGTCGCCGAGCGGATCTGGCCCGAGCCTCCCGCAGGCGAACGCATTCAACGCTTCGCCGTCCTGCCCCAGATCGGCTGGAACTTCTATGATCCCTTCTTCACCGCCCTGGTCTTCGGCTTCGCCCCGCGAACCGACGGCAAAGTGCATCTGAACCTCTCGGTACAAGGCGTGCTCGGCGTGAGCCTGCCGGTCTCGAGCCGGGTACGAGTCAGCATCGCGGGTGAAGTCCCGTACACGTTCTACGATCGCCACCTGGTCGGTGTGACGGCGCTCACGGGCATCGCGATTCGCCTCTGACCTCGCAGCTCAGTCTTCTTTGACGAACCCAGTCTTCAACTGAGTCCCCGATACCGTACGCTTCATCGGCGGGCGCTCGACCTCACGCAAAGCACGCGCTTCGGGAGTGGTCGGCATGGGTGCGCGCTGAGGCGGCAATCCCGGCGCCGGAGCTTCATGCACGGCGGGAGGCACCAAGGAATCAGGCCAGACGTCGAAGTTGGGTAGGGGAGCAGGGCTCATGCTGCTCACCGGGGCGAGCAGCGCTCGCTGACGGTGATCTTCCCGCCAGGAGCGGAAGGTCAGGGTCGCGGTGAGCGCGGTCGGCAGAAGGACGCTGAGCGATCCGATGAGGCGCGTCAGCAACCCGCCCAGCATCGCGCAGCCGATGAACGCGAACAGCGCGCCCGCTACTGGCAAGAGCCGCGAACGCGGTCGCCGATCGCGCTTGTGCGGGCGTGTCAGCTTGCTGAACACGTGATCGACCAACTCGATCACGACGTAGGTCAGGTTGCCCGTCATCACCGTGGTCGGGCAAGAGCCCGTCAGTGACTCGCGCATCAGGGCATTCTGAAAGCCCATCGCCGCAACGGCACACGCGCCGCCCAAGACGACGTGGACGTGCCAGCTCTCATGCAGCGCTTGCGCCAGGAAATCACTCACGCTGAAGAGCGCTAGGCCTGCCGTGACCAAGCCGAGGAGTCCCGTGAGCGCGCGCCGACCGTTACGACGAAGCGTGCGGGCCACGACCGTGGCGGTCGTGACCGCGCCCACGAACACCGGCAAGATCCAGAGCCTGATGGCGTGCTCGGGGGCGTGACCCGAAGAGAACGCGATCGCGTCGCCGACGAGCTCGCCGGTCAAGTGCGCCGGGAACAGACCGATCAGTGAGGCGAAGCCCGCAGCGTCGACGTAGCCCGCAACGCCGCTGAGCAGCGCCGAGTGCACGTGCATGCTCGTGCCCGGCATGATGCTGCCGATGGCATTGCTCGGCACCATGCTGGGGCGCGAGGGCGGGTTGAAGCTCGGTTGCGATTTGCGCGCCTCCGGCGGCGACGCACCGGCCGTGCGCGACGGATCGATGTTGCGAGCTGGTACCACGGAACAGAGATGAACGGACGGTTTGCGCCGGACTTGCGGCCGTTTCGATGCGGTTGATGTGTGCGGAAGGGCGCGGCAGCGGCACTCGATCGCGCATCTTGCAGAAAGCCTGCGTCCTCGCGAGTCGCACGAAACAAAAAAATAAATCGCGTCTCAACAGATCTCAATTCGGGAAGTGCGCGAATCCAGAAAAATTTCGGCTTGCTTGTGGAAAGCGCAGGCAATAGCAAGTCGAGCAATGTCCGGCACGACCGACTCGCAACAGGTGGCTCTGGTCAAAGGGCGAGGGCCGACAGCACCGTTGCCGGGACTGTGGGCGGCCCTGCTCGCCGTGCTGTGCGGTGTTCTGTATTTCCTAGCGTTTCCCGGGATCGATTACTGGCCGCTCGGGTTCGTGGCGCTGGTGCCGCTGCGTCTCGCACTGCTCGGGCAGACGCCCAAGCGCGCATTCTGGCTCGGCTGGTTGAGCGGCCTGACCATGATCACGCTCGGCTTTTACTGGATGGTCGAGATGATGGAGCAGTTCAGCGGCTTCTCGGCGCCGATCTGTTTCTTGCTCCTCACGATCGTGAACGCCTTTCAAGCGGGGCGGATGGGCCTGTTCGCGTGGCTCTTCGTGCGAGCCGAGAAGCATTTTCCTGCGGGCGTGATTTGGTTGTGTGCGCTCGCGGCGAGCGAGCTGGTTTTTCCGGTCTTGTTCTTTTGGTCGTTCGGCGCAGTGCTTCACTCGCTGCCCGTGTTCACACAAGTCGCGGAGCTCGGCGGCGTGTTCGCAGTGGCGCTGGTGGTAGCTTCGGCGAACTTCGGGCTGGCGGAGCTCGGCGTGGCGCGGCTGGAAAGGCGCGCTACGAACCTGCGCGCGGCGGCTCCGTACCTGCTCGTGCCGGTCGTGGCCGCGCTGTATGGCGTGCTACGCATTCATCAAGTCGACCAACGCGTTGCGGCCGCGCCCAAGGCGACCATCGGCTTGGTGCAGGCGAACATGAGCTTGACCGGTAAACGCAGCAATCCTAACGAAGGCCTGAATCGCCACATCCACGCTACCCAGGAAATGGTCGCGACTCAGCACCCCGACCTGGTGATTTGGAGCGAGACGTCGGTCATGGGCGCGATGCGTGAGAGCGAGGTCGAAGCGCGCGTGCCGCGTGGTTTCGCGGGTCACCTGCACGTGCCCTTGCTGTTTGGCGCCGTGCTCGTCAAACCAGTCGACGACGCGCGCGAGTACGCGTTCTACAACTCGGCGTTGATCACCGACGATCACGGCCGAGTACACGGCCGCTACGACAAGCAAGAGTTGGTGCCGTTCAGCGAGAAAATGCCGCTCGGCAAACAAATCCCGAAATTGTACGAGATCTCACCGAACTCCGGGCAGTTCGAGACCGGTGAGTCCGACGAACCGTTGGCGCTCGGCGAGCACCGCATTGGCACGCTCATCTGCAACGACGACGCGGTGCCGGCGTTGGCCAATCGCGTGACTCGGAACCCGGACACCGATCTACTCGCGAATCTGACCAACGACGCTTGGTTCGGCGACACCACGGAACCCTGGATTCACTTGGCGTTGGCCAAGTTTCGCGCCATCGAGCACCGACGCTTCTTCGTACGCTCCACGAACAGCGGCGTGAGCGCGTTCATCGATCCAGTCGGGCGCGTCCTGGCCACCACGCACACCTTCAAGGAAGAGACCTTGGTGCATCAGATCGCCTGGCTCAAGGGGCGCACGGTGTACGAAGTGCTGGGCGACTATCCGTTTTGGTTGGCGGCGCTGTTCGCCGGCTACGCTGCGTTCGCCAAGCGTGGCAAGCGCTCGAAGGTCCCTAGCTCGGAGCGACCGGACCCGTCGACCGAAGCCTAGTTCTTGCCAGCGTTACAGCGCTGCGGCGGGGAAGCGCGGGATGATGACCTGATTCACGTAGGCGCCGATGGACGGCGCTTGCAGAAGCAAGCGATACGCCGCTGCTGGAACCTGCGCATAGCGGTAGCAGCGCCCATTGTGGAATTCGATTTCAAGCTCGAATGTCGCCGAGTCGTAACCAACCGAGGCGACACTGCTCGACTCGACAGGGATGCGCTTCATCCAGCGCACGTGTAGCATGCCCCCATGTCCAGCGTCGCTCCGCTCAGTTTGCTCTCGGCAGTCGTCGTCTTGGATTCGTCGCTCGACGGCTGGTCGCTGCTCGAACCGTCTGCAGAAGGGCGACGCGGCTTCTCCAATCGCGTCGTGTTCGACGCGCCGTTCAACTCAGCGCCGGTAGTGCACGTCGGCGTGGTCGGGCTCGACGTGAGTAAGGACGACAATCTGCGGCTGAGCGTGCGCGCGGAGGATATTACTACGCAGGGCTTCACGCTCCGTGTCGAGACCTGGCTCAACACCAAGATTTGGTCGGTCGAGGTCTCTTGGCTCGCCATCGGTAGCTGAGCGCTACCCGGGCTCCGCTCAACCCGTCTTCAGCGCGTGCAGCGAGCCGGGGCGCACCGTGGGCGCCTCAGGATCGGAGGTCGCGAAGCGGTCGTCGTTTGCCTCGTCCGGCTCTTCGAGCTCGGCGCGTGCGCCCAGACGCCAGGTGCCGCTCGGGTAGTGAGCGACGGGGCGTGCCGACTGGGGCGGGTCGGCCATACCCGCGAGCTCGTACAGCTCGCGGGCGAGGTTCGGCACCGCGGGCGGGGCAGGGATGATGGGTTCGAGCAGCCAGTCTTGATTGGGGTGCGCCATGTTTGAGCTCAAGCGTGACTAGGAAGTCTGCCCGCGCCGCGTTACGGCTCCGTGTCGCTCCGTGTTCCATTCCGCAAATTTCGAGCCGATTTCACGGTTTCGTCGCCTCCGTCTCGTTTGAAGCGCGCGGCGAATGCCGCGTGCTGCGCGGGTTTTCAGGTGTAATTCGCGAGCGGGCGGTCGATTTGCCCTTAAGTCCCGGGAGACGCTGCCGCGGGCGCGCGGGTCCTCGACACCGCCGCTCACCCTTGTTAAGCCCGGGCCCATGAGCACCCAGCGAAAACTGTTCGTCGAAGACATCCAGACTGCCGGAAAGCGCGTGATCATGCGCGTCGATTTCAACGTGCCGCTCAAAGACGGCAAGGTCGAGAGCGACAAGCGCTTGAAGGAGTCGCTGCCGACGATCAAGTACCTCAAGGACAAGGGCGCCAAGGTCATCTTGATGTCGCACTTGGGTCGCCCCGACGGCAAGCGCAGCCCCGAGTTCAGCTTGCGCCCGGTCGCCGACGCACTGGCTGCTCTGCTCGGCTCGCCCGTCTCGTTCGCTGACGATTGCGTGGGCGAGCCCGCCGAGAAGGCCGTCGCCGCGCTCAAAGACGGCGACGTGCTGTTGCTCGAGAATCTGCGCTTTCACGCCGAAGAAGAGAAGAACGATCCGGCGTTTGCCAAGCAGCTCGCCGCGCTCGCCGACGTGTACGTAAACGACGCATTCGGCAGCGCGCACCGTGCGCACGCCTCGACCGAGGGCATCACCAAGTTCGTGCCGCAGGCCGCCTCTGGCTACCTGATGAAGAAGGAGCTCGACTACTTGGGTGGCGCGCTCGCCGAGCCGAAGCGCCCGTTCGTGGCCATCATTGGTGGCTCGAAGGTGTCCGGCAAGATCGACGTCATCAAGCACCTCTTGCCCCAGGTCGACAAATTGCTGATCGGCGGCGGCATGACCTACACGTTCCTCAAGGCGCAGGGCCTCGAGGTCGGCAAATCGATCGTCGAGAACGACAAGCTCGACCTCGCCAAGAGCTTGCTGGCCGAGGCTGGCGACAAGATCGTGCTCGGTACCGACGTGGTCGTGACCGACAAGCTCGACTTCAAGGCGCGCACGCTGGGCGCGACCAAGGTCGTGTCGACCAAGGAGATCCCGAGTGACTGGGAAGGGGTCGACGCCGGCCCGGAGACCATCGCCGCGTTCCGCAAGATCCTGCTCGGCGCCAAGACCGCGATCTGGAACGGCCCAGTCGGCGTGTTCGAGATCGACGGCTCGGCGAAGGGCACCATCGCCGTGGCCGAGGCCTTGGCCGAAGCGACCGCGAATGGCGCGACCACCATCATCGGTGGCGGTGACTCCGCATCCGCCGTGAAGAAGGCCGGCGTGGCCTCCAAGGTTTCGCACGTGTCCACCGGTGGTGGCGCCTCGCTCGAGTTCCTCGAGGGCAAGGTGCTGCCGGGCGTGGCTGCGTTGACCGACAAGTAACGACCGGCTGAGCGCTGGAAAGCGTGCGGCGCCCACCCGGCGCCGCGCGCTGCCGCTCACGACTTACGAGACTCTGGCCGCGGACGACGCGCGCCGTCGAAGCCTGCACCGCTTCCGCCACGCAGCGCCCCGCGCGCTCGGCGCGGGCGAGTGATCATTTCCGTTTGTGTCTGGCCCCCTATTTTTCCGGTTGACGCGGGCTACTTCGGCGGGTCGAGCACCAGGAAATTGCCCAGGTCGACGGTCGACGCTGCGCCGCTGCGCGCGCCCGAAGCGGGGGCTTGACGGCTCGATCACCCGAGTACGTTCTTGCTGCGATCTCCGCAGCTCGCTCGTGAAGACTCGCAATCGAGTGACCCACGCACAAGGCAGTGTCGCGAGGCATAGATCCCCAACGGCATGGTCAATTTTCTGGGACTGCGCTGACTGCTACGCAAGCGCGTCTCACTCCGCGGGGTAAACAACGAAGCGATACGGATCGCAGCGCTCGATGTGTGTGTCGGTGCGCGCATGAGAATCTTTCTCGTGCGCTCCCGCTCAGTGCCAATTGGCGTTACTCTACGAGTCGGAGCTCGCTTATGAACAAGAGAATGCCGGGGCTCATCGCCTCTGTGCTGTTTGCCGTGTTCGCGATCGCGGCGTGCACCGTCGTGAAACCGAGTGACGGCAGTGATGACACGAGCGCTGGGGGAGCCGGCGGTAGCGCTGCTACGGGCGCGGGCGGAGCACACACCGCTGGGCGCGGCGGCGCTCCAGCGCACGCCGGAGGCAGCGGCAAAGCAGGCGCAGCCCACGGCGGAGCAAGCAGCGCGGGTGGAGGCGGTGAGGCAGGCGACACGTCGGAGGCAGGCTCGGGCGGCGCTCCCGACCAGCCGCAATGCCCGCAATGCAAGAGCGGCTTCTGCTTCAAAGACGGCACCTGCGTCGATTGCCTGCCCTCGCTCGACAACTGTCCGAGCGGCACCGTGTGTGGTTCCACGAACACCTGTGTGCCGGGTTGCAAAGCGGATGGCACGAGCTGCGCGAGCGGCGTGTGCGCCGACGCCAAGAATTGTCAGAGCTGCATCGGCGACGAAGAGTGCGAGGCTGGCAACGTGTGCGGTGACAATCGCTGTGCGCCGGCCTGCGCCGCTGCACAAGAAGGCACTCACGACGGCTGCAGCGCCGGGCACACCTGTTGTTCCGAACGCTGCATCGACGCGAACACCGACAGCGATCATTGCGGCGTGTGCGGCACGGCTTGCGCTACGGGCCAATTCTGTGGACCCTCCACTTGTAGCGTCGGCGACGCGGGCACCGGCTCGTGCGTCTCGTGTCACGACACGACGATCGCCAACATTTGCTCGGTGCCCCAAGTCGCGGTGATTTTGGACGGCGCCGATGCCAACGAGGCAACCGGTCGCGCGCTCGCGGCCGCCATGGCCGCCAAGTGCAACCCGGCGCCCGTGGTGCGTGAGGTATCGCAGACCGTGCCGGATGCCGTGAACCCTGCGAGTGGCCGCCCCATCTCGGGTGCCCACGAGCTACTCATCGGCGCGGGGGGCAGCTTCTACGCGCGGATGCTCGTGTACCTCGACAGCCAACGCATCTCGCCGATCTATTCCTTCTACGACGGCGAGTCGACGCTCTCGTTCCGCAAGGCAGCCGACGACTCGATCGTAGCCGAACGCAACAAGGACGAATCGAACGACGACCACGACTTCTTCGTGATCCAGTTCCTGCGCGACCCCACCAGTGGCTCGATCATCCTGAACGTGCAGGGCTTCTGGGCGAGCGGAACGCTCGCGGCCGGCTATTTCTTCGAAAATGGCATGCTGCCCGCCCTGAGCACGTTCGACAAGGCTTGGTACATCTACGAATGGACCGACAAAGACGGTGACAAGGCCCCGGATCTGAACGAGATCGTCCCGGTCGCCTCGGGGAACTGATCAGCCGTTCGGAAAGCGTCGCGCAAGGTCTGCGCAGATTGCCTCGAGCTCGGCTTGATCGAGCTCCGAGAATGCATCCGGCGTGTTCGAGTCGACGTCGAGCACGCCGAGCACCGCGCCAGCGGCCGTGACCACGGGCACCACGATCTCCGACTGGGTGTTGCCGGAACAAGCGATGTGCCCCTCGAACTTGGATACGTCGGGCACGCGCTGCGTCGTTCGCGTGCGCGCAGCTGCACCGCACACGCCGCGCGAGAACGGGATGCGCAGGCAGCCATGCGTGCCCTGATACGGTCCGATGACGAGCAGGTCCGGCCCGCGCGTGCGATAGAACCCGGTCCAATCGAAGGTGTCGAACGCGTGGTGCAGCTCGCAGGCAATCGTGGCTTGCGCGGCGATCAGGTCGTCTTCATCGGCGAGCAACGATGCCAAGCGTTCGCGCAGGGCGCGGTACGTTTCACGTTTCGCGCCTTGTAGGTCTGCTTGCCATTCGCTGCGCGTCACGAGCATCAGTAACGCGGGGCCATCCGGCGTTTCCAGCTCGCGGACAGGGCGGAAGCCGGCCTTCTCGTAGGCGCGAACGGCGCGGCCGTTGCTCGGGGCGGGGTCGGTCTGCACCTTGCTGACCTCGGGATCGGCGAACAGC
>OUNO010003238.1_pt3 | contig 19338 bp, 18 predicted proteins | sample 1779811 | NCBI WGS metagenome assembly OUNO01 (sample SAMEA3914804, study PRJEB12502) | metagenome | biome: forest; material: soil | place: Canada | collected 2010-06-25 | depth 0.3 m | reverse complement strand
TCTCGATCCGTCGCTTCGGCGCCCAGCGGCCCGGGCCCGCTGAGCTGGTTGCGCTCGGCAGCCTCAGCCAGGCGCAGCACGATCTCCTCGCCGCGGCCGTCACCGCCCGGCGCAGCGTCCTCGTCAGCGGCGGCACCGGCTCGGGCAAGACGACGATGCTCAACGCCCTCTCCAGCTTCATCGCTCCGAGCGAGCGGGTGGTGACGATCGAGGACGCGGCCGAGCTGAGCCTGCAGCAGCCGCACGTGGTCCGGCTCGAGAGCCGCCCGGCCGGCGTCGAGGGCAGGGGCCTGGTGACGATCCGCGACCTGCTGCGCAATGCGCTGCGGATGCGGCCCGACCGGATCGTGATCGGCGAGGTCCGAGGCGCCGAGGCGCTCGACCTCCTGACCGCGCTCAACACCGGCCACGACGGCGCCCTCTCGACGGTCCACGCCAACTCGCCCGCCGATGCGCTGAGCCGGTTGGAGACGCTGGCGCTGATGGCGGGGGTCGGCCTGCCGCACGCCGCGATCGCCGAACAGGTCCAGCGGGGGATCGACCTCGTCGTCCACCTGCAGCGGCGCCCGGACGGGTCGCGGCTGGTCAGCGAGGTCGCCGAGGTGGTGCGGGCGGCGGGCGGCACCGCCGTCCGTCGCCTCGACCCGGTCGCCGAGCCGCGATGAGCGCCGCCGGCCTTCTTCCCGCCCTGATCGGCGCGGCCGCCGGCGGTCTGCTGGCGCTGGGGGTGCGGGAGGCGGTGCTCGCCAGCCCGGCCGCGGCACGCTGGCTGCGGCTGGCGCTGGAGCCGCTGCGGCGAGCGGGGCGGGAGGGCTATGCGCCTTCGACGCTTGAGCGCCGCCGCCTCGCCGCGCTCGCCGCGGCCGCGGCGATCCTCGCCGGTTGGCTGCTGGCGGGAGTGACCGTGGCACTGCCGCTCTCGGTCGCGGGCCCGGCGGCGATGGCCTGGGCGATCTCCAGCCGGCGCCGGCGCTACCGCCGCGCGGTCGAGCGCTCGCTGCCGGAAGTCGCGACCGCCGTCGCCGACTCGCTCAGCGCCGGCCGTTCGCTGCGGGCCTCGCTGCCCGCCGCGGCGGCTTACCTCGACGGGCCGCCGGCGGCGGAGCTGGCCCGGCTCGGGGCCGAGCTCGACCTCGGCGCCTCGACCGTCGACACGGTCGAGGCCTGGCGCCGGCGGATGCGCTCCGAGCGGGTCGACGCCTTCGTCGCGGCGCTGCTCAGCCAGCGGCTGGCCGGCGGCGACCTGGCCGGCCTGCTGCGCCGCTTCGCCGCCGGGGCCGCCGAGCGCGACCGGGTCGCCGAGGACGCCCGCTCGGCGACCGCCCAAGCCCGCTTCACCGGCCTGCTCGTCGTCGCGATGCCGACCGGCGGCGCCCTCTTCGCCGAGTTGATCCAGCCGGGCTTCGTCGCCAAGCTGCTGGGGTCGGCGCCCTCGGCGGTGATGCTCGCCCTCGCCGCCGCCCTGCAGCTGGCCGGGTTCGTCGCGATCAGGCGGATTTCGCGGGTGGTCGAGTGAGCCCGGCCGGGATGCTCGCGGCGCTCGCCGTCTTGCTCGGCAGCGTCGCCGCCCGCGAGGCGCTGCGTGGCCGCGCCCCGGCCTCGCTGCCCTTCGGCCTCGCCGGGCGCTCGGCCGGGGCGGCGCTGCGGCTCGGGCTTCCCGAGCGTCTGCGGCGCTCCGGGCTGCAGGAGAGGCTCTCGCTGCCCGCGGTCCTCGTCGCGAAGCTGGCGACGGCGGTCACCGGCGGCCTTGCCGCCCTGCTGGCGATCCCGGCAGCGCCGGGGAGGACCGCCGTCCTGGTCGCGATCGCGATGCCGGCGGCGGGGTTCTTCGCACCCGATGCACTGCTCGAGCGCGAGGCGCGCCGTCGTCAGCGCCGGATCCTCGCCGCCCTGCCCGACGCCCTCGACCTGCTCGCGGTCAGCGCCGGCTCCGGCCGCGGCCCAGCCGCCGGCCTCGAGCAGCTGGCGCGGGCGGGACGGGGGCCACTGGCCGAAGAGATGCGGATCGCCAGCGTCGAACTCTCCTGCGGCGCCCCGCTTGGCGTTGCCCTGCGGTCCCTGCGCGCCCGGGTCCCCGGCGGCGAGCTGGCCTCCCTGGTCGCCGCGATCGAGCGCTCGCGCCGCTTCGGCTCGCCCCTGGCCGACCAACTCCGCCACCAGGCCAGCTCGCTGCGCCGCGACAGCCGCCGCGCCGTCGAGGAGCGAGCCGCTCGCGCCGCCCCCAAGATCCAGCTGATAGTCGCCCTGGTCCTGGTCCCCTCGGTCCTACTGATGATCGCCGCCGGTCTGATTGCCAACGCCGGCACCCTGCTGTCCGGATTCTGAGGCGTGCCACCGCTCTTCCGCGGCCAATCCCCCAACCGGAACTCCCCAGCTAGCTCGTCTCCGCCGCCTCGTCCCGCAACCGTTTCGCCACCGCAGTGGTCGCCGCCGCGATCGCGTCCAGGTCCTCGGCGTTCTCCTTGTGCCCGTTGACGTAGCAGCAGAGGGTGCCGTTGACGAGCTCGAAGGCGAACTTCTTCGGCGCCGAGTCGGTCAGCCAGACGATGAAGGTGGGGGCGAAGAGGCGGCGCAGCCAGATCGGGTCCTGGCTGGAGCCGGCGAAGATCTCGTACTTCTCGTCGAGCACCTCGCTCTCCAGCTTGACCCGCTCTTTGGAGCGGCGGAAGACGTCCTCGAACTTCTCCAGCGCCCGCAGGCCGAACTTGCGCTGGCAGTAGAGCTCGGGCACGTGGGCGACGCACTCCGGGACCTCGAGCAGGCCCACCGTGTAGTGGTAGTAGCTGGTCTCGCGGTTGCCGTTGCTGTCGGTCGACTCCTCCTCGTACGTATAGAGAGCGAGGGTCCCTTCCAGGCCGCCGGCAAGCGGGCCCAGCAGGGTGCGCTCGGTGTAGCGGTCGTCGCCCTTGCGCAGCAGCGGAGTCGCCGGCGGCAGCCTGCCGCGCCCGTGCACCTGGCTCATCCCGCGCTGCTGGGCGTAGACCTCGAAGAACGCGTCGGCGGCCTTCGAGTCGGCGATCACGAAGACGATCACGATCCCGACCAGGAGGGCGACGACGAAGCCGGCGCCGCCGATGGCGGGCCCGATCACGGCGGCGAGACCGGCGCCGACGATGACCGCGAAGGCGCCGATCAGGATCAGGGTCAGCGGCTTTCGCATCAGCCGCTTGAAGTGGAAGCCGCGCAGATCGTTGGCGTCGTCGGGCGGCGCGGCGGCTTGCGGAGTCGCTTGCTCTGGGGTGCTCATCGCCGCAACCTAGCGCGCTGCGCCGACGCCGCGGCCGCTGCAAATGGGGTTGCAGAGGAGGGTCGTGTTGCAAAGTGGGAGAGAGTGGGGTACTGTGGCGCTCGAGTTGAAGCCCAGGACCGGGGTGGTGAGGCTCCTCCCACCTCATCACTCCGGTCCCAACTCTTCCCAGCCCTCCAGCTCAGAAAGGAACCACCGAGTTGGCTTTTCGGGGTCTCTACGAGCACAGCCTCGACTCCAAGGATCGATTGACGGTTCCGGCGCGCTTCCGCGCCGCCCTCTCCGATGGAGTGGTTCTGTCCAAGGGCTTCGACCCCTGCGTCTGGGTCCACACGACCGAGGAGTTCGAGCAGCTCTCCGACCGCTTCCTCTCGCCCCACAGCCCCTTCGGGCGCGACGCTCGTCAGCTGCGCCGCCGCTTCCACGGCGGCTCCTTCGACGAGAAGCTCGACTCCGCCGGGCGCATCCGCGTCCCCAAACCGCTGATCGACCACGCCGGCCTCGACGGCAACTGCGTCGTGATCGGCGCCGGTGAGTACCTGGAGATCTGGAACGCCGACGACTGGGCCAAGCAGGAGGAGGAGCTCGACGCCGCCGCCCCCGAGATCGCCGAGGGCCTCGCCGCCGCCGGCAGCACGCAACCATGAGACTCAATGCCGCCCGCAACCACGCCCACCACAACCCCCTCTCGACGGGGCGGATTCCCACCCATCTTGTCGGGATCCGGCCGTTCGACCTCGCCGCGATGAAGCACGAGCCCGTCCTCGCCCCCGAGCTGGTCTCGCTGCTGGCGCCCGAGCCGGGCCAGACCGCGGTCGACTGCACCTTCGGCGGCGGCGGCCACGCCCGCATGATCGCCGAGCAGCTGGGGCCGGAGGGGAGGCTGATCGGGATCGACCGCGACCCCGCCGCCGAGGAGCGCTTCGCCAAGTTCGCCGTCGAAGCGCCCTGCCGGACCCTCTTTATAAGCGCGGACTTCGCAGCAGGTCTAAAAGCCCTGCACGGCGAAGGCATACGCCCAGACATGATTTACATGGATCTAGGGATGTCTTCGATGCAGGTCGACGCCTGGGAGCGGGGCTTCTCCTACTCCTATGACGCGCCGCTCGACATGCGGATGGACACGCGCCAGGACTTCGACGCCGCCAACCTGCTGAACGAGTGGCCGGAGTCGCGGATCGTCCAGGTTCTGCGCCGCTTCGGCGAGGAGCGCTACGCCGGCGGCATCGCCCGCGAGATCGTCCGCCGCCGCCCGCTCAGCACCACCTCCGAGCTTGTCGCCGCGATCAAGGCCGGGATGCCGGCCGCCGCCCGCTTCGGCTCCGGCCACCCCGCCAAGCGCAGCTTCCAGGCGATCCGGATCGCCGTCAACGGCGAGCTCGAGGCGATCGATGAGGCGCTGCCGTTGGCCTGGAGCTCGCTCGCCGTCGGCGGGCGCTTCGGCGCGATCTCCTTCCACTCGCTCGAGGACCGGCCGGTGAAGCAGTTCCTCGCCGCCAAGGCGCGCGGCTGCGTCTGCCCGCCGGAGCTGCCGATCTGCGTCTGCGGCCACGAGCCGGAGGCCGAACTGCTGACCCGCCGCGCCGTCTCGCCGGGCCCCGAGGAGGCCGCGGCCAACCCACGCTCGCGCTCGGCCCACCTGCGGGTGGCGAAGAAGATCACCGAAGCGCAGCCCGTGGGGGAGACCGCCTGATGGCCGTCGCCGCTCCCAAACGCCGCTCCAGCGCCGCCCCGGCCCCGGCGCCGTCGCGGACCGCGCCGCCGAAACGTCGCAAAGCGGCGCCGCGAAAAGCCGCGCCGGGCAGCTCGCCGATCCGCCGCACCAAAGGCGCTGGCACCGCTCGCGCCGCCGCTGCCGCGCCGGCGACCGTGCCGACGCGCCGTGCTCCTGCCCGCAAAGCGCCAGCCCGCCGCGCACCCGCTCGCTCCCCGCAGCGCGCCCGCCCCAAAACCAAGCGCTCCGGCGGCCAGTTGATCCCGATCGCCGTCGGTCGCACCGCCGGCGCCGTCCGCCAACTGCCCGACTCGGGCCTGGTCGTGCGGATGACCCGTGGCCGCGCCTGGATCGCCGTCCTCGGCGTCCTCCTGGTCGGGATCGTCACCCTCAACGTCGTCACCCTCAGCTTCGCCGCCTCCTCGGGCAAGATCGACGAAGAAATCACGACCCTGGAAGCGGAGAACTCCAGCCTCGAGTCCCGGGCCGCGACCCTCTACGGCCCCGACCGGATCCGCAACCAGGCCGCCGAACAGGGCCTGCGGATGCCGACCGAAATGGGTCAACAGGTGATCACGCCCAGCCCCGACGACGTCGGCACGGCGGCCCAGCGCCTCGCGGGCGCGGGCTAGGGCCGCCGCGGATGCGCCTGATCGACCGCCGCATCGGCCTCCTCTTCGCCGGCTTCCTCTTCTGCTTCCTGGTCATCATCGGCCGTGCCTTCTGGCTGCAGGGGGTGCAGGGCGCCCAACTCGCCTCCGAGGCCGTTTCCCAGCAGACCGAGACGATCACCGTGCCCGGCCTGCGCGGCAGCTTGCTCGACCGTCGCGGCAATCCGCTCGCCTCCTCCGAGGACGCGGCGACGATCTACGCGACCCCCTACCAGGTGAAAAACCCGCCCCAGGCGGCGGCCGAGCTGGCGCCGATCCTCGATCAGAAGAAGGGCGAAGTGCTGGAATCGCTGACCGAAGAATCGGGCTTCTCCTACCTCGCCCACAAAGTCTCCCTCAGCACCGCCGCCAAGATCGAAGCCCTCCATCTCGAAGGCGTCGGCCAGTTGCCGGACAGCCGCCGCACTTACCCGCAGGGAGAGATGGCGGGCCAGGTGATCGGCGCCGTCGGCTCCGAAAACCAGGGCCTGATGGGGCTCGAGCAGGGTGAGGAATCGGTCCTCAAGGGGACCGACGGGGAACGCAAGGTCGTCAAGGACGCGCTTGGCGACCCGATCCGGCTGGAAACCGTGAAGGAAGCGAGCGACGGCGAAGACATCCAACTGACGCTCGAACCGGTGATCCAGCAGAAAACCGAAGAAGTGCTGCAGGAAGTGGGCGAAACCTATACGCCGAAAGGGGCGACGGCGATCGTCGTCGACCCCCGCAACTCGCAGATCCTGGCGATGGCCAACTGGCCTCCGGTCGACCCCAACGACCTCTCCGGGGTCAGCAGCGAAGACCTGATGAATCAGGCGACGGGGCTCAACTACGAACCGGGGTCGACCTTCAAGGCGTTCACCGTCTCCGCCGCGCTGGAAGAAAAACTGGTCACGCCGACGACCGAATTCGTCCTTCCGCCCCAGCTCCAGGTCGCCGACCGGACGATCGAAGACGCCGAGGAACGCGGCACCGAAACGATGAGCGTGGCGACGATCCTGGCCCGCTCCTCGAACGTCGGCGCGGTGACGATCGGCCTGAAACTGGGCGAAGAAAAATTCAGCAAATGGATCAACCGCTTCGGCTTCGGCCGCAAGACCGGGGTCCAGTTCCCGAGCGAGCAGATCGGGATCGTGCCGAAGCTCGACGAATACTCAGGCTCGACGATCGGCAACCTGCCGATGGGGCAGGGGCTGGCGGTGACGCCGATGCAGATGGTCGCCGGCTACACCGCGATCGCCAACAACGGCACGCTCAAACCGCCGCAGCTGATCAAGCGGGTCGGCGAAGAAGAGATCCACGAGCCGAAAGGCAGACGGGTGATCAAAGCCGAGGTGGCGACCCAGGTGCGGGAAATGCTCGAGGGGGTGCTGGAAGCCGGAGGAACCGCCTCGGCGGTCGACGTTCCCGGTTACTCGCTGGCGGGCAAGACCGGCACCGCCCAGGTGGCCGAAGACGGCGGCTACTCGGAGACCAAATACATCGCCTCTTTCATCGGCTTCGCGCCGGCCCAGCACCCGCAGTTCCTCGCCGCGGTGATCGTCGACGAGCCGCAGGGCGAAATCTACGGCGGCTCGGTCGCGGCACCGGCGTGGGGCCAGATCGCATCCTTCGCGCTTCCCTACCTCGGGGTGCCGCAGGAATGAGCCGGGTGGCGGATCGCACCCGATCCCCTACCTAGAATCGGCCGCGATGAGGTTGGACGAGCTAGTCGCGGGCGCCTCCGGAGTGGACCGGGTGGTCGGCGACGCCTCGGTAGCGGTCTCCGGGCTGGTCTACGACAGCCGCAAGGCCGGCCCCGGGGCCCTGTTCTTCTGCGTGCCGGGGGAGAAGGTCGACGGGCATGACTTCGCCCTCGACGTGGTCGAGGCGGGAGCGGCGGCGCTGGTGGTCGAGCGCGAGTTGGTGGTGGGGGCTCCGCAGGTCGTCGTCGCCGACGCCCGGGCGGCGATGGCGCAGCTGGCGGCGCGCTTCCACGGCGATCCGACCGCGGCGCTGCGCGTCATCGGGGTGACGGGGACGAACGGCAAGACGACGACGGCCTTCCTGGCCCGCGAGATCCTCGAGGCGGCGGGGATCAGTTGTGGGCTTCTGGGAACGGTGAAGCAGGTCGTCGCCGGGGTCGAGGAGGAGGTCGAGCGGACGACGCCGGAGGCAATCGACCTGCAGGCGACCTTCCGCCGCATGCTCGACGGTGGCGACGCCGCCTGCGTGATGGAGGTCTCCTCGCACGCGCTGGCGCTGCACCGCGCCGACGCGATCCACTTCGAGGCGGCGCTGTTCACCAACCTGACCCAGGACCACCTCGACTTCCACCCCGACATGGAGGCCTACTTCGCCGCCAAGCGGCTGCTGTTCGAGGCCGGGCCGGGGACCGCGATCGTCAACGTCGACGACCCCTACGGCCGTCGCCTGGCGGGGGAATTCGAGTCCGTCACCTTCTCGGCCGAGGGCGCCGAGGCCGACTTCAGCGCTCGCGAGGTCAGCTTCGACGCCGGCGGCGCCGGCTTCACCCTCGCTGGGATCCCGGTGCGGACGCGCTTGCCGGGGCACTTCAACGTCGCCAACGCGCTGGGGGCGCTGGCGGCGGCGGTGGCGCTCGGGGTGGAGCTCGACGTCGCGGCCGCCGGCCTGGCCACGGCGGCACCGCCACCGGGGCGCTTCGAGCCGATCGACGAGGGACAGGGGTTCACGGTCCTCGTCGACTACGCCCACACGCCGGACTCGGTCGAGAACGTGCTGCGCGCCGCCCGCCGTCTGACCGCGGGGCGGCTGATCGCGGTCTTCGGCGCCGGCGGCGACCGCGACCGCGACAAGCGGCCGAAGATGGGGCGCGCCGGGGCCGAGCTCGCCGACCTGGTCGTCGTCACCTCCGACAATCCACGCTCGGAGGACCCGGCGGCGATCGTCGCCGAAGTCGCGGCCGGGGCGGAGCGGGCGAGGGAGCTCGAGGTCGAGGTCGACCGCCGCGCCGCGATCGCCCTGGCTTTTGGCCGGGCAGTGCCCGGCGACACGGTCGTGATCGCCGGCAAGGGCCACGAGCAGGGACAGGAGTTCGAGGCCGGCCGCAAGATCCCCTTCGACGACCGCGACGTCGCCCGCGAGGAGCTGCGTCAGCTGGGCAGCCCGGCGTGAAGCTGAGCGCCGCCGAGATCGCCGCCGCGATGGGGGCCGAAGTGCTGGCCGAGGGCGCCGCCTCGACGCCGGACCGGGCGACGATCGATTCCGCCTCAACCGGCCCCGGCGACCTCTTCTTCGGCCTGCCCGGCGCCAACCGCGACGGCGGCGAGTTCGCCCCGGCGGCACTCGAGGCCGGCGCCTGGGGTGCGGTCGTCGGCCCGACGGCGCGGTTGAGCTTTTCTACGGATAGCGAAGAAAAGCTCAACCGCGATGCCTGGGTATTTGCCGTGGAGGACCCGCTGGCGGCGATGCAGGCGTTGGCGCTGGCGTGGCGGCGGGCACTTGGGGCTCGGGTGCTCGGGGTCACCGGCTCGGTCGGCAAGACCTCGGTCAAGGACATCGCCCGGGCGCTGCTGCCGGGCCACGTCCATGCCAACCGCGAGAACCTCAACACCGAGATCGGGCTGCCGCTGACGATCCTCGAAGCGCCGGCAGGGACCGAGACGCTGGTGCTCGAGATGGCGATGCGTGGCCCCGGCCAGATCGCCGAACTGGGGGCGATCGCCGAACCCGACGTCGCCGTGATCACCAACGTCGGCCCGGTCCACGTCGAGCTGCTCGGCACGGTCGAGGCGATCGCCGCGGCCAAGGCCGAGATCCTCGCGGCGCTGCCGCCCGGGGGGACCGCAGTGGCGCCGGTTGCCGCCGGTGAGCTGGAGCCGTTCCTCGCCGCCGCCCCGAGCCTGCTGCGCTTCGGCCCCGGAGGGGACGTCGAGGCGGGAGAGGTAACGGTCGCCGCGGGCGTCACCGAAGCCCTCGTTTTGACTCCGGTCGGCAGCCAGCGCTTCCACTTCCCCTTCACCGAGGCCCACAACCTCGTCAACGCCCTCGCCGCGATCGCCGCCGGGGTGGCGCTGGGGGCGGCGCCGGCGGAGATGGCCGACGGCGCTGCCAGCATAGGATTCTCCAGCTTCCGCGGTGAGCGCCTGGAGCTCAACGACGGGATCGTCCTCGTGAACGACTGTTACAACGCCAACCCGGTGTCGATGCGCGCGGCGCTCGATCATCTCGCGACCCTGGAGGCGCCGCGGCGGATCGCCGTGCTCGGTGAGATGGGCGAGCTCGGGCCGGGCGCCCCCGACTACCACCGCGGCGTCGGCGAGCACGCCCGCGAGCACGGCGTCGACCTGCTGATCGGCGTCGGCGAGCCGGCCCGCGACTACGACCCCGACGAGCTCGTCGCCGACCCTGGCGAGGCTGCCGAGCTGCTCTCGGCGCTGCTCGAACCGGGCGACGCGATCCTCGTCAAGGGCTCGCGCTCGGCCGGCCTGGAGGCCGTCGCCGCCGAGCTGGTGGAGCTCGTCTAGTGGGGGAAGTGCTGATAGCTGGGATGGCGGCGATGCTGATCTGCATCTTCCTCGGCCCCAAATTCATCGAATACCTTCGGGTCCGGGAGTTCGGCCAGAACATCCGCGAGGACGGCCCGCAGGGGCACCACGCCAAGGCCGGGACGCCGACGATGGGCGGCCTGATCGTCTTCGCCTCGATCTGCGTTCCCTACCTGGTCCTCTCCGAACGCGACCCGCAGAGCCTTACCGTCTTCGGCGTCGCCCTCGGCTGCGCCGCGATCGGCTTCGCCGACGACTACATCAAGATCATCAAACGCCGCTCTCTCGGCCTCGCGGCGCGCTGGAAGATCCTCTTCCAGGTGGTCCTGGCGCTGATCCTCTGGTGGGTCGCCCGCCACGAGATCGGCCTCGAACCGATCCTCTACTTCCGGATCGGCGACGGCAGCGTCGACCTCGGCCCGGTCCTCTACTTCGTGCTCGTCTTCCTCGTCCTCTCCGGCTTCTCCAACGGGGTCAACTTGACCGACGGCCTCGACGGCCTCGCCGCCGGCTCCTGCGCGATCGTCCTGCTCGCCTACACGGCGATCTCCTTCGTCGCCAATGGGCAGCAGGACCTGGCGCTGCTCTCGGCCTGCCTGGTCGGCGCCTGCATCGGCTTCCTCTGGTTCAACGCCTTCCCGGCCTCGATCTTCATGGGCGACACCGGGTCGCTCGGCTTAGGCGGGGCGATCGGGGCGCTGGCGGTGATGACCCAGACCGAGGTCCTGCTGCTGATCATCGGCGGCATTTTCGTGATCGAGGCGCTCTCGGTCGCGATCCAGGTCTTCTCCTTCAAGACCTTCCGCCGCCGGGTCTTCCTGATGGCGCCGCTGCACCATCACTTCGAGATGATGGCCTGGTCGGAGACGAAGATCATGCTGCGCTTCTGGATCATCGCCGCGGTCTGCTCCGGCATCGGCTTCACGCTGTACCAGCAGTCGATTGGGCGCTAGCGGGCGGGCGCCGCTTCAGGCGGCGCGGACGTCGACGAGGTCGGCGACCAGCTTCAGGTCCTCGACGTCGGCGGTGATCAGGACCGCTTCGTGGACGATCGCGGTTGCCGCGATGGCGAGGTCGGCGACGCGCCTGCGGGGCTGCCCGCCGCGGCGTGAGACCGTCGCTTTCAGCCGGCCCAGGGCGCGGGCGACGCGGTCGTCCAGCGGCAGCGGGCTGGGGAAGCGCGCCTCGATCAGCCCCAGCCGCGCCGCGCGCAGGGCACGGGCCTCGTCGTCAGCGGCGATCAGCAGGCCGAAATGCAGCTCGGAGATCGAGACGGCGCTGATCGCGGTCTCGATCCCCGGCGCGACGGTCTCGCCGCCGATCAGGACTGACGTATCGAGGACGGCCCGCACCGTTTAGCCCTCCCAGGGGTCCCAGAAGTCGTCGTCGGCCGTTTCCAGGTCCCGCATCAGGGCCGGGTCGGCGGGCAGCTTCCAGAGATCGGCGAGGCGGGCGCTGTCGACCCAGTGCCGGCGCCGGATCGGCCCCAGCTGCGCCACCGGCCGGCCGGAGACCGTGACGGTGAACTCCTCGCCCGCCTCGGCGCGGCGGAGGATCTCGCCGACGCTGTTGCGGAGCTCTTTCTGTGGGATCGTGGGCACGTAGGGCAAGGTAGCAGTTCTGCTACCCGGAATCCGGGGCTTGGGGGCAGTGCTCACAGGTGCGGCGATGGCGGGCTCGAACATAACTTCAATGCCAATGCTCCCGGCCAAGGAAGTTCGCCCCCCTCTGCCCGCCGGGCCCTTCCTCGTGGTCGGTCTGGCGCGGTCCGGGGAGGCGGTCGCGCGGCTGCTGGCGGCGCGGGGCGAGACGGTGCGAGCGGTGGATTCCGGACATCCGGACGGAGCGGAAGGGCTTTCGGGGGTCGGCGTCGAAGTAACCCTGGATACGGATGGATTGGCTCAACTCGAGGGGACGCATACCGTCGTCAAGAGCCCGGGTGTTCCCCGGGAGGCGCCGGTGATCGCGGCGGCGTACGAGCGCGGGATCGACGTGGTGGGGGAGCTGGAGCTGGCCTGGCGGGCTTTGCCCAATCGCTTCCTCGCGGTGACGGGCACGAACGGGAAGACGACCACGGTCGAGCTGCTCGGGCACATCTACCGCAGCGCCGGTGAGCCGGTCGCGGTTGCCGGCAACGTCGGCACGGCGCTCTCGGAGTTGGTCGGCGAGGTCGACCCCGAGGCGACGGTCGTCTGCGAGTGCTCCAGCTTTCAGCTCGAAGACACCAGCTACTTCGCGCCTGAGTGCGCCGTCTTCCTCAACCTCGCCCCCGACCACCTCGACCGCCACGGGGATTTCGGCGCCTACGGGGCGGCGAAGCTGAAGATCTTCGCCAACCAGGGCAACGACGACCTGGCGATCTACAACGCCGACGAGGAGGAGCTGGCCGCCGTCGACCTCGGCGGTTGCGCCCGCCGCGTCGCCTTTGGGCACGGCGACGGTCCCGACCGTGAGATCTCGGTCGGCGACGGGACGATCTTCTACGACGGCGAGCCGCTGATCGGCGTCGCCGAGTTGGCCCTGCCGGGCGAGCACAACGTCGCCAACGCGATGGCGGCCGCGGCCGCGGCGCTGGCGATGGGGATCGGCCGCGACGCGGTTCGCGAAGGCCTGCGCAGCTTCGCCGGCGTCCCGCACCGGCTCGAGCCGGTCGCCGAGATCGACGGCGTCCGCTTCGTCAACGACTCGAAGGCGACCAACGTCGCCTCGGCCGCCGTCGGCATCGGCGCCTTCCCGGGCGGTGTCCACGCGATCCTCGGCGGCAGCGAGAAGGGCGAGCCCTTCGCGCCGCTGGTGACGCCGATCGTCCGCCATTGCGCCGCCTGTTACCTGATCGGCGAGACCGCCGGGCGGATGGCACTCGAGCTGGAGCCGGTGACCGTCGCCGACATCGCGCTGATCCACTGCTCGGACCTCGAGGATGCCGTCCACCGCGCCTTCGCGGCCGCCGCGACCGAGGCCGAGGGGGTCGTCCTGCTCTCACCGGCCTGCGCCAGCTTCGACGAATTCGACAACTTCGAGCAGCGCGGCGAGCGCTTCGGCGCGATCGTCGCCGGTCTCTCATGAGCACGATCGCGCTGCGGCGCGGCCGCCTCGGCAAGGCCTCGAAGGCCAAGAAGGCGAAATCGAAGCGCGCCCGCGCCAAAACCGTCTCGGCCGAGTACAACATGCTGCTGACCGCGACCCTGTGCCTGCTGGCGCTCGGCGCGGTGATGGTCTTCTCGGCCAGCTCGACGACCCGGATCCTGCAGGACGGCGGCCTCTCCGACAGCGCCTTCTACCTGAAGCGGACGCTGATGTTCGGCGCCGTCGGCCTCGTCGTCATGCATGTCGTCGCCCGCACCAGCCTGACGACGATCCGGCGCCTCACCCCGGCCCTGCTCGCCGGCTCGATCTTCCTCCTGGTCGCGGTGCTCGGGGTGGGCAGCAACGTCAACGGCGCCAGCCGCTGGATCGGCGGTGGTGCACTGCAGATCCAGCCTTCGGAGCTGGCCAAGGTGGCGCTGATCCTCTACGGCGCCGACATGCTCGCCCGCGAACCGAAGCGCTCCCGTTCACTGGAAGGCTTCATGCCGTTCCTACTGGTCGTCGGCGGGGCCTGCCTGCTGATCATGCTCGAGCCCGACATGGGGACGACGATGGTGATCGCCTTCGCCGTCGGCGCCACCCTCGTCGCCGCCGGCGCTCGCCCCCGCGACCTCGGCAAGATCGCTCTGGGGATCGGCGCCGCGGCGCTGCTGATGACGCTCGTCGAGCCCTACCGGATGGCCCGCCTGACCGGCTTCCTCAACCCTGGCGACTCGGCCGAAGGCGCCGGCTTCCAGGCCGCCCAGGCGAAGATCGCGCTCGGCTCCGGCGGCCTCTTCGGGGTCGGGATCGGCAACGGCGTGCAGAAGGCCTTCTACCTGCCCGAGGCGCACACGGACATGATCTCGGCGGTGATCGGTGAGGAGCTCGGGATGATCGGGATCGTCGGCGTCGTCGGCCTCTTCGCGATGTTCGGCTACGCCGGCCTCAAAGTCGCCCAGAAGGCGAAGGACAACTACGGCAAGCTGCTGGTCGCCGGGCTGACTTCGCTGGTCCTCGTCCAGGCGGCGATCAACCTCTTCGCGGTGATGGGCCTGGCGCCCCTGACCGGGGTGCCGCTGCCCTTCGTCTCCTACGGCAACAGCAGCCTGATGGCGACCCTGTTTGCGGTCGGCCTGATCCTCAACGTCGCCCGCGGCGGCACCGCCTCGGCGGCGCGAGCGGGGACGACTTCCCGCGCTGGCAAACTGCGCGTCGTCGATGGCGGACGGACGCCCGCCCGAGGAAGGAGTCGATCGAGCAGTGCCAGAAAAGCCAAGAGTGGTGGTGGCGGCGGGGGGAACCGCGGGGCACGTCGTGCCCGCCCTGGCGGTCGCCGCCGAGCTTCGGGATAGCGGCGCCGAGGTTTCCTTCCTCGGCACCAAGGAGCGGATCGAGGCCGATCTGGTCCCCGCCGCCGGCTTCGAGATCGATTTCGTCAAGGTTCGCGGCATCGACCGCCGTAACCCCCTGCGCGCGGCCCGGGCTGGTTTCGAGGCGCTGGGCGCGGTTGGCGCCTCGCGAGCGGCGCTCAAGCGCCGCGGCGCCGACGTGGTGATGGGCGGCGGCGGCTTCGTCGCCGGCCCCGCTGGGCTGGCGGCGGCCCTGACCCGGACGCCTCTGGTGCTGACCGAGGCCGACAGCCACATGGGCCTCGCCAACCGACTGCTGGCGCGGCGGGCGCGGCGGGTCTGCCTCGCCTTCCCGATCGCCGGCCGCGAGGACGAGCGCTATCTGGTCACCGGCCGGCCGGTGCCGGCGGCGGTGCTTGCCGCCGACCGCGGCGAGGCTCGCGGGCGCTTCGGGATCGCCGCGCAGGAGCGCTGCCTGCTCGTCGTCGGCGGCAGCCAGGGGGCCCGCTCGCTCAACCTTGCCGCCGTCGAGGCCTTCGCCGAGCGCGCCGGCCGTGACTTCCACGTCCTCCATCTCTCCGGCAGGCGGGACTTCGAGGAGCTCGAGGGCCGCCTCGCCGCGGCTCCATATAAAGAGGGCTACTCGCTGCTGGCCTACGAGCCCGACCTCGGCGCCGTCCTCGCCGCCTGCGACTTGGTCCTCGGCCGCTCCGGCGGCTCGATCTTCGAGGTCACCGCCGCCGGCCGTCCGGCGATCCTCGTTCCCTACCCGTACGCAACCGCCGACCATCAGAGCGCCAACGCGGCCTGGATGCAGAAGGCCGGCGCCGCGACGGTGCTGCGCGACGAAGAGCTGAGCGCGGAGCGGCTGGTCGCGGAGGTCGGCGCGGTGCTGGGCGATTCTGCGAGGTTGGAGCAGATGGCCGCCGCCTCCCGTACCGTTGCTCGCCCCGATGCCGCCGCCACGATCGCGGCCGAGGTGCTGGGGGCCGTGGGATGAGCGACTGGAACGGCCGGCGGCTGCACTTCATCGGCATCGGCGGCGCCGGGATGAGCGGCCTGGCGCTGGTCTGCGCCCGGCTCGGCGCGACCGTCACCGGCAGTGACCGGGCCGACTCCTCTTATATGGAGTGCCTGCGTGCGGCCGGGCTCGAACCGGAGATCGGCCACCACGCGGCGAACCTGCCGGAGGGAGCCGAGGTGGTCGTCTCGACCGCGATCGCCGCCGAGAACCCGGAGCTCTCCCTGGCCCGCGAGCGCGGTGTCGAGCCGATCCACCGCGGCGCTCTGCTGGCTGAGCTCTGCGCCGAGAAGCGGCTGATCGCGATCGCCGGCACCCACGGCAAGACGACGACGACGGCGATGGCGGTCTGGGCGCTGCGGGCGATCGGGGCCGATCCGGCCTTCTTCGTCGGTGGTGAGGTGCCCGGGGTCGGCGAGGGCGGCAGTGCTGCCAACGCCGGCTGGGGCGAGGGCGAGTGGGTCGTCGCCGAGGCCGACGAGAGCGACGCCAGCTTCCTGCGGCTGCGGCCTGAGGTCGCGGTGATCACCAACGTCGAGATGGACCACCACGCCCGCTGGGGCTCGCTGGCCGAGCTGCACGCCGCCTTCGAGCAGTTCGTCGCGCCGGCCGCGGGCGCCGTCCTCCCGGTCGACGCCGCGGCCTCCAGCGGCCAGGAGCGGCACCTGGCGGCGAACCCGCTGTACGCCCGGATCGCGGCGGACAAGCCGGTGCGCCGCTTCGACGCCGACGTTCCCGGCCCGGCCGAGCTGGCGCTGGCTGTGCCAGGCCTCCACAACCGTGCCAACGCCCGCGCCGCTCTGGCGGCGATCGGCCTTGCCGGCCTCGACGTCGAGGCCGCCGCCGCGGCGCTGGCCGACTTCCCGGGGGTGCGGCGTCGGCTCGAGCTGAAGGGCTCCCGCGCCGGCTTCCGCATCTACGACGACTACGGCCACCACCCGACCGAGGTGCGGGCGGCGCTCTCGGCCCTGCGCGAACTGCGGCCCGAGCGCCTCATCGCCGTCTTCCAGCCGCATCTCTACTCACGGACCAAGGCGCTCGCCGAGGAGTTCGGCGCCGCCCTGGCGCTGGCCGACGAAGTCGCCGTGCTCGACGTCTATCCGGCCCGCGAGCAGCCGGTCGGCGAGCTCGCCGGGGTCAGCGGCCTCGACGTCGCCGAGGCGGCGGCCGAGCGGATGGGGGGGAGGCGGGTCTGGTGGCTGCCCGAGGCGGCGAGCGCCGAGCGCGCCCTCGCCGACCTGCTTGACCGCCGCGGCGGGCGCTCCGGCCACGATGGCCGCGGGGGTGGAGGCGGCCCGGTCCTGGTCACGATCGGAGCCGGTGACGTCTTCAAGCTTGGCGAGGCCCTGGTGGAGGGGGGAAGGTGAGCGCCGCGCCCGCGACTACCGAGCGGGACTACTCGCTCGCCCGGCTGACCACTGTCCGGACCGGCGGCGCCGCCGACTGGTTCGCCCGCCCTGGCAGCGAGGCGGAGCTGGTCGAGTTGTTGCGCTGGGCCGGGGCGGAGGGTCTGCCCGTAGGAGTGATCGGCTCCGGCTCGAACCTGCTGGTAGCTGACGATGGATTCCACGGGCTCGCGATCAAGCTGGACGCAGACCTCGCCTCGATCGAGCGCGACGGCGACCGCGTGCTCTGCGGCGGCGGTGCGCGCCTGCCCTCGGCGGCGGCCAAGACCGCCGGCTGGGGCCTCGCCGGCCTCGAGTTCGGGATCAATATCCCCGGCACCGCAGGCGGGGCGGTGCGGATGAACGCCAACGCCTACGGCGGCCAGCTCGCCCGGGTGCTCGACTGGGTCGAGGTCGCCACCGCGGCCGGCAGCGACCGCCGCACCCCCGACGACCTCGGCTTCTCCTACCGCCGCTCCAACCTGCGCGAGGGCGAAGTCGTGGCCCGCGCGTCGTTCCGCTTGCGCCCAGGCGACCCGGCGGCGATCCGGGCGACCCTGGCGACGATGCGCGATCGCCGCCGCGAGGCCCAGCCCTCGGGGATCAAGACCTTTGGCTCGACCTTCAAGAACCCCGAGGACGAGCGCGCCGAGGGCCGCTCGGCCGGGCAGCTGCTCGACGCCGCCGGCTGCCGCGGCCTGCGTCGCGGTGGCGCCCGCTTCGCCGAGAAGCACGCCAACTTCGTCGAGAACTTCGACGGCGCCACCAGCGCCGACGTCCTCGAGCTGATGGCCGAGGGGCGGCGGCGGGTCCACGAGCGCTTCGGAGTCGAGCTGGAGCCGGAGGTCCAGGTGTTGGGCGAGGTCAGCTGGCCCGACGGCTGGGAGCTGTGAGGCGCCGCCTGCTGGTGATCGCCGGCGTCCTCGTCGCGGTCGCCGCCGCCTACTTCTTCTTCGTTCGCGACACCACCGTGACGCCGCACGTCTACGTTCCCGAACTGGCCTCGACGATCGGCAGCGGCGAGGAAGCGGTCGGGGTCAGCACCAGGGGAGAGGTCGTCCCCTGGCTGCCGGTGCCGGACGAACCGCCGCTGCCGCGGCTGCCGATCGTCGAGGTGCCGAAAGGCGGTCGCCTTTCCGGGTCGGTGCTGGAACAGGCACTCGTCCTCGGGGCCGCTCCGGTGGCTTTCCGGCCCTATCTGGAGAGGGTCTACATGGGCGAAAGCGGGATCGACGTGGAACTGACTTCGGGGATCGAATTGCGCTTCGGCGACGCCTCGCAGGCGAAGCGGAAGTGGAGGGCGGTCGCTGCCGTACTCGCCGATCCGGAAACTACGGCACTCGATTATGTAAACGTGATCGCGCCGAACCGTCCGACCTCCTACGGCTCGGGGCACACCCTGCCGGAAGTTCCTTGAGGGTTGAGGGCGGCGTCGAAGCGCCTGCGGCGTATCGGTCCGAAGCGGAGTCCCAGAGCCATGAACCGCGTCCGCGAACGGCATGGGAATGCGGTTGTGGCCAAGGCTCAACCTTAGAGTGAGACTAGTGAAAGTCTCGACCCAAAGTCGAGACTTGTGGCTTGCAGGATAGCCGTCAGGCGTTTGACAGACCCGCAACAATGCCCTACGTTGAGCGCAATTTCCGCACTTGAGGCGAAGGCTTCAACCCTGAAGCGTCGCTGAAGGCTCGGACAGAACAAGGCATTTACGGGCTCAACTCGAAAATGATTTACAAACGCCGACTCCCCCGTCGGCGATCTGGAGAAATTGGGAGATGGAATCCACTTACCTCGCGGTCATAAAGGTCGTCGGCGCCGGCGGCGGTGGCACTAACGCGGTCAGCCGCATGATCGATGCCGGCATTCGCGGCGTCGAGTTCGTCGCCGTCAACACCGACGCACAGGCCCTGCAGGCCTGCGACGCCGACATCAAGCTCTCGATCGGCCAGGAGCTGACCCGAGGCCTTGGCGCGGGCGGTAACCCCGAGGTCGGGGCCGGCGCCGCGGCCGAGAGCCGCGACGAGATCAAGGAGGCGCTGAAGGGCGCCGACATGGTCTTCGTCACCGCCGGCGAGGGTGGCGGGACCGGCACCGGTTCGGCCCCCGTGATCGCCGAGATCGCGAAGGAAGAGATCGGCGCCCTCACCGTCGGCGCGGTCACCAAGCCTTTCGAGTTCGAGGGAAAACGACGGATGCAGCAGGCACTCGAGGGGATCGAGAAACTGCGCAACAACGTCGACACCCTGATCATCGTCCCGAACGAGAAGCTGCTGCAGGCGGTCGAGCGGCGGACCAGCGTGCTCGAGGCCTTCCGCCAGGCCGACGACATCCTCCGCCAGGGCGTCCAGGGCATCACCGACCTGATCACGATCCCCGGCCTGATCAACCTCGACTTCGC